>Ga0315283_10004118_pt1 | contig 12586 bp, 9 predicted proteins | sample YL17G09_0_MG_FD_204541 | JGI IMG/M metagenome (GOLD analysis project Ga0315283, IMG submission 204541) | Sediment microbial communities from Yellowstone Lake, YNP, Wyoming, USA - YL17G09_0 | ecosystem: Environmental > Aquatic > Freshwater > Lake > Sediment | place: USA: Wyoming | collected...
ACATTCCGTGCCATGCACCGATGAATGGACTCGGCGGCGGCGGGCCGCAGTCCCACCCCTCTTCGTTCCGCGCGCGATGAGAGGACCATTCCACTTTGTTGACTTGCCTCTCCTGCCGCCGCACGTTGGAGCGTAGGCCAACCTGTATGGTCGGCAGCCGTAAGCGCAGTCCACGACACACCGGCGGTACGACCGTCCATGATTCGGTTGGATCCGGGAGGTATGCCGCTATGAAAAAAACGTCTCTGTTCGCGATTGCGGGGCGGCGCCATGCGCATCGTTGCCTTCTTTCTTGAACGCACCCACACTCCCTTCATGCGCTTCGGAAACCCCCGGCCTTCCGGAATGTCTCGCCCGCGTAGTGCCCCGCCGCACCGAGTTCTTCCTCGATGCGCAGGATCTGGTTGTACTTGGCCACCCGCTCGCCGCGGCAAGGTGCGCCGGTCTTGATCTGTCCAGCGCCGGTGGCGACAACGAAGTCGGCGATGAAGTCGTCCGCTGTTTCTCCGGACCGGTGGCTGACCACCAACGTGTAGCCGGCGGCCCGCGCCGTGGACATCGCACGCAACGTCTCGCTGACGGTGCCAATCTGGTTGAGCTTGATGAGCGCTGCGTTGGCCACCCCCTCTTGAATAGCGCGGGAGATGATCGCGGGATTGGTCACGAAAATGTCGTCGCCGACGATTTGGATCTGCGTCCCCAGGCGCTCGGTAAGCACCTGCCAGCCGGTCCAGTCGCCTTCGGCCAGGCCGTCCTCGATCGACCAGATCGGAAACTGGCGCACCCACCCGTCCCAGAATGCGACCATTTGCGATGGTGTGAGCTTGCTGCCGTCGGATTTTCCAAGCACGTAGGCATCGTCCTCGAAGAATTCGCTTGCGGCGGGGTCGAGCGCGATGACGACCTCGCTGCCTGCCTTTAGTCCTGCGGTCTCGATCGCTTGCAGAATGACTTCCACGGCTTCGACATTGGCCTTGAGATTCGGTGCGAATCCGCCCTCGTCCCCGATGGCGGTGGAATAGCGCTTTGATTTCAAGATGTCCTTGAGCGCGTGGTAGACCTCGGCGCCCATACGCAGCGCCTCGCGGAAGTTTGGAGCGCCCACCGGAGCAATCATGAATTCTTGGAAATCGACGCTGTTGTCCGCATGCGCGCCGCCGTTCATGATGTTGAACATGGGCACCGGCAACAGTGTCCCCGGATTTCCCGCCAGCTTCGCCAGGTGTCGGTGCAACGGCACGCCTGCCGCGGCGGCCGCCGCGCGGGCCGCGGCCATCGACACCCCCAGGATGGCATTGGCGCCGAGTTTGTCCTTGTTCGCGGTCCCATCGACGTCACAGAGCTTTTTATCCAGGTCGGCCTGATCCGCGGCGTCCATGCCGCGCACCGCCGGGAACAGGATCTCCACGACATTCCGCACGGCGCGCTGCACACCCTTGCCGGAGTAGCGGCGGGCGTCGCCATCGCGCAGTTCCAGCGCCTCCCGGCTCCCCGTGGAAGCGCCCGAGGGCACCGCCGCGCGGCCCCACGCGCCGCCATCAACATGCACGTCGACCTCCACGGTGGGGTTGCCACGCGAATCGAGAATCTCACGGGCTGTAATGAACTGGATCTTGGTCATGACGCGGGTTCCTTTCTGGATGGGACGAGCGATTCGAGACGGAGCGTCAGTGCATGGATTCGCTCGACCTCAGCGTGGACTGCTTGAGTACCCTGCGCGCGTTGCTGCTTTGCGCGCCCTAGGGCGCGCACGGCTGTGGCCGCGACCCCGGCCAGCGCGGCGCGGATCTCGGATTGAAGGTGCCGTCGGCTCTCGAGCACCCGGTCGTCGAAATCGTTCGCGATTCGGTTGGCGTTGACGACGAGCAGCCGGTCCAGGTACTCGCCGGCCTGCCGCTCGACCGCCTTGATCCGCTGTTTCCGGGAACGGAGCAGGTCGAGGATCCAATCGAGTGGTGCCCGACTGGTCAGCGTCATCATGGACGTGTAGTAGAGGCGGCTGCGCACGCGGAAGCCGGTTTCCGGGCTCACGGCTTGCGGCAGCGAAGCGAGCGCCGGATCATCCGATCCCGCAAACCTTGCCAGGAAGTTGTTGGCGAGTTCCACGAAACGCTGGATGGCTTCGAGATAGAGAGACTCGGCAGCCGGCTGCGCTTCCGCGAGCCAGCGATCGAGCCACCGGCGGGCGATTTCGTCCGCCCGCTCGATTGCCGCGGTGCGCTCGGCCCACCGGCGCTGCGGCACGGCGGCGCGAATCGCGGCATCGAGTTCGCGGTAGGCCGCGGGGCGGGCACGCGTCAGGAATTGCTCTCTGCGCTCGGTGAAACTTCGCCTCAGGCGTTCATGCTCCGCGGTGAACAAGGCGGCGAGATCGTTCAAAGAGCGCTCCGCCTCGGCCACGCAGGCGCGCAGGGCCTGGATACGCCGCTCGGACTCCTCGACCGGGCGAAGTAGTGCACGGCGTTCTTCAGCGAGGTGGTGTCGCAGCCGGCTACTCAGGATCGCAAGTTCGCGCGCCTCGGCGGCGCGGACGAGGTCGCTCCCCGAGTCTTGCGCCAGCGCTTCCAGATCTCTGGTGAACTCCGGCCAGGAGCGAACCGGTCCTTCACCTGCCAGCCGTTCCGTGCCGCTGATCTCGTACACCGGGATGGTATCCTTGCCCAAGCGCTGGGACAGGACGCGGCGCGTGAAGGCTACGGCTTCCTGCAAGTCGGAGCCGGAGATCTTGTCGGCTTTGCTCAGCACGAAGAGGATGTCGGGGCACTGTGCGGCGATCTCCCCGACGAGGGCGAGCTCGTCTGCTGAGACCGGTGGGTCCGCGCCAAGCACTACGAGCGCTGCATCCACGTGCGGCACGAAGGCGCGCGTCGTCTGGGTGTTGCTGCCGAACACCGAACCGATCCCGGGCGTGTCGACGAGGCACATGCCGGACGCGAGGAGCGGGCTCGGCGAGAAGACCTCGACCACCGCCACGCCTTTTTCATTTGCGGGGTTGCCCTGTTCGGAGATGTACTCGCCGAGCTTCACTCGATCCACGTCATGACAAGCCCCGTCCGCGAACCGAACTCGTGCAGCACACTCGGCCCCATGACGAAGGATCGTCAGAACGGTGGTGACGGGAACGATCCCGGTGGGGAGCACCGGGTCCTGAATGAGTGCATTGAGAAGCGTCGACTTGCCGCGTTTCATCTGCCCAACGCAGGCGACGTAGAAAAGGCCGTCACGGATCCGTGCGGCAAGAGCGTGCGCGTCTCGGGCGACCAGTTCTGCGCCGGAATCGCTCGCGATGCGCGCGAGAGCCAGGGCGCTGGATTCTTGCAGACCGGAGAGTGCCGCCTGGTCCACGATAGTCCTCCCTGTTCGAGTGACTCGATCAGGTAGGAGCCATCAGTCTCAGGGGACGGTTCGGGAGCGGCGCTCCACGGGCGGACTCCATCGCCGACACTGCGCGAGTATCGCGCCCGCTCCGCAGAGTGTCAAGGCAGGCCGAGCCGTGGGTCCGGCGCGGAACGTGAAATCTCGGCGGCGCAGAAGCGCGGCGCACGTCAACGCACGGGCGGCATGGGTCGCGGTTCCATCAAGGTGGTTGGCGGGAATGGGTCGTGCCACACTACGACCTGGCCGTGCTCGGGATCGCAGATGTAAACGCCGCGGTGGCGATCGGCGCTTGCGGAGTGGGCGCCGTACGGAACGGGAACGATTCCGAGCAGTTCTAGGGTGCCGCCCGGCCTCATGCCGACCACCGCCATGGTGCCACTCTGGGCCCCAGGCGCATAAATGTGCTGGAGAGTCTCATTGTAGGCGACGATGTTCACACCAAGACCCGAACGCACCTTCCCCAGAAGTTCATGCTGCCCCACCGGGTCGAGGGCGAGAAGGGTCCCATCGCCACAGGCGGTGACAAGAATCCGGTGCGATCCGTCCAGGACCAGGCCTTGGGGATCCCGGTCGTCGCAGCCGCAATCCCAGCGCTCCCTTATGACATGGGTGACCATGTCAATTGCAGCGGTCTCGGCGGTGGCCGGCAAGTGCGTGTAGGCCACGCCGTGCGGCGCGTCGAGAACCAGGCCCTGCGGGCCACCGGGCGCCGGGACTTCCAGCTTGAACGCCGGCGGTCCGTCACCCTGTTGCAAAGGCCGCAGGTCGAAGACCTCGATGCGGCTCGTGGCGGGTTCCGTGACCCACACCTCGCTCTCCGATGGCAAACAACGCACGAGATCGGGCGGGCCCCCAAGCGGTACGTGGGCAACGATCGTCTGCGTGGCGACGGCGGCGATATCGAGGCTTTGACTCGTGCGATCGACGACGAAAAGGTACCCGAGGCCAATGTCCACACTCGTCGGACCGTCGTCGTGTCCCTTCCACGCAGGAGAACTAGCGAAGCCCGAGAAGGCTGTCAATGCGTGCGTGGTGGGGTCGATGCGGAAGACCGATCCGGTGACGCCGGCTGGAATGAAGATAGCGCCGGTCAGGGGATCCGTCCGCATGTCGTCAAAGCCAATGCCCTCCTGGCCTCCCGGAATTCTGATCGGGATCGTTCTCGGATTGTTCTTCTCCGGAGCACTCGCGGACGCGGCAGCCGCTATCAGAAGCAATGCGAACAGGCGAACCGACGGCGCGCAGGTACGAACGGCGTTGTGCAAAATGCGTCTCCCCCGGTCACGGTGGTGCTCAAGCAACTTGCGCCTCGATCCCCTCGTCGAGTGAGGCGATCGCGCGGCCGCGCTTGGCGGGGTGTACGAGGTAGTAGAGCGTCGGGATCACGAGCGTGGAGAGAACCATCGAAACGCTCATCCCGCCAATCATTGCGATCGCCAGGGGTTGCAGCATCTCCGACCCGGATCCGAGCGCGAGCGCCAGCGGAATGAAGCCAAAGATGGTGGACAGCATCGTCATCAAGATCGGCCGGAGGCGTACGCGACCCGCGGCGAGGAGCGCCTGCCGGATGTCCGACGTCTCCCGCAAGTACTTCTCGGTGTAGTCGATCATCAGAATCCCGTTGTTCACGACGACACCCACCACCATGATCATCCCCATGAAGGCCGAGATATCGAGTGCCTTGTGGGTTGCGAGCAGGAACAGGAACACGCCGCTGACCGACAGCACCGTCCCGAACAAAATCACGCCCGCGGTCTTGAACGACTTGAACTCGAAAACCAGGATCGTGAACACCATCAGGATGCCGAAGAGCAGGATCAGCAGGAGCTCCCGGAACGCCTCCTGCTGAGACTCGTACTGACCGCTCAACTCGATCGAGACTCCGGGTGGAACCTGGATGTGCTTCATGGCGCGCTGGATGTCGTGCACCACGCTGCCCAGGTTGCGCCCGGAGATTTGTCCCCGGACGTTCACGACCTGGCTCAGGTTTTCGTGGTCGACGTCGGTCTCCCCCGCCACCTTCCGGGTGCCGGCGACCTCTCCGAGCGCCAGCATGCGGTGCATACCGGGTAAGTAGATGGGCATTTGCTGGATCTTGTCCAAGTGGTTGAAGTCCTGGCGTGGGTATCGCACCCGCACCGGGACGATCTTTAGACCCTCCATCATGGACGTCGGCACTTCGCCCCAAAGCGCCATGTTGACGACTCGATCCACGTCGGCGACGCTGAGCGCATAGCGCGATGCCGCGTCCGCGTCGACATGGATTGTGAGCTCCGGCTCGCTGCGCTCGAATCCGGGGAACACGTCCACGACGCCTGGAATAGCCGCCAGCGAGTCGGCGATCTGCGTCGCCACCCCCTGCACCAACGGCAGGTTGTTGCCGAACACCTTGACGGCGACAGGGGCGATCTCGCCGCTCAGGTCGTTCAGCCGGTCGGGCAACACCTGGAAGACCTCGGCCGCGAGACGCGGCTCCTTCTTGGCGATGAAATCACGCAAATCGTCCATGACGGCGAACGAAGAACGGGCGTGCCCCTTCTTCAAGTAGATGACGAAGTCGCCGCGGTTCGCGTGGGTTCTGGGATGGGCCAGGCTGCGGCCCGTTCGCAGCGAATAGGCGCGCACCTCCGGCACCGAGCTGATGTATTCCTCGACGCTCGACAGCATTCCCTTCGTGCTCTCGATGGAGCTTCCCGCCGGCGCCAAATAGTCGCACACGATGGTGCTCTCGTCCCATTCCGGTAGGAACCCCGTAGGAATGGCGCGCGCGCAGGCGAGCGTGACGCCCACGAGGACCAGGATGATGCCCAGAACGGGCAAGGGGCGGCGCAGGAGCGAGCCGAGTGCGCGCTGATGCAGCCCGACGACGCGTGGCAGCACCCGGCCTGGCTTCAATTCCTTGTGCGAGACGACGAGCGCCGCCAGGGCTGGGGTCAGGAACGTCGCCAGCAACATCGACACCGCTACGGCGAGAGCCAGCGTCGAGGCGAGGGCGCGAAAGAAAATGCCGGGCACACCGCTCAGCAGGCCCAGGGGTGCGAAGACGACGAGCGTCGCCAGTGTGGCGCCCAGCATCGGCGTGATGATCTCACTCGTCGCCTGCGCCACCGCTTCGTCGCGCGACAACCCGCGCGCCAGGAAGCGCTCGACGTTCTCGACCACCACGATGGCATGGTCGACGAGGATACCGATGGACGCTGCAAGCCCACCCAGACTCATCAGGTTCAGATCGCGCCCCGTCAGCTTCATGATAATGAACGTGATGAGAATGGCCACCGGGATGATGACCGCCGTGACGAGAGTAATCCGCAGCCGGCGCAGGAAGAGGAACAGGATGACGATCGTCAGCAACGCTCCGATCAGGATGGCGTCCCGGACGCTGCCAATCGATTCCTGGACGAAATCGGTCATGTCGTACCACTTCTCGAGGTGCGTTTCCGACGGCAGCGTGCCGGCGATCTGGCCCAGCCGTCGCTCCACTTCGTGGCTCACGGCCACGGCGTTCGACCCGGGCTGAACGAGTACCGTGAACAGCACCGCTTGATGGCGGTTGCTGACGCAGCTGATGAAGCTCTCTTCCACGGCCGGCTCGACGGTCGCGACCTCGGACAGGTGGACGGGCGTGGCGCCCCGCTGAGCGATCACGGTGTTTCGAAGTTCTTCGATCGTTTGGTACCGATTGTCCAGGATGTTCAAGTAGAGCTTGTTGAATTCGTTGAGCCGGCCGACGAATTGCACCGCGTTGGTCTGCTGCAACGCCTCGCTGACCTTCCGGTAGTCGAGATTGGCGCCCGCGAGCTTGCCGGCATCGAGATTTACCCAGTATTCGCGCTGTTGCCCGCCCATGATTTCGATCCCGGCGAGACCGGGGATGCCGGTGAGCTGGGGGCGCAGCGTATATACCGCGAGATCGTTGAGCGCCACGAGATCGAGCCGGTCGGAGTACAGGCTGTACCCGGAGACGGGGTAGGTGCTGGTCGTGAAGCGGCGCACCTCGAGTTGAACGTCGGCCGGCAACTGGTTCCGGATGCCGCTCACCTGGGCCTGCACGAGCTGGTACGCCTTGAACATGTCCTCGTTCCAGCGGAAATCGATGTTGATTTCCGCCGAGCCACGGCTGGTGCTGGAACGCACGAGCCGCACTCCGGGCACTCCCATGACCGCCTGTTCGATCGGCTTGACGATCTCGACTTCCATCTGTTTGAGCGGCGCGTACCCATGGTCGACGAGAACGGCAATGCGCGGAAACGAAGCGTGGGGAAAGACGTCTTGCGGAATTTGCAGCATCATGACGCCGCCGACGAGCGCCAGGAGGAGTGAGGCGAAGATCATGGCCCACTTGTTCTCGACCGCGAACCGCGCGAGCGCTTTCACTGGACAGAGACCTCCATGTCGTTCTCGAGCGAGTACGCCTTCTCCGTCACGACGCGGTCCCCGTCGGCCAACCCCGAGAGCACCTCCGCACGATCATCGTGCAGGATGCCGATCCGGAGCATGCGCTTCTTGACCTTGCTCCCTTCGAGCACGAAGGCGGAGAACTCGCCCTCTTCCTCGAGCAACGCCGTGCGCGGGATCGTGAGGGCGGCATGGTGTTCGAGTGCAGGGAAAGACAGGCGTGCCAACATACCCGGCCGGAACTCGTGCCTCGGATTCGGCAGCTTGGCACGGATGACAATGGTCTGGTTATCGGGGTTCGTGCTGCCGGCGATCGCCTCGAGCGGCAGAGAAATGGGCGCGTGTGGATAGTCGGTGAAACACACGACGAGCCGGGCAGCCTGCCGCGCGCTCACCAGATCCCGAATCGGAAGGTCGCCCCGCACGTCGAGCTCGCTCAGGTCACCGAGATGGGCGATCTGCTCGCCCTTCTGGACGACGTCACCCGTGTGGTGGAGTACCTCGAGCACCACGCCATCCATTGGACTGCGCAACGAGATGGTCTGAATGTGGCCCCGCAGGAGTGTCTGCTGCTGTTCGGGCACCTGGTCGGCGATCTGCAGGAGCGCCTCGCGCCCGGCCGGTACGATCTCACCGAGGAGCTGTGCGTCCTTCACTTGATCGCCAAGGAGCAGCGAGAAGCCCGTCAGCCGGCCATCAAATTGCGAGCCGACAAACGCCTCGCGGCGCAAGGCGGTGCTTCCAAAGATCGTCAGGGTGTCGGTCATGTCCATGCGGGTCACCGGTGCCCAGGCGATCTTGATGCGAGTGTCGGGCTTTGATTCGACGGTTTCCGCTTGGCTGCCACAGCCGGCAAGCGCCAACACGAGCAACACCGCCGAACCCGCCTGCGTCGCAATCCGAGCATTCATCGTCGGCTCCTAGAGGTTCGAGACCCGGTCCGCCTGGCCGGTGAGGATGTACAGGTCCACGAGGCCGAGGAAATACTCCGCACGGGCCTCCTGAAGACCCTCTTCGGCGTCCAGCATTTCACCCTGCGCCGCGAGATATTCCAAGTTGGTGCTCAGGCCGGCGCGGTAGTTCTCATCTGCAAGCTGCAGCGCCTGCTGGGCGTTCTGAAGGCGCTCGGCCCGGAGGGCTCCGAGCTGTTGCATCGTCACGAGGCGCCCACGAACCTGGGCAGACTGAATTCGGAGTTCGAGGTGCACCCGATCGGCTTGAAAGCGCAGGGATCGTGCGCGCGCTTCGATCTCGTCCTCTTCGTGCCGTGTGAGTCCCCACCGGACGAGCGGCGCTTGCAGGCTCACCCCGGCGAGCCAGTAGTTGCCTGCGGCCGTCGGGTCGCCATCCGCCACGTAGCCGCCGTTGAGCGCGAGGTGCGGCAGCCGGGAAGCCCGGATCTCGCGCCGCCGCAGCCGCTCGGCTTCCGACTCGAGCTCGAGTGTCCGCAAGAGCGGATTGGACGTCAGTTGGGCGTCGAGGACTGCGGCGGCGGGCAGAGAGTCGAGGTTCGCGGCTTGCGGTCCCAGGGGCCGGAGCTCGATCGCTTGGGAATCCTCGATGCCGGTCAAGCGTGCGAGCTCCCACTGCAAGCTATCGGCCTCCGCTTTCAGTTCCAGGACTTGCTCTTCGAGGCGGCTCGCAGCAGCGCGCGTTTGGAACACGTCGAACTGCGTTCGTGTGCCGGCTCGCCACATCGCTTGCGACACCACAAAATGCTCCTCGAGCACCTGCTGCCGGTGCCGCAGCAACTCGAGACGGCTCTCGCGCTGCAGGGCCGAGATATAGAGGTGGGCGACCTGGCGGGTCAGATCCGAGCCCACCCGCCGGCTCTCGACTTGCTGCACCAGAATTTCCTGGCGTGGTGCCGCGGCGGCGTCAAGAAGCCGGTCGCCGGCACTCCAGTCGAGGTGCAGCAGTCCTGACCGCTGGGCAAAGTCGTAGGGCCTATAGAAGAGTTGGTCGTGGGTCAGTTCGCCGAACAGGAACGGGCGATAGTGGCTCCGCGCGGCATCGTAGGCGGCCTGCGCCGCGCGAACGTTCTCCGCGCCGGCCTTCGACGCGGGACTGCGCTCGAGCGCCAGTGCGACACAGCGGCCGAGCGACAGGACCTCTGCCTCTGCGGCAGGCGTGACACAGAGCGCACACGAAATTACCAAGACCGGCCAGGGCCGTGTTGTCATGGTCTGCCTATTGGTTCGGACGTCTTCGGGGCGGTAACAGTCCCGCAAACAACGATGCGGCAACGGAGATGAGTATGGCGGCAGCGGGCGTCGCGGGTGTCACTTTGGCGTGGCAGGAATGTACCAAGGAGGTAACATCGTCGAGGTGTTGTCAGGCCGCCGCCCCAGCACAAGGCTGAGGAGGCCGCCGACCAGCGGCGCTCCGAGAACCAACAAATACAGGTCGACGGCGGCCGCGAGTGCCGTGTGCCACGGCAGGCCGGCCGGCGTCAATCCGGCCACGACGCCGGCATCGTACGAGCCGGCACCCGCAACCCCGTGGAACGGCAGCACGCTCGTGAAATCGCTGCACACCACCCCGCGTCGCGGCGCGATAGGAAACCCCGGAGAAGAGCCGCAGCATCCACGCGAAGAGGTCCGGCTACCGCCGCGGTGAGCCCGAGAGGACCGTCCTCCACGCCATCGTCCGCGACCACCTCGAAACGTTTCTCGCAGAGCCCCTCCAGCACGACGGCGACGGCTATCCCGTCTTCCTCGAGCGCGAGTTCCGGCGCTACCTCGACTGCGGTCTGCTTGCGCGCGGCTTCGCGCGCCTGCGTTGTCCCAAGTGCCGCTTCGAGCGCCTTGTCGCCTTCAGCTGCAAGGGACGGCTCTGCCCGAGTTGCACCGGCCGGCGCATGGCCGACATCGCCGCGTCCTTGGTCGACGACCTGCTGCCCGAAGCCCCCTATCGCCAGTGGGTGCTCACCTTCCCGTGGTCACTGCGATTCCGGCTCGCCGTCGATCCAGCTCTCTTCGGCAGACTCCTCGGCGTCTTCCTCAGCAAGGGCGCTCCGGCGGCTTCACCAGCTCGAGTGGCGGGCCGCGCAGCCGGGCGTGCGGCACCCTCCAGCGGCGTTGTATGTTCGTGCTCCCGATGCACGCGAGCGTCCCCCGCGGTGCGCGCGCACGATCACCGACCGGAAGGGCTTCGCTCCATGACCGACCCAGCACTCCGTCGCGGCGATCGGATCGCGCAGTTCACGACCGTGGGTCGCCTGGGTGCCGGCGGGATGGGCGAGGTGTACCGGGCACACGATGAGCGGCGCATGAGCAGTTGCGCCGAGGGGATCGAACGCCGGCGACTTTGCGTGGGCGAGTCCGGCTGCGGAGTGTGCGAGGTCGCCATTGCCGCCGCGGCGAGCACAGGGCTGTTCCTCTTCGTCCTGATTCGGTTTGGCCTGCTGGCGCCATGAATGCGATCTCGATGCTCGTGAACAACATCCTGCCCTCGGCACCGACACCTCGCGCTGGTACGCCGCGGCGTCGGTCTTGTCGCTGGGATATGTCCTGGTGGCGCTGGCCTTCGGGTTCTGGGGTTCTACGGGCCGCTTCCTCGGCCAACGCCGTACAACCGGTTCCTGATTCGCTTACCGGCGGTAGATGCTTTTCACCGCACTCCAGCCTGGCTTCTCGACCAACGTGACGGGTCCGAACACTTGAATGTTGTGGCGGTTCACATCGGACACGTAGACGGTGCCGCCGGCATCCAGCCCGATACCTGACGGCAGACCGAACTGGCCAGGTCCTGCGCCCGGCGTACCCCACTGCGTGATGATCAGCCCATTGTTGGTGTATTTCAGTATGCGAACGTGGCCGGAGTCCGTGACATCGATATTCCCATTCGGATCCACAGCCACACCCAACGGCCCGAGGAGTTGCGCGTCCCCGGATATCTGGCGGCCCCATTCTGCGAGGAACACCCCGCCGCTGGTGAATTTTTGAATCCGGTTATTGTTCGTGTCTGCCACGTAGACGTCGCCGCCCAGATCCACCGCCACGCCATTCGGGCCAAAGAACTGCCCCGGGAAACCGCCCCGGCGGCCCCATTGGGTGAGAAACGCGCCGGCGCCACTGAACTTCTGTACGCGATTGTTGTAGAACTCGGCCACGTACACGTTCCCGTTCACATCCACGGCCACCCCGGTTGGCGCATCGAACTGCCCCTCTCCCGACCCCGTGGTTCCCCATTGAGTGATGTAGGTGCCGTCACCGGAGAATTTCTGAATCCTGTTGTTGTTGTGATCGGCCACATAAACGTTGCCGCTCGTGTCCACCGCCACGCCGTCCGGCCCGCTGAGCTCGCCGGCGGCGGCACCACCAGGCCCGCCCCACTGCGCGAGGTACTTGCCAGCAGTCGTGAACTTCTGGATCCGGTTGTTGTAGAAATCCGCGACATAGACGTTGCGACTGCCATCCACGGCCACACCCGAGGGCCCGTTGAACTGCCCATCCCCGTGCCCGAACGCGCCCCACTCGAGGTGGTAGATCTGGGCGAAGGCCGCGGTAAAGGAGAATGTTCCGGCCAGGACAGTGCCCAGCACGACGCTCGAAACTCGCACGTGGCCCCCCATGGTTGTGCCCGGTGGATCATCTCAAGAGACCCGTGGCCGATCGCCCACGACTGTACAACACATTTGTATGGATATCCGAACAGGTGCCAGTCCGCCCTCGAACGCCGTGTCGCCTTCAGCTGCAAGGGACGGCTCTGCCCGAGTTGCACCGGCCGGCGCATGGCCGACATCGCCGCGTCCTTGGTCGACGACCTGCTGCCCGAAGCCCCCTATCGCCAGTGGGTGCTCATCTTCCCG
>Ga0315283_10004120_pt1 | contig 12582 bp, 9 predicted proteins | sample YL17G09_0_MG_FD_204541 | JGI IMG/M metagenome (GOLD analysis project Ga0315283, IMG submission 204541) | Sediment microbial communities from Yellowstone Lake, YNP, Wyoming, USA - YL17G09_0 | ecosystem: Environmental > Aquatic > Freshwater > Lake > Sediment | place: USA: Wyoming | collected...
TATAAGCTACTCACCAATAAAGAGATGATTGCCTGTAACCAGAATAGTGTTACGGGAATTCTGACATTTGATAAAGACAGTACAGAGATTTATGTTGCCTCAAACAAAGAGGATCCTGCAACGGGCTGGTTAGCAGTTTTTAACCGGAAACATCAGCCTGTCACTATTACGGTCAGGAAATCTGATTTCGGATTCAATTTTAACCGCAATATGTTGGATGTATTGATGAAGAATTATCATTTACATGATATATGGAATCAAAAAGATTATTCTCTGGCTGATTCCCTTCAGCTTATTATTCCAGGGAATGGGGTAGTGTTTGCCAGGTACAATGAGTTGTAGATTATTACTTAGCAAATATTTCGAGAATATTTACCCGATCTGCTATTATTTCGTATTATAAGTTCACTTATATAACTTTATACTTGCTTACTGATGTTCATATAATTTCAAAGGACTATAATTGATTTTTTGTGGACACTAATTATAATTTAAATCGAATTAAAACCGGTCAAAATGAAAATAGATCCTTGCAAACCAATCCTTGTATTCATCTTGTTATTGGTTGCTTTTTTAAACAACCCGTCCGACTTACAGGCACAGGTAAGCATTACAGAACAGGAATGGGTGATCCCAACATATAAGGTGGGTCTGCCCGATAAAAACCCGATGTTCTTTAAGGGCGAGATTTATCAGGGTGCTTCAAAATACATTTATCCTTATCGGCTTAACGATGTAATTGCCAATGAGAAAGCAGACCAGGCATGGAAGGCGTTGATACTTGAAAACGAATATATTAAATTATGCGTTACGCCTGAGATTGGTGGAAAACTATACTATGGCACCGATAAGACCAATGGTTACAATTTCATTTACAAAAACAATGTAGTTAAACCTTCCAATATCGGCATGACAGGAGCATGGGTTTCGGGAGGAATTGAATGGTGCGTTGTTCATCACCACAGGGCATCCACTTTCCTTCCGGTAGATTATCACCTGGCAGAAAATAAAGATGGAAGCAAAACGATTTGGATCGGCGAGACAGAACCGCGTCATCGGATGAGATGGACAATCGGGATTACGGCTTATCCCGGTAAATCCTATTTCTCGGCCGAGGTCAAGATCCATAACCCGACACCATTTACAAATTCTTTCTTATACTGGGCAAACGTTGCAGCGCATACCAATAAGGATTATCAGGTAATTTTCCCGCCAAGCGTCGGAGTGGCTACCTATCATGCAAAAAACAGTTTCACAAACTGGCCTATGTCCACCGAAATATATAATGGAGAGGATTTCACACAAGGAGTTGACCTGAGCTGGTGGATAAACTCTGTTAACCAGAATTCATACTTTGCGTATGACCTTAAAGAGGATTTTATGGGAGGTTACGATCATGGAAAAGAGACCGGAACAGTGCATATAGGCGATCACAATATCGTGAAGGGCGCTAAATTATGGGAATGGGGATCAGGCGCACAAGGCCAGGCAACAGAAGGCAGATTGACTGATGGCGCCGGACCGTATGTTGAAATAATGGTAGGGGCTTTTTCCGACAACCAGCCCGATTACAGTTTTATAAAACCTTATGAGGTGAAAACCTTTAAGCAATACTGGTATCCGGTAAAGGATATCCAGGGTTTTAAATATGCCAACCTCAATGGCGCTGTGAATCTCGAAAAAAGGGACGGCAATAAAGCTTTTCTGGGATATTATTCAACACAAAAGATAAATAAGGCGAAGATTATTTTGAAAAGAAAAGGAGCAGTTGTATTTGAGAAAATTATGGAAATTTCGCCCAAAACTGCTTTTACCGTAACAATTAAAATTGATGGGACATTTGACATCACCGATCTTTCAACAGAACTGATCAATATTGATAACAATGAAGTATTGGTATCATACCAGCCTGTTGAGAAGAAAAGTGTCGGCAAACTTCCAGAGGAAGTTAAAAGACCTGTCCTGCCAAAAGATATGCTGACCATCGAAGAACTATACTTGGCAGGAAGCCGCATCCAACAGTTTTACAATCCTACCCTCAACGCAATGGACTACTACAATGAGGCGTTGAAACGTGATCCTTTCGATATACGGACAAATGTGGCTGTGGGGAATGTTCATCTCCGAAATGGCGAATACAGCATTGCCAGAAACTATTTCAGTAAGGCAATAAAAAGACTCACCAAAGATTACACAAGGCCATCGAACTGTGAAGCACTCTACCTACAGGGTTTGACCCTAAAAGCACTTGAACTCTACGATGAAGCTATTGACACACTTTACCGTGCCACATGGGATTATGCTTACCACTCAGCCGCCTATCTGGAACTTGCCAGGATATCCTGTATAAAAGGTGATTTTCAAAAAGCCCTCGGTCAGGTCAACGAATCGTTATCGACCAACGCCAATAACAACAGTGCCATCAATCTTAAAGCATCAATCCTCAGAAAGTTGGGTGATTTGGAAGGGGCAGGGGCAACACTGGAAAATTCTAGTAAGAACGATCCGCTCGATTTCCGGGCAGCCAACGAGAATTATCTTTTGGCAATTAAAACTGGCAATCTACAGAATAGTGAAAAAATCCTGGCCGAACTGAATAAAAAAATGAGCGGTTTTGATCAGAATTATCTTGAACTCGCGATTGGCTATCTCAATGACGGACTCTTTAACGAAGCCGAAGATATCCTTCGCCGTTTCAAAGGGAAAAATCAGATGGTCAGTTATTACCTTGGATATATCATGGATAAAAATGGCAATAAAACCGAAGCTGAAAAGTTATTCAAGGCAGCATCAGGGCAATCTGTGGATTATGGTTTTCCTTTTAGGTTGGAGGATGTCAATGTTTTGAACCTCGCTTCAAAATATCATCCCAATGATGCAAAGCCATATTATTATCTTGGAAACTTATTGTATGATAAGCAGCCACAGGAAGCCATCATCAACTGGGAAAAGGCCGTAAAATTTGATCCTTCATTGGGCATTGCCTGGAGAAACCTTGGATGGGGATATTACCAATTCTCACACGATCTCACAAAAGCAATCGACGCCTACGAAAGAGCTTTTACTGTTAATAAGGACGAAGCTGTTTATTATGCTGAATTGGACCCACTATACGAAAAGAGCAATGCCCCGATAGAAAAAAGGGCAAAACTTTTTGAGGGGAGAAATGAAATTGTTAAGCAGCGCGACGATTCTTTTGTGCGTGAGATAATTGTTCTGAACCTTTCAGGAGAATGTGAAAAAGCTTGTGAATATCTAAGCAAGAGTACTTTCCATTTTCGGGAAGGAAGTTCTAGAGTGAGGGATATTACAGTTGATGCACACATTCTATCAGGTAAAAAATATCTTGCAGAAAAGAAGTACCAACAGGCGCTCGGGCAATTTCTTTCAACCATTGAAACGCCCGAAAATGCCCGTCCCGGAAGAAAGTTGGGTGATCCGAGAAGTCCGCAGATCAATTATTTTATTGGGCTGGCGTATGAAGCCCTGGGGGAAAAAGCAAAAGCAAAATCCTATTTTACCTTATCAACGGACCAACCTGTTAAAGAATCGAATTATATCCGTTACTATCAGGGTTTGAGCTACCTTAAATTAGGCAATAAGACAAAAGCTTCAGAAAATTTTAATTCTCTGATTGAAGAAGGCAATAAACGAATAAGTCAGGGTTCAGAGATAGATTTTTTTGCAAAATTTGGTGAACGCGAAGCAGAAAATGTTCGGCTGTCAAATGCGTATTTACTGAAAGGGCTCGGCTACAATGGGCTTGGCAATACCAATGAGGCAATAGGCAACCTGAAGAAAGCAGTGGAGTTATCGGCGAGCAACCTTTATGCAGGGGTTGAATTGAGTGACTGATAATTATAAAGATAATTATGTTATTGGTATTGATTTGGAGCCACTTTTATCCGGTCGGCACTTTCGAATCTATATGTTGTATTTATTTTCGAAATTCATGTTCCCACTCATTTGAAAAAGGGATTTGATAGGGTTATGGAGCAGGTTGGTTAACTGATCGAGAGATTATGTGATCTTGCATACCAGAAATCGTTGCCAGCAGTGATCGCGAAACAAAACCTATAACATCAGATGCACTTTATCAAAATGGCAGTATGGAAAATTCAATCAATCTAAAAACAATAAGCATTTTATGCAGGCATATTTGATCTGCTGACTTGCTAACTTGAATAAAATAGTTTTGTTAGTTACTCTTTATTTTATACTTTTGTGCCACTAATTTTAAAATAGTAACACGATATTTAATATCGAATCGGTAAGGCAATGCTGGAACTGGATCAGGAATTACAGGATAAATTGAATAACCTTGAACTTTGGTTTAAGCAAAAGCAAGGTTCTATTGTAGCGTTCTCAGGTGGGATCGACTCTACACTTGTACTTTTTTTAGCCCGTAAATTTCAGGGAAAAGATTGTGCTATCGGGGTAATTTCCAACTCCGAAAGTTTAAAGCAAAAAGATTTCAGTCTGGCCAAGGATTTTTGCCAGCAATTCGACATCAAGCTGGAAGTAATTAAAACAAATGAACTGGAAGACGAACGGTATAACGAAAATCCGATAAACCGTTGTTTTTTCTGTAAGGAACATCTGTTTACCGATTTAACAGTAATAAGCCGGAAATATCCGGGGTTTTTAGTTTTAAGTGGAACCAATTACGACGATTTAGGCGATTACCGACCGGGAATTGAAGCTGCAAAAAAACTTAATGTCAAATCGCCATTGGTTGATTGCAAAATCACGAAAAATGAGTTGCGGAAAATTGCCCGCTGCTATGAATTGCCAAACTGGAATAAGCCTGCCAGTCCGTGCCTGAGTTCGCGAATACCTTACGGACATAAGGTGACCCGTGCAAAGCTGTATCAGGTTGAAGCTGCTGAAAATATACTGAATGAATACGGATTTAAAGATGTAAGGGTACGCCATTTTGATACGTACGGAAAAATTGAGGTCTTAAAAAAAGATTTGGCGAATCTGAGCCTGGTGCAACACGAAGTAATTGAAAAAATAACCACCCTTGGCTTCCAAACTTTAGAAGTTGATACCGAAGGCCTGGTTTCCGGAAAAATGAACAGAGCTATTGGGAGGATAAAGACTCAACCTCTGCCTTAACCTAAACCTCATTTACATAAGCGGGAACACTAAAAATATGCGCATATTATATTACGATTGTTTTGCCGGAATCAGCGGCGATATGAACCTGGGGGCAATGGTTGATCTGGGTGTAGATGCCGAATACCTGAGAAACGAACTTGCCAGGTTAAATATTAATGGGTTTCAATTAAAACTTGAAAAAGCCACCCGCAGAGGGATAACAGGAACTTTGGCTACGGTTGTGGTTAAAAAATCATGGCACGAAAAGTACCGCCATTTGCGTGATGTGCAGGAAATTATAAATGAAAGCTCGCTTTCTGATAAGGTTAAATCCATTTCCTTAAAAATATTCCAATTGATAGCAGAGGCCGAGGCCAATGTACACAATATCGATATTCAAAATGTACATTTTCATGAAGTGGGCGCTCTCGATTCCATTGCTGATATAGTTGGAGCGGCCATCTGTCTGGATTATCTTAAAGTCGATAAAGTTCACTCTTCTCCCATTCAATTGGGCGGTGGAACGATAAAATGTGCTCATGGCACAATGCCGGTGCCCGCTCCCGCCACGGCTTTTATTGTCGAGAATATTCCGGTTAAAACAGGACTGGTGCAGCATGAAGCCACAACGCCCACCGGTGCGGCCATACTCGTGGCTACAGTTGATGAATTTACAGGCGATATAACTGCTCCAATAACCAAAACAGCGTATGGTATTGGCCAGCGCGATGTTTCGGAAATACCAAATGTATTGCGGATCTATCTTTTAGAGGATAAAGAAGAAATTAAAGATGTTTCTCAGAAATGCAGCTTGGTGCTGGAATGTAATATCGATGACATGAACCCTGAGCGTTACGAATTTTTACTTGACAAACTTTTTGAGAATGGGGCCAGCGATGCCTGGTTAACGCCAATAATAATGAAGAAGCTGAGGCCCGCCAATATGGTTTCCGTTTTATGTGTTCCTGAAAAGGCAAATACCATGAAATCTATACTTTTCGAACACAGCACTACACTGGGGATCCGTGAGAAACAAGTAATAAAAAACATGCTCAGGCGCGAAGAAAAAACCTTAAATACCCAATACGGTATAGTTCGGATTAAGGAATGCTTTTATAAGGGCAACAGCCTTCGCTTCAAACCGGAATATGATGACTGTAAAACCCTGGCGTTAAAGCATAACGTGTCTATCGCAGCTATTGAAAATGCTGTATTAAAAAGCATCGATAATGGATAATAAAGATATATTAAAACGGTATAAAACGGGTGAAATAAATTTGAACGAAGCTCTCCAGGGCCTTTCGGATAATGGAATTGATGAAATGGGCTTTGCTACTATTGATACTGACAGACTGAGGCGCACAGGCATGCCTGAAATTATCTATGCCCAGGGTAAAACCATTGGCCAAGTAGCCGGGATTGCCGAGCGTATGTATAGCAAAGGGATTGATATACTGGCAACAAAAGCCAGTGCAGAAATATTTGAAGGTGTTGTTAAAGTTGTGCCTGACGCCATTTACAATTCCCTGGCCAAAACCATTACGTTCAAACACAAATTGCAGCCAATGCATAAAGGATATATTGCAGTTGTTGCTGCAGGCACTTCCGATTTGCCAGTGGCCGAAGAAGCTGTTGTTACCGCACGTTTTCTGAACAATAACGTTGAAACGATATACGATGTTGGTGTGGCAGGCATTCACCGTTTATTTGACAAACTGGAAATAATTCGAAATGCCAGGGTTATAATTGCTGTTGCAGGTATGGAAGGCGCATTGGCGAGTATAATTGGCGGACTGGTTGACAAACCTGTAATTGGTGTTCCGACCAGCATTGGATATGGTTCCAATTTTGGAGGCCTGTCTGCATTGTTATCCATGCTAAACAGCTGTGCCAGCGGCATTAGTGTTGTAAATATCGACAATGGATTTGGTGCTGCCTGCCAGGCCTCATTAATAAACCGGTTATAATTTGCATGCATGGACAAATTACAAATTCTGCTATTGTCTGCCGCCTTTCTGGGCTTTATTCATACCCTGTTGGGTCTCGATCATTATTTGCCTTTTATAGTTTTGGGCAAGGCCCGCAAATGGTCATATCCAAAAACCCTTTGGATTATTTTATACCGTATATGGCATAAAAAAATATGTAAAAAATGGGGGACATTTTCACCTGCCCAAATTCTTAATCCCTAAAAAATTAAGGGATATGCATCATTTTTCGTCTCATGGAAGGGAACAAAATTCTGAAGATATTACACGGCTTACTCCCTGGATTCTATTCTTAATTTTTGTATTTGGTCCGTGCGAAGTACTGATACCTTTATTAATTTTCTCCGCTTCCCAATTCAGCACATTGGGAATTGTGTCTATAAGCCTTGTTTTTGGGACCACCACCATACTAACCATGTTACTTTCGGTTTATACCGGCAGCAAGGGAACTTCGCTCATTAAATTCAAAAATGGTGAAAAGTTTTTCCACCTGATTGCTGGCCTGGTTATCCTCTTTTCAGGTGTTGGCAATCAGTTTTTAGGTTGGTAATGCTTTCGCGGCTCGATTCAGTGTACTTAGCGAATTACGTGGGCTGAAGGCTTTTTGGAAATTGTAAATTGTAAATTGTAAATTAATATTTTAAAAGATGACCGTAAAACGTTTTGGTGTTTCCATGGAAGAAGATTTGCTAAACGATTTGGATCAGCTTGTGAAAGTCCAGCGTTTCCCAAACAGATCAAGGGCTTTACGCTACTTAATACAACACCATAAATCCAACAAAGGCATTGAGGACAACGAAAAGGTTACAGGAGCCATCGTACTGGTTTATGATCATCGCATTGCGCGACTGCACAGCGAAATTGCCTCATTGCAGCACGAATACAATTGTATGGTACTCTCAAGTCAACACATTCATCTGGATGAAAAAAATTGTATCGAAACCATTGCCGTGCGTGGAACTGCAAAAAGTGTAATTAAACTCAGTAATAAATTATTGGCCATTAAAGGCATACGGCACGGAAATCTCGTGGTATCAACCATTGAATAATGATTGACAAAAGCTAATTATTATGAAAACAGGATAAATTTTCTCATTTTTGAGTTCCAAATTCCAAAACGCTTATTCCAAAAAGACGGGGATAGTCCAAATATATTATCATTCATCAGTCCAACAATAATTTAATTATCTTTGTGAAAATTTTTGCTTATGAGAATTAACCGCAGACAGTTCGTTCAGACATCTATGCTCGCCGGGGCCGGCCTGATGCTTAATCCTTTTAAGTCATTCGGTAATCCAAAAGCATACACTCATTTTGGACTTAATCCGTTTATTCTTCAAAATCCGGATGCCGTGTTCATCATGCGGACAAATGTTGACATAAAAACAAACTCCGCTGCAAAAAAAGGAATGGGACTGGATTTCGGACGGTCGGTACTTGGATTAACCGACGATGCTATAACCGGTATTCCCCTTACCCATAAGGTGGTGATCAAACCCAACGTGACTGCTCTCAATCTGGGTAATCATACCTTTGAAGAAGGCATGGGCATTGTTACTGATGTGGATTTTGTGGAAGGTATCATTGAAAGTATTAAGGAGCTTGGGATTTCATCAGGTCAATTTTTTATTCGTGAGGTGTGGGGCGCATACAGCCTGGAACAAAGCGGTTATAATGCCATGGCCAGCCGGACAGGCATTGATGTCCAGGGCATTGATACGCCTGCTTTAGAACTGAGCCCGGATAAAGTGCAGTGGATGGATGTGCCGGACGGAGTGTGGTTTAAGAAAATTCCCTATTTGTGGCCTATGAATGCCCCTGATACCTTCCTCCTGAATATTTCGAAATTCAAGGCACATGGCATGGGAATGACCTTATGTGCAAAAAATATACAGGGTACCATTGCCATGGATTATCAGGCACATTGTACTGCCTATGGCGAAACGATGGCAGGTGTCGATCCTGCCCATATCAGGCCAACCGCAAATACAGATATCAACAACAATTACCTTCGTCATAAGGCAGCCGGTATTCCCCGTTGGGACAGGCCCGGAAGTACGGGCGGAATATGGCAGGAAACCTGGGCAACCCGTTGCCTGGATAATAACTCAGTTACCTTTGCCGGTTTGCATATCATCGAAGGAATTTATGGCAGGGATGGAAACTGGTTTGATGGCCCTGATGGCACGGCAACTGATTTCATGACCAATTACATCATTTTTGGGAAGAACCAGTTTCATGTGGATAATATTGGCCACTATTTAGCCGGACATGAGCCTGGCAATTTCGGACTCTTCCACATGGCTAAAGAACGAGGTATGTCAACAATTTTAAATCCATCGGCTATTCCGCTTTACGAATGGGATGCCACATCCGGTCCTGCTGCTGCTGCACTTTCTGACTTTCAACGGTTCGATCTTGTAACATATTATCTACAAAAAGACTATAATGGAGGAACTGAACCTAAATGGCACTTAGTGAACGAACCCTATGATTATGGAAATACAGCCATAAATGATGTATCGAACACCGCGAACGAGTTTTATATGAAAGATGTTTTCCCGAACCCAATACAAAATACAGGTACAATTAGATTTTATGTGCCCCGGCATGGAAATGTAGCGATTGAAATAATGAATGCAAACGGGCAAGTGGTTGAGGTACTTTACAACAGGCAGATAGGAAGGGGAAACTACACTGTCAACTTAAACAGCGCAAATTATACATCTGGTTTATACATTGCACGGATGCAATTTGAAGGGTCTGTAAAGATGCAGAAAATGATGGTTGCCCGCTAAAACGAATTTAGGTTATCAGACCAGGCCGGTTTTTATTTTTTCGAATAGCTTTTCCATTGTGTTCCATCCAGGACTGATATGCCACCATCGGTTGCGAACCATATTGCCCCCTTTGCATCAATGGCTATGTCGTTTACACCAGGATTTATAAGTCCTTCTGCCACACTGTAATTTTTCCAAGTTTGCCCGTCGTAGTATGAAACTCCGGCGGCTGTTCCAAACCACAAATGTCCGGCCCCGTCTCCTATTATAGCTTGCACACGGTTATTGATAAGTCCATCGGCAACCGAAAATACTTTCCATTCTTTTTTTGTCTCCCACACTGCGTGAAAGGCAACTCCTCGGGGAGTTCCAAACCATTGCTTACTATTTTCATCCACATAAATACTCAAAATGGTATCTGAGGGCAGGCTTGTCCATTCCTTATTATAATAAGATGCGCCTGTAATTGCATCAATACCTGAGTCATATTTAAAACGGCCAACGCCAAGACCGGCAGTCCCGGCAAATATCCATCCATCGCTTTTGGCCGCCATCGAAATTACCGGATAAATTTCCAGATCGCCGTCATTTGTCCTGGTATGCCAGATATTTGCATTAAAGATGGATAATCCGAGAGGCGTAGCGAACCAGCTTGCATTTATAGCATCGACAAGAACCGCTGATATCCTGTTGTCCAATAATCCTGATGACTCCTTCGTATAAAGTACTGTCGGTGTCAAGGCTTCCAACTTGTATTCGGCAAGTTGTGCTCCATTGGAAGTCGCCAGCCACAAATATGACCCTGAGTCTGATGGTTGATTGCTGATATCATATACAGGTCCTGTGTTCATATTTTCGTAGCTTGTCCATTTATCATTCCAATAACTAATGATTCCTATGTCGGTACCTGCCCAGACAACACTTGCGTTATCAATAAAAACAGACATTACTTTATTGGCGGGGAACTTATTCTCCTCCAAAGGAGGGTCGGGTTTGCATGCATTAAAAAAGACTAAAGTAAGAAAGGTAAGATAAGTGAAGCCGGAAACTTTAGAATAGTTTTGCATAGAGATTCAGGTTGATGTTAGTGTGATATCGGGTTGTCCTATCATTAACCTCAAAAATATGGAATATTCAGGACAGATTTTTACGTAAATTTACAATGCGAATATTAATACCATAAATACAAGAAAAAGTATTACCCTGATAACTCAGCTTAACTTAACTTTCGAAGTTTTAATAAATCATCGATTCTGTTTTTTCAGGTCAGAACAATTGTAAATTCAGGATTTTAAAAAACAAGATAAATAAAATGAAAAGAAAAGTTTTAATGGGTCTCGCAGCTATTATTATGGTTGCTCTCTTTACAGGTAGTGGTAAAGAGAAATTTTGCACAACTTATTCAATTGCATTGAATAAGGTCGGTCCTACATACGACGGTCAGTGGCAGGGTATTACTGCTGCTTCTGATGGAGCGTGCTATTTTGGTTCGTCTTCTCATTCTCTTGAGCATGGTGGAGGCTTTTTCAGGTTCGATCCCAAAACAAAACAGTTTGATGTGCTTACCGAAGATTTTACCAAACTGGTGGGAGATGATATCACCAAAAATACCCCACAGGGGAAATGCCATAGTCCGATAATAGAAATCGAGGGAACGCTCTATCTATCCACACATCTCGCTGCTTACTGGGAGGATGTTTTGGACAAATACGCCGGCTCTTATATTCTCAGCTACAATATGGCGGAAAAAAAATGGCATAACTATGGGGTCGTAAAACCACGCTTTAGCACTTACTCAGCGGTAGAGGTTGATGCCAAAAGGGGTAAAATTTATGCCATGATCGTTCCTTTTGCGCCTCAGGATAAGGCAGTCGATGGCAATCATCTTTTCCAGATTGATATGAAGACAGGAGAAAAACGTGATTTAGGACGGGTAAGTGATGGCAGAGGGAATTTCTGGTTTTATCTTGATAACACAGGAAAATTATGGTTTCCGATATGGTATGGGAAGAACCGGCTTCATTGCTACGATCCGGAAACAGATAAAATAGCAACCTATGAAAACGCTTTTCCGGAACCAAAATTAGCTCCGAATGGGAAACCGGTAAAAAAAGCCATGTCAGGAGATGCAATCAGCTGGACCTGGGCCAAAGCTATTGATGGAGGCAAGAGATGCCTTTTCACTATGGGTGATGATGGTGGCGGTGATGAACGGCTTTGGATTTTTGATCCTTCTAAGGATATTGGATCGAAGGCAGCATTTATACCTGTCTGCTATATCGGTAATACTTTTTTATCAGTTGCCCTTGGAGGTGACAGGGTTTATTATGTGCAGATGAATGATAACAAAGCCTCCAGAAATTATGACTGTGAATCATACAGAGAACTTCCTCCCGATAAAAATGGATACCAGCCTCATAACCTGCACCTGAGAAGTGTTGCCCTGGACCCGAAAGCAAAGAACCGGTTTATTGATCATGGCCGGATTATTGACCAGGACGGAAGAACTCCCGCATATATTGCCTCTCTGGCAGCAGACGCTAATGGAAATATTTTTATGGATGGAAGCTGGCTCATTAAGCCCGGGGACCAGCCCACACTTCAATTCCAGTATAAGGCGAAAGATGGAAAAGAATATAAGACCTTAAACCGGGGAGAATTTTTTGCCTGGGTTAATGTAAGTAATGATCTTAATAAGTAGTATAAATTAA
>Ga0315283_10004121_pt1 | contig 12581 bp, 8 predicted proteins | sample YL17G09_0_MG_FD_204541 | JGI IMG/M metagenome (GOLD analysis project Ga0315283, IMG submission 204541) | Sediment microbial communities from Yellowstone Lake, YNP, Wyoming, USA - YL17G09_0 | ecosystem: Environmental > Aquatic > Freshwater > Lake > Sediment | place: USA: Wyoming | collected...
ACAAAAATGCGGCACGTACGCTTGGGAGCAAGCACGCGCGCCCCCCGTTTCCCGCGGTCCTTTTCCCTCTCTCTCTCACACACCTCTCCCGCCCCACCCCCGCCCCTTTTCCCACTATCATACGCGCGCACACACCTGGAACGGCAGCAACGCCCAGTTGCCCGCCCTCCGCCCAAAGGCAAAGCGGGTGAGCTCCTGGTACCGGTCCATGCGGGTGACCGGCCCGGGCGGGGCGCCCTGCTCGTGCATGAGGACGAGCGCGATGAAGGTGCCGTACGAGACGAGCCAGGAGGCGGCCAGGGTGACCAAGCCGCCCGCCCAGGTCAGGTTGCCCATGGCGAAGGGCAGGCCGAGCACGCCGGCCCCGACCATGGACGTGAAATTGTGCCAAAAGACGCCGGTGAAGGTCGAGTCGCGCGCCGCGGTCACCGACCGGTGCGCGTTGGCGTCCTCCTTGGACTGCGCAATGGGAGGGTGTGGGTGTGGGTGTGGGTGTGGGTGTGGGTGTGGGTGTGGGTGTGGGTGTGGGTGTGGGTGTGGGTGTGGGTGTGGGTGTGGGTGTGGGTGTGGGTGTGTGAGAGCGTGTCGGGGGCGCGGACGGGGTGGGTGATATATGAGGAAAGAGAGGGGCGAGAGGGCGAGAGGGCGCGCGCGCCCGAGGTCACGAGCGCGCTCCCGAGAGAGCCAGGGGGGGCCCTGGCTTTCTGCCCTCTCTCTCTCCACTCTCCACGTGCAGCGTGTGTCCAAAGTACGCGTCTTTGCCTCACACACACACACACACACACACACACACGCACGCACGCACGCACGCACCAGCTTCTCGTCCGTGCGGGTGAAAATCGTGAGGGAGCGGCCAATGCTCGGCGCGCTGCTCAGACGTGTCGACGCTTTAGGGGGCCCCGCCGCGAGTTCGGGGTCCGGGGCAGTGGCCATGGGTGTAGACGACCGCGTGGGGTGTGTAATTAGCAGCAGCAATGCGGTGAGGAGCAGGGCGTGTCCCCGCGGCGCATACGCTCTTTCTCTCTCCGCCGCGAAATGTGACTCTGCCAACCTCGACCCCGCCCGTGCCTGCGCCGCGCTTTTCGCTGCTTTCACTCGTCCATCTCTCCAAAACGCCTACGCCCCGAGGGCTTGCTCGGGCACGCGCCGCGCGGGGAGAGGCCAGACCCGCCCCTGTGCGTTGTGCACGTGTGTGTAGATCCTCCCCCCAGCCCTCCTCCACTCACAATGGCGGCCGACGGCGGGGCGACCTCCACCCTGCAGCGGTTGCGAGACGGTGAGGAAAGAGACGGCGCGCGGCTGGGCAAAGCCCCTCTTCACCCGGCGCGCCGCCCCCCCAGCCGCCGCCCGTTGCGTGGTCCAACCCACCCCCATGGCTAGCTTAATCATACACTGTATCGCTGGCATGCGCGACAGGGTGGTGGTGTGTGCCTGTGCGGGCGCGCGGCTGCGACAAAGAGGCCGGACACACAACTCGGCTGGCCCCCGATTCACGCCCCTCTCCATTCCTCACAGAACTCGCGCACGAGGCCGCCGCCCTGCCGGGCGCCCTCCAGTCGGCCTACCCGGCCCTGCTGGCTGACTACCTAGGCTGTGTGTTCCCGGACGGGGATGGCGCGGCCGTCGTGTCGGCGGCAGCTAGGTGAGAGGATGGAGACGGCGAGCGAGAAGGAAAAAAAAAAAAAAAAAAAAAAAAAAAAACGCTTCCGCAGCCTGCACCAAGGTCGAAAAAAACGCCGCACTTGCGTCTCTCTCTCCGTCGCGCCCGCCTTCATGGCCGCCGTGCTGCGCCGTGCTTCGCCATCTGCACCAATGCCTGTACTTTCGAGGCTCCGCGTCGTGGAGGTGGCGGAAGCGCACAATTGGCTGCTTGCTGCTGCGTATAGGGCGTGGGCGTGGACGCGCACGGAAAATAAAACCCGCGCCCACCCACTCACCCCATCACATACGTCACCCCCATTCAACCCCCAGCAGCCCGTCGTCGGGTGAGGCCGCGCCCGCACCGCCTCCAAACCCCGCCAAGCCCCGTCGCACCTGGGCGGCCCTCGCCTTCGCCCTGGCTGATGGCCCCTCCACCCCGGCCGCCCTGGCCGCGGGCGCGGCGATGGCAGCGGCGGCGGCCGCGGCGGCCGCCTCGGTGCGCGCGGCTGGTCAAGGCGCCACGCCCGCCCGCCCGCCGCCCCAGCCGCCCCTGCCGCCCACCACCAGTGACCCGCCCTCTTCCGCCCCGCTCTCAACGTCGTCAGCCGGCACGACGGATGCGGACGCGGCGGCGCTGGCGGCGGCCGCGGGCGCGACACTCGACCTGGTCGGCTGCCCGACCTGCGCCGCCACCCTGCTCGCCTCGGCCTACGCGGCCCACGCCCCGGCCTGCGCGGCCGCCGCGTCCGCGGCCATCGTCGCCCGCACAGCCGCTGCCGAAGCCGCGGCGGCGGCGGTGGTCGCGGCGGCCAGCGCGGCGGCGGCGGAGCGGCGGCCATCGCCGAGCAGGCGGGGCGGGTCACCGGCCGCGGCGGGGCGCAGGGGGCCGTCGCCCGCCCTGCGCCGCCCCTCACCCGCCGCGGCTGGTGCATCCGTTGCCTCCAAGAAAGCGCGCATGTCTTTCGCCACCAGCCAGGGCCCGGCCCAGGCGGCGGCGTGCAGCCAGGGGCAGCAGGCGGCGGCGGGCACGACGCCGCCGCCGCCGCCCGGTGGCGGGCCGTTACCCCGCCGCCCCCGGTCCGGTCCGCGCCGGCCGGTGGCAGTGAAAGCCTCGCCCGGTGGAGGACCGGGCGCGGCGGCGGCGCAGGCACCGCCCGCCGCCGTCGCCGCCGCCACCGCCCTGCCCCCTCTGCCCGCGCCTTACCACCCGGCCTTCCACCACCAGGCGCCGGCCCACCACCACCACCACATCCCGGTCTCGCTCGCCCTGCCCTACCCCTACGCCGCCGCCAGCGCGGGCGGCGTGCCGCCTGGCGGCGTGCTGCCGCCTGGCCCGCCGCCACCGCCCTCGTCGGCGGGGTGGTATGGCGTGCCCGTGGCGCTGGCGGCGGCGGCGGTCCAGCAACAGCAGCAGACGGCGGCGGCGGCGGCTGCCACCCACCACGGGCTCCACGCCCTGTACTCTGTGCCCTACCCGCCGCCGCCCGCGCCCGCCGCCCCGCCGCCGCCGCCGCTGCCGCCGACCTCCATGGCGACCGTGTACGCCCGGTCCCTGGCGGATAGGCAGGCCGCCGAGGCCGCGGCCCAGTCCGCCGTGATGGCGGCCTCCCAGCAGCACCAGGCGGCCGTGGCAGCGGCCGCGGCCGCGGCCGCGGCCGCGGCGGTGCAGGCCCCGGCCGGCGTGCACGCCCACGCCCACGCCTTCCCGCCCGCCTCCTTTTACACCGCCGCCGGGGTTGGTGGGGGAGGAGAAGGCGGCGTTTCATACGGCAGCGGCACGCTGGTGCCGCTCATGCCGGACCCAGCCCTGGCGGCGGCGTTGATGATGGGAGGGGGGGGAGGGGGGGGGGCAAGTGCAGCGGCCGCGGCCGCGGCCGTCGTAGCCGGCGGGGCCGCGGCCGCCTGGCCCTACTCCCTCGCCCCGCCACCACCACACCCCCACCCCTCCGCGCCCCAACCCCCACCACCCATGGATGCCTGGTTGTACGGCCTGAGCGCGGTGTCGGGCAGCGGCGTGCCCCAACAGGCAGCAGCGCCGCCTGGTGTGCCCTACCCCCACCCTCACCAGCCAGTCGTCACCTTTGTGCCGACGGGCGGGCCTGGTGGGCTGCCCGCTGGCTTGACCGCCCCGCTGCACCACCACCACCACCACTCGCACCCCTACCTCCCGGGTGGGGTCTCCTTTCATCCCGGGGCCGGCGGTGTCGGCGTGCCTGTGCCCCACCCGCACCAGCAGCACCAGGCGGCGGCGGCCACCCCGCCGCAGAGCGCCCCGGGCGCGGCGACCCTGGCGGCCCTGCAAGCGCACGCGACGGGTGGGGGGCCTGGGGGGGTACCGCAACTGCCGGGGGCGTATTGAATCGAAACGTGTGTAGAATCAAAGAGCATGAGATGGGCCATCAAAGAAAGGTTTTTCTTTCCCTGCTCACAGTCTGTGTGTTCAGCCAACTCTCTTTGTGTTCCGCGCGTGTCTGCGCCCTCTCCCTCTCCCTGTCTACACAGAGTGCGGCAGCACACACGCACACGTACACGCACACGCACACGCGCACGCACGCACGCGCCCTCCCCACCTACGCACACACACACAAAACCAAAAACAATGCCGCCCCAGACGGCCCTGACGGCCGCGCTAGCGAGCCTGGCCGGGGGCCGCCGGGATGCGCCCACGCCCGGCGCGGCAGCCGTGCCCCGTGGGGGCCGGCCGTCACTCCTGTTTGATCCCCGGGCGGCAGCGGACATCGGGCTGGACACCCTGCACGAGGTCGGCGTGTCAGGTGAAATTGAAACAAGAAAAGGAGAGCGGCCGCCCCCGCCCCCCCCCTGAGCCGTCGGCGCGGCGGCCCAGCGAAAGAGAGCCAAGTGCCTACGGGTGTGGCCTGTGTCGGGGCGATGCAAGGTTTAAAGCATGCAGTGCATGCCCAGGCGCGTGCCCTGCCCCGGATCGGGCGTGAGGTGGGCGGGGTGGGTCGCCCGGACCCTTGCCCGCGTGCCACAAGAAGGAAAAAAACAACCCACATGCTGCGGCCCGGTCCTCTCAACATGACTCGGCGCTGCCTAGCCGCCGCCACCGCCGCCGCCGCGCTCCCTTTGTCCCCTCACCCTCTCTCTCTCTCGCCTTCCTCCGCCACGCCCCATGACCAGGATTCCGCGACCTGTGCGCCCTGGACCCCCGCTTCGAGCCCTTTGCCCGCACCCTGTTTGCACCCCCCGCCACCGCGCCCGGCCGGGACGCCCTGGACGCGCCCGCCACCGCCCGCCTGGACGGCGCGCTCGCCACGTTTGCCCGCCTGGTCGGACCGCACGCCGCCACGCCCGCGGCCGCCCGGGCGCTAGAGTACCTGCTCCGCCGCTTCCGCATCGGAGAGGCCGTGCCGGCGGTGCTGGTTGGGGCGGCCCTGCCCTACCATGGCACGCACGCCTTTGTGCGCCTGGTGCGGGTGTGCTGCCTGGGTGGGACGCCCTGGGCGTGGCTGGGCGAGAGCGCGGGCGCGGGCGTGCCGCTGCCCCGGGCCGCCCTCGTCGCCCGGTGCGCGTCCGACCCGGCCGCCCTGGCCGCCGTCGCCAGCCTGGCCGAGGGTGAGCCGGGCCTGCCCGCCGCGCCGGGCCACCTTGCCTTCGCGGCCGTGACCGTGTGCGAGGCGCTCGGCGCGGCCGCCGCCCCATCCAAAAGCGGTACCGGCGGCGGCCTCACTGATGCCACCCTCCGGGCCGTCCTCCCCTCCGTCCTGGGCGGCCTCGCCCCGGGCGCCGGGCCCGACAGGCGGGCGGCGGCGCTCATGGTGGCGGCGGCCCTGGCGGCCCGGGCGTCGCTGAGCGTGGACCTGGTGCAAGGTAAGGGAAAGGGATGGGGGGGGGGGGACGGATGGGGGCAGAGGGAGAGACACCTAACCCCGCCGCTGACGAAAAACATCTTCAAGCCCGAGGCCGGGAAGGGGGGCATTTTTGTCCCCCCACGGCCGGTGACGGCCCAAAATTTATTCATGTTTAAAGTTTGTATTCCCCGAGGCGATGCTCTGAATTCAATTCCTGCGATGCGGGGGTGGCGCGCGACAAAATCGAAAATCAAATCAAACGAGCGCTCAAAACCATTCCCTCTTTTTTCCTTTTCCTAGCCCTGATGGTGGAAGCCGCCAAAGGCCTCCCCTCCGACGCCGCACCGGCCACCACCTCGCCGACCGTCCAATTCCTGGCCCATCTGGCGGCGACGCAGCCGCACGCCGCGGCCGGCGCGGCCCGGAGCGCGCTGGCCCACGTCGCGGCGGTGCCTGGCCTCGCGGCTGGCCTCGCTTCCCTGTGGCAGAAGAGCAAGGCCGCGCCCGGCACCACGGCGGCCGGCTGCCTGACCGGCCTGTTGCTCCCGCTGCTAGCCACCGCGTCCAACACCAACTCGCACCACCGGGCTCTCCTGTTAGCGCTGTGCCGGGGCGCGGGCGGCGCCCTGAGCGCCAAGGACGCGGGCGTCGCTGCCAAGGCAGTGCTGGCAGCCGGGGCGGCCGCGACGGCTGGGGAGCCGTCCGCGTCCGCCGCCGACCTCGCCGCCACCCTGCGTGCCCTGGACGTCCACCACCCGGTGGCCGTGGCCGCGGCCGTAGATGCGGCCCTGGAGCCACTGCGTCGCGACGGCGGCGGCGGCGGCGGTGGCGGCCGGGCGGCCGCCGGCGCGGCGCGCGTGTTCACAGCCGCCGCGCTGGGCGGGACGGGCGCGGCACCCGTGTCCGGCGTGCACGAGTCCGTGTCCGCGGCCCTGGACTCGCCCCTGGCGTCGGCCCGGCGTGCGGCGGTGGCCGCCCTGGGCGTGGCGGGCGGGGACGCGGCTGATGGCTCGGACGGGGAGGGCGGAGGAGGAGGGCAGGCCCCCATCCCGCCCCTCCCCGCCGCCCTCACTACGGCGGTCCTGGCCCGCCTGGCGGATGACGATGCGGGCGTCGTCGCGGCAGCCGCGTCCTGGCGTGTGGTGCGGCGCCTGCCCGCGCCCGACGCGGTCCCCGCCCTCGTGGCGGCGGCTGCCCGGGCGCAGGCGGCGCCCAAGGCCGGGCCGGCCGCCCGGCGCACGCTGCGCTCGCTGTGCCGCCTGGCACGGGAGGCGGCACCTCCCGTCCCGGCCTGGACGGCGGCCGCCGCGGCCGCCGTCGCGGCCGCAGCCTGGCCTCTTCCCAACCACCGCAAGGTTGCCCGGGCGGCGGCTGAGGCGGGCGGCAAGCTGGGCGACGCCTTCTTGGCCGGCCTGGGCGGCGCGGCCTGGGTGAGTGCTGTCCCCCGAACCCCGGCCACCCCGCAGCCCCGGGCGGCCAAGAAGGCGGGGGCGAAAGCCGCTGCTGTACCCCCTCCCCCTGCCGTCACCACCCCAGAAGAGGTGGAGGGCGCCGCCCTGGACGCCTGCCGGGCGACCGTGGCGGCCGCGGGCGCGGGGCTGCTCAAGGGCGGGAGCGCGGCCGCGGCCGCGGCCGCGGCCATGGGCAGCGCGGCCGCTGCCCCGCCGCCCGCCCGGGCGCTCGTGTACGCGGCCTTCATCGCCGGGCTGGCCGCCGCGAGCCAGGCGGACGCCGCCCCCGTGGCCCAGGCGGCGCTGGGCATGCTGGCCTCCCCAGCGGGCGCGGTGGACGTGGCCGCCCGGGGCGTGAGGCAGGGCACACCGGGCGACGCGGAAGCAGCCGCCGCTTTCCCGCCCGCCCCCTCCTCCGCCTCCCTCCCGTCCGACGCCTGGCTGGCGGCGCTGGGCGCGCCGGACCGGGCGGCCTGGGTGCTGGCTGTTGCCGCCCGCCGCCTAGCTGCAATGGCCCTGGCGGCGGCGGGCGGGCGGGCGGGGCTGGAGGAGGGCGCGCGGGCGGCCGGTGGCCCGGCCGGCCTCTTTGCCCGCCTGGCGACCGGTGGTGGGCCGGCGCAGGCGGCCGCCCGGGCAGCCCTGTTGGCCAGCGTGGGCCCGTCAGGCGCGGCTGGCCTCCTGGCCGACATCATCGCGGCGCCGGCCGCGGCCTGCGAGGCGGGCGGGGTGGACGCGGGGCAGGGCGGCCAGGTAGCCGCCGCCGCGGCCGCCGACCTCAAAAAGGTGTCGCCACCGCCGCCTGCTTCCTCCTCTCTATTCCCTCGCCTCCTGGCGGGCATCCGGGATGCATCAACTAGCAAGGACGCCCGCTTGGCCGCCCTGGCCGCCCTGCAGGCGCTCAAAGCGCCGGGTGAGGGTGAGAAAGCGGCGGCCGCGGCCCTGGGTGCTGTGGCGGTCAGGGTCGGGGTCGACCCCGCCGCCGTGGACCGGGCCCTGGCTGAGGCGGGCTCGCCCGCACTGTCTGCCTGGGCGGTGGGCGCGCTGACGCACGTTGACACGGCCTCACCGGCGGGCGTCGCGGCGGCCGCCGCCTTGTTGGCACCAGCGAGTGGGGCGGCCCCAGCCACGGTGGCCGAGGCAGCGGCCAGCGCCCTGCGCCGCCTTGTGCTCGACGGCAGCGGCCGGGGCGTGGCGCCGCGGGTGGCCTGTGCTGGCACCGGCTCGCCGATGGTGTCCCTTGCTCTTGCCCTCGTGGACGCCGCCGCGCCCGGCGCGCCCGCCGGCGGCGAGCCGGCGGCGGTCTTGCTGGCCCTCGCGGCCGGAGCGGTGGCGGCAGCGGCCAGCAGCGGCGACGCTGCTGCTGCTGCTGCTGCCTCTGTCCCCTCCGCCCCGCCCGCCACCACGCCCGCCGCCGCGTCCATCGTGGCCGCCGCCCTGAAGGCTTTAGGCCCCGCCGCCGGCGCGGCCGGCCCCGTCCGTCGCGCCGCCCTGGCCGCCCTCCTGCGCGCGGCCGCCCGGGGCGTGCCTGGCCCGGCCACCGACGCCGCGCGCGCGGCCTTGGATGCCGCCCCCTTGCACGAAGCCGACATCTCGGCCGCCCTGGCGGCCGCCGCGGCGGCCCTGGACGCCGCCGGCGGTGGTTCGGCAGCGTCGTTGGCCAAGTGCCGTGGCGGCGGGCGCAAATCCGCGCCCGCCGCTGCTGCCGGCGCGGAGTGGCCCGCCCTCTTGGAGGTCCTGCACTGGCGGGCGGGCGCGGCAGGTGGTGGGGGCGCCGCCGCCACCGCCGCCGCGGCCGCGTCCCTGCCCGCCCTCCTCGCCCTGGCCCGGGCCCTGACCCGCTGGCACGGCCGGGCCTGGGCGAGCCTGGGCGCTGCAGCAGCATCCGAGGACGATGACGAAGGAGAGCAGCAGCGCGGCGGGCGTGAGGCGGGCGCCGCGCTCACGGCCGCCACGGGCGTCGCCCCGCCTGACATTCCATACCTCCTCCGCCTCGCCCTGGGCACGGCGGCCCGCGCCGCGGCCTCCGGCACCGGCCCGTCCTCGGGGCGGCGGTCCATTGATGTCGCAGCCGTCGCGGAAGCCGCGGCGGCGTGCGGCGGGGACGCGCCCACCCGGGCGGCCGCACTGGACGCATTTTCCGCCCTGGCCGTGTCAGCGCCGGGCGGCGCCGCGGCGGACGCTGCTGCCATGCCCGCACTGGCCGCCATCGCCGCCGCGACGGCCTGCCCGGACGAGCGGTCGCGCACAGCGGCTGAGGTCGCCGCCCGGGCCCTGGCGGGCGCGTGGGTGGAGGCCGGGCGGGACGCGCGCGAGCTGGCGGGCGCGGTTGTGGGCGTCCTGCTTGGGCTGCCTGCCACCAGGCGGGCTGGGCTATTGGGCACATTTGCAGTGAACTCTACTCACGCCTCTTCCTCGCTCTCTACGGCCTCCGGCGCGGCTCCGTTGGCCCTGGCCCTGTTGCGCACGGACGTGGAGGGCGACGAGGAGGAGGGCGGCGGCTCCTGGGCGGCGGATCTGGCGACGCAGCTGATGGTCGAGGTGAGCTCATGAGAGAGAGGGCGCGCGAAGCCGGGGTTGGGGTCTCTCACAACCCGCACTTCCCCCGCCTGCGCCCCCCCCTTTTTTTCTATTTTTGCTTCCCCGCTCCCCCTTTCTCCCCCCCCTCTCCAACAAAGCCGGTGATGCCCATAAAAAATGCCCCCTCTGTGGGGAAAACTGATTTAATAAGGGTGACTTGCCGGGCGTGCCAAAGCACGCCGGGCGTGATCATAAAAAACACCATTCATTTTATTGAGGCTTCTGATTTATCTCTTCCTTTTTTCTTGTGTGCCGGTGACGATCACTCTTGTTTGCACGTCAGACCTAGCAGGCTCCGATATCCGGGCCCGCGCTGACGACATTTAAACAATCTCATATTTTCGTTCTTGATGCTGAGGCGCGCACATCAACCATTTTATACCCCCCTCCCTTTTGTCCCCGTGTTTGGCGCGCACTCCAAACCCTCATTCCTCATCTCCCATTCTCTCTCCATCCCCCCCTCACTTCAGGTCCCCCTCCCCGCCCGGGCCGCCACGCTCGCGGCCGTCATCGCCGCCGCGGCCGACGCCGCCCACCACCCGCACCACAGCCCGGGCGCGCCCCTGCCCGTGGCGGCGGTGTCCCTGGCGTCCCGGGCCCTGCGGGGCGCGCCGGCGGGCGGGGGCGCGGGCGATGCCTTGCTCGCGGCTGCCCTCGCGGCCGCGGCTGTCCCGCACAGCGACCCCGGCGGGCCGGCCGCCTCCGCGGCGGGCCTGGGCCTGGCCACCGCCCTGGAAGCCTGCGCGCCCGCGGGGGCCTACCTGACCGCCCTGGCCGCCCTGGCCTCCACCTCCGCGGGCGCGCCCGCCCGGCGGGCCCTGCGCCTGGCGGCGGCCAAGGCGGCCGCCCTGGCGGGGAGCGAGGCCGCGCCGGCCGCGGTGGGCGGGGGGGCCGCCCTGTGCGCCGCCCTGCCGCCCCTCCTGGCGTCGCCCTCCACCCCGGAATCCGTGAAGCAGGCCGCCCTGGCGGCCTTCGGCGCGGCCGCCACCACCTTTGCCCGCCTTGACCCGGGCCCCGTCCTGGCCGCCCTGCCGTCTGCCCTAGCCGCGGCCGCCCCGCCCGCGGGCGGCGACCGCACCGCCACCGCCGCCCTGCGCGGGTGCGGCCTGGCCGCGGCGGCCGCGGCCCTGGGGGCGCTGGGCCCGGCCGCCCTGCCCGCCCTGCCCGCCGCGCTGCCGTCCCTCCTGGACGCGGCGGAGGGGGCGGCGGACCGGTGGGAGGCGTCGGCCGGGGAGCGCGGGAGCGGGAGGGAGGCGGGCGCCGCGTCGGAGGGCGCCGAGCTGGACGCCGCCGCCGCGGGTGCCGCGGCGGGCGCGCTGGTGGACGGCCTGGGCGGCCTGGCGGCGCCCGCCCTGCCCCGCCTGCTGTCCCTGCTCACCCGCCCCGCCTTCGTGGACGGGCCGGACTGCAGGCACCACCGCCCGGCCGTGGCCGCGGGCCGCCGAGCGCTGGCGGCCATGCCCGCCCGCGTCCCGGCGCGCCTGCTGTTGCCCGCGCTGGCCACTGCGGCGCCTGTGGCCGTGCAGGCCGGGCCCGGGTCGGCGGTTGCGCTGCTGGGCGTCGCGGCGGCCACCTTTGCCCGCCTGAAACCGGCCGCCGCGGAGGCTGCGGCGGAGGGCGCGGCCGCGGTCGTCCTGGAAGCTGGCATGGGCGCCCGCGAGACCATGGCGGGTGCCACCCCTGCCGCGGCCGCCGCGGTCGATGACGCGGCCGCCACCGCCCTGGTCGCCCTCGCTGAACGCCTGGCCGAAGCGCCCTTCGCCCGCCTCCTGGCCCGCCTGGTGGGCTGGGCGGCCCAGGCTGGGCCGGCCAGCGGGCGGGTCGCCGCCCTGTTTGCTGGCGTCTCCGCCGCCGCCGAACGCCTGCGCTCCGTCTTTGCGCCCTTTGCCCGCCAGGTACTTGACCTGGGCCTGGCCTGTCTCGAGAGCGAGGCAGGTGGGGAGGAAGGGGTGGCCGCCACCGCCGTGCCGGCTCCGGCCGGACCCGCCGCCAAGCGCCGGCGCCGTGCAGATGGGGTCGCGGCCGCCGCACCGCCTCCCCCGCTCGCCACCCCGCCCGCCATCACCACCGCCTGGCTTGCCCGCCTACGCACCGTGCGTGCCTTCCACCGGGCCCTGCTCTTCGATGCGGGCGGCGCGTTCGCGGACCCCGGCACGGTCGCCCGCCTCCTGCCCCTGCTGGTGGCCCAGCTGGGAGGCGGGGGCGGGGGCGGGAGTGCGGAGGGCGGCCCTGCCGCCGTGCCGGAAGACACGGGCGCCGTCCTGGAGGCCGACGCCGCGGGGGGTGGGGAGCCCATGGGCTGCCCGGACCCGGCCCCGTCGACGGGGCCCGCCCGGGCGCTGCCCCTGGCCGCCCTCGCCCGCGCCGCGGCGGGTGCGCTCGCGGCGCTGGCCACCGCTGCCGGCGCGGCGGGCGCGGTCGGCGCGTCCAGCACCAGCGCGGGCACCTCCGCCGACGCCCTGAAACCCATCAACCACGCCGTGCTCATGGCGACCCGGGCGGAGGCCCCCCACGCGCGGGCCGCCGCGCTGGCCGCCCTGGCGGGGCTGGCGGGCGCGGCGGGCGCCGACTACCTCCCCCTCCTGCCCGAGGCCCTCCCCTTCATCGGCGAGCTGTTGGAGGACGGGGAGGCCGCCGTCGCGGCCCGGGCCCGGGACCTGGCGACCGCGCTGGAGGCGGCGGCCGGGGAGAGCCTGGAACCGTATTTGCGGGCGTGAGAGAGTTAGGAGAGGGAGAAACATGGGAGAGGTGCTGTTTCGTTTTTTTTTATGTCTGGAGAACAAAGGGCGCCGGATTCGAAACACACCGCAGTGAACAGGGGGAACAACCGGCCCCGGGAGGAGAGCAGTCTCTACAAACGACACGCCCCCTGGGGCACACACACGCACACACACACACACACGCACGCGCTTGCAGATAGAGAAAAAAAAAGGGGGGGGGACAAAAAGGGAGTGGATGGAATGGACTGGACCCCACAGGCGCATTGTTGCGCCGAAAAAGGGAGATAACGGCGGCGCGCGATTGGAGTAGTCCAAGCGCGCCGCCGCCGGGGCGGAGATACTGGGTGGAGGTGATTTTTTGGGGGGGGGGCGGCGCGCGG
>Ga0315283_10004123_pt1 | contig 12580 bp, 20 predicted proteins | sample YL17G09_0_MG_FD_204541 | JGI IMG/M metagenome (GOLD analysis project Ga0315283, IMG submission 204541) | Sediment microbial communities from Yellowstone Lake, YNP, Wyoming, USA - YL17G09_0 | ecosystem: Environmental > Aquatic > Freshwater > Lake > Sediment | place: USA: Wyoming | collected...
CCACATCAGCGCCGCGCGCGCCCGGCTCGACAGCTTCGTCAAGCGCCGTGAGGCGCTGTCTGACGCGCAGGATTCGGGGAAGCCGGCGTCACGCCGGCCCTCGGCCGAGAAAGCGCCCGGGCAGCCGTGAAGAGCTTCGATCTGAACAGGGCCCCGTCAGAGCCCGCCGCCACGCCTGCCCCGGGAGTGCGTGCCGCGGTTCTGCTCGACCAGGGACAGACCAAGGTGCGACGTATCGAGCTCGACGCGGGCGGCGCGATCCCGCCGTGCCAGATGGCTGAGGACGTCGTCTTCGTCGTGCTGCGCGGCCTGGTCACGATCACGTCCGGGGCCGACGAAGAACTCGTCGCCGCTCCGGGCGCGGTGTACGTGCCCGGCGGGGCGACGACGCGGTCGCTGCGCGCCGCCGAGCCGTCTCTGGTCCTCGCGGTGCTGTGCAGGGGCGCCCGCCAAGACGCACTGGGTCAAGACGCGTCGGCTCAAGACCCACCGGCCAGAGACGCCTGATGCTCATCCTTCTTGCCATCACGGCCGTCGCTCTCATCGCGTCACTGATCGCCGACCGGCGCAAGACGCTCATGGGGGTGCGCCGCGGCCTGCGCATGTTCGTCAACCTGCTGCCCACGCTGGTCACGGTATTGGCGGCGGTGAGCCTGCTGATGGCGGCCGTGCATCCGGCCACCCTGGAGCGCTGGCTGGGCGGCGGCGGCCCTGTGCCGTTCGCCGCCGCCCTCATCGTCGGCAGCATCGCGCTGATCCCCGGCTTCGTCGCCTTCCCCCTGGCCGGGGTGCTCAAGGACAACGGCGCCACCACCGCCGTACTGGCCGCGTTCATCACCACGCTGCTCATGGTCGGCGTGGTCACGCTGCCGATCGAGATCCGCTTCTTCGGCCGTCGCATCGCCGTGCTGCGCAACCTGCTCGCCTTCGGCGGCGCGGTCGTGGTGGCGTTGGTCATGACCGTGATCCTGAGCTAGCCGTGGCGACCCGAGCGAAGCAAACGCGCGAGGCGGTGAAGACCGCGTTCCCTTGGGCTCTGGCGGGTCTCGTCGTCGTCCTGTGGGCCTACGACCGCCTTGTGGCGCCGTTCGCCTTCGGCCACGACGCCGGCGTCGGCTTCTGGGCCTTCACGCTGGAGATGGCCGCCTTTCTGCCGGCGATGTTCCTGCTCGTCGGGCTCTTCGACGTGTGGGTACCGCGCAGCATCGTCGAGCGGCACGTGGGCCGTGACTCGGGCCCGCTGGCGATCGTCTGGATGGTGCTGCTCGGCACTTTGCAGGCCGGTCCGCTGTACGGCGCCTTCCCGGTCGCCGTCACGTTGTGGCACAAGGGCACGGCGCCGCGCAACGTGTTCATCTATCTGGGCGCCTTCTCGGCCCTGAAGATCCCCATGCTCACCTTCGAGGTGGCCTTCCTCGGCTGGCAGTTCTCGCTGGTGCGCACGGCGGTGACGCTGCCGGTGTTCATCGCTCTCGCCTACCTGCTCGAGCGCCTGTTGCCCGACGATGTCACCATTCCTGAGGTGCGGGAGCGGGGGATGGGAGCCCCGTGAGGGCCGACAATGGTGATCTTGCGGCGACCAGGCGAGGCCGGCCCAAGGTGCCGGGAAGCAGCAGGGGATTCCAGCGGCGAGCATGACCCCAACGGCGCCATCGACGGGGATTGGGGAGGCCCGTCACCTCGATGCCCCCGCAGGCCGAGACTGTCTCAGTCCATGAAGGTCATCGCGTCCGGCGCAACGCCCTACGATCGTGGATGCTTGGGGCTCGACCTGTCTTCGAGAACATGGGGGGCCTTGCCGCTGAGGTGAGCCCTGAGCCACTCGAGCGCGCCTTCGGCGTCGTCGTCGAGCAGGACTCTCATCAGCTCGAGCATGTCCTCGTCTTCAAGGACGAGATTCATCACTTTGCTCATGTCTTGACCCTTCACTGGGCATTCAGGACGAGCGCGAAAGGCAACTGGCGTCGGCGCCCCCACGGGGCACCTGGATCATGACCCGTCAGCCGCCCTCCAGCATCTCCCGGACCTTGACCTGCAGGTGCTCCCGCACGAAGACGAGGGCGGCGGGTCTGTCATCGTCGTCGAGGATGCGCCGCAGTTCGAGCGCGACCGACTCCTCGAGTACGAGCACGGCAGCCTTCTTCATCGCGCTTCGCTCCGTTCAGCCCTGCTCGTCGAGCCACGCCAGCGCGTCGGCGGCGGTGTCGTTGACGGTGGCCATCTTCATGAGGCGCGACACGAGGATCGCCTCGGCGATCTCGGCCTGGGTCGCGCCGGCCTTTTTGGCGAGCTTGGACCACATGAGCGTGCAGGTGCTCGACTGCAGCGCCGCCGCGACCCCGATACCTACCAGCAGTTTGTACTTCGTCGGCACGGCCTGAAGCACTGGGTTCTCCATGATCGACGCCTTGTGGTCGAGATAGGTCTTGGCGCCCTCGGGGACCGTGGCACGCAGGATGTCCATGGGGCTCTTGGCTGCATCGCTCATTCCGTCACCTTTCCTGGGGTTTGCTCATCGCTTGTTCTTGTGCCATCACTCTTGACCGTGCGGTCCACAGACAGCCCGATCTCGATGTCTTTCGGGAGCGCCAACCCCGCAGCCACTTGCAGGGCCTTGAACACGCCCACCGGCACGGCACAGCCGGCGCAACAGCCTTTGAGGTGTGCGCGCACGATCGGCATGAGGCTGCCGTCGGTGCGCGGGTCGATCTCGTCGAAGGCGTCGAAGTCGCCGTGCCCGGTCAGCGCCGCAGCCAGTGCGGCCACCGTCTCGCAGTGTGTGTCGAGGGTGAGGCTCACCAGGCGAGCGCGCTGAGCGCTCGCCGTCACGTGGGTGCGAAAGCCACAGATTCCGGCCTGGATGTCGGCGTGAGCCTCCATCGTTCGCCGGTCCTACGACTGCGCGGGGATCTTGCCCGCTTCGATCATGGCCTCTTTGACGTGCTTCCAGACGTGGTTGTCGCGGTAGGCCTTGCGCAGGTCATCGAGCGGCGGGAAGCTGATGGCGCTGCCCTGGCAGAGGTTGCCGCAGGTCATGCAGCCGACCACGCAGTCGTCGCGCCGAGCGACCGTGGACCTGCCGTCGACCCAGTCGAAGACATCCTTGCCGCAGTTGAGGCAGAGGCTACAGGACACACACTTCTTGGGGTCGATCGTCGGACCCCAATCGATCTCTTTGCGGGTCACGCCGGCGAACCAGGGCATGTGAGACTCCTCTCGGTCAGATCGGCTGTTCAGTCACTTGCGTGGGCGCATAGACACAGCAACCGTCGGCGCACTCTCTGCCGACGCACTCGACTTCGAGGGTGGCGTGATGGACGCCGAAGGACGCGGCAGGCGCCCCATGGTTGTGGTCGTGCGACATGGCCCAGCCCCCTACGCCAGCAGCTTGTACGCCATGGTGGCGGCGATGAAGAAGAGCAGCACGCCGATGGACGTCTTGACTTGCGCCGCCTGAAGCTTGCGGTGCATGAGCCACGAGCCGATCAGGGCGCCGATGATCGAGGCCGCGGCGGTCCAGGCGAGCAGCGAGAGGTCGATGGTGGCGACGGAGGCCTGGCCCAAAAAGCCCGTGAACGAGGCGAAGACGACGACGAAGGCCGTGGTCCCGGCGGCTCGCTTGGCATCGAGTCCGAGCCAGACGAGGGACGGCACCACGAAGTTGCCGCCGCCGACGCCCAGCATGCCGCCGAGAAAGCCAGCCGCGCCGCCGACACCGACGCCTACGCCCACGATCTCGCCCCGGCTCGCCAACTCGTGCGGCTTCGGCCTGTAGAACAGCATCATGGCGCCGGCGAAGACGAGGAAGCCGACGAACATCCACTTCAGCGTCGTCACCGGAACATAGGAGCTGACGTAGGCCCCGAGCGGCGAGAGGATCGTCGCCACGATCACGATCGGCACCGCAACGCGAAAGTCGACCAGCTTCGCCGGGATGTAGCGCGCGCAGGCGAAGGCCATGGCGATGGCGTTGAGCAGCAATGCCGTCGCCTGCGCCGAGTGCATCTCCACGCCCAGGGCGAGGTAGACCGGCACGAGGATGAATGCCGCGCCGAGCCCGGCGACGGTCAGCACGATCGTGAACGCAAGCGTCACGAAGAAGGCGATGAGGTAAACGGTCATCGCTCTTGAAACGGGGATCGTACGTCTGTGTCGGTCGCGCGCCCGCTGACGAGCGCCTCGTGGGCGCGCTTCGCGCGTGAGCGCGGCACGGCTTTCTCGCTGAGGAACGCCAGGCTGTCGACGAGCTGCGCGAGCCGCCCGCCGGGGAAGCCGGCTACGGTCTCGGCCGGCTGCAGGTCGGTCGCCTCGCGGCAGCCGTAGCACCCCATGGTGAAGTTCAGGCGCTGCTCGACGTACGGGATGATGGTGGCGTCGACACAGGTCGCCTGCAGCACGGCCGTGCTGCCCAGCAGGCGCTCGCCGCCACGCAGGTTGACCTCGGCGAGCAGCAGCCACATGAGCTGCTCGGGCGGACCCTCGACGACCACGACGTCGGGCAGCGCCGGCGCCTCGGCCAGCGGGCAGAGGGCGAGGCGCGCCACAGTGCCCGGCTCGAGGCAGCTCATGCCCTTGAACATGCGCGCGCCGCTCTCGGGCTCGGCGACGATGCCGAAGCCGACGAGTCCCTTGCCGGTCTGCAGGGCTTGCGGCAGCGGCTTGAAGCCGAAGGCTCGGGCCGCTGCCGGACAGGCCAGTTCGTCGGCGTCGAGCACGACGCGCTCGCCGCCGCGCGCCTTCATGAGTGCCTGGCAGTAGCGGTGGCGCTCGACTGGCGTCCAGCCGGCGAACGGAGTCATGTCGGCGTCGGGGGCGACGAAGAAGACCGCGACCGGATCGGTTTCGAGGCCGATCGCGGCGACCATGTCGTCGGCGAGGATGCGCAGACCGGGAGCCGCGTCGCTTGCGCCGGCGCCGGTCGTCGTTCTCCGACCGCGCGTTTCCGCTGGATCGCCCATCATGGTCCTTCTAGCGCCGCTGTGACACCGGGTCGTAGCCCGAGCACGGGATGCAGACCGGCGCGCCGTCCTTGATGCGCACGTAGCGGTCGAAGACGTACTCGCCACACGAACTGCAGAGCGTCTTGTTGAACGAACCCTTCACGGGCGAGTAGGTGAAGTCGGGCAAGTCCTGCACGATGAACATGTCGTCGTCGGACTGCTCGTAGGTCCAGGCGATCACCTCGTCGGTGACCTCCACCGGGATCTGGGATGGCTCGATCCCGCGCTTGCGATAGGCGAAGAACTCGAACTGACCGAAGCCGTCGATGAACGACGGCTTGAGAGCGTAGCGCACGGCGCCCTTCGCGGGGTGGTAGAACACGGCGGCGAGCTTTCCGTAGAAGGTCTTGGCCATGACCACCTTGCCGTAGGTGGCGCCGGTGGCCGCTTGCAGTCCATCGGCCATGCAGGTCTGGGGGTGGCCCTCACCGATCTCGGGGAAGACGAAGAAGCCGTGGTCCTTCTCGCGCTCGACGCCGAGTCGCTTCATGGCCAGCAGACCCATTCGATACCCGAGCGGCATGAACGGGCAGCGGTGGCCGTGGAACTCGAAGGCCCAGTCGGGTGGTGTGTGTTGAGTGGTCATTGTGTTCCTCCTCGGTGAGACGTCATGTGCTGAGGTCACGGTCGGTCCGGTCGGTGAATGCGGTCAGTGCATCCATGTGACCGGCGCCTGCTACAGGACCAGGTTGAACGTGTAGCCGACCACGATGATGCCGGCGCCGACCACGCCCAGGAAGACGGCGATCAGCTGCCACTTGAGCACCTTGTGCAGGATGATCGTCTCGGGCAGCGAGAGGGCGATGACGGCCATCATGAAGGCCAGCACGGTGCCCAGGGCGGCGCCCTTCTCGAGCAGCGCCTCGACGATCGGGATGATGCCGGCGGCGTTGGAGTACATCGGGATACCGAGCAGCACCGCCGCCGGTACGCTCCACCAGGCGTTCTCGCCCATGATGTTCGCCAGGGCGTTCTCAGGGACGTAGCCGTGGATGATCGCACCGACGGCGATGCCGAGGACCACCCAGGGCCAGACCTTGCCGACGATGTCCTTGACCGCCTGCCAGGCGTAGGCGATGCGCGCCTCCCAGTCGAGGTGCGCATCGGCTTCGGCGCTGTCTCCCATGCGGATCTCAAGTACCCAGTCCTGGATGTAGCGTTCCAGGCCGAGCCGGCCGATCACCCAGCCGGCCACGATGGCGATCGTCAGACCGAGCACCAGATAGAGCGCTGCGACGTCCCAGCCGAAGAGGCCGTAGAGCAGCACCAGGGCGATCTCGTTGACCATCGGCGCGGCGATCAGGAACGACAGCGTCACGCCCAGCGGGATGCCCGCCTCGACGAAGCCGATGAACAGCGGCACCGCCGAGCAGCTGCAGAACGGCGTCACGATGCCGAGTCCGGCGGCCATGACGTTGCCGGTCGTCTCGCGTCGCCCGCGCAGCAGCGCGCGTGTGCGCTCGGGACTGAAGAACGAGCGCACGATGCCGACGCCAAAGACGACGATCGTGAGCAGCAGCAGTACCTTGACGGTGTCGTAGATGAAGAACTCGAGTGCTGAACCGAAACGACTGTCGCTCAGCTTGAGAACGTCGTGGGAAAGCCACGTCGCGATCGGCAGCCAGAAGTGGTAGACGATCGTCCAGAGCAGGACGCCGCCGCCGACGCGCAGCCAGAGCGGGAGGCGCGCGAACGAGCGACCGACGGTCGCTCGCGCCGCACGCAGCCTCGTTTGCTCCCCGTCTTCAGATGCCGACGTGGGTGCAGCCTCGCCCGCGTCAAGCCGTGCCGCCACCTCGGCGGGAGTGGTACCGCAGGCGCACGTCGGCGCTACGTGCGTCGGCGCCACTTGCGTCGTCGGCGCGTCTTCCGGCTCAGTCGCAGGCGCGACTTCAGCGATCGTCTCACTCATGGCCGGCTCACTCCGCTTCCAGTCGAGGTGGCGCTTCGAAGCTGGTGATCAGGGGCGTCGTCGCCAGGTCGGCGAGCAGGCGCTCGTAGTCGTAGGGCACGCGCACGAACTCGACGAGCGGTTTGCCGACACCTGGTCCGACCGACGGCTCGTCGACGATCACCCCGGCCGGATCGACGATCGCGTAGCAGACGCGCCAGTCGCCATCCTTCGGACGTCCTGCGCTGCCCACGTTGACGAAAGTCGTATCTTCGACCCGCCGCGCGTAAGGCAGGTGCGTGTGCCCGAAGAGGATCGCCGGATACGGGTACGCCTCGGCCATGCGTGTCATCGCGGAAGTCGGCCGATCCTCGAACAGGTACTCGTTGATGCGACGGGGGCTGCCGTGAACGGCGAGGATCTCGCCGTTGGGAGTCTGCAGCGTGAAATGGTCGTCGAGGGTACGCAGGTAGGCCTTGACCTCGTCGGTGACCACTTCCTGGGTCCAGGCAAGCGAGACGGCGCCCTCGGCGCGCTGCTCGTCGGTCTTGTAGGCGCAGCCGCAGTCGCCGGTCTCGAAGCCGATGCCCTGGTCGTAGTTGCCCATCAGCGTCGGGATGTCGTGGTCGCGCACGAGCAGGGCGACCTCGTTGGGCGAGGGACCATAGCCGACGAGGTCGCCCAGGCAGATCGTCTGAGGTACGTCACGTGCCGCGATGTCGGCCAGGATCGCCTCAAGGCCGGGCAGGTTGCCGTGCACGTCGGAGAAGACGGAGAAACGACCGTCGATGTCGAGAGTCCTCACAGGCGCCTCTTCACTTCGTTGAGCCATCGGGTCGCGGTCGACGGTGGCCGCTCGTAGACAGTGGGCCAGTCGCGTATCGGCCATAGCCATTCTTTTATATCAAGCTACCTTGACCATCAACGATTGTCAATGTAATGTTGCAGGTGCCCACGTCGTGCTCGACGCGGGCACTCCGCTGCGCCGGGTCGCAAGGCGGAAGCGTTGATGCCGACATGAAGGAGACTCAGGCAATGGCCGAAAGCACCATCAAGCGCCTTTCGTTCCTCGACCGCTACCTGACCGCCTGGATCTTCCTCGCCATGGGGATCGGCGTGTTCATCGGCTGGCTCTCCGAGGGCGTCCCCGACTTCATCAACAAGTTCAACGCGGGCACGACCAACATCCCCATCGCCATCGGCCTCATCGTGATGATGTATCCGCCGCTGGCCAGGGTGAAGTACGAGGAGCTTGGCGACGTCTTTCGCGACTACAAGATCCTCGGCCTGTCGCTGGTCCAGAACTGGGTCATCGGCCCGATCCTGATGACCGCTCTGGCGATGATCTTCCTGCACGACTACCCCGAGTACATGGTCGGCCTGATCATGATCGGTCTGGCGCGCTGCATCGCCATGGTGATCGTCTGGAACCAGTTGGCGAAGGGCGACACCGAGTACGCCGCCGGCCTGGTGGCCTTCAACAGCGTCTTCCAGGTGCTCTTCTACAGCCTCTTCGCCTGGGTCTTCGTGACCAAGGTGCCGCCGCTGTTCGGGCTTGAGGGCGTGGCCGTCGACGTGAGCATGGCCGCGATCGCCAAGAGCGTTGCGATCTACCTCGGCATCCCCTTTGTCGCCGGCATGCTGACGCGCTACTTCGGGATCAGGTACAAGGGCAAGGAATGGTACGAGACGAAGTTCATCCCGCGTATCAGCCCGCTGACTCTGATCGCCCTGCTGTTCACGATCCTCGTCATGTTCAGCCTCAAGGGCGAGCTCATCGTCAAGCTGCCGCTCGACGTCCTGCGCATCGCCGTCCCGCTGGTCATCTACTTCGTGATCATGTTCTTCGTGAGCTTCTTCATGGGGCGCAGGATCGGCGCCGACTACTCCAAGACGGCGACTCTGAGCTTCACGGCCGCGAGCAACAACTTCGAGCTCGCCATCGCCGTGACGATCGCGGTCTTCGGTATCGCCTCGGGTCAGGCGTTCGCGGCCGTGATCGGACCCCTGGTCGAGGTGCCGGTGCTGGTCGGCCTGGTCGGCGTGTCGCTCTGGCTGGGCCGCAAGTATTGGGGCATGACCGACGAGCCGGTGCCGGCCGCCATTGCGGCCGGCGTCGGCGAAGTCGCCTGCGATCCACCGAAGGAGACACGATGAAGGCCGTTAAGGACTCGGGTGACGCGCAGGGCATGGTCGACTTCGTGCCCCTCTTCAAGGCGTTCTGCAACTCGACTCGCGCGCAGATCATGGAGTTCCTGCTCGGCGGCGAACGCTGCGTCTGCGAGATGACCGGACCGCTCGACCAGAGTCAGCCGCTCGTCTCTCACCACCTCGCCCTGCTGCGCGACGCCGGCTATCTGCGCATGCGCAACGAGGGCGCGCGCACGTACTATTCGATCGACTGGGAACGTTTCGACGGCGATCTCGAGGCATTTCTCGGCTACGTCGAGCGCCTGCGCAACGCTCCATCGGTGCCCAGCAGCGCCGACAGCGCCTGTGCGGTCCGCAAGAAGCCGACCTCGAGGCGCAAAGTCTCATGACGATTCCACGACTGAAGGAGAACCTCAGATGAAGCTCGAGATACTTGGATCCGGCTGCGCCAACTGCCAGAAGCTGATGGCGGTGACCGAAGAGGCCGTGCGCGAGCTCGGTGTTGAAGACGTTGAGTTCGTCAAGGTCGAGGACTTCAAGACGATCATGGGCTATGGGGTCATGTCGACGCCGGCTCTCGTCATCGACGGCAAGGTCGTTCTCAGCGGCAAGGTGCCGTCGAAGGCCGAGGTCTCATCGCTGGTGACGACGGCGCTCGCCACGCAGGGTTAGCGTGAGCGAGCCGCCCACCGAGGAGAAGCGCTGCGGCGATTCTTCAAAGCGGACCGTCGCGGCGGTCATCATCGCAGCGCTCGTGATCCTCGTCGTCGGCGTAGCGCTGCTGCGCTCCTCGGACGACGGATCGTCTGGCGGCGATCAGACCTCCGGGGCTGGGGCTTCGCCTGACGCAAGTTCGGCCGCGTCTGAAGCGAAGCCGAAGGTGACCTTCGTCGAGCTGGGCTCGACCACGTGTATCCCCTGTAAGGAGATGCAACCGGTGATGGCCGACGTCGAGAAGACCTTCGGCGATCAGGTCGAGGTGATCTTCTACGACGTCAACGAAGATTCGGCACCGGCCGAGCAGTATGGGATCCAGTACATCCCGACGCAGGTCTTCCTCGACGCGAACGGCGAGGAGTTTCACCGCCACGTCGGGTTCTACCCCTACGAGGACATAGAGGCCCTGCTTCTCGACCAGGGCCTCACCAGGGTCTCGGCGCCGTAGCGCCACCTCGTGCTCGAGCAGATACTCACCAACCTCAGCCATTGGCTCGAACAGTCGTTCGGCTGGGCACTTCTGGCCGCTTTTGCGTGGGGTGTGGTGAGCATCGTGTTCAGTCCGTGTCATCTCGCCAGCATTCCGCTCATCGTCGGTTTCATCGCCGACAGGGATGAGACGACGACGAGGCGGGCGTTTCGGCTTTCGGTGGTCTTCTCGGTCGGCGTGCTCGTCTCGATCGCGTTGATCGGCATCATCACTGCCGCGCTCGGTCGGCTCGTCGGCGACCTCGGCTCGATCGGCAACATCGCCGTGTCGATCGTCTTCTTCATCTTCGGCCTCTACCTTATGGACATCCTGCCGCTCGACTGGTCCGGTCTTCCGGCCACCACCGAACGACGGGGTCCGGTGGCGGCGCTTGGTCTCGGGTTTTTGTTCGGTATCGGGCTCGGACCGTGTACGTTCGCGTTTCTCGCGCCCCTGCTGCTAGTGGTGTTCGATCGTGCGCAGACCGACGTTGCCGGTGCTGCTGCGCTGCTACTCGCCTTCGCGCTGGGGCATTGCGGGGTGATCGTCGCAGCCGGCACGGCATTCTCCCGGGTGCAGGGGTTCTTGTCGTGGGGTGAGCACTCCGGTGTGGCGCGCTGGGTGCGTCGCGGGTGCGGCGTGCTGGTCGTGCTGGCCGGCGCGTATCTGCTGCTGCGCTGACCGTTCAGCGTGTGCACGCGAGCTGCGAGCGGGCGGGTCAGGCCCCTGACATACGGGCTACAGAGCGTCGAACAACGACCTCAGTTCGTGGCGAAGGTTCGAGAGTTGTCCACTAAGGTGCACCAGCGTTGTCATTTCGACAACGTTTCTGGCTGCAAACAGCCACCTTCCGTCCACCCGGTCGCCTACCCGGTCGCTCACGGTCATTTCGCACACCGGCCTGGGGAGAATCCGCACAGACCGCGAGCTGGCTTCCGCGGGCATCTGCCGACAACGAGCCGGCAATCCTAGTCGACATCCGTCTACTGAAGCGGGGCGGCTTCAACTTCACTGTGGCTGGCAGTCACTCTCGCCACTCTCTTGCCGCCGACTCCCAGACTGAACGCGTCAATGAGAACGGGGCAACTCCAACGCCACCCGCCCGTTCGATCTCGAGTTCCCGCAACGCCAGCGGCCGGTTTGAGCTCGGCGATTCGCGTGGTAGCGTGACGCCACTTGGTCACGTGCTTAACCAAGGATGACGCGGATCCTGCGGGGTCTTGCGCCGGCTCAACGGCGGCCGAACGAAGCAGGAGAGATCATGGAGGACCCCTCACGGTCACGAACGCGCGAGGAGATCGAAGCTTCTCGCAAGACGATGCCCGCGACAGCGGCGCGCCTCTTGGCGGCCGCCAGGCGCATTATCATCAAGAGCGGGTACGCGGATCTCAGCCTGCGTCGGATCGAAGGCGAATCGGGCGCGAACGAGGCGCTCGTATCCTACTACTTCGGCAATAAGGCGGGGCTTGTGGCTGCCCTGATCGACGCGCTCTTCGAGAACCCGCGCGTCGGCTACAGCGACGATGTTGAACGCTTTCCCGAAGGCTGGGAGCGGGTCCGCGCGCTCACCATGTGGCAGCGTCGGATGTCGGCGAATCGCAGCGCGAATCGCATGCTGTACGAGTTGCTCCCGGTCGCTATGAGGAGTCCCAAGCTCCGCGGGCGGTTCGCGGAGCTCTACCGGCTCTATCGTGACTTCGACGGCCAGTGCTTCGAGTCGGGTGCGCTCGGTCTCGATCACGAGAAGACCGAGCGTCTTGCCGCGCTCTCTGTCGCCGTCGTAGAGGGTCTGGCCGTCCAGCTCTCGGTCGATCCCAAGGACTTCGATCACGATGGCGCGTACGCCGTGTGGGAAGAGATGCTCGACGGCTATCTCAGGTCGTTGACACCGCGAACCTCCCCCGCTTCGTCACGGGACGCGCACTGACGAGCTAGGGTGAGCCGGGCCGCTTGGCAGCCCGACCCTCCACTCCCAACGTGCACTTGACACAGATCCGCATATGGGTGTAGTTAAGTAAGCACTTAACCAAAGTGCGGTGTGGGAGATCACCGCCACCGATGACCAGGGAGGTCGACACGACCATGCGGACTGCCTCTTCTGCCGACCCGGCGACTGCCGCTTCGCTCGCGCAGCTGCGAGGTCGGCACTTCGTCACCGATCAGACCTACTCTTGCGAGGAGCTGATCGCCCTGCTCGACCTGGCCGACGCCCTGAAGGCCCTGTGCCGGCGGCGGCCCCTCACACCTTTCCTCGAAGGCCGCACGCTGGCGACGATCTTCGAACACCCCTCCACGCGCACCCGTATCAGCTTCGAGGCCGGCATGACCGAACTGGGAGGTCACGCGCAGTAC
>Ga0315283_10004127_pt1 | contig 12571 bp, 5 predicted proteins | sample YL17G09_0_MG_FD_204541 | JGI IMG/M metagenome (GOLD analysis project Ga0315283, IMG submission 204541) | Sediment microbial communities from Yellowstone Lake, YNP, Wyoming, USA - YL17G09_0 | ecosystem: Environmental > Aquatic > Freshwater > Lake > Sediment | place: USA: Wyoming | collected...
CCGCGCGATCTCGACCACCGACACGTCCCGCGCCTGGCGTTCCGTGAGCAGCTCCTGCGTGCATTCGAGCAGCTTGCTCCGCGTGCGGATCGCGCGCGCTCCGAGCGGCCGACCGTCCTGCCCGACCACGGCGGTCCCTTCGCCGTCGCTCGGCTGTGCCTCGGTTCGCGCGTCCTCACCGGTCTCACTCATGCTGCGGTTCCCATGCTGCCGGTAGCATAGCCGCGTGCCGGAGCTTCCCGATATCACGGTCTACATCGAGGCGCTGTCCGCGCGGGTTCTCGGCTCGACGCTACTGGGCATCCGCGTCTTCGGACCCGCCTGGCTGCGGACGGCGGTGCCGCCGCTGCGCGAGGCGGAGGGGCGCCGCGTGGTAGCACTTCGCCGCGTCGGCAAGCGCATCGTCTTCGCGCTGGACGGGGATCTCTTCGTGGTGCTGCACCTGATGATCGCGGGCCGCCTGCTGTGGCGCGCGGCCGGCGCGAAGGCCAAAGCCGGGCGCTCGCGCGTCGAACTCGGCGCGCTCGAATTCTCGACCGGCACGCTCACCGCGACCGAGGCGGGCACGCGCAAGCGCGCGTCGCTGCATCTGCTGGCCGGCGAAGCGGCGCTCGCCGAACTCGATCCGGGCGGGCTCGAGGTGCTCGATGCCACGCGCGACGCGTTCGCCGCGCGGCTGCGCGCCGGCAACCACACCTTGAAGCGCGCGCTCACCGATCCGCACGTGCTCTCCGGTGTGGGCAATGCGTACTCCGACGAGATCCTGCACGCCGCGCGCCTGTCGCCCTTCAAGCAGACCCAGAAGATTACGGAGGAAGAGATGAACCGGCTGCACGCCGCGACGCGCGCGACGCTACTCACGTGGACCGATCGAATGCGCGCCGAAGCGGGGGACGGATTCCCCGCGCGCGTCACCGCGTTCCGGCCCGAGATGGCGGTACACGGCCGCTACCGCAAAGCGTGTCCCGTCTGCGGTGCGCCCGTGCAGCGCATCGCGTACGCAGCGAACGAGGCCAACTACTGCGCGCGCTGTCAGACCGACGGCAAGGTTCTCGCCGATCGCGCGCTCTCGCGACTGCTGCACGACGATTGGCCGAAGACGCTCGAAGAGATGGAGGAACGGCGACCCGCTGCCGCTAGCGGCGCCGCAGCGCCAGCAACGTCGCGACGGCCGCAAGGCCGCCGAGTGCCGCGGCGGGCTCCGGAATGACCGCGATCAACGCACTCAGCACTTCGCCGTTGTTCATGTCGGCTTCGACCGTCCACGTACCAGTCCAGATCGGGACGAAGTAGAACGCGACCGGCGATTGCGGGATCAGCGTCTGTTGTGAGTACGGATTGCCCCACGGATCGACGACGGTGACGCCGATGCTGCCGACGCCCGTCGCGGGATTCACTACGACACCGACCGGCTCGCCGTCGGGCACGGAAGCTCCCGAGCCGATCGCGCCGCCCTCCCAGAAGGGGTTGATCCCCGCTTCCAACGGCTGCGGATCGTTCGGGTTCGTTCCCGCAACCGCTTCGTTCGCGTTCGAGATGCCGTCGCCATCGATGTCGGGATCGCACGCGGTGCCGACACCGTCGCCGTCGTCGTCCTGCTGGGCGGGATTGAAGATGCTCGGGCAGTTGTCGACGAGATTGCTCGTTCCGTCGTTGTCGGAATCTTCGGGATCCGGATCGCACGAATCACCGAAGGCATCCCCGTCGGCGTTCTCCTGAGCCGGGTTGTAGTGATTCGGGCAGTTGTCCGCTGCGTTCAGCACACCGTCGTCCTCGATGTCGGGATCGCAGACGTCGCCGAGGCCGTCTACGTCGAGGTCGTCCTGCGACGTGTTGCGGTCGTCCGGACAGTTGTCCCCTTCGTCGACTACGGCGTCGTTGTCTCGGTCGGTGTCGCATGCATCGCCCCGGCCATCATCGTCGGCGTCGTGCTGGTCCGAGTTGGGTTCGATCGGGCAGTTGTCGTAACCATCGAGCACGCCGTCGCCGTCGCGGTCGCCGAAGACCCGGAAGCTCGTCGTTGCGCTCCGGCTCCCGGTGGTGAGCGTCACCTGGTACCCGCCCGGCTGCGACGAGTCGCAGGCGCCGGCGAAGTAGGGACCCGGCCAGATCATCGAGAAGCCCGCGTCGATCGGAGTGACGTCCACTGCATGGTCGACGGTGCCGTCGGGACACGCGACCTGCAGCGCCGTCGTCGGGTCCACCGAATTGACTCCGCTCACTTCGATCGCCGTCGAGTCGCCGGCGGGGATGGATCCGGGAATCGCATCCACCTCGAGCTTCTCGAGGACGACGCTGAAGGGCACCTCGATCTGGTAGCTCGTGCCCACGACCGAGCCGTCGTAACGGATGTAGGTGAGCATCGCGACGTACTGTCCGAGCTTGCTGAGGCTGGTGCAGAAACGGTGCTCGCCGGGGCGGTCAAACTCCCAGCTGGGGCCCGGAAAGGGCACGTTATAGGAAGCGCCGAAACCCGACGTCGCGATCGAGGTGCGGACCGTGCACGGGCCGTTGACGACAATTTCCACGAAGCCCTCCGCGCCTGCATAACCGCTCGGCCATGCTCCTTTCTCGGTCGTGACGTGGAATACGATCGATCCACCGGCCGGGACCACGTTGGGCTCGATCGAAAACGTCGCCGCGTGCGCGTCGGCGAGCACACCAAGTCCCAGCAACACCCCAAAGATCTTCGCGCTGGACAGACGCATCATGCTGTACGTCTCGCGCCCGCTCGCCGTGCGGCGATGCCGAGCGCGAGGATCGCCGTCAAGGCCGCGGCGGCCGCATCGGGCTCGGGGATCACGTGGACCACCGCGGTCTGCAGCGCGCCGTTCCCGAGCGTGGCCTCGATGGTCCAGTCGCCGGGGAGGATCGGGACGAACGCAAAGGCGAACGGCGTCGATCCCAGCAGATCCCGCAGCAAGTACGGACTGCCCACCGGGTCGATGACGACGATGCTGGCTCCGCCATCCACGTCCGGATCGGCATCGACGACCACCCCGACGATCTCGCCGTCCTCGATCACGTCGGCCCCCTCGATCACCGTTCCCGCCCAGAGCGAGGTGATACCGCGCTCGTCGATGACGTCGGGGACGCGGGGATTCGTGCCCGCCGCCGCCTCGTCGTCGTTGCCGAGTCCATCGCCATCGACGTCGAAGTCGCACGTGGTCCCGATGCCGTCGCCGTCGGGGTCCTGCTGGGACGGATTGAAGGCATCCGGGCAGTTGTCGCCGGCATTCGGCTGACCATCCCCATCGGTGTCGTTGGGATCCGCGACGCACGCCTCCTGCTGCTCCGGATTCGCGACGTTCGGGCAGTTGTCCGACTCGTTCGCGACGCCGTCGCCGTCGAGGTCGGGATCGCAGGCGTTTCCTTGGCTGTCTTGGTCGAGGTCGTCCTGGGAGGTGTTGGCGAGGTCCGGGCAGTTGTCGGTCTCGTCATTGACGCCATCGCCGTCGTCGTCGGGATCGCAGATGTCGCCCTGGTCGTCCTGGTCCGCGTCCTGCTGGCCCGGGTTCGGATCGTTCGGGCAGTTGTCGTCGAGATCGAGCAGGCCGTCGCCGTCGCGATCGCCGTACACCCAGAAGCGCTCTGTGTCGGCATCCCCGTCGGTCAAGAGATCCGCGATGTACAGGCCTGGGAGCGAGGTATCGCAGCGGACTTCGTCGAACCAATCGGTGAAGAAGGCACTCGGCCAGCTCACGTTCAGATCGACGTCGAAAAACTCGGTGAAGCTGACGGCCAGCTCGGGGTCGGGGCAATGGACCACCAGGCGCGCGGGCTGCCCCGGGTTCACGTCGGCGACGAGCGACACCGTCCGGCCGACCGAAATCCGTTGCGGTATCACCTCGAGCTTCACGGGCGCAACGACGGTGAAGGGCACCTCGATGAAGTGAGGCGTGCCGATCAACTGCGCGGGGTTCTCGAAGCGGTAGTACTCGAACCTCGCCAGGTAGCTCCCGGGCTTCAGGATCTGGCAGCCGCCGGGGAAGTTGAAATTGGGACCCCACCACGGAATTCCGGGGGGAGGCGGGTTGGGAAGGGGCAGGTCGTAGTCCTTGCCGTATGGCTCGGGGACGCTGAAATAGATGCCGTTCGAGCAAGACGGACCGTTGAAGTAGAGGGTGCTGGGCCACTCCGCTCCGTAGTGGTCGTCCGGCCAGTTTGCCAGCTCGGTCGTGATGGAGAACTCCATCGATCCACCGGCCGGGACGACATCGTGATCGAGCGTGAGCGTCGCCGCGTGCGCGTCGGCGAGCACGCCGAGTCCCAGCAACACCCCAAGGAACTTCGAGCTGGACAGACGCATCATGCTGTACCTCCCACGCCCGCTCGCCGTGTGGCGAGGGCGAGCGCGATCATCGCCGTAATGGCCGCTGCGAGCCGACCGGGCTCCGGCACCACCACGGTGTTGCCCGTCGCGCAGCGCCGGCCCGCCTGGGTCGAGACACACGCGAGCCAGCGATACGCGGTCGGTGCGCCGCCGGTGAGCGCGAGATCGACCGGGATCGCAAGCACGTCGTTGCACGGCTGAGACGCGCCGGCGGCGAGCAGCGGCAGCGTGCAGCCCCCGACCTCGCGGTCGCCCGCACCGAAGACCGCATCGAGCGAAAGCCAGAACGAGAGCGCGAGCCCGTCGTGCGCGAGATCGAGCGTGCTCGCGAGGCTCGCCTGCGCGCCGACGAGGTCGCCCAGCGTTGCGACGCTGCTGCCCGACACGGATCCCGGTGCGAGTCGCGCCACATCGAGCCCGCACGCGCTCGGCTCGCCGACGCAGGCATGATCCGTCTCGACCGCGCACATTGCGTTACAGCCGTCGCCGTCCGTAAAGGTGCCGTCGTCGCAGCTGTCGCTGCCGCCGATCTCGCCGTCGCCGCACGAGTCGCCGTAGAGGACGAACGCTTTGCCCACGTCCTGGAAGCCCGGCGCGCGCGAGGTGTCGTTCAGGCCCCACGATCCGATCACGAGATCGTCGCGCCGGTCGCCGTCGAGATCGCCGCCGTCGACGTCGAAGCCGAGTCGCGCGACGGCCGCGCTCGACGCCGTCACGACCCACGCCGCGACGTCTTCGATCGGCTGCGTTCCCGCGAGATCCGCACGCGGCGCCACGACGAAGACCTCACGATCGATCGGATCGCCGACGAGCAGCTCGGGATGCGCGTCGCCCTGCACGTCGGCGCTGGCGAGAGCTTGCGCCGCGAAGGTGGCGTCGTGCACGAGCGCGTAGGCGGCCGCGCCCGTGCCGAGGATCTGGCTGCGCGGCAGCGGGCCGGCGAAGACAAGGATCGAGCCAGCTGAATCGAGCACGAGATCCTCGACACCGTCGCCCGTCGCGTCCATGACGATCACGCCGCCAGCGCCGAGCGCGTGAATCTGCGTGTCGCTCGCCTGCGGGACGCTGCGCGTGCCGGGCGCGAAAGGTCCGTGCAGCACGTAGGCGAACTCCGCGTCGCGGATCGCGAGGTCCGCCTGGCCGTCGCCGTCGAGATCGCCAATCGCGAGCCCGCCCGCGTAGGGGCCGGCTCCGAAGGTCCCGTCGCCGACGAAACCAAAGAGCGTCGCGTCCGCGGGCGCGACCGCGAGATTGCGCACGCCGCCGAAACTCGGCCCCCCGAAGAAGAGGTACGCGGCGCCGTCGTCGTCACGCTGTGGCGAATCCGCGCTCGAGTCACCGACCACGAGATCGTCGATGCCGTCGCCGGAGAGATCGCCGATCGCGAGCGCGTTCACCGACGCGAATTGCAGCGAGCTGGTCTCGGCCGCTAGCGCGGCGAAGTCGCCGAGCGCGCCGGCGGCGATCGCCGCGCCGTTCGTCACGAGGGCCGGTCCGCCGAAGAGCGCGATCGCCTTCGGCACCACGGTCGGATCGCCGTGCGTGTCGCTCGCGCCGACCACCAGGTCGAGCGCGCCGTCGTCGTCGAGATCGCCCGCAACGAGTTCTTCGCCCAGGTGCTGGAGGGGGATCGAGCAGGTCACCGCGAAGTCTGCGGGCTCCGTCGCGAGATCGAGCACACCGGTGCGACGCAACCCAAAGTGCGAGAGGCCGAAGAGGCGACCGCCCGCATTCGCGGTGTCGAAGTCGTCGGCGAAGTCCTGCGCCGCGATCACGAGGTCGTCGAGCCCGTCGCCCGAGACGTCGCTCGCGAGCACCGTGCGACCGATCCAATCGCTGGTGCCGATCGAGTCGGGGTTCTCGGGCGGATTGCCTGGGCCGATCACTTCGAGATCGGCGGAGTCCTGCGCGAGATCGACGTTGCGCTGCGCGGGGCCAGCGAATTCGTCGGCGCCGATGTCGACGCGGAAGCGTCCCGAGCCGCCGTCCATCACGCGCGGGTCGCCGTCGGCGTCGCGTGTCGCCGACACGGGTCGCGCGCCGGCGTCGATCAGCAGCGAATCCGCCGGCACGTGGAAGTCGGTCGGGAAGCTCGGGAGCGGTCCGCCGGAGACGGCGACGGGATCGATTCCTTGCGCGCTCGGATCGATCGGCGTCGTGACCTGGACGAACGCGTTGCGCGACGACGTCGTCGCGTTGCAGAGATTGCAGTCGACGGCGCGCTGGTGGGCGTAGAAGAGGTTGCTCCGGAAAGTCATGAGCCCGGCGCCCCGAACGCCAACGCTCGAGTTCACGCCGGTCCCGACGATCGTGTTGTTCGAGAGCTCGTATTCGAAGGCCGCTCCAGCCAGCGCGACCACGGACGAGGGGGTGTTGCCGTAAACGAGCACTGAGTTTCGGATCGCCGTGTTCGAGTTCACCGCGTAGATCGCCTGCCCGCGTGGCTCGTAGACACCAGACGGGGCTTCCGCGGCATTGCCCGTGATGCGAACTCCATCGACGAGCAAGCGATTCACGCCGGAGGCGTAGATGCCCCCGCCCAGCCCGAACCCGCCGACGCCTGGCTCGTTGTCCGCGACGCGCCCACCGCGAATCACGATCGTCCCGCCGCTGATGATCGCGACGCCGCCGCCTTGACCTGCGCCACCCGTGATCGCATTCCCGACGATCTCGTTGTCGACGAGCGTGGCCGCGGTGTTCTCGAGATTGATGCCGCCGCCCGAGCCGCTTTGGCTGGCGACGTTGCCCTCGATGCGATTGCCCACGATGCGCGGCGCGCCGCCCTGCACCCAGATGCCGCCGCCGAACAGATACGCGCGGTTGTCGGTGACGACACAGTTGCGCACCGTCGCGTTCGAGGCGCGGATGCGGATGCCGCCGCCGTGGTTGTCGTTCTCGGCGCGCGCACCGCGGATCGTGAAGCCGTCGAGCACGGGAGTGGATCCGGCGGGGTTCGCGACGTTTCCCTGGATACCGACCACCGAAAAGGTCGCGTCCGACGGCGAGAGGATCGACGTGTAGACCGCCGGATCGCGCGCCGTGAACGTCGCGTTCCAGCCACCCTCGAGCGTCACGTTCTCTGTGATCGTGACGTTCTCGGTGTAGGTGCCCGCCGCCACCCGAACGACGTCGCCGGGCTCGGCGAGCGCGAGTGCGCCGCCGATCGTCGCGTAACAGCCGCCGCCGCCGGGTTTCACGCAGAGCACGGCCTTCGCGGCGGGCACGGGAGCCAGCGCTGCCCCTAGTAGGAGCGTGACCAGGATCGTCTTGCCAGGCATGCCGCGGCGCCTCCTCGCGAGGCTCCATCCTACTCTCAGCGGCGTTGCGCGAGTCCGATCTTTCTCTGATCTCGCTAGGTCTGGGCAGCTAAGCCGGGGAAGCGAGCTCGCGGGCGAGGCTCCGCGCCCGCGCCAGCAGCGGCACGTCGGGCTCGCCCTCGAAGCGGGTGAGGTGCTCGGCCAGCAGCGCCAGGGCCTCACCGCGGCGCCCGCTGGCCGCGCGGAGCCGGGCCAGCTCGGTCGCGGCCTGCAGTTCCGCCATGCCGAGCCCTCGTTCGGCGGCGATCGCAAGTGCCTGCGCTAGCTCCTGCTCCGCCTCGCCTGGGCCCTGCGCGAGGCTCGCCCGCAGCAGATGGAGACCGGGTAGCTGGTGATGCTCGCCGGACTCCGCCACCGCCGCGAACGCCTCGGCGAGCTGCGCACGCGCGAGGTCCTGTAGCCCCTCGTCGACGAGCGCCGCCACGAACAGCGCACGCACCCCGGTCGTTCCGGTGGCGCGCGACGCATCGCCTGGATCGGGCAGCCGCAACCCGCGCAGCGCTGCGAGCATCGCGTCGAAACGACCGCCCTCGCGCGGCAGCGCCGCCGCGCGCATCAGCGCCGCGAAGCCGCGATGGCTCGGCAGTCGCTCGGCCTCTGCGAGCGCCATCGCCTCCTCCGCGCACGCTGTCGCGCGCGCGGGCTCCTCGGCGGTCAAATGAAACGCGGCTGCGTAACAGAGCGCGAACACCAGGCTGTAGGCGTGCTCGGAGCGCCGGCCGAACGCAATCGCCTCGTCGATGCGCCGCTGCGCCGCGGCCACGCGACCGAGATACCAGAGGTCGAAGGCGCCGACGATTGCCGCGTCGACCGCGACATCCTGTCCAACCCATTTCCGAAGGCCGGCGTGCGCGGACGGGTCGTAGAGCGCGAGCACGCGCTCGGCGTGCTGCAGTGACTCTGCGAAGAGACACTCCTTGTGGTAGCTGAAGGCGAGCGCGTCGTGCGCGAGCACCTCGAACTCCGGTCGTCCGAGCGTGCCCGCAGCGGCGAGCAACTCGTGCGCGAGCGCGAGCGCCGCCGCGGACTCGCCCGCCTGGAAGCGCGCGTAGCAGCGGCTCCAGAGCACCGCGAGTCGCCGCTCGGCGTCGCCGAGCTGCTCGCAGAGTTGCTGCGCGCGCAGCAGATTCGCCTCGACGGCGGGATCGGCGAAGCCCAGCGCCTCCGGCAGTGCGGGCGCAAGCGCAAAGCGGATGCCGAGTTCGTCCGCGGCCTGGCTCGCCTCGTTGCGCCGCGCTAGCAGCGCGAGCGCACGCATCGCGAGCACGTGGGCATCGCGACCGGCGTGCCGTCGCGCCGCCGCCTCGATCGCCGCGCGATACCACGCGAGTGCGTGCGCCACGTCGCCGGCCGCCTCAAAGTGCGCCGCCAGCGCCGCCGCGATCGCCTCCGCCCGGTCGCCGTGCGCCGACGCGAGTCGCTCGCCGATGCGGCGGTGCTGGATGCGCCGGCGCGCCGGCGCAGCGCGTTCATAGAGAACGTCGCGGTGCAGCGCGTGCCGGAAGCGGAAGCGCTCTGAGATCGTGCCGTCTGGCCATTCCGCGACGCCCGCGCGTGCGAGGCAGATCTCGCGATGTGCGAGATCATCACAGCGCTCGGAAATCTCGATCTCGTCGGCTTCGAGCGCCGACGCCACCTCCGCCGCGCAGAACTCGACACCGGCCACGCTCGCCGCTCCGAGCATTTCGACCGCGCCCTCGCCGAGTGACACACAGCGGTGCCAGAGCAGGTCGGCGATCCGCGTCGGCACCCCGTCGCCAGCGCCGCCCCGCTCGTCTGCGAAGTCGATCAGGTGATGCAGGAAGAGGGGGTTGCCGCCGCTGCGATCGGCGAGCCAGCGGATGCGCTCCGGGGAATCGTCGGCGTTGCGCGCTGCGAGCACCGCACGCACACAGTCGTCGTCGAGCGGTTCGAGCGTGACTTCGGTGCAGAGCCGCTTGCCGATCAGTTCGGCTACGAGCTTGCCGAGCGGGTCGCCGGGTTGCGGGAGTTCGCCGGTGCGGATCGTCGAGACGATCAGCAGCATGGCCGCCTCGCTGCGTTGCGCGAGCGCCGAGAGCAGGCCGAGCGTCGCGTGGTCGCTCCAGTGCAGATCCTCCAGCACGATGACGAGCGGCCGCTCGGTGGCGAGCGCTTCGAGCGCGTCGGCCAGTTCCTCGACGAGCTGCTCGCGCGTCGGCGCGCTGCGCTTCGCGCGCACCGCGTCGGCGAAGGCCGGGAGCTGCGCGAGCCAGGACGGCGCGCGGCGGCGCAGGATCTCGATGGACGCGGATTCCGAGCGGCGCGCCAGTCGACCGATCGCTTCGAGCAGCGGTGAATAAGGTTCGGCGCCGGCGAGCGGCTCGAGGCAACGGCCGATTGCGACTTCGGCGTCGCTGCCGCGCCGCAAGTCGTCGGCGAACGACTCGACGAGTCGCGTCTTGCCGATGCCCGCTTCGCCCTGCACCGCGACGATCTCGCGGCGTCCGCTGCGCACGCGGTCGAGCGCATCGTCGAGCGCCGCGAGCGCGGCGCTGCGTCCGGGGAGCGCCGTCGCGCCGCGCCTCCGCGGCGCCGCGCGCGCGACGATCGCGACCGGCGCGGCGAAGCGGTAGCCCTTCGCCCGCACCGTCTGGATCGGCTCGGGCACGCCGGCTCCCGTTTCGAGTAGCCGGCGCGCAATCGCGATCGCGCGGTAGAGCGAATCTTCCTCGACGCGAACGCCGCGCCAGACGGCAGCCTGCAGTTCCGCGCGGGGCACGAGGCGATCGCGGTGGCGCACCAGGTACTCGATCACTTCGAGCACCCGCGTCTGCACGTCGAGGAGCGCGCCGCCGCGGCTCAGCTCGAAGCGCTCGGCATCCAGCTCGAAGTCGCCGAATCGATGGATCACGCGGGCTCCGCCCTTCCGATCGATCGTAGTCCACGGGCGCCCAGGAACGACATTGCGGTACCAAGCCCGCATGCCGAAGCGCTTCTCCCCCCGCACCTGGGCCGGCTTCGTGCCGAACGGCATCGGGCAGGTGAAGCCCAACCACTACGGCGACATGCTGAAGGTGCTGTGGCGCAACCGCGACGAGCTTCCCTACGCGTGGCGCATCCTGCGCGACGGCGCCTGTGACGGCTGCGCGCTCGGCACCAGCGGTCTCCGCGACTGGACACTCGAAGGCGTCCATCTCTGCATGGTGCGCCTCAACCTGCTGCGCATGAACACGATGCCCGCGATGGATCCCGCGCAGCTCGGCGATCTCACGAACGTTCCGGCTCGCGACAACCGCGCACTGCGGGATCTCGGCCGGTTGCCTTACCCGATGCTGCGCCGCGACGGTGAGCCCGGCTTCCGGCGCATCGGGTGGGACAAAGCACTCGATCTCGCCGCCGCGCAGGTGCGTGAGATCGACCCGAAGCGGCTCGCCTTCTATCTCACTTCGCGCGGCATCACCAACGAGGTCTACTACGTCGCGCAAAAGGTGGCGCGCGCGCTCGGCACCAACCACGTCGACAACGCGGCGCGCATCTGCCACTCGCCGAGCACCGTCGCGATGAAGCAGTCGCTCGGCGTCGCAGCGTCCACCTGTTCCTACACGGACTGGATGGGCACCGACCTGATCGTGTTCTTCGGCAGCGACGTACCAAACAACCAGCCGGTCACCACCAAGTATCTCTATTTCGCGAAGCAGGCGGGCACGAAGATCGCGGTGGTGAACCCGCTGCGCGAGCCGGGCCTCGAGCGCTACTGGGTGCCGTCCGTGTTCGAGAGCGCGGTGTTCGGCACCAAGCTCGCCGACGACTTCTTCGCGGTGCACACCGGCGGCGATCGCGCGTTCATCACCGGCGTGTTGAAGGCGCTCGGAGAGGCGGACGGCTTCGACGAGCGTTTCCTCGCCGCGCACGTCAGCGGCTTCGACGCGGTTCGTGCGCAGGCTGCAGCCGCAGATTGGACGGCGCTCGAACGCGGCTCGGGCGCATCGCGCGACGCCATGCAGCGTTTTGCGATGCTCTACGCCGAGTCGAAGAGCGCCATCTTCGTCTGGAGCATGGGGATCACGCAGCACGCCGAGGGCGTCGACAACGTGCAGGCGATCCTGAATCTGGCGCTCGCGCGCGGCATGGTCGGTCGCGAAAGGACCGGCCTGATGCCGATCCGCGGTCACAGCGGCGTGCAAGGCGGCGCTGAGGTGGGCGCAGTTCCCAACTACTACCCGGGTGGCGTAGCGGTGGGCGCGGAAGGCGCGCGCCTCCTCGGTTCACTCTGGGACTTTCCCGTTCCCGCCTGGCCGGGTCTGACGGCGAGCGAAATGGTGGACTCGTGCGGCGAAGGCGCGATCGACTTGCTCTGGTGTGTCGGCGGCAATTTCGTCGAGACGCTGCCCGATCCCGATCGAGTGCGCGCACAGCTCGCGCGCGTTCCGCTGCGCGTGCATCATGACCTCATCGTATCGCCGACGATGCTGGTCGACCCGGCTCCCGGTGGCGCCGTGCTGCTGTTGCCCGCGACGACGCGCTACGAGCAGCCGGGCGGCGGCACGCAGACCACGACCGAACGCCGCATCGTGTTCTCGCCGGAGATTCCCGGCCGCCGCATCGGGGAAGCGCGCAGCGAATGGCAGGTACTGCTCGATCTGCTCGCGCGCGTCGATCCCGTGCGCGCGAAGCGCGTGGGCTGCGCCGACGCCGCGGCGATCCGCGCCGACATCGCGCGCGCGGTGCCCGCCTACGACGGCATCCAGCGGCTGTACACGAAGGGGGATCAACTGCAGTGGGGCGGCGCGCGCCTGTGCGAGCGCGATGGCGCTCCGCACTTCGAGCTGCCCGACGGCCGCGCACACGCGGCCGTGATCCCGCTCGAGGCGTCACTCTTCGATCCGCCCGAAGCGCCCCTCCCCGACGATCGCTTCCGCATCAGCACGCGCCGCGGCAAGCAGTTCAACTCGATGATCTG
>Ga0315283_10004131_pt1 | contig 12569 bp, 12 predicted proteins | sample YL17G09_0_MG_FD_204541 | JGI IMG/M metagenome (GOLD analysis project Ga0315283, IMG submission 204541) | Sediment microbial communities from Yellowstone Lake, YNP, Wyoming, USA - YL17G09_0 | ecosystem: Environmental > Aquatic > Freshwater > Lake > Sediment | place: USA: Wyoming | collected...
CGGCACGACGACGGGTCGTCCCATTCCGGGGGACGTCACCGGGCTGACCACCGGGGTCAGCGTGGTGGCGACCGGCTCCTCCCACACGTGCGCGGTGGCCAGCGGCGGCGGGCTGAAATGCTGGGGCTTTAACTTCACTGGCCAACTCGGCGACGGCACGAGGACGAGTCGTCCCATTCCGGGGGACGTGAGCGGGTTGACGAGCGGCGTCACCGCGGTGTTTGCCGGTTCCAACCACACGTGCGCGGTGACCAGCGCCGGCGGCGCGAAGTGCTGGGGCAACAACGGCAACGGTCAACTGGGTGACGGCACCACGGCGATGCGCTCCACGCCGGTGGACGTGAGCGGGTTGACGAGCGGCGTCACGGCGGTGGCCGGCGGCGTGGACCATACGTGCGCGGTGGCCAGTGGCGGGGTGAAGTGCTGGGGCCGGAACGACTACGGCCAGGTGGGCAACGGCACCACGACGCGACGGCTGCGGCCGGTGGGGGTCGTCGGGCTCACGGTGGGGAGCGCCTTCACCGACGACCCGTTGACCGCAGGCGCCACGGTCATCAAAGCCGTGCACCTCACCGAACTGCGCACGCGGATCAACGCCACGCGGACCCGATACGGACTGGCCGCCTACGTGTGGACCACCGCCACGCTGACCGCGGGCACCACGGTCATCACCGCAGCGCATGTGACGCAGCTATGGACGGCCCTTGGAGCGGTCTATGACGTAGCCGGTCTGGCGCGACCGACGTACACCGATGCGACCCTGACGCCAGGCGTGACCGCGGTGAAGGCGGCGCACCTCGCCGACATCCGCAACGCCCTGCTGGCCGTCGAGTGAGTGGCGCCTGAGGCGTCGCGGATTGCCGGACAGGAGGCGGGACCCGCTGTGCGAAGACGCGAGCGGAGCCGTCGGCAGGGATTCCCCAGAGCGATATAATCGGGGTTAGCCTTCCGTCCCCACCGGGGCCCATCATGTCTGCGTCGTCATCCGGCGTGCTCATCGACGAGTCCGCGATCGCATCCACGCTCGAACGTCACCGGACAGCCGACGCCACGCACGTGCGCGAGGTGCTGGCGAAGGCCCGCTATCTCAACGGCCTGGAGGCCGAGGAGATGGCGGCGCTGATGACGATCAGCGATCCGGCGCTCCTGGGCGAACTGTTCACGGCCGCCCAGGACGTCAAGACCGCCATCTACGGGCGGCGGCTGGTCATCTTCGCGCCGCTCTACGTCTCGAACCTCTGCGGGAACGAGTGCACGTATTGCGCGTTCCGCGCGCGCAACACCGAGATCGAGCGCCGGGCGCTCAGCCAGGAGGAGATCGCCCGCGAGGCGCGGATGCTCATCGACCAGGGCCACAAGCGCGTGCTGCTGGTGGCCGGCGAGTCGTATCCGCGCGAGGGGATCTCGTACGTCCTCGATGCGATCGACACCATCTACCGCGTCACGCACGACCACGGCGAGGTCCGGCGCATCAACGTGAACGTGGCGCCGCTCACCCTCCAGGAATTCCGCGCGCTCGGCGATCGCAAAATCGGCACGTATCAGCTCTTCCAGGAGACGTATCACCGGGGCACGTACAACGCGGTCCACCTCGCCGGCAGGAAGAAGGACTACGACTGGCGCATCTTCGCGATGGATCGCGCGATGACCGCCGGCATAGACGACGTGGGGATCGGCGTGCTGTTCGGGCTGTTCGACTGGCGCTTCGAGGTGCTGGCGCTGATGCAGCACATCCGGCACCTGGAGCGGGAGTTCGGCGTCGGGCCGCACACGCTCAGCGTGCCGCGGATGGAGCCGGCGACAGGCTCGGACGTGGCCAGCCATCCGCCGCAGGCGGTGTCGGACATCGATTTCCGCAAGATCGTCGCCATCCTGCGCCTGGCCGTGCCCTACACCGGCATCATCATGTCCACGCGCGAGTCGGCCAGCATCCGGCGCGAGACGTTTGCGCTCGGCGTGTCGCAGATCTCGGCGGGCAGCCGCACCAATCCCGGCGGGTACGCCGAGTCCGGCCGGGATGAGACCGGGCAGTTCTGTCTCGGGGATCACCGGCTGCTGGACGAGGTCATCCGCGACGTCGCCGCGCTGGGCTACATCCCGTCGTTCTGCACCGCGTGCTATCGCCTTGGACGCACCGGGCGCGATTTCATGGACCTCGCCAAGCCTGGCGACATCAAGGCGCACTGCGATCCGAACGCGCTGGCGACTTTTGTCGAGTACCTCGAGGACTACGCCTCCGCCGAAACGCGAGCGATGGGCGACGCCTGCGTGCGGCAGATTCTCGAGACGATGGAGCCGGAGATGCAGCAGATGTCTGCGCGGATGGTGGAGCGGGTGCGCGCGGGCAAGCGGGACGTGTATTGCTGATCGAGAACGCGCGTGGCGGGAACGGGGCGAAGACCGATCCGATGGAGTGTTGAAGGCAGGGCCGAGAAGCCAACGCGGGCGTCCGGGTAGCGGTCATCACCGCCGATGGTCGAGCGTATGTCGCTCGCAATCGTGTGGGACGAGCCGGCGTCGCGTCTCGAACCCTGCCTGACCAGAGTATCGGCAGCTTCGTCAGGAAGTTCAGTCCCCCGGCAGGTCGCATGCGCGTGCGTGCGGTTCAGCCGAAGGAGCATGGTGCAGGTAACATAGGCGCACCGTGGACACCACATCCCCGATCTCCGCGTCACGTTTTCGCTGGTCTGCGCTGCGCGGACGGGTCCGTCGCCGACTGGCCGCAGGCCTGGTGATGCTCGTCGTGGCGGGCGGTCATGCGATCTGGGCCGCGGACCACCTATCCGTGAGGGGCTCGGACGATCGGTCCTTCGACCAGATCCTCGTTACCGCCGCCCGCTCCGTCACGGCCCTGCCCGAGCCTGTCCTGCAGATCAGACCGCAATCCGACAACGAGCTCTATCTGAAGGCGGTCGTCACCGACCAGCAGGACCTGATGTTCGGCATGGCACTCTTCATGCTCCGCATGATCGTCACCCTCACCATCGGTGGCCTCGGGATGGTCCTGCTGACCGCCGCGTCAACCGAGTGGGAAATCCGCAGCGACATTTCCTACACGATTTCAAGGCCGCTGTTGAACGGGGAGGAGCCATTCAGCTCACTCGAGGAATGACGATGCCTGAACATCGGATCTTCGCGATGCCGTTCGCCAGGGTATATCCGGCATACTTGCAGAAGGCGGAACGCAAGAACCGCACGAAGAAGGAAGTCGACCAGATCATCTGCTGGCTGACCGGGTACGACATGGCGGAATTGCAGCGGCAGATCAGGAAGGAGGTCGACATCAAGACCTTCTTCGCCCAGGCACCGGCCATGAATCCGAAGACGTCGCTCATCACGGGCGTGGTGTGCGGTATTCGTGTGGAGAATATCGACGATCCGCTGATGCGGAAGATCCGCTGCCTGGACAAGCTGATTGACGAGCTCGCGAAGGGTCGGCCGATGGAGAAGATTCTGCGGCAGTAGGTCGTGTCGCGACGCGAGGCAATCGCGATGTTCGTGCGCGTCAACGGCGATGCGAGCGCCTGCGCCGCGAGTGAGCGCGCACCAGTTGAGTCGACACGCTCTTAGAGGCGAAGGCTGACCCCTGGAGGATCGCCATGCAGCGTCTTCTCTTTCCTGCAGTCCTCTCCCTCGTAGCCATCGTCATCGGCATCCCGAGCTATGTGACGTGGTCACGGCGCTGGCCTGGCATGATCGCGGGGTTCGATCCAGCCCGGTGCACGGATGTAGACGCACTGACGCGGTGGATCGGCAAGACCGGCGTCGCTATGGCTGCGGTGCTGCTGGCTGCGGCGGTGGTCGCCTGGATCGTCCCAGAGGCCATTCCGGCCGTGGCAGTCGCGGTCGTCTGCCTGGTAGGAGCAGGAACGACCATGAATGGCTGTTCCCGCTTCACGAAGCGGTAGAACCACGACTCGATGGTCCGCGCCTGACGTCCGCCGGGGTTCTGGACCTGACGTCGGAACCCGGCGTAGACTGGCGCTGAGCCGAAGCAACTGGCGCTATACTGGCGGCAACAGGAGGCGCCGACCATGGCTCCGCCGCTAGGCGTCGTATACAGCGACCCGGACATCCTCGGGGGTGTGCCGGTCTTCGTCGGCACCCGCGTGCCAGCTAGGTCGCTCTTCGATTACCTGGAGGGCGGCGACACGCTCGATGAATTCCTGACCCAATTCCCGTCGGTGAGGCGCGAACAAGCGATCGCGGCTCTGGAACTGGCTCGCGACACGGTACTCGCTCGTGCGCGTACTGCTTGACGAGAATCTCCCACTCGCGCTCGGTCGCGTCCTGACCGGACACGAGGTCGTGACCGTTCGAGGCCTGGGATGGACCGGACTCAAGAATGGCGCCCTGCTTCTTGCGGCACGCGGCCGCATTGACGTCTTCGTCACGATGCACGCGAATCTGGAGTACCAGCAACAGCTGACGGGGCTACCGTTCGGCGTCGTGGTCATGCACGGCAAGTCGAACCGCATGGCCGACCTTGACCCACTCGTGCCGTTGGCGCTGGCCGCACTCAACGACATGAGACCGGGGCAGGTTCGCCACGTCGGCGCCTGACTCGGTCTGCACCCGCTTGGCGCTGGCCCGCACACGCCAGACGCGAGCTAGCCTCTGCCGAGCGCCGAGCCTGGGCCGGATCCGACGGTGCGGCCGAGGCGGTCGATGAGCGCGATGACGGAATGCGCCAGGTCGTCCACGGTCTCATGCACGGCGGCCTTGCCGGGGTAGATCTGGTAGAGCACGCGGTACTCGGGCGGCGTGAGGTTCGGCATCACCACGTTGGCGCCGCGCGTGAGGCCGTGGGCGCGGCCGGCCGACGGATCGAGGATCGAGAGCGCGGTCGTGCTCGGGATGTTGGTGTCCGGGCAGACGAGACGCGTCAACGCCAACGCCTTCAGCGTGGTCAGTTCGTCATTCGGCACCTGCCGGTCCGGCGGCGCCATCAGTTCGTCTCTCAGCGGCCCGGCAAGCGGCGTGTCGGGGCTCGCCAGGTACGGGCCGATCCCGATCATGTCCATGTCGTACTCGCGAGACGTCCAGATGTCGTTGGCGAGCGAGTCCCACGTCTGCCCGGGGATCCCGACCATCACCCCCGTCCCGATTTCATATCCCATGTCGCGCATCCGCACGAGTTGCGCGATGCGGTCCGACACGGTCCCGGGCAAATCGGGATGGATGCGCCGGTAGAGAACGGGATCGGTCGTCTCGAACCGCAGCAGGTAGCGCTCGGCGCCGGCATCCCGCCACGCACGCAGGTCGGCATCGCTGCGCTCGCCGAGACTGAGCGTGACGGCCGCGCCGGTCTCGCGCGTGATCGCCCGCACGACATCCGCCACAAACGGCCCCGTCATCCCCGGATCTTCGCCGCCCTGCAAGACGAGGGTCCCGAACCCCAGATCGCGCCCCTTCCGGGCGCACGCGAGGATCTCGTCCCGGGTCATCCGGTAGCGCGGCAGCGGCCCGGCGCAGGCGGCGATTCCGCAGTAGACGCACTTCCGGACACAGTAGTTGCTGATCTCGATGAGCCCGCGCAGATGCACCGCATCGCCAACGCGCTCCCGACGCACGTCATCCGCCCGCGCCCACAGCACCTCGAAGGCCGCCTCCTCGCGCTCCCGCAGCCAGGCTGTGATCGCCGCTCGGTCGAGACCGTCGAGCGTCTCAGCGGCTGGCCGCACGGAAGATCTCCAGGGCCGACGGGAACGGCCCGAGCGCCCGCTCGAAAATCCCGAGCGAATATGCGATCGTCAGCCCGTAGTTGGTGATCGGCACGCCAGCCTCGCGGCACCGGTGGATGCGCGACAGCATCTCGCGGCGGTTGCCCATACAGTTGCCGCAGTGCACGACCAGCCGGAAGGGCGACACGTCCGCCGGGAAGTCACGCCCCTGCACGTGCGCGAACTCGAGGGGCGCGCCCACGTACTGCGTGAGCCAGCGCGGGATCTTCACGCGCCCGATGTCATCGCCGATCGGATGATGCGTGCACGTTTCGGCGATCAGCACGCGGCCGCCGCTTTTCAGCGTCTCGATCCCGAGCGTGCCCCGCACCTGGTCCTCCAGGCTTCCCTGGAATCGCGCCATCAGGATCGAGAACGACGTCATCGGCACCGATGGCGGCACGTCGGCAGCGACCTCCTGAAACGCCTGCGAATCGGTGACGACAAGCGCCGGCGGTGTCGTGAGTCGCGCCAGCGCATTCCGCAGCTCGTGCTGCTGCGTGACCAGCGCGATGCTCGCGCCGTCGAGCAGATCGCGAATCGCCATCACCTGCGGCAGGATGATTCGCCCTTTCGGCGCCTCCTTGTCGATCGGCACTACCAGCACGGCCACCTCGCCTGGCGGCACGAGATCGGAAACCAGCCGGCGGCTGTCGAAGAAATCCGCGGGCGCGACTCGCAGCAGCGCCTCGCGCAGCGCGGGCATCCCGGCGCCGGTCGTCGCGGACACCGCCGCCACTTCGGCGGCGCTCGCAGCGAGGCGCGTTCGTTCGTCCTCGCCTGGCGGTTGCACGTCGACCTTGTTGATGGCGACGATGGCGGGCACGTTGCGCCGCCTGAGCTCCGCAAGCAGGCCCGTCTCGAAGGGCCCCCACTCGCCCGCGACCGAGACGATGATGCCCAGATCGACGCGATCGAGGATCGCTCGCGTCCGCTGCATCCGCAACTCGCCCAGCGCCCCCTCGTCGTCTACGCCCGCCGTGTCGACGAAGAGCACCGGCCCGAGCGGAAGAAACTCCATCGGCTTCTCGACCGGATCGGTGGTGGTGCCCGCGAACTCGGAGACGATCGAGACGTTCTGCCGGGTAATCGCGTTGAGGAGCGACGACTTGCCGACATTGCGCCGGCCGAAGATACCGATGTGCAGACGCAGCGCCCTGGGCGTCGACTGCATCACGAGCCTGCCTTTCGGGTGATCCCGGTGCGTCCAGGTCGGTCCATGACCGTTCCTGACGCGATCATACCTCACTGAACGACCTCTAGAATAATCTATATGTGCTTTTGATTCAGTGAGTTATGGACCATTAGTCCGCGGCACTTGACAATGTATTAGTAGACTCATACATTATAACAATATGAGCCCGAGGCAACCGTCCTCCTCGACCCTGTCGTTCGCTCTCGACCTCGGCACCGGCGTCCCCGCGTACCGCCAGATCATCGACCAGATCCTCGGCGCCGTCGCGTCGGGCACGGCTCGCGGGGGTGATCAACTCCCCACGGTCCGCCAGCTCGCCGTCGATCTCTCCGTCAACCCGAACACCGTCGTCCGCGCATATCGCGAGCTCGAGATTCGCGGCGCGCTGACGACGCAACAGGGCCTCGGGACGTTCATCACGATGACGCCCGTCAAACCAGACGAGGCCTCGCGCCAGCGCCAGCTCGACCAGATCGTCAGCGACGTCCTGGCGCGCGCCGGCGCGGCCGGCGTCACGGCCGATGAGTTGCTCGGCCGACTGCAGGAGTTCATCACCGACCAGAGGAGGGATTCGTAATGGCTGCACTGCATCTGTTCCGCCCCGCGACCGCCGACGCCGACGTCCAGTCCACGGTCAGCCCCATCGGCCTCGGACTACTGGCGGCGCACGCGGCGATTTCTTCAGGCGTCTGGCGACTGGTCGGCTTCCACTGGTACGTCGTCCTCCCACTTCTGCTCGGTCTGTACTTCGCGTTCTCGTTGAAGGTGGCCGCGCAGTGGCAGAAGGCGGCGCTGCTGCGGCTCGGCAAGTACCGCGGCCTGCGCGGGCCTGGCCTGTTCCACGTCATTCCGCTCATCGACTCGGTGAGCCTGTTCGTGGATCAGCGCGTGCGGGTGAGCGACGTGCGCGCCGAGACGGCGCTCACGCGCGACACGGTGCCGGTGAACGTCGACGCGATCGTGTTCTGGCTGGTGTGGAACCCCGAGAAAGCGATCCTCGAAGTGGCGAATTTCACCGAGGCCGTCACGCTCAGCGCGCAGACGGCGCTGCGCGAGTCGATCGGGCGCCACGAGCTGTCAGAGATGATCACGGACCGCGAAACACTCGGCCACGAACTCCAGAAGATCCTCGACGCGAAGACCACCCCGTGGGGCATCACGGTCCAGTCGGTCGAGATCCGCGACGTGCAGCTGCCGAAGGAACTCGAGGACGCGATGTCGCGGCGGGCGCAGGCCGAGCGGGAACGCCAGGCGCGCGTCATTCTCGGCACGGCCGAGACGGAGATCTCCGAGAAGTTCGCGAAGGCGGCCGAGGTCTATCAGAACAACCCCATCGCGCTGCACCTGCGCGCAATGAACATGCTCTACGAGGCCATCAAGGAGCGCGGCTCCATGATCATCGTCCCCTCGTCGGCGGTCGAGACGATGGGGCTGGGCGGATTGATGGGCACGGCGTCGCTGGCGAACCAGACCATGCCGGCGCCAAGTGCGCCGCCGGCGGCGCACGCATGACAAAGCCGGGATTGGGGTCAGATTCGAATCCCGAGCTAGGCAGAGGATTCGTATCTGACCCCGATCCCGAACGAGCCCGGAGGATGCCATGACCACGCACGATCGCGCGTCGCGGCCGTCCCGGAATCTCCCGCTGCACCCGGGGATCAATTTCTCGTCCACGGAGGTCGGCGGCGACATCGGCGGCTTCGTGTTCGCTGCCGGCTCGGTCGTCGCGGTGTTGATCGGCCTGCCGGAACTGGCGCCGCTCTACCTCGGGTCCCTCGTCGCCGGCCTGCTGTTCGCGTACGTGCTGCACACCTGGCTGACGCGGTAGTGAGGAGCCGTCACCCGGCGTCACTACTTCACGAGCGACTCGACAATCGTCGCGGCGTCCCGCACGAGGTCGCGGCACTTCGTCTCGAAGAAATTCCGATCCAGCGCCAGTTGTTTCCCTTCGGGTGTGTGGATGTCGCACCCGAGCAGGTCGCGGCACGCCAGCGCACCGTGGGAGTCGCGGAACCGGCGCGTGCAGGCGATGACCGCGTCAGACACGGCCTGCCGGCCCTCGGCCGTTCTGGACGCGTCGCCGCCGAGCGCGAGCCCTAGGGCCATGAACGCGCCGGTCAACGCGCCGCACGTGTCCCCCATCCGCATGCCGCCGCCAAAGCCCGACGCCACACGGACAGCCGTGTCCTCATCGACTCCGAACTCCGGCGCGAACGCGCCGAACACCGCCTGCGAACAGGAACAGTCGCTTCGAGACAGTTCGACGGCTCGATCAACACGGTTCATCGCGTGCTCCGATCCGCCATGTGGCGGCAATCACGACTGAGACGGGACATGGCCGCGCTCGCCCGGTCTACCAGCACACGCCCACGGCCGAACCGAGTATCAGCAGAATCCTCAGCATGTGCGTGTCCGTGTGGCTCGGGGTGGACGGTCTGGTTCCATCATACCGGAGCGGCATCTGTGGCACAGTAGGGCCCGTCAATGAATGAGGTTCGCGTTCCGTCGGTTCGGACCGGCCATCAGAGCCTGTAGGAAAACAACCGGTGACACGCTTGTTTTCTGACAGGCTCTAACCGGAATCGTCCGGAGGGTGAGATGCAGACGCGTTGGTCCCGGCTGGTGGTGGTGGCCGCAATCGCTGGCGCAGGCGTCGTGACCGTGCAGTCCGCAGGCGTCGTGACCGTGCAATCCGCGAGCGCAGGCGCCGCGCGGCAACAGGCGGCGCTCGTGGAGATCGACCCCGTCGTCCTCGGCGCGCTGCGTTGGCGCAGCGTCGGGCCTGACCCGGGGACGCAGGTGCGATCCGGCGATGCCACGCGCGGCCGCGGAGGCCGGTCGATCGCTATCGCCGGCGTGCGTGGGCGGCCGAACGAGGGGTACTTCGGCGCCGTGGGCGGCGGGCTCTGGAAGACGACGGACCGCGGCGCCGCCTGGGTTCCCGTGACCGACGGCCAGATCCACAGCTCGTCGGTGGGCGCGGTCGCCGTCTCCGAATCAAACCCCGACATCGTCTACATCGGCATGGGCGAGTCGTGCATCCGCGGCAACGCGATGTCGGGCGACGGCGTCTACAAGTCCATCGACGCCGGCAGGACGTGGACGCACGTCGGCTTCGCGGACGCCCCGGTCATCTCGAAGATCCGCATTCACCCGACCGACCCGAACATCGTCTTTGTGGCGGCCTTCGGCAGGATGAGCGCGCCCAGCGAGCGCCGCGGTGTCTTCAAGACGATCGATGGCGGCAGGACCTGGGCGCGCGTGCTGTTCCGCGACGCGAAGACCGCCGCCATCGATCTCTCGATCGATCCGCACAACCCGCGCGTGATGTTCGCCGCGCTCTGGGAAGCATTCCGGCTCGAGTACACGATGTCGAGCGGCGGCCCTGGGAGCGGGCTCTTCAAGTCGGTCGACGGCGGCGACACCTGGACCGAGATCACGCGCAACCCGGGCCTGCCGGCCGGCGTCATCGGCAAGATTGGCGTCGCCGTGTCCGGAGCCGATTCCAGTCGTATCTACGCCATCGTCGAAAACCAGAATGGGGGCCTGTTCCGGTCCGACGATGGCGGCTCGACGTGGGCGCTGGTCAACGGCGGCCGCAACATCCGGCAGCGCGCGTTCTACTACACCCACATCGCCGCCGATCCCGTGCAGCGCGACGTCGTCTACGTCCTGAACGTCGGGCTCTTCAAGTCGATCGACGGCGGCAAGACGCTCGAGTACTTCGCCTTCGGCGACTCGCACGATCTGTGGATCGATCCCGATGACCCGGCGCACATGCTGCATGCGATGGACGGCGGCGGCGGGGTTACCTACACCAGCGGGACGTCGTGGAGCGCGCGCGACTATCCGACGGCGCAGTACTACCACGTCGCGACGACGAAGCATCTGCCGTACCACGTGTGCGGCACGCACCAGGACGGCGGCTCGGTGTGCGTGTCGAGCACCGCGGCGGTCGCGCCCTACGGCGTGGGCGGCACCGAGTCGGGAACGATCACGCCCGACCCGACCGACCTCGATGTGTTCTTCTCTGGCGGCAACAACGGGATGTTCATCCAGCGGCTCAACAGGCGCACGGGCGAGTCGCGCGAGGTCGGACCCTACCCACGTGTTTTTTCGGGCGAGCCGTCCAGCGCGCTTCCCGAGCGGGTGCAGTGGACCTTTCCCATCATTTTCTCGCCCGTCGACCCGAGGGTGCTCTATTCCGCCACGCAGCACGTGTGGAAGACCACCAACGGCGGCCAGGACTGGCAGCGCATCAGCGGCGACCTGACGCGCCACGATCCGAAGACGATGGGTGATTCCGGCGGCCCCATCACCCACGACATGAACAGCCCGGAGGTGTACGCCACGGTGTTCGCCATCGGTCCCGGCAAGACCGACGCGAATATCATCTGGGCCGGATCGGACGACGGACTGATTCACGTGACGCGCGATGGCGGGCGGACGTGGGCGAACGTCACCCCGGCCGGCATGCCCGGGTTCGGGCGTGTGAGCAGCATCGACGCCTCGTCGTTCGACGCCGGGTCGGCGTATGTGGCGGTGAAGCGGCCGCTGCTCGATGACGTCACGCCGTACATCTTCCGCACGCACGACTTCGGGCGCACGTGGGCGAAGGCCGTGACCGGGATCACGCCCGACCATTACGTGCACGTCGTGCGCGAGGATCCTGCGCGCCACGGCCTGCTGTACGCGGGCACGCAGCACGGCGTGGCAGTGTCGTTCGACGATGGCGCGCACTGGCAGCCGCTATCGTTGAATCTGCCCGACACGCCCGTTGTCGATCTCGTGGTCGAAGCGAACGACCTGGTCGTCGCCACGCACGGCCGCGGGTTCTACATCCTCGACAATATCGGACCGCTGCGGCAGACGGGCGATGCGGCCGGCACGGACACGGCGCATCTGTTCAGGCCGAACGATGCCATCCGATCCACCAGCGGCGCCCGCATCCAGTACCTTCTGCGTAGTCCGGCACAGGCGCTGACGATCGACATCCTGGACGCGCAGGGAGCCGTCGTTCGCTCGTTCGGGCGTGATGCCAGCGGTCGCGGGCGGGCCGGCGGGTCTGTGGCCGCGGTTCTCCCGGCGGCCGGCATGGGCGCGCCTGACGGTAGTGCTCGCGGTGGTGGCGGACGCGGCGGCCCGCCTTCGCCTACGGCTACGGCGGGGCAAGCCGTGGCACCAGCGGCAACAGCGAGGCAAGCGGTCTCGATGGCGCCTGGTCTCAACAGCGTGTCGTGGGACCTTCGGTATCCGGGCGCGACGTCGTTTCCCGGGATGATTCTCTGGGGCGGCGGCGTCGCCGGCCCTGCAGCACCCCCTGGCACCTACCAGGTGCGGATGACGGTCGACGGGGCGGTGCAGGCGCAGCCGCTTGTCGTGAAGCGCCACCCGCTGTTCACGGCGACCGACGCGGATCTGCGGGAACAGTTCGACCTCGCGATCCGCATTCGCGACAAGGTCAGCGAGGCCAATGACGCCGTCATCCGCATCCGGGACATCAAGGCCCAGGTGGCCGAGCGGACCCAGAAGTCGCCTGACGCGAGGCTGAAGGCTGCAGGCGAGGCCCTGATCTCGCGCCTCTCTACGATGGAGGAGGCGATCTACCAGGTGCGGAACCAGAGCGGCCAGGATCCGCTGAATTTCCCCAT
>Ga0315283_10004133_pt1 | contig 12567 bp, 10 predicted proteins | sample YL17G09_0_MG_FD_204541 | JGI IMG/M metagenome (GOLD analysis project Ga0315283, IMG submission 204541) | Sediment microbial communities from Yellowstone Lake, YNP, Wyoming, USA - YL17G09_0 | ecosystem: Environmental > Aquatic > Freshwater > Lake > Sediment | place: USA: Wyoming | collected...
CGCAGCATCGCCACGAAGCCGAACACGGCGTTGGTCGACCGGCCGTCCGGGCCGGTGAGGCCCCGGATGGCATGGTACGCCCGGTACATCTGGGAGGAGCCGTCGATCAGGTAGAGGGTGGACATTGGGTTTCGCCGCAATCCTATATCATTACAGGGTTATGCCGTCCGTCACCCGGCACACGGCTCGGTCGCTGTTCCTGCTGGCCTTCGCCGTGGCCGCGCTGGTCGCGGCGTCGGCGTGCGGCGGCGGAGCCCTCGTCACGCAGTACGAGTACGAGGAAGACATCTACCTCTCGCTCGACGGCAGCGCGACGATCTTCATCAACGCCTCCATTCCCGCGCTGGTGAACCTGCGCGGGCTCGACCTGAAGACCGAGCCGAACGCGCTGCTGGACCGCACGAAGGTACGCGAGCTGTTTTCCTCGCCGGCCGCGCATGTGGTGCGCACCAGTTCGTGGCGGCGATTCGGGCGACGGTTCGTCCAGGTGCGGCTGTCGGTCGACGACATCACGAAACTCGCGTCAGCGCCGCCGTTTGCCTGGGCCACGTATTCAATCGACCGGCGCGACGGGCTCGTGATTTACCGGCAGGTGCTGGGGGCCGCCGCCGGCCGGCCCGTGCCGGACTTGAAGCTCAAGGGCCATGAGCTGATGGCCGTCAGGCTGCACCTGCCGAGCCGGGTTCGCTACCACAATGCGGGCCAGGGCAATCTGAAGCGCGGCAACATCCTCGTGTGGGAGCAGGAGTTCGCCGCGCGCCAGGTCGGCTCCCCTCTGGAGATCGAGGCGCGATTCGAGGAAACGTCGATCCTCTACTCGACGCTGATGCTCTTCTTCGTGAGCGGGGCGCTGGCGCTCGGCGTGCTCGCGCTGATCATCTGGTGGGTCGTCCGGAAGGGGAAGGCGAGCACTTCTTGAGGCTTCCCCGACACGCGGAACTCTGGCTGCCCGGCTACCTTCGCGCCGCCGCGACGCAGCGCCGCGAGTCCCGTCAGCGGCGCGGCACGATCGACATCCTGTTCGCGATCACGGACCACTACGAACCGTTGTGCGGCAACGCGTCGGACGAGGTCGGGCGCCGCCGCGTCGCGCGGTGGGCCGGCGAGTACCCGGCACTCGCGTCGCAGTTCGTCGACGCCGACGGCCGGCACCCGCAGCACACGTTCTTCTATCCGATCGAAGAGTACCGGCCCGACCTGCTCGAACCGCTTGCGGCGCTCTGCGAGCAGGGGTTCGGCGAGGTCGAGGTCCACCTGCACCACGACCAGGACACTGCCGCGCACCTGCGGGAGGAGCTCACCGCATTCACGCGCCGGCTGCACGACCAACACGGGCTGCTCTCGACGGACGCGTCCGGCGCGCTGCGCTACGGGTTCATCCATGGCAACTGGGCGCTCAGCAACTCGTTGCCCGACGGGCGCTGGTGCGGCGTCGACGATGAACTCTCGGTGCTGCGCGACACGGGTTGCTACGCGGATCTGACGATGCCCGCGGCGCCGTCGCCGGCCCAGGTGCGCACGGTCAACCAGATCTACTACGCGGTCGGCGCGGCGCGCGGGCCGCGTGCGCACGAACGGGGCGTGCGTGCGCAGGTCGGGCGGCCGGCGTCAGCGGCGGATCTGCTGCTTGTACAGGGCCCGCTCATGCCGACGTTCCGCCGCGCGACGTGGGGCATCATCCCGCGCGTCGAGAACGGCGAGCTGAATGCTGGCCATCCCCCGACGACAATGCGGTTCGCCGACTGGCTCTCGTGCGGGATCTCCGTTGAAGGCCGCCCCGAGTGGGTGTTCATCAAGGTTCACACGCACGGCGCACCGGAACCAGAAGCGGCGATGATGCTCGGCCCCGAGACGGCGGCGTTCCACCGCGACGTGCTCGCCGCGTACAACAACGGGCAGCGCTTCCGCTTGCACTACGTGACCGCTCGCGAGATGGTGAACATCGTCCACGCGGCCGAAGACGGGAAGTGGGGAAACGCGGGAGCATACAGGGACTACCGGTATGCGCGTCCCCGGGCGTCCGGTGAGGCGTCTCGCGTGTCGGCGTGAATGCGTGGCGCGCCAGGTCGCGCACCACGATCGCCGCACCGGATAGGGAGAATGCCATGGAGGCGACGCCGGCAGCGTTTCGCGAGAGAGACACGCCCCGCATTCCGCGCACCTTCCACTTCATCCATGTCGGCGGCCGGCCGTTTTCGTTCATTCACTTCCTTGCCGTCCTGATGGCATCGAAGGTCAATGCTCCGGAGCGCATCTACTTCCACCACACCGAGGAACCCGACGGCATCTGGTGGGAGAGGGCGCGACCCCTGCTGACGCTGCACCCGGTCGAGCCGGTGCACGAGATCTACGGCAACCCCATCAGGTTTCGGGCCCACATGGCAGACGTAATCCGGCTCGACATGCTGGTCCGGTACGGCGGGGTCTATCTCGACACGGACGTCATCTGTGTCAATCCTCTTCAACCCCTCATGGGGCACCCGTGTGTCATGGGTATGGAGCCTGGCGCCGGACTCTGCAACGGGGTGATTCTCGCGGAGCCCGGGTGCGAGTTCCTCCGCCTGTGGCAGGCGGAGTATCGGGATTTCGACACGGAACGCTGGCAGTATCATTCCGTCGTGCTCCCCTGGAAGCTGGCGCGCGAGCATCCCGCGCTGATCCATGTCGTCGACCAGTATGCGTTCTTCTACCCGACGCACGGCGATCCGTCGCATCGTTACCTCTGGGGCAGACGGCCAGGCACAACCGAGGTCGCGATCCGCCTCGGCAAGAACGTCGCCCGCCTCACGCAGATGCTGCTGCGGCGCGATGAGGATGCCATGAAGCGGGCGTACTACACGACGTTCCACGCACTGCGCGGTGCGGATTGGCACTACGAAAGGCTGGTCCGTTCCTATTGCGTTCACTTGTGGGAAGGGCTGTGGGGGGGACGGTACCTGAAGGCGGTGACGCCCGGATTCCTGCGTGTCGACAACGGCCACTTTGCGAGACTGATGCGCACGCGGCTCTCAGAACAGGAACTGGAGCAGCTTGCCTCCTGACTCCTTGGTCAGGGCATCTTCTGGCCGGCGTCGGTGCCTGACACGACGCCCATGAGCACCAGCAGATTCCGGTAATAGGATTCCTCTCCCCCCAGGGACAGCGCCCACTCCCGGCCGCGGCGGGCGATGGACTCGCGCCACACCGGGTCTCGCACGAGGCGCTCGATTGCCGATCGCAGCGCCGCCGGATCGCCGGGCGGGACAATGACGGCGCGGCTCTCATCGAGAAACCCCCGAACGGACGGCCCGTCGCTGATGAGGACGCACTTGCCGAGGGCCATGCACGACAGGTAGGTGCTGATCCCTGACGGGTTCAGGGACTCCTTCCGAATCGGCAGGCAGACGAAGGTCGACGACGCGACCCAGCGCAGCCATTCAATGGGCTGCGGGGCATGGCGAATCAGCACCGCTCGATCAGAGAAGGTGGCGCCGTCGAGCGTCGGGCCCACCTCCGTGACGCACTCCGTCAGTCCGGCGTCCGGAATGCCAATCCTGACTTGGACGTCCAGATCCTTTGTTGCGGCGGCCAGCGTGGGCCAGTCGCGATGCGTGCTGCCGCCTGCGAAAAGCCAGCCGCGATCGCTCGTCTCGAGCGTCTGAATGAGCTCGATCGAGTTGACCTTGAAGGGGAGTGTCCGGACCCTCTCCGGGTCCAGCCCGTAGAAGGTCCGGTACCCCGTGAAGTCGTGCTGCAGCAGCAGGAACAAGTCGACCCGGCGGAACAGGACTCCCTTGAGCGCGGCCACACACCGCGCGAGGCGCGACTGGGGCAGCTGGAGGTTGAGGTCCGAGAGGACCAGCCGGACGCTGCGCGCGCCGACCAGCGGCAGCAGGGCGCAGAACCAGAGCGAATCGTACGGCTCGCAGTCGACGTGCAGCACGTCTGCCGATCTGGCCCGCATCGCGATCCGCAGGCGCTGGAGAAGCCCACGCAGGCCTCTCGGAGGCATGGGGACGTACTCGACGTCGATCCCGCGCGCCGCCTGTCCCAATCGTTCAAGGTTCGACATCACTCGCATACCGGCACGACCTTTCGAAGCCGCGCGGCCGCGGCGGGGGATGCCCGGGGAACCCGGGTCTAGCCAGGGCCGCGCCGCGCCGGCTCCCTCGGCAGCCTGTCCTGAATCGCCTCCAGTCTGGCGGCGGCCTCCGCGATCGCCTCGTCCCAGTCGGCCGGGTCGTGCGACCAGCGCCCCGGGCCGTACTGCTCGGGCTCGCCGGCGGCTTCGGAGAGGGCGACGTTGATGACGCCTCTCACCAGGGTGTCCGCCGTCGCGCCCTCTCCAGCCTGCCTGAGGAGCCAGAAGTACTCGTAGTCGGTCTGGCCCCGGCGGATCTGCTTCATGCGGATGTTGACGATGGGCAAGTCGTAGTTGACCTTCCTGCCGGGGTAGATGAAGACCCCCTGCGAAATCGCCCACGTGCGATTGCGGGGATGATCCCAGATCTCGTTGTCGTTGTTCTCGCGGGCCGGTCCCCGCGGTACGATGAATGCGTCGGGATTCCGGGGATCCGGAACAGCCCTGCGCCAGGCTTCCGCCATCGAGTAGTAACAGAGATAGTCGATTCGGTACTGCCACGCGATCCAACTCCATGTCCGCAAGGCCACGCCGTCGGCATCGAGCGTCTCGTTGCCCTGGTACGGTTCGCCGCCCTGGTACATCCCCCGGAGGACGCCGGGCGGCAGGGCGTTCATATGGCGTACGCTGTAGTAGTCGCCCGCGACGAGCCACATATCGAGGCCGTCCTTCCACAGGTCGAAAACGGGCTGCTGCGCGTCCCACCGCTGGCCCAGGATCTGATAGACGGCGATCTGCCGGCGCAGGCGTCCTCCCGACGCGGTCGCCACCCGGCTCGCAAAGTCCCTCAGCGTGCGCGCCGACTCCGCCGGCGGTTCGTCAGCCAGGTAGACATAGGCACGCTGCAGGTCCCAGCCCTTCTCGCGCCAGTGCCTTGCGATTTCCGTCACCATCTGGTCCCAGGCCCGGTCGCTCGCGGGTGTCTTGTCTGGGCGCGTTCTGATCCCGGTAGACAGCGGGACCTTCCAGATCTCAATGGCATCCTCGCCGGGCCCGAAGACGTTGCGCGTCGGATTGAGCACCTTGTCGTGCGCCGCATCGTAGCCCGCCCAGTCGACCGCGCCGAGTTCACCGCCGGCGCGTTCCCCGATCGCCGGTCCGTCCTCGGCGTACATGTTGCCCGCCGTGAACCGGTGCCGGCGCGCGACCCGGTACACCTCTTCTTCGTAGGCCGCCAGCGCTCCGTCCTTGAGCCACCGGCCACCCGCTTGGTTGAGGTCATCCACCGTGAAGTTCATGAAGAACGTGTTGTGGATCCGCCTGGGAATGTCGAAATCCAGCACCCTGAGCGACAGCGCGAGCGGCGTCTCCACGCCGTCCGCGACGACGGAGACGGTCCCGGCGTAATGCCCGGCGGGCGTACCATACGGGATGGCGAGATCCACCCACACGCCCTGAATCTCCACCGGCTTGATCGCGAACGGCGGCCCATCGTAGCCCCCGTACGCGGTGGTGTCTCCCACCGACCACGGCACAAGGGCGTCCGGGTACCAGCCAGGGCCCATCGAGGGGCTGTTGGTCGGACCCGAACCCCGGTCATTCACCTCGGTGTAGTAGATCTTGTAGAGGGCGAACTGTGAGGCAGGCATCGCGCGGCCTGCCGCGTTCGTCAGCGCCGACGGCCGCACGTCCACGCCGTGGCGCCCGCTCGCGCCGCCCTCGATCCCGAGTTGGAAGGCCACCGTCTCGCCGCGGGCCGCCTGGAGCGTGATGTGTCGCGTGACGCTGTCCCAGAGGCGGTTCCTGACCTTCAGCGCCAGGACGTCCTGGGCCCGATCCTGGACGAAGATCCTCCGTCCGAAACGGTCGATCTTGTAGCCCTCCGGCGCGGCCCAGATTCCGACGAACGGCGGCGGCTCAGGCTCGCCGCCGCACGCCAGCATGCCGGAGACTCCGGCGGCGATCAGCGCGGAGAGCAGCCTGCGCTTCTTCATGACGTCCCCGTTGCCATCGTCACGCCTGTCCGGCGCCGCCTGCCCTGGCGCGCGACCCACGAATCCGTTTCACCGCCCGCAAGAACATCGGCCCCAGTGTGCCGCGATAGCCGTACAACAGCCGTCCATAGAAGTTCTTGTTGAAGATGTAGAGCGTCCCGTGCTCGCGAACGTGCGGCGTCCATTCGCGCTTGTGCGGCTCGTCGAGACCCATGTCGAAGAACCGGATTCCCCGCTCCCAGCAGTCCCTGAGCGTCTCCGCCGTGAGCACCCGGCCGGGTCGGTACTTGGAGTAGGCCTCGTCGTAGCCCCATTTCAGCGGGTAGAAGCATCCGTCGACGGTGACGCCGAACGAGCCGGCGAGGATTCGGTCGTTCACGCGGAGCAGATGCAGCGTGAACGCCTTCTCGGCGGCGAACACCCGCGCGATGGCGTTGTAGAACCGCAGCGTGTCCGGCGCGGACGCGATGGCCGTGCCCTCGCGCCCCTTCCAGCCCGAGGCTTCAATCTCGTAGAAGCGCTGCAGGAGAGCCGGGTCGGCGGTCTCGTGCGCGTCGAGCCGAAGATCCCCGCCGAGCTCCTTCGCGCCCTGCCGGGATGAGCGCCGGATGTGCGTTTGCAGCCCCGACCTGACGGTGGCCAGCCACGGGCTCTCGGTGACGGCAACGTCCCGCGCGGGCAACGGCACGTGAAGAGTCGGCTGGTCCTGGCGGAGTAGCGTCGGGAACCCGCTCGACTCTGCAGAGGCCGCCAGTTCGTCGATGAAGCTGCCGCGCGCGAACCGAGGGACGGAGAAGATGTCCCAGGGGCCGCAGGCGCAGACGGCTTCCCACATCGCGCGCGGCGTCACCCGGGTTTCAGCGGGATCGCGCAGGATGTCCGCGCGGTAGACATGCGGGTTCATAGGCGCGCGAAGCCACCGCCCTCGCATGTGGTCGGTGACCGCCGACTCGCGGATCAACGGCAGCACGGCGCTCAGGCGATCTCCGGCGCGCGCCGTGACGACGACCATGCTGGCCTGCGGCTCGAACGCGCCGAGATAGGCGAGGATCCAGTCAGGATGTGCGAAGGGCTCTCGGGCCGTCACGCGGGACCAGAGGGCTCGCCACTCGGGCAGCAGGCGCTCGAACGCGGCACCCGACGCCGGAATCATGTCCGTAAGGCATTCACTGGATGACGTCATGGCTGGATCGGTTCTTGTGAGATACGGTCGACCCACACAGGATCGCCGTGGGAGGTGGACCCCAGGACAATGAGGCCGTCCAGGCCCGGCGCGTCGTACCGCTCGAGCAGTTCGGCCTTTACCTCCGGCGTGAGTGCGACGCCGGGATCCACCCCGACCAGTCCCCGCAGGCCGGCACCGGCGTGGACGATCACCGGGTGCCGCGCGAAGACGCGCGCCACGCGCTCGCCGGGACGCGGACAGACGAAGTGGACCCATGATTCCGACTCGGGGTCCGGCAGCGTCGTCGCCCCCCATTTCCGCTTGTGCTCGTAGACGCCGTCCTCCAGGAGGGCGCGGCTCTTCATCAGGTCGAACGCCCGCAACCCGCGCTCCAGCGCCAACTGGAGGCTGAAGTAGTAGACGGCCATCTGGGCGCCTTTCCGGATGTGGGCGTCGTCGGCATCGAGCACCCCCATCCGGCGGTAGGTCAGCACGGCGTCATCCATCAGGCACAGCGACCCCGCGATGGGGTGTCCGGCTTCTTCCACGAGCAGGAGGAAGCCTCTGTCGAAGAACGTCTTCATCTCGTCGAACGTCTCGATGATCGCGAGAGGGCCGTACTGATTCTGCGTGTGCGGCACGAACATGCGTCGGTAGAAGAAGTCGAAGTCCCGGGCATCGTGCGAGATCCTCCTGGTGAGCCCGTGCTTCCGGATCAGCCGCCCAGTGCCCCGGGGCGTCCGGTGGAGCCGGGACGTCATCGCCTCCCAGGACGCTGGCAGATCGACAACCTGGCACACGAACTCCTGGCCCCGGAAGGCGAGGAATCCCGCGAACAGGTCGCGGGTGGCAGGTGGCAGGACGGCCACGCACAGATCGACGGCGAGGGTGTTCTGACGGACCAGTCGGGGCAGGGACGCGATCCGGACTCGTCGCCGTGCGATCACCCGCGGTTCGCCGTTGTACATCCGACGGATCAGATACGGCTGGAGTTGGGAATCGCCCGCGAACAGGCAGCGGAATGGCTCGTCGCACCCGTCGAGCGTGCCCTCCACCCAGGTGACACGGGCGAGATAGCGCACCGCCCGGGCGTGGAGTGCGAGTCGGAGGCGTCGCACGACGTTCATCATCTCAGCGGACCTCCGTGCCGGGCAGGCCGCCGGGATCGCCCGCGAACCTGATTTCCACGGGCACGTTCGACTCGGGCGTCATCACGAAGAGGCCGTCCAGTCCCGGCGCCCGAAAGCGATCAACCAGTTCCTGGAGGGCCTCGGGCGATCCCGCCGCCGCGCCACGCAGCCCGACCGCTCCCCAGAGTCCTCCGCGCGCATGCGCGACGACAGGATTCTCTTGGTAGAAGCGCGCCACCGAGTCAGGATGCCCGACGTTGAAGAAGTACGCTGAGCGTTCGGCCTCGTCGTCGGGAAAAGTCCCGGCGCCCCACTCGTGCTTGTGCCGGTAGACGCCGTCGGTGAGGAAGGGGTAGCTGACGGTCATGTCCACAGCGCGCAGCCCGTGCTCCTCGGCGTGTTCGATCATGAAGTAGTACAAGGCCGCCTGAACACCCTGCCTGACGTACAGGTCGTCACCATCCAGCACGCCCAGCCAGCGGAAGACGAGGCGACCGCCGTCGATGAACGAAATGCCCGCCGCTACGGCCGAGTCGGCGTTCAGCACGATCAGCAGGCTTCCTCGCTCGAACCCGCGCCGGAGCACGTCGTGGGCGTTGACGGTAGCGAGCGAGCGGAACTGCCGCCGGGCGTGCGGAACGTACATCCGCTGGAAGAAGAACTCGAAGTCCTCTGGCGCACGTGAGACCCGGCAGGCCAGGCCGTTCTTGCGGATTCTTCGCTCGGCCTCCTTCCGCTTCTTGCGGAACGCGCCGCGGGCATCACCCGACGCACTCGGGATGTCGAGAACCTGCCGGATCGTGTCTCGGGTGAAGAAATCGCACCGTTCGCGAAACCGGGCGTCGAACGCCTTCGGCAGCACCGCGACGCACAGGTCGATCGCCGGGGCGGGCGGCTTGCGGAGCAGCGTCGTCAGCGACGGAATCCAGGCTCTCCAGCTGCGCAGGATGGCAGGGGGAGCGACGTACATCCGGTTGAGCATGTAGGTGACCAGCAGCGAGTCGCCGACGAACAGGCAGCGGAACGTCCTGTCCGACCCGCCAAGTACGCCTTCGACGATCCTGGCCCTGATCGCCACGCGGGACACCAGCGCGTGAGCCGCTGATCGGAGGCCGGCACTGCGCGTCATCGGTTCACCCGCCAGGCGATGGCGAGAAGCACGCGACGCAGGAATGCCGGGAAGAAGGTCAGCAGCCACAGGACCCGGTTGGGGCCCGCCGCCCGCTCATGGGCGACCCCGAGGCGGAAGCTCCGCCGCGCCTGCGCGGGCTCGCCGCACTCGAGCCATTTCTCGCCCACGTATTGGTACTTGCCGGCGAGCACGCGGTCCAGCCAGCCCCGGTCACCGGCGCGGAAGCCGGCGTCGTGGTATCCACAATCCAGAATGGTCCGGATCACCGTCGTCTCAATCTCGATCTGCGCTGCGATTCGCGCGGGAGTACCGCGGTCGGTCAGCTTCGTGATCTGGTCCCCGTGGTAGCGATAGAGATAGGTCGGGACATCCAGGAACGCTGCCGCTTCGAGCTTGCACGCGCGGACCAGCCACTCGTAGTCCTCTGCGAGGCGGTAGGATTCGTTCTGGTATCCCGCTTGCTCAAGGAGCGATCGCCGGAACAGCACGGTGTTCGACATGATCAAGGTGCCGTGCAGAACGCAGCGGAAGACCTGGCCGATGTAAAAGGGCACCGGCGACGTCATCCCGGCGCACGGGAAGAGGCCGCGGGTCGGATAGACGTCTTCGTACGACCATCCCAGGCGATCCCAGGTGCCGTGGAACGTCCGGAGGTGGCGTTCTTCCTGGATATCCTCTCCAACCAGCGACGAAACCTCGGTCGACACCAGGCCAACCTCCGGGTGGGCCTCCATGAATGACACCTGCAGTCCGAGTTTGTGCGGGAGGTAGCGGTCATCGTCGTCGAGGAAGGCGATGTACCGGCCTCGCGCCGCCTTCATGCCGATGTTCCGCGCGTGGGAGACGCCCTTGTTCTCGGTGGCGATGACCCTGATCGCCCCTCCGAACGGCTGGAGGACCGCCTGGGTCGCGTCCGTGGAGCCGTCGTCCACGACGATCGTCTCGACGTTTGGAAGCGTCTGATCCAGGACGCTGCGCACCGCCGCGGCCAGGAAGGCCGCACGGTTGTACGTCGGGATGATGACGCTCACAGACGGTTCTGACGGCAATGATCGTCCTTCCGCGGGACCTACCTGCTCGAGCCACGCCCTGCCGAGGAAGCTTCGCTGGCCTTTGACGAGACGGCAGTTCTACCCCTCACGCTTATCGGCGCCCTTCTCCAGCGGCATCACACGTCCCGGCGACACGCGCGGCTCGGCATGCCAGAAAGCGGCCAAGTCCATTTTCTGCTAAAGCTTGCGGCCGCAAAGCCGAAAAGAGATCCGGGGATAGTCGTGTGTGCAGACGTGGCAGATGTCCAGGGACGTGAATCTGACGACAGCGGTCATTCGCGACACGGCCGGGTGGGACGAGCTTCGGCCCGCCTGGGAAAGTCTGTACGCATCAGCCAGCAGCGCATCGACCTTCCTCGATTTCGCGTGGCTTCGGCACTGGTGGCGCGTGTTCGGAGAATCGGACGCCCCTGGCGGCTTGCGGATCATCGCGGTCTGGCAGGGCCAGCGGCTCGCCGCTGCTGTGCCGCTCTATGTGGCCGCCCGTCGGGCGGACCGTTCCAACATCCGGGTCCTGCGGTTCATTTCGACCGGGGAGACCGAACAGGAAGAGACCTGCCCGGAGTACCTGGACATCCTGTGCCTTCCTGAAGCGAGAGATGCCTGCGTCGCCGCGGTCTGGGAGGTCATCCGCGCGTTGGACTGGGACTGCCTGGAGTTCCTGGACGCGCCCGCCGATTCTCCGTTCCTGGCGGCTGGCGCGGCAGGAATCCAGGCCCGAGTGTTCGATCGAGGTGTCTGCCCGGTCGCGGATCTCTCCGGCGGGTTCGAGGTCTATCTTGGACGCCTCTCCGCGAACAGCCGGCAGCAGGCACGTCGCCTGCTGCGCGAAGGGGAACGGAGCGGCGTGTCGTTCGACCTTGCGGGTCCGGACCAGGCCGACGCCGCATTCGCCGACCTGGTCGCGCTCCACCAGGAGCGATGGCAGAGCGCGGGTTCAGCAGGAGCCTTCTCGGCCAGGCGGTTCGTCGACTTTCACCGGTCGCTGGTCGCGGAGTGGGTTCCGGGCGGGCGCGCCGTGCTGGCGCGGCTTCGGGCGGCCGGCGACGTAACGGCGGTTCTGTACGGGTTTGTCACGGCGGGGAAGTTCGATTTCTATCAGGCGGGTGCGCGGCGGGACGCTGACGGGCCGCTCCGGAGCCCGGGTAACCTCGCGCATCTGCTGCTGATGCAGGTGCTGGCAGACCGTGGCGTGACCGCATACGATTTCCTGCGCGGCACCGCATCGTACAAGGACCGGTTGGCAACACGGGAGAATGGGTTGGCAGGCATGCGAATCTGGCGTTCCTCGCCCCGAGCCCTCGCCTATCGCACCAGACGGTTCGCCGCTGGTGTCATCCGGAGGTCGAGCCGTCTCATGAAGGGTTCGGCACGATGAAGCGAAAGATAGTCGCGACGGCGTTGGCCCGCACGGGCCTGTTGACCGCCCTCGGGTTGGCGCACCGGTGGTCCGGCGTGGCCGCGCTGAACTATCATCGGATCGGTGACGGGCGTTACGGCGCGTTCGACCGCGACGTGTGGAGCGCAACGGCCGAGGACTTCGACCGGCAGGTCACGTGCATCGCGTCCCACTTCGATCTGGTGACGCCCGCGGACCTGCCCGACGTACTGCGGGCCGGCAAGGGCCGGTGCGTGATACTGACGTTCGACGACGGATACCTGGACAACTACGAGATCGCGTTTCCCATCCTGAAGCGCCACGGTGTGCGCGCCACGTTCTTCATCGTGACGGGGTTTCTCGACAATCCCAGTCCCGCCTGGTGGGATGAGATCGCCTGGATGGTGCGCACCAGCCGCCGCGCCCGTATCGAAGCCTGGCGGTGGCTGCCGGCTCCCATCGTGTTCGACGAACCCGATCGGCAGCGCGCGGTAGGGGCGCTGCTCCAGGCATACAAAGCGATGCCAGCCGACGACACCCGAGCGTTCCTGGACCAGATCGCGGAGGCCACCGGCAGCGGACGATTCCAGGCCTCTTGCGAACGCGGCTGCTGGATGACGTGGGACATGATCCGCGAGATGAAGGCCGCCGGCATG
>Ga0315283_10004134_pt1 | contig 12563 bp, 8 predicted proteins | sample YL17G09_0_MG_FD_204541 | JGI IMG/M metagenome (GOLD analysis project Ga0315283, IMG submission 204541) | Sediment microbial communities from Yellowstone Lake, YNP, Wyoming, USA - YL17G09_0 | ecosystem: Environmental > Aquatic > Freshwater > Lake > Sediment | place: USA: Wyoming | collected...
AAGTTCCTCGGTGAAGGCAACCATTTGATCATGCCCACCTCGGAAGGCTTGGGGGTCGACACTTTTGCTGCCACGTTCTCCGCCGGTCCGGCCATTAAAACCGCTGTCGTTGGCCTGCTGGACGATGTCTCGCTGGAAAGTACCCAGCGGCTGGCGCGCAGCACCTACGCCCGCGTGGTCGAGACCATCGGGCTGAACGACACCCGCAAACCCGAGCAGCAGATCGACAGCCTGGTGCGGCTCCGCCCGGACCTGATCCTGATCGCGGGTGGAACGGATGGCGGGGCAGAAAACTCCGTCCAACGCCTGATGGAAACCGTCGGCCTGGCCTGTTATCTGCTGCCAGCCGATAAACGGCCGGCCCTGCTCTTCGCCGGGAATCAGAAATTGGCCGACGAAGTAAAAAGCAGTTTACAGCCACTGACATCCTCTTTACGGATCAGCTCCAACCTGCGTCCCGGCATCGATACAGAGGACCTTCAGCCTGCACAGCGCGCTCTGACCGAACTCTTCACTCAGGTGCGCCGCAGTCAGATGAATGGCGTGGATGAACTCAACATCTGGGCCGGAAACACACTGATGCCAACCGCCTCGGCCGAGGGGCGCATTATTCGCTTCCTCAGCCAGGTGTATGACTCAAGCAAAGGTATCCTGGGTGTGGATCTGGGCGCATCGGCGGTCACCGTAGCGGCCGCCTTCGGCGGGGATCTGACCCTGGGCGTGTACACTCAACTGGGGATTGGCGAAGGCCTTTCCAACCTGCTGCGATATACCAGCGTGGAAGATATTTTGAAATGGATTCCGCTCGAGATTTCCTCCGAGACAGTGCGCGATTACCTGTATCAGAAATCCATCTACCCGGCGAGTTTGCCTGCCACCGCCGAAGACCTGTGCATTGAGCAGGCTGTGGCACGCCAGAGTCTGTATGCGGCGCTGAGCAGCGCTGGTAAAGATTTTCCCCGCAAAGCCCGCCGGGCAGCACACGGCCTGACGCCCTATTTCGAGCCGATCCTGGCGGCAGGCAGTGTGGTCACACGCGCCCCCACCCTCGGACAGAGTTTGCTGATCCTTTTGGATGGCATCCAACCAGTGGGTATCACCACCATAATCCTGGACCAGAACAACCTGCTGCCGGCACTGGGTGCAGCCGCCAGCCGAAACTCCATCCTGCCCATCCAGGTACTCGAATCGGGTGCGTTCCTCGGGTTGGCGACCGTAATCGCACCCTATGTCAATGCCCGCCTCGGCACACCTGTCCTGCGCGCCCGCCTCATTTATCAGCATGGCAACGAGAGCCGGATAGAGGTGAAACAGGGTGCGTTGGAAGTGATGCCTTTACCCGCCGGTCAATCCGGACGCTTATATCTGGAACCTCTGCACCATGCCGACCTGGGTTTTGGTCCCGATCGCACCCGGGAGGACGGCATCCCCGTCACCGGGACGGCGCTGGGGTTGGTCTTCGACGCGCGCGGCCGCCCACTGCGCTTCCCGGCAGATGGCGAACGACGGCGCGAAATTATCAAAAAATGGCTTTGGACTTTAGGAGGCTAGACTCTCCATGCTGGCGCCCGTCGTACATATCCTCCCATTGACCACTCTCCGGCGCGAACGCTTGTTGCCTGTGCCCGGTCGAGTGACCGCGCGTGAAGACCAGAAGGTCACGCCGTTGGATGTGGTGGCCGAGGCGCACTACGGACAGGAACACCTGTTGATCGATGCGGCGCGTTCGCTTGGAGTCCAGCCAGAAGCGGCTCAACGACTGATCCAGGTCAAAGCCGGGGAAATGGTAACCAAAGGTCAGACCATTGCCCAGCGAATTGACCTCGTTCCGCAAACCCTGCGTGCACCGAGCAATGGGCGCGTAATCCTGGTCGGCAGTGGGCGCATCCTGATGGAAGCCGGGGAGGGAACGTTTGAACTGCGAGCCGGGATCCCGGGCAGGGTCACACGTATCATCCCTGAACGTGGCGTGGAAATCACGTTCAACGGGGCATTGGTGCAAGGCGTATGGGGGAATGGTCAGATGGGGCTCGGCCTGATGCTGCCCGTTATCACAACCCCGGGCGAGTTAATCTCATTAAAGCAGATAGATGTCAGCCAGCGCGGCTCGATACTGTTGGCTGGTCATTGCAGTGATCCAGCAGTCCTGAAAGCAGCCGGCGACCTGCCGGTGCGCGGCATGATCCTGGGCAGTCTCTCGCCCACTCTCATTACACTGGCAGGGCAGATGCAATATCCGATTATCGTGGTGGATGGGTTTGGTCTGAAACCGATGGACAGCGCGGCTTACAATTTACTGACCACTAACGCCCAGCGTGAAGTGACTCTCAACGCCGAACCTTTCGACCGGCATACCGGCGTTCGGCCTGAAATTCTCATTCCTTTACCGGTGACTCAAGACCCGCCTTTGCCGCGCGAAGTGGAGACGTTTTCCCCTGACCAGACGGTCCGCCTTACGCGTGAACCACACGCCGGAGGAGTCGGGACCCTGGTCAGACTGCTGCCCGGTCTGACAGCCATACCCAGCGGGTTACGCGTGGCGGCAGCAGTGGTTAGCCTGGATTCTGGCGAGCAAATTGTTGTCCCGCTTGCTAATTTGGAAGTCATAGGGTAATATAATTGAAACAAGGAGGAAGCAGCGATGTTGGATGAAGGTAATGCCCTCAATATGATGGAAACTCCTGATGCCCCGCCACCCGAGGAGAAAAGCAACCGCAGGTTCCTGATCGTGGGCGGGGTTGTGGCGGGTCTGGTATTCCTGACCCTGGTGTGCATGGCGATCTATTTCCTGGTCATCGCGCCGCGCTTCAGTGCACAAAGGGATGCTGCGCAGGCAACGATCGAAGCAGGGAATGCTCAGGCTGTCCAACAGTTGACATCCACTGCCCAGGCCGCCTTGTGGACTGCGACCGTTCCGCCTACAACCATTCCCTTACGGACCAGTACCTCGGTTCCAAATACGCCGTCAGCCAGCCCAACACCGGTCATTGCACTGAACAGCCCGGTTGCTACTGCCACCACTGACCCGGCAGTTCTGGCTCTCCTGCAAACCCAACTGGCGAACGAGATGACCTCCACAGCTATTGCCGCTGCTGCTCTAGCCGCGGGCGGAGCCGCTGGTCAGAGTGGATTGCCTACCACCGGCTTCTTCGACGAAGTTGGCCTGCCCAGCATGATTATCCTGGCAGTGGCGCTGGTAGCCGTCATCTTCCTGGCACGTCGCATGAGAAAATACCCGGCAAAGAAATAATATTTTTAGGAGCAGGCATAGGGTCTGCTCCTAATTGGTTTACTCGCGTGGGTCCGACTATTCGGGCCCACGCTTTTAATAAAGAGGGCCTTGAGGAATCTCTGGTTCTTAAGTCACACTGGCAGCCACGCTTTCCCCATAGCCCAGTAAGGCTTTAACCATCTCCGGGCTGCGTCCTTCAGCGTAAACGCGCAACACCGGTTCAGTGCCGGAGGGACGAATGAGCAGCCAGGAATCGTCGGTCATGATGTACTTCACACCATCAATATTGCTGATTTCGGCCACCTTCTGACCGCCTATCTCCGCCGGGGCTTTTTTAACCAGGTAATTGGTCATCTCGATCTTGGCAACCGGATGATGCAGGCGCAGGTCCGTGCGCTCATAGAAGGCCGGACCAACTTCCTTCAGCAAATCGTCCACCAGCGCAAATAATGGTTTCTTCGCTACGGCGAGAATTTCCACCAGCAGCAGGCCCATGATCAGCCCGTCGCCTTCGGGTATATGCCCCTTGAATGAGATTCCACCCGATTCCTCTCCGCCGATAAGGACATCTTCGGTCATCATATAATCGGCGATGTGGTTAAAACCGACCGGCGTTTCATAGAGTTTCAAGCCGTAACGTGTGCACAGGCGGTCTACCATGCGCGTGGTCGAGACAGTCCGTACCACGGCGCCACTCCAGCTGCGTTTCTCCACCAGATAGCGCAGGCTGAGAGCCATGATCCTATGCGGGTCCACGAAATTACCGCGTTCATCCATTGCACCGATGCGGTCCGCATCGCCATCCGTGGTCACTCCAAAATTGCCCATCCCGGCACCGATGGCACCAGCCAGTGCGCCCAGGTTCTTGGCAATCGGCTCGGGGTGAACGCCACCAAAGCCCGGGTTCATCTCAGAGCGAATTTCGGTGATCTCGCAACCGGTCCCTTGCAGGAACGCCTTGATCACACCCCGTCCTGAGCCGTGCATCGAGTCGACCACAAAACGCTGAGGGTTGTCGGCGATCACATCGCTGTTGATGAGTGTCCGCAAATGCTCGAAATACGCAGGCAGAGGATTGAATTTCTGGATGAGGCCCTGTTCGCGCGCCACGTCAAAGTCCATCAGGTTTGGACCCCGGGCGCGCTCCTCATTATCATTCAGGTAAACCTCCACCCGGCGGCACTGCTCAGGTAGAGCTGAACCGCCGTAAGCGGCTTTAAGTTTGACACCGTTATAACGCGGCGCATTATGCGAGGCGGTGATCATCACTCCGGCAATGGCGCTAAGGTTTTTGACTGCATAAGAGATGGCTGGAGTGGGTGCATCCGATTGCGCCAGGTAAACAGTATATCCGTTTGCCGCCAGGACGCGCGCCACATCCCCTGCGTAGCGGTCTGAGAGGAAGCGCGTGTCAAAACCAACCACGAACTTTTTTGGGTCGGGAACAGAACCGCCGTTTCCGGATTTATCCCAGGTTTCGGAGGCCACAGCATCCGCGATGGCCTGGGTCAGCATGCGCAGGTTATTAAAAGTAAACGTGTCTGAGATGACGGCACGCCAGCCGTCCGTTCCAAAATGGATGGTCATTTACTGCTCCCAACATAATTTTCAGAATTACTGCATCTTTCTTAAAACCATGAACTTTAAACAACCAATAGACAAGCAATTTTAGATATTCGGGTTCAAATAATACCATACTACCCCATGGAACTCCATTAAGTGAGATGAACCACCCGGGGTTTATCGGAGAACGTTTCCAGGGACTGGGGATAATTATCCCTTCCAGGTGTCGCTATCCATTTTCCCCTGGTCTATGGTTATTAGTTGGTAGCCTAAATCAATCCATCTGGTTACAATATCATCTGCCTGTGAAATATCATAGCTTCTGATGGTATGGCTTAAGACTATCGCTCCCCCTACCGCCTGGTAATAATTTTGATATCTTTGGAATTCGTCAAATACATATTTTATTGTATCCGCAGTCAATCCTCCGCTTGAAACATTCCAATGGACGTGCTGTAAACCAAAAGATGAGGCGATTTTTAGAACCCTTTCATTTTTTGAACCGGACGGAGCTCTAAAATAGTTAACTTGATAATCAGGAATAATGGATCGGAATTTATCAAACCATTTATTAAATTGTTCGGTAATTTTATCGTCGGTCAGTTCAGCCAGGTTAATATGATCGTAACTATGAGAGCCAACAACATGACCTTCATTAATCATCCGTGCAAGCAAACCTTTTGATTGTTCCAGGCCGGCGCCGGTCATGAAGAAAGTACATTTTCCGTCATGGTTCTTGTAAATATCAAGGAGCTTCTCGACGTTTTCAGGAATATTTCCTTCGTCGTATGTCATCATGACTATTTTTTCTTCAGTTCTGCCATGATTAATTGGGTGATCGGCCAGGAATTGAATTTTTTCTGCCGTTAATAAATTGGGGTTCTTTTCTGGCGGCGAACTGGTGGGCGGATTAGTCGGCGTTTCAGAAGGAGAGCTTGTTTCTGCCGGTGTCGGCGTCGCGGTTGGGGCGGCACGAGTAGGAATAGGTGAAAGATCCTGTTCAGGTGTGCGTGCTGGTGAGAGGGCTTTTACTAGCGGATAAAGCAGGTAAATTCCTGCTGCCGCCGCAGCAGCAGCCAATAGTCTTAAGAAATCTTTTCTTGATAAACCGGTTTTTTTTGCCATATGGAATTTTTTCGGGTTCGGAACAGAATCGCCATTACCGGTTTAGTCCCAGGCCCCGGAGACCACAGCCTCCGCGCTGGCTTGGATGGACACGTTCAGGTTAATGAAAGTAAACGTGTCTGACCTGGCGACACGCCAGCCGTCTGTACCGGTATAGTGAGTTGGAAATATCAGGGGGTTGGCGGGGACGCTGTTGCAGGGACTGGAGAAGGCGTCAGGGCGGTGGCCGTCAGGACAGACTGCAGGACCCAGCCCTCCAGGTTATTAACCCGGATACGCACCCAGGTCTCCGAGCCAACGCTCTGGATCTCGGCCAGCACCTGAACGATGCTGCCGTTGTTCAGAATGTCCAACTGATTTCCCCTGCCTGTGCCTGGCTCGCTGCGGACGACTGCTCCGCCGTACTTCGGGTCTGCATCGATCACCGCGTATGCCGGGGTTGGCTGGATGGTGGGGGTCAGCGATTGCGTGGCACTCGGCACACGCGTGGGGGTCGGCGTGGAGGTCTGGAAAACGATCGGGGTGGCTGAGGGCATAAATAGGGTTGTGGGCGTCGGCGCCACGTGGCGGGCGGCAGTAATGCCCTCCCGAATGAATGTCACCAGCCCGGTTAGAACCACCAGCGCGATCAGTGAAAGCAGCCCAAGGAAAACCGGAAGAAAATATCCGCCCGGTTTCATCGGCTTGAAACGCAATACAACCAGAACGATACCGCCGACCAGCGTTGCCAGCGCCAGGTGGACGAGGAAGACCAGCAAGCCATTCGGCCAGAGGGTCACACCGCCGATTACTTTCCCGATGCCCAGCCCGATGCCTGCCGCACTGACCGGCAGGAACAACCCGTAAGCAAGCAAGGCGCTCGCCAGGATCGGTTTTTGTTCGGAGCGCACGAAAGAGATCGCCAGTAAAGCAGCCCCCAGAGCCACGATCAATAGATCCGGCCACCATAGTTGGGTATGCGTCCTGGCATAATAGAAGGGTAAATTATCCCAGAGACGGCCGGCCAGCCCGGCCAGCGCCCCGGTCAGGAATACCAGCGCCCCGGCCACCAGCAGCACACCCAAAGTGAGGAAGAAGAATCGCCATGAACCGGTAACCGCAGCCAGGGTCAGACCCACCCAGGGCGTCAGAAGTGGAGCCAGTAAAATCCCCAGCAGGAGCAGGGCCGGTGCATTCAGTAAATAAGCCATGCCCAGAATGGCCCCACATACAAAAGCGAACATGAAGAACTCAAAAGAAGGGAAGGCGCGCCGCGCCAGGTCGTCCAACAAGGCTGCCCGGTCGTCTGCAGCAGGTGGGACCAACATGCGCTGTGCCCTTCTGCGGCGGGCGCGTGGCAGATGGGCGAGGTCGCCAATCGGAGTAAAGCCTTCCGGCAAGATCGGTTCTTCGGGGAAGCTCTCTTCCGAGGGAGTGGGTTCTTCCGGGGTGGGGGTTTCTTCTGGCAGGTCCATTTTTATACACTCGCTCCGCTGTGTACTGGAACCGGGACTATCGCAGTTACTGGCCTTATTATACAACAACGAAGGACACCAGGAAGTCCCGCTGCCCGTCCGGGATTGACCTGGGGTCAAGCTCATTCAGAAAATTCACCAAGTCTCCTGGCTTTTAAGTTATACCCAATGAAAACCTGATACTCCCCGTCCCTGCCCCTCCGCATATCCCTGGATGCCATTAGGCGGTGATACTTCCGGCGGCGGCTGGATGCTGCCAGGATGCGGGATGGTGGGAAAATAAAAGTTCGGGGTGTTGGGGGCGGTTTTGCCGCTCCCAACACCCCGAACCCGGATCTGTGAAAACCCTGCCGGATCCTTACCCCGGCCCCCATCCGGGAACCGGGACTGCCTGGAAATTCCAGGTTGGATTAGATCCAGCCGCGCAATTGCATGGCCTTGGCCACGCGGTCAATGGCGACCATGTAGGCCGCATCGCGCATGTACACTTTCTGTTTGAGTGACATATCCAACACACCGTGGAAGGCAGTGGTCATCTTCTGATCGAGTTTCTGCAACACTTCTTCCTTCGGCCAGTAGTAGTTGGCATCATTCTGGACAGACTCAAAGTATGAGCAGGTCACTCCGCCGGCGTTGCACAGGAAGTCGGGGATATCAAAGATATTGTTCTTCTTGAAGTATTCATCCGCTTCGGGTGTGCAAGGGCCATTGGCGCCTTCCGCCACGATTTTGACGTTCTTGGAGATCTTCTTAACGGTATCGGCATTGACATGCCCTTCGATGGCAGCCGGGATCAAAACGTTACAGTCCTTCTCGATCCACTTCTCGCCGTCTTCGACCACGTAACCGGCGGCCTCGGCCTTCTTCTTATCGATCGTGCCATACTGGTCCACGATGGTGAGTAAAAAGTGCGGGTCGACACCAGCTTTGTGGCTGTAGGTATAGGAGGTCTTGTCATTGCGGTCCCAGCAGGAGACGCAGGCAACCTTTCCGCCCAGCATTTCGATGAAACCGATGGCAGCATATTGCGAAACGTTGCCAAAGCCTTCAATGGCAGCCACAGATTTCTTCGGGTCGATGCCCAGATGCTTCATGGTCTCACGCACGGTATAGATGACGCCGTACCCGGTGGCTTCGGTGCGGCCTTGCGAACCACCGCCGCCCAACGGCTTGCCGGTGAAAACGCCGGGAGTGTATACGCCGCACAGTTTGGAATACTCGTCCATCATCCAGCCCATCATCTGCGGGGTCGTTCCAACATCCGGAGCAGGCACATCCTGGCGTGGGCCGATATTCTTCCACATTTTTTGCACCCAACCGCGGCACAGGCGTTCCTTCTCACCGACCGAAAGCGTGGACGGGTCAACGATGATGCCGCCCTTGCCGCCTCCCAGCGGGATGTCTGCCACGGCACATTTCCAAGTCATCCAAGTGGCCAGGGCGCGCACGGTATCCAGCGTTTCGGCGGGGTGAAAGCGAATGCCGCCCTTGTTCGGGCCGCGGGCATCGTTGTGTTGTACGCGATAGCCCTGGAAGACGCGCAGCGAGCCGTCATCCATGCGGACCGGGATGCGGAAGGTGTATTCACGCATCGGCCAGCGCAGCACTTCTGCCACTTGCGGGTCTAATTTGAGCAGCTTCGCAACCCCATCAAACTGCTTCTGTGCCATTTCGAAAGCATTGATCTGTCCTGACATGTTTATCTCCTTATGAAGGCTGAAATTCGGTGAAAATATAAGCGGGCACCCCGGACGGGAGGCCCGCTCTTCTCTATGCTATGTCAATCCAATCCAGCATAAGCATTTCCACCAAGAAATATCTTTCCCCTTAAAGGTACCCGATAATCAATCCCAAGTCAATATGACGAAATCCATAGCCGCGTCTGATTATATTCGTGATAAATGACACAAACACCCATGGGGCTTTATGGATCGCCACGGCGATTCCCGGGGAACAACAAAAACGACCCGGTTTCCGGGTCGTCAAAATTTTCCTGGAACCTGGGCCTGCTACTCCTCGTCGGTCTCATCATCCCCTGCATCCAGTTCCAACCGCACCTGTTGCGGATCTAATTGGATCCAGAGCAGGAGCACATGTCCGTCGTCGGTCTCGACCGTGCGCGCCGCCACGATGGGGGCTTTCTCTTCCAACCCCAGGTCGTTGCGATACAGCAAATGGATGGGTTCGTTAAGGCGCCAGCGGCGGTAACAACGTTCCACCAGCGCCGGGCCATTAAATGTCCGCAGGCGTGTGAGCAGGGTCAGCGGCAGGTACGGTCCTTCGCCGAGACTGAGCGCCCAGCCATCCTGGACCGGTTCGAATACGGGCGGTGGCCCTTCAATGATGGTGATAGTGTCGTCCATAATATCCCTTTGAGTACGGGCATCATACCATATTGCGCAGCCTGCGGAAAGAACATCCCCCACAGGCTGCAGTAGACGCCCATCGCTGCAAATTTAATCTTCTTTCGGCGGCGCGGCGTCCCCGTAATCCAGCACCTCGCGCACACCGGTGCCCGGTTCGGGCGGACCGACGATGCCTTTTTCTTCCATCGTATCCACCAGGCGCGCCGCCCGCGTGTAGCCGATGCGCATTCTGCGCTGCAGCATCGAGACCGACGCACGCCCTTCGCGGCGGACGGTGTCCATGGCATCCTTCAGGAGCGGGTCGCCCTGCAGGGCGGTGATATCCTCGAACATCGGGACTTGTTTCAATGGCACACCCTGCGGAAGGTTCCCGGATGTCCCATCCGGGGTTCCGGCCGCGGCTGCATATGGACTGGAGGCTCCTGCCTGCTGTTTCCAGTAGTCCACCAGGCGGTTAATTTCGATATCCGAAACAAAGACACCCTGCAAACGCACCGGCGCGGGAGAGTCGGGCGCCTGGAAAAGCATGTCGCCGCGCCCGAGCAGACGTTCCGCACCGGGCTGGTCAAGGATGACGCGGCTGTCGGTGTTGGACGCCACGGCAAAGGCAATCCGGGCCGGGAAGTTGGCCTTGATCAGGCCGGTCACAACGTCCACAGAGGGCCGCTGGGTGGCGATGATCATGTGGATGCCGGTGGCACGCGCCAGTTGTGCCAGGCGGGTGATGGTGCGCTCGGTCTCATCCGGGGCGATCATCATCAGGTCGGCCAGTTCGTCGATCACCACCAGCAGGTAGGGGAGTTTCTTGCCGCCCTGCGAGACCATGCGGGCATTGTAATCGGCGATGTTGCGCCCACCGATCTCGGCGAACTTGTGATAGCGGTTATCCATCTCGCGCGTCATCCATTGCAGCGCGCCCACCACCCTCTCGATCTCGACCACCACCGGGGCCAGCAGGTGCGGGATGCCGTTGTAACCGGTCAATTCAACCCGCTTGGGGTCCACCAGGATCAGGCGCAGGTCGTCGGGGGTGTTGTTTAACAGCAGACAACTCAGGATGGCATTGACACACACCGACTTGCCCGAACCGGTGGTCCCGGCGATGAGCATGTGCGGCATGGAATCCAGGTTGGCGGCCTTGGGGTGCCCGGCCACATCCTTGCCGAGCGCGAATCGCAGCGGCGCCTTGTTTCGGGTGAACACCTCGCTCTCCACCACTTCACGCAGCGCCACAAGAGCCATCTCTTCATTCGGCACTTCGATGCCCACATAGCCGCGTCCCGGCACCGGGGCCTGGATGCGAATGCGCGGCGCGGCCAGGGCCAGGGCCAGGTCGTCGGCCAGCGCCGCGATCTTGCCAACCCGTACCCGCGTCTGACCGGTGCGCGACTCGACAAACAGCGGCTCCACACCGAACATTGTGACCGTGGGTCCGCGGCTTATCTCGATCACCTGGCTGGGCGCGCCAAAGGAGGCCAGCGTTTCTTCGATCAGCCGGGCGCGCTTCTTGATAAATTCCTCGTTGACCTTGGGGGCTTCCGCCGGCTCCAGGATTTCGGCCACCTTCGGCAGCACCCAGGCGATGGCCGGAGTGGACGGGAGGTTGGTCCTGATCGTCACGCCGGGCAGTACGGCAGGATCCGGCTGCGCGGCCGTTGGTCGCTGCAGCGGGGTAAAATCGTCCAGCGGTTCTTCCGGCATCTGGCTGCCGCTGGCAGTCTGGGTCTTCTTCTGCAACTGCCGGTCCAGGCGCTCTTTGAGTTTTGCCCCCAGCAGGCCGGCCCATTTGAACATCTCTTGCATCGAAAGGTCAAGCGTCATGGCCAGGGCAATGACCAGCCAGGCCACCACCACGATGACGGTCCCGGCTGCGCCGATCGCGCCCACCATTCCCTGCTGGAGCAGCGCCCCGAGGATACCCCCGCCGAGACCAGCCTGGGCACGCTCGATGGCCGTGGCGACCGGGCCGTTTATGCCGTGGAAGGCCACCAGCAGGCCGGCGAACAGCAGCAGCATCCCCACAATGCGCTCGATATTGAGTCTCGGCAGGCGGTCCACGTTGCGGGCCACCAGCCAGGCGCCCACCACGATCAACCCGACCGGCAGGATGTAGACGCCCCAGCCGAAGACCAGCGCCAGATTGCCGATCCATTCGCCGGTCAGGCCGCTATTATTGGCCGAGAAGAGACTGAGCAAAGTCAGTAGGCCGACCAGGGCCAGCACCACCCCGAAAATGTCCATCTTCCGCTCGGGCGAGATGCTGCCCAGTATCGAGAAGCGTTCGGAGGGTACAATTTTCCGGGAGGAGGCACGCCTCGGCTGATAGGAACGCGAAGTAGTCCCGGTTCCGGCACGGGGGAAGGTAGACCCGGTTCCGACACGGGGCGTGGTAGTCCCGGTTCGAGCACGGGACGAGGAACTGCTCACAGGTTCCGGTTCCGGATCAAAAGGTCTGCGGCTGCCGGAGCGGGAGGAGGGTCTTTTGGAAGAGCGCTGCGAGCGGGTAATTGGCATGGCGAAGTTATTATACTGCTTCCTGCCTGAATCTCTGCACCTGCCATAACCGAATTGGTCATGGGATATTGGCGCAGCCGCCCGCAAAAAGGCATTCGAAGAGGTTCGAATACCTTTTGACAAGTACTTGTTTAGCGTCCAAATCCAATTATGGTGGAGCAGCCAAAGAAGGCGGTGTTTCACCAAAGCGCTGCAAACTGACCATGTAATCAAGGATGGGAACAGATTGTTGGCGACAAGTCACCAATACGCTGGCCAAAACCGAGTGGGTCACTGCTCCAGCTCTGGTCCGATTGCATCCATTCGTTT
>Ga0315283_10004135_pt1 | contig 12563 bp, 8 predicted proteins | sample YL17G09_0_MG_FD_204541 | JGI IMG/M metagenome (GOLD analysis project Ga0315283, IMG submission 204541) | Sediment microbial communities from Yellowstone Lake, YNP, Wyoming, USA - YL17G09_0 | ecosystem: Environmental > Aquatic > Freshwater > Lake > Sediment | place: USA: Wyoming | collected...
CCGAATGATCTCGCGTTCCACGCGGTTGTGTTCGGGCAGTTCGCTGGCCGGCGTCAGAACCCGGAGCCGTGGTTGTGGTCGCAGAGTCGCTCTTCGCCCGGAACGATCTGGCCGGCACCGACACCTTCGAGGGCGGCGAACGGGCCGCACTTGTGCGGCGTGATCCAGACGTGGATCATCGGCGCCGGGCGGAACTTGACGAGCGGTGCCGGGCACGAGCCGGTACTGCTGGTGACGCCGGCCACCCGGGGCTGCACAGGATCGTTGGTGAAACACAGGTTGTCGTGGATGTGCCATTGCATCAGTGCGCCGCCGACATCGGGTACGTCTTGCAGGGCAACCGTGTCGGGAAGCATGTACATCGCGCTGAGCAGCTTCTTCGAGCCGTCGGGTTGCGGTTGGTACACGAGGCTCTCGGGGAAATCGGGATCCATGGTGACGTCGTCGTTGATCCAATCCCACTGGATGAAGTGTTCGAAGCCCGTTGCGCCATCGCCGATGCTGCGGAAGCCGGCCGCCTCGGCGTCTTTGTAGTTGCTCCACTTGGGCAAGCGCACGAGGGTGACGGCGATCAGGTTCTCGGCGGCCGCCTGCTGCTGCGGGGTGACGCCGGGCGTACCACTGAGATCGATCGGGAGAGAGGGGTCGTACGGCACGGGAGCGACCGCAGCGGCGGCCGGGGCGCCGTGGTTGTGAGCTGCGTTGCACGTGTCGACCCGCTGATCTTCTGACACGGCAGCAGTACCGGCACCCACGCCCTCGAGCGCTGCGAACACACCACACGGGTGGGGAGTGATCCAGACGTGCACCATCGGGTTCTCGCCACCCGCCCGAACACCGCGGGCGCAGTTGCCATTCGCATCGATGAGGCCGACGACCTTGGCCTTGCCGTCGGCACCAGTGTCCCAGCACAGGTTGTCGTGCTTGTGCCAGGTCATCAGCGGGCCGGCCCAGTTGGTGAGGGTGGGATCATCGGCGGGACGAGCGCTGGAGATGTACATCGCCCCGGCCAGCGTGCGAGCTCCGTTCTTCACCGAGTACACGAGCGACTCGGGTTGGTTCGGGTCGAGCAGCACGTCGTCGTTGATCAGCGACTGCTTGATGAAGTGCTCGCTGCCGGTTCCGCCGTCGCCGATCGATGCGTAGCCGTCGGCGATGGCAGCAGCCGGATCGGCGTACTTGGGCAGATCCTTCAACGTGTCTTCGATGAGCGTGGTTGCGCGCGCTTCCTGCTCGGGGGTGACGCCTGCCACGCCTGACACGTCGATGGGTTGCGTCGGGTCCCAGGGGCGGGGCCAGGCGGCAGCGACCGGCGCGTCGGAGCTGTGGTCGTGCACGGTCGTCTCGGTGGCGCCGGCCGCGCCAGTGGCTGGTGCGGCGGCGTGGTCGTGGGGCTGGCTCTCGTCGATCACGCCGGCTGCGGTGACATCGTGGGAATGCCCTGCGGCATCGCCGTGCGAGTGGACGTGCGTGCCGCCCAGCATCATCGCCGGCACGGCGATGGCCGCGACGACGATACTCGGGAACGCGAACCGCGCGGGATGGGCCTGACGCCAGCCGACCAGCGCCGCAGCGAGCGCTGCGCCGACGGCCACTGCGCCGAGGAGCGCACACGCGGTGTCGGCGAACTGGGGTGCCTCGCGCACCTCGAGACCGTCGATCCACGAGATCCCGGTGACGCGTGTGGCCAGCCATCCGGCGACTGCGACCGCATTGACCACGGCGACACCCCAGGCAGCGAGCCGGCTGGGCCGGGTGAGGGCGACCAGTCCGACACCCAATTGCAGCACGGCGGCGATGACGAAGATGCGGGCGAGTTGCGGGTGTTCGGCGTGGATGCCGGCCGCGGCGGCGTGGATGGCGCCGGCGCCGATGGAGGCGACGGCCGCGATGGCAATGCCCGGGAGGCGGCGCGTCGGCGCAGAGCCGCCGGCCGCCGAGGTGACGGCGGCTGTAGGAACGCCCTCGGGGGAGGCGGCGATGGTCATCCTGGCAGCTTAGAGGGGTTTGCCGAACCGTGACAGGTCGGGCAACGGATTACGTGAAGCGTGGTGAACGCTTGTCGCGGAGCGCGGCGACACCTTCGCGGTACTCCGCGGTGCCCATCGCGGCATCGAGCAGGCGCTGGGCGCGTTCGATGGCCTGCGCGGGGTGGTGGTGCAGCAGGTCGTCGTAGATCTGCGCTTTGGTGGTGCGCACCGCGTTCGGTCCTGCGGAGCGAACGAGTTCGTGTGCATAGTGGTGCGCCGCGGCCAGGGCGCCATCGCCATCGGGAAGCACGCCGTTCCACAGCCCCCACTCGGCGGTCTCGGCAGGTGTGAAGACACGGCCCGACAACAGCAGGTCGGTCGCACGGGTGACGCCCACCAGTCTGGGGAGTATCCAGCTCATGCCGTATTCGGCCGGGAGGCCCAACTTGGGCGCGGCGGTGGTGAGCTTGGCCGCAGCACTGCCGAAACGCAGGTCGCAGAACAGTGCGAGCGCCAGCCCGACGCCCGCGCAGGCGCCGTTCACCGCTGCGATGACCGGAAAGCGGAGCCCGAACTGGAACGCGAAGTCGGCATCGAACTCGGGGCGCACGCCGTACCCGGGTCGAGCGAGATCGGCGGGCAGTCCACCGTCGTAGCTGCCGCGATCGGCATGGCCGGCGAGCGCTTCGCTGTCTCCGCCGACACAGAAGGCCGGGGGAGTGCCCGTGACGACGACGACTCGCACCTCGGGTCGCTGATCGAGGTGGGCGAGCACCCAGCGATACTCGGCGTGCATGCGACCGGTCCAGGCGTTGTGCCGGTGTGGTCGGTGCAACCACACCGTCGCGACGTGGTCCTCGATCTCGTACCGAATGGCACTCAGCCCGGCGTCCCCTGGCCCGGTGTCCTCGGCTCCGGTCGTCACCGCCGCCGCCCGCTCCACAGCGCGGCGAGCACCGAGTCGGCGTACTCCTGGCGGCAGACGAGGAAGTCGGGGAGCCACGGATCGCGGTCGTTGTACACCAGCGGCGAGCCGTCGATGCGGCTCACGTGCAGGCCGGCGGCAGCGGCGACTGCAGCAGGGGCGGCTGAGTCCCACTGATACATACCACCATCGTGCACGTAGATGTCGGCCTCGCCGACCACCACCGCCATGGCCTTGGCGCCTGCAGAGCCGAGGCGCACCGCGTCGCAGCCGAGCGCGTTGGCCACCACCACTGCTGCATACGGATTCCGCGTGCGTGAGGTGACCAGCCGCGGTCGCTCGCGCTCGGGCGCGGGGAGCGCCGGAGGTGGATCGGTGGCGAACACCAGATCCATCGCGGGAAGGCTGACCGCGCCTGCGACCAGGTGCCCGTCCTCCCACAGCGCAACGTGCACCGCCCAGTCGTGGCGGCCCGCTTCGCCGTACTCGTTGGTGCCGTCGAGTGGATCGACGATCCACACCCGGCTCGCATGGAATCGGCGGGGATCCTCGACACCCTCCTCCGAGAGCACCGCGTCGTCGGGCCGGGCCTCGTGCAGGGCCTGGGCCAGGAACCGATGGCTGGTGATGTCGCCGGTGTCCATGACCTGCCAGGCGTACGCGCCCTGAGCAGCGAGCTCCTCGCGGACCTGCATGAGGATGTGTCCGGCCTCCACGGCGAGTCGGGCAGCGAGCTCCGCGTCGGTCTCGGGGTTCATGCGCCGGCGATTCGGAGCGCGTCGCGCACCAGCGAGCGCACCTGCTGTTCATCGGCGCCGGCGGCCACGAGCGCGTCGATCTGCTGCTCGAGACGTTCGGCATCGGCCTCGACGAACGCGTCGATGCGGCGCCGGTTCGTGGTGGCGCTGACGGCGATGAGCACCACTGCCGCGAGGCTCATGCAGCCGCCGATCGTGAGTACCACGCCCTCGTTGTTGCCGGCGATGGAGCTGATGATCAGCCCGGCAACGCCGCAGATGAACACGGCGATACAGATCCGGGGTATCCAGCGGGCAGCCACGGGATGATTCTGCCGCACTCAGCGTGCCAGCGGCTTGTACTTGAGTCGATGGGGCTGATCGGCGCTGGAGCCGAGCTCCTTGTGTCGCCAGGCCTCGTATTCGCTGAAGTTGCCCTCGAACCACCGCACCTGGCTGTCGCCTTCGAACGCGAGCACGTGGGTGGCGATGCGGTCGAGGAACCAGCGGTCGTGGCTGATCACGACCGCGCACCCGGGGAAGTTCTCGAGGGCGGTCTCGAGCGCGCGGAGCGTATCGACGTCGAGGTCGTTGGTGGGCTCGTCGAGCAGCAGCACGTTGCCACCGGACTTCAACACCTTCGCGAGGTGCACGCGGTTGCGCTCGCCACCCGACAGGTCGCCGACCCGCTTCTGCTGGTCGCTGCCCTTGAAGTTGAAGCTGGCGCAGTAGGCGCGGCCGTGGATCTCGCGGTTGCCGACCTTCATCAGCTCGACGCCGCCGGTGATCTCCTCGAACACGGTGACGTCGGGATCCAGCGAGTCGCGTGACTGATCGACGTACGCCATCTCGACCGTGTCGCCGATGGTGATCGAGCCGGTGTCGATGGGCTCCTGGCCGGTGATCATGCGGAAGAGCGTGGTCTTGCCGGCACCGTTCGGGCCGATGATGCCGACGATGCCGGCTCGGGGGAGGGTGAACGAGAGATCTTCGATGAGCAGGCGGTCGCCGAAGCCCTTCACGAGGTGTTCGATCTCGATGACGGTGTCGCCGAGGCGCTTGCCCACCGGGATGGTGATCTCGAGCTTGTCGGGGCCGCGCTCGGCTGCCTCGGCCTCCGACTGCAGGCGGTCGTAGGCGGCCAGCCGGGCCTTTCCCTTGGCTTGGCGTGCCTTCGGTGCCAAGCGAACCCACTCGAGTTCGCGCTGCAGCGTGCGCTGGCGGGCCTCGTTGCCCTTCTCCTCGCGGGCGAGGCGTTCCTGCTTCTGCTCGAGCCAGCTCGAGTAGTTGCCCTCGAACGGGATGCCGCGGCCGCGGTCGAGCTCGAGGATCCACTTCGCGACGTTGTCGAGGAAGTAGCGGTCGTGGGTGATCGCCACCACCGTGCCCGTGTACTCCTGCAGGAACCGTTCGAGCCACTCCACGCTCTCCGCGTCGAGGTGGTTGGTGGGTTCGTCGAGCAGCAGCAGATCGGGATGGCTCAGCAGCAGCCGGCACAGCGCCACGCGGCGGCGCTCGCCGCCGGAGAGGGTGGTGACGTCGGCGTCATCGGGCGGGCAACGCAGCGCGTCCATCGCGATCTCGACGTTGCGCTCGAGGCTCCATGCATCGGCCGCGGCGATCTTGTCCTCGAGGTCGGCCTGTAGCGCACCGATCTTCTCGTAATCGGCATCCGGGTCGGCCCACATGCCCATCACCTCGTTGTAGCGATCGATGAGACCCTGGACCGGGGCGACGCCGTCCATCACGTTGCCCTTCACCGTCTTCGCGGGATCGAGCTGAGGCTCCTGCGCGAGGTAGCCGACGGAGAAGCCGGGCGTGAGCCGAGCCTCGCCCGAGTAGCCATCGTCGAGACCGGCCATGATCCGTAGCAGGCTCGACTTGCCCGCGCCGTTGGCCCCGAGCACGCCGATCTTGGCCCCGGGGTAGAACGAGAGGGAGATGTTCTCGAGCACCGTGCGATCGGGGGGGTAGAACCGGGCCAGCTTGTAGCAGGTGTAGATGAACTCGTGAGCCATGACGTTCCTTCTCGGGTCAGTGCAGCAGACTAACGGCGCGCACATGGGTGCGCTCCTCAGCGATGCGGCAGTGCTACGTTCGCTTCCGGCAAGTTCTGACAAGAGGGGGTACGGAAAGTGCTCGCAGCAGTAGACGGAATCTTCAGCACACTCGGACGCGAACAGTTCTTCAGGTGGCTCCACATCCTGTCGGGCATCACCTGGATCGGCCTGCTGTACTTCTTCAACCTCGTCCAGGTTCCCGGTTATGCCGCCTTCGGCGATGAAGCCAGGGCCCGCAACATCGCGATCGACAAGGTCACCCGGCGCGCGCTCTGGTGGTTCCGCTGGGCGGCCGTGTCCACCGTGGTCATGGGCATCCTCATCACCGCCTCGGTGAAGGACAGCTTCAGCGGCTACTTCTCCGACGGCTTCGGCAAGAGTGGCAAGGGCCTGGCCATCTCGCTCGGCATGCTGTTGGCCCTCATCATGTTCCTCAACGTGTGGGGCGTCATCTGGCGCAACCAGAAGGTCGTCCTCGCCAACGCGGCCAACGTGCTGGCCGGCGGTGAGCCGAACCCAGACGCCCCGGCAGCGGGTCGCCGGGCCGTGATGGCCTCGCGAGTCAACTTCATCTTCTCGTTCGCGATGCTGTACCTGATGGTCGCCGCGGCGCATGTGGTGTACCTCGGCAACGACCTGAGCGGCTCGAAGGTGGGCCCCTTCTGGCTGATCGTCCTGATCCTCATCGGAGTGCTCGAGGCGAATGCGCTCGGATTGATGCCCTGGAAGACGACGCCGAACAAGGGTCTCAACGTGCTCTCCGACGGACCGGGCGTCCGCAACCCGATCTTGTCCGCGGTCGGCTTCTTCGTGATCATCGTGGTGCTCTGCGAGCTGTTCCTGACGAGCTGAGCTGTTCTTGCGGCAGGGACGGAGCCACCTGGAACCAGGTGGCTCCGTCCCTGTTTCGCGCTGGGGCCCGCCTACGATGCCGGCGAAGGTACCGAACGGAAGGGGACCGTGGTGACCATTGAGACTCGTCGCTCGTTCTGTCGTTTTTGTCATGCAGGGTGTGCCATCGATGTGGATGTCGACGTCGAGGCCAACCGGGTCGTTGCGGTGCACGGCGTGCAGGACGATCCGATGTATGGCGGCTACACGTGCGTCAAGGGCCGGCACCTGGGCGATCAGCATCATCATCCCGGGCGGCTGACCACCAGTCTCCACAAGGCCCCGGGGGGCTTCGAGCCGATGGCCACCGCCACGGCGTTCGATCGCATCGCCGACCAGCTGGCGGGCATCCTCGAACGGCACGGACCGCGCAGCCTGGCCACCTACTGCGGAACCGCTGCCTACCAGAACGCCACCGGCCTCCCGGTGGCGAAGGCGTTCCATCAGGCCATCGGCTCCACCAGCTTCTACACCTCCTCGTCGATCGATCAGCCCGCCAAGTTCGTGGCCCCGGTACGTCATGGTTCGTGGCTGGCTGGTGTGCACGATTTCGAGACCAGCAACGTGGCGATGGTCATCGGCTGCAACACGCTCGTCAGCACCTACTCGTTCCCGGGCGGACTACCCAGCTACAACCCGCTGGTGCGGCTGCGCGCCGCCAAGGCCAGGGGCCTGTACCTCATCGTCGTCGATCCGCGCCGCACCGAGATGGCCAACTACGCCGATCTGCACCTGCAGGTGAAGCCGGGGGAGGATCCGACGCTGCTGGCCGGCATCATCCGCCAGATCCTCGCCGACGACGACATCGATCACGAGTTCTGCCAGCGCTGGGTCACCGGCATCGACGAGCTCCGCCTCGCGGTCGATCCGTTCACGCCCGAGTTCGTCGAGCAGCGCGCCGGGGTGCCAGCGCACCAGGTGGTCGACGCCGCTCGTCAGTTTGCACGTCGCGGCTCTGGAGCCACCAGCACCGGCACCGGCCCCAACATGGCGCCCCACAGCTCGCTCACCGAGCACCTGTCGATGAGCATCAACACGCTCTGTGGGCGGTACCTCCGGGCCGGCGACCAGCTGGCCAACCCGGGTGGGTCGCTCACGCCCCCGGGGCCGGTGCGCGCACAGGCGTCGCCCCCGGCTGTCTATGCGCTGACGAAGGGCACCCCTGCTCGGGTGCGTGGACTTCACTCCCATCGCGGCGAAGCACAGACCAGCGCTCTGGCTGACGAGATCCTTCTGGAGGGCGAGGGTCAGGTGCGCGCGCTGTTCACCCTCGGTGGCAACCCCGTGGTGGCGTGGCCCGACCAGCGCAAGACGGTGCAGGCACTCAGCTCGCTCGACCTGCACGTCGTGCTCGATGCACATTTGTCGGCCACGGCACAGTTGGCGCACTATGTGGTGGCCAGCACCCTCAGCCTCGAGCGTCCCGACGTTCCCACCACGATCGATCGGTGGTTCCCTCAGGCGTACACCAACTACACCCCGGCTGTGCTGCAGCCCGAGGGCGACGTCGTGCAGGAGTGGCAGCTCTACACGGAGGTGGCGTCGCGCCTGGGTGTCACCATCCCCATGCCGGGTGGCGACATCGCCCCGGGCGCAGCGGTCGATGCCGATGACGTGCTCGACCTCATCTACGCCACGGGCAAGGTGTCGATGGCCCAGGTGCGTGCCGATCGGGCCGTGCTGCGTCCCGAGCTCGCGACCGTGGTTGCCGAGGCCGATCCATCGGTGACGGCCCGGCTCGATGTCGCCCCCGAGGGCATCGCCGAAGAACTCGGGGTCGTCTATCTCGAAACATCGGCCGCGCAGGTGATCGAGGGCTTCGACCCAGCGCGTCACACCTATCGGGTCACCAGTCGCCGGTTGAAGAGCGTGTTCAACTCGTCCGGCCGTGAGATCGAGTCGCTGCGCAGCAAGGCGGGCACCAACTTCGCGCACATGCACCCCGACGACCTGGTGCAGGTGGGTGTGATCGACGGTGCCACCGTGGAGTTGTCGTCGCCTCGCGGCACCATTCGGGCAGTGGTGAAGGCGGCCGACGACGTGCGCCGCGGTTCGGTGAGCATGGCCCACGCCTGGGGCGGGCTTCCCGACCGGCCCGGCGTGCTCAGCGAGATCGGCTCGACCACGTCGATGCTCGTCGACACCGACTCCGGGTACGACCCGTTCAGCGGCATGCCGGTGATGAGCGCGATCCCGGTCGAGGTGCGCGCAGTCGGCGTCAGCTGACGGTGAGCGTGGCCTTCATGTTGCCGTGGCCGGGGATCTTGCAGAGCACCGTGTAGGTGCCCGGAGTCAGCGAGAACTCCTTGGCTTCGATCGTGCCTTTGGTGGGCAGATCGATGAAGGTCGGGTTCTCGACCCCGTCGGCATCGATGACGTGCAGGTTGTGGGGCAGGCTGGAAGCGTTCTCACCGGCGATCTTCACCTTGCCGTCGGTGGAGGTGGCGGTGTAGTCCTTGGCACTCCACGCAATGCCGTCGACTGCAGTGATGGTCACGTCGGTATCGGCCGGCACGGTGCCGCCGCTGCTCGATCCGCCTCCGCACGAGGCGAGCACCGCCAGGGCGGCGAGGAGAGCGGGGAGCACGAGTCGTTTCGTCATGATTCGATTGTATAAGCGGTGGCTTTGGAAATACAACCCGACGGTCGGGCGCAGTGCAGGCGTGCCGCGGCGAATGCCCACAACGCCCATCTCGGCGGGACCATCGCAAGTACCATCACCGGGTGATGACATCGATCGACACATCCGGCCCAGGTTTCGGCGCCAACTCATGGCTCGTCGAAGAAATGTTCGAGCAGTTCCGCGCCGACCCCGAGTCCGTCAGCCAGACGTGGCGCGAGTTCTTCGAGGACTACAAACCCGTCCTACCGGCGGTGACGGCAGCCGTGCCGCCGCCGGTCGCGGCTCCAATGACGCCCGCTGCCCCGCCAGCGGAGGTCGCGGCGCCTTCGGTCCCCGTGCCCGCGCAGCCGACCACTGCGGTACCGGATGCCGCGAACGATCCGGGCGATCCCATCCGTGGTGCAGGGGTCGCGATTGCCACCAACATGGAGCGCAGTCTGTCGGTGCCCACCGCCACCAGCTTCCGCAACGTCCCGGCGAAGCTGCTCGAGGTGAACCGCAAGGTGATCAACGGCTATCGCAGCCGTAGCGGTCAGGGCAAGGTGAGCTTCACCCACCTCATCGGCTATGCCATCGTGCGCGCCATCGCCGACACGGTGCCCAACATGAACAACACGTACGTCGCCGGTAGCGACGGCAAGCCGCGCATCGTTCGCAACGACCACGTCAACATGGGCCTTGCGGTCGACGTCGACAAGGGCGAGGGCGGTCGCACGTTGGTGGTGCCGGTGTTGCGCGAGGCCGACTCGTCCGACTTCGCGGGCTTTCTCGCCGCCTACGAGGATCTGATCCGCAAGGTGAAGACCAACAAGCTCGCCGTCAGCGACTTCCAGGGCGCCACCATCACGCTCACCAACCCCGGCACCATCGGCACTGTGCAAAGTGTTCCAAGACTGATGCCCGGTCAGGGTGTCATCGTCGGGGTCGGCAGCATCGACTACCCCGCCGAGTACCAGGGCGCCGATGAACGCACGCTCGGGAGTCTCGGTCTCAGCAAGGTGGTCACGATCACCAGCACCTACGACCACCGCATCATCCAGGGCGCAGAGAGCGGCATGTTCCTGAAGCGCGTGCACGAGCTGCTGCTGGGCGAACACCACTTCTACGAAGGCATTTTCGAGAGCCTGGGAGTGCCCTACAAGTCGGTCGAGTGGCGCGCCGACCAGAACCCCACCAACAGCGAAGACGCGATGCTGCACAAGCAGATGCAGGTCGCGACGCTGATTCGCGTGCATCGTGTGCGCGGGCACCTCATTGCCGATCTCGATCCGCTGCGCTGGAAGGCGCCACACATGCCTGTCGAGCTCGATCCCGCGACCTACGGCCTCACCATCTGGGATCTCGATCGACAGTTCCTCACCGGTGGCGTGGGTGGCGTCGACAAGCAGAAGCTCGGCGACCTGCTGGGTGTGCTCCGCGACGCCTACTGCCGCACCATCGGCATCGAGTACATGCACATCCAGGACACTGCCGAGCAACGCTGGATCCAGACCCGCGTGGAGGGTGTGCAGTACGAGCTCTCGAAAGACCGCAAGCGGCGCATCGTCGAGCGGCTCAACGCCGCCGAGGCATTCGAGAAGTTCCTTGCCACCAAGTACGTCGGCACCAAGCGGTTCGGGCTCGAGGGCGCGGAGTCGGCCATTCCGATCCTCGACCAGATCCTCTCGATGGCAGCCGATGCAGGCCTCGATTCCGCGGTGCTCGGCATGGCCCACCGCGGTCGGCTCAACGTGCTGGCCAACGTCATGGGCAAGAACTACGACCAGATCTTCAAAGAGTTCGAGGGTCATGTCGATCCGACATCGGTGCAGGGCTCGGGCGACGTGAAGTACCACCTCGGCGCATCTGGCAAGTACGAGAGCCCGTCGGGCGCCGACATCAAGATCGAGCTCGCCGCCAACCCCAGCCACCTCGAGACAGTCGACCCGATCGTGCTCGGCATGGTGCGCGCCATCCAGGACCGCATCGAGCCCCCCGGGGCGTTCCCTGCCTTGCCGCTGCTGATGCATGGTGACGCGGCGTTCGCCGGCCAGGGCGTGGTGGCCGAGTGTCTGGCGATGAGCGACATCAACGGCTATCGCGTCGGCGGAACGATCCATCTCATCATCAACAACCAGATCGGGTTCACCACCAGTCCTCAGTTCGCGCGCAGCTCGATGTACTGCAGCGACGTGGCCAAGACGGTGCAGGCCCCGATCTTCCACGTCAACGGCGACGATCCCGAGGCGTGTGTGCGGGTGGCCGAGTTGGCGTTCGAGTATCGCCAACGATTCCACAAGGACGTCGTCATCGACATGGTGTGCTATCGCCGCCACGGTCACAACGAGGGCGAGGACCCCAGCTACACCCAACCGCTCATGTACCGGGCCATCGCCGAGCGGCGCAGCGTGCGCAAACTGTACGTCGAAGCACTGGTGAAGCGCGGCGAGCTCACCGTCGACGAGGCCGAGGGCGCGCTGGCCGACTTCCACGGCAAGCTGCAGGCGGCGCTCGATCAGACGCGCGAAAACGCACCGCAGGCCGTGAAGGCAGCCAGGCCGCCCAAGGCCCAGGGCGTCGTGCCCCACGTCGAGACTGGTGTGGCACGCGGTGTGCTCGACGGCATCTTCGACCACCTCACCGCGTATCCGGCCGAGTTCACTCCTCACCCGAAGCTTGCCCGTCAGTTCGAGGGACGCGCCAAGATGTATCACGAGCAGAGCGAGGTCGACTGGGCCACCGCCGAGGCGTTGGCGATGGGTTCGCTGGTGGTCGAAGGCACGCCGGTGCGCCTCGCCGGGGAGGACAGCCGGCGCGGCACGTTCAGCCAACGGCATGCCGCGCTGGTCGACTTCGAGAACGAGCACGTCTGGGTGCCGCTCACCACCGTGCCGGGGCGGCAGGCGAACTTCTGGGTCTACGACAGCCTGCTCAGCGAGTACGCAGCACTCGGTTTCGAGTACGGCTACGCGCACGAGAGCAAGGATGCGCTGGTGATGTGGGAGGCGCAGTTCGGCGACTTCATCAATGGCGCCCAGATCATCATCGACCAGTACCTGGTGGCGGCCGAGGACAAGTGGGGCCAGTTCAACAGCCTCGTCCTCCTCCTGCCTCACGGCTTCGAGGGCCAGGGGCCCGAGCACAGCTCGGCACGCATCGAGCGGTTCCTCACGTTGTGCGCCGAGGACAACATCCAGGTCTGCAACGCCACGACTGCTGCGCAGTACTTCCACCTCCTGCGACGTCAGGTCCGCCGCGACATCCGCAGACCACTGGTGCTGTTCACCCCCAAGGCGCCGTTGCGCATGAAGGAGAGTCGGTCGCCGGTCGACGATCTCACCCACGGTTCGTTCGAAGAAGTGCTCGACGATCCGTTCG
>Ga0315283_10004137_pt1 | contig 12561 bp, 15 predicted proteins | sample YL17G09_0_MG_FD_204541 | JGI IMG/M metagenome (GOLD analysis project Ga0315283, IMG submission 204541) | Sediment microbial communities from Yellowstone Lake, YNP, Wyoming, USA - YL17G09_0 | ecosystem: Environmental > Aquatic > Freshwater > Lake > Sediment | place: USA: Wyoming | collected...
GCCTCGAAGTACGCGAACGTCGACTCCGTGCCCGTGAACAACACGACCATCAGCCGGCTCGTCGCGTCATCGACATACACCAACGCCGTGCACGCCGGCGCCCGATCCTCGAACCAGTGATGATCGCAACCATCGATCTGGATCAGCTCGCCCAGACACGCGCGTCGGGTCCTCGGCTGCTGGATCTTCGGCGGGCGCAACTTGCGCGGCAGCCACAGCCCGCCCGCGACCATCAACGAACGCACGGTCTCCACGGCCAGGTCCACGCCGTGGCGCTCCCGGAGCTTCTCAGCGGCCAGCGTCGGCCCGAAATCCGCGTACTGCGCGCGAATGATCCGGAACGCTCGGTCCGCCACAGCGTCCTTCAGCCGGTTGTTACTCGGTCGGTTCCGGTGCCTGGAAATCAAACCCACCGGACCTTCCTGTCGGTAACGCCGCACCAGACGGCGAACCTGACGTGTCGTCAGACCCAGCCGCTCGGCGGCCTGGTAGAGCTTCAGTTGCCGGTCAACAACCCCTTGCACGCACTTCAGCCGGTCGAGTTCGCGCATCGTCATCGTCACCTTCGGTGTGCAGACCATGACCAGCCTCCGGTGCCCCAAACGGGCTCCCGAGACTGGCCTTTGAACCACCAAAAGGGGACATTTCTACTTGGCAGGAAGCGGACATCTGTACTTTGGTACCACATCACGGATACGCATAATGTATATTATGTCAAATGGTAGTCGTGACGACGTTTCTGCGCTCAGTACACCCAGCCCTGCAACCCCAGCCCGACCACGTTCAACGCGAGGGCAACGACTAGAAGCGCCACAGGCACCAGCACCTTCGCCCGGAGCGTCGGCCGCTCGATGGCGAATTTAGCCGCCAGATAGAACCAGAGGTACCCGAACACGAAGATGGGCAGCACTTCTACCAGACCGTGGTTCCACCATCGGTAGTCCCAGACCAGGAGCCCGCCCCTGTTAAGCGCCAACTCCACCAGCACTGACACGGCGGAATAGAACAACGCCCAGAACCAGCGGTTCGGCAGCCCGAGCACAGTCGCCCTCGGGTCGGCGTCGACCGACTTGTAGTAAATGATGCCCACGATGGCGAACATGAACATGATCTCGACGTTCCATCCGACCAGCGTGCGCAGAGCCGTCGGCCCCGGCGCGAGCCACAGCGCGCTGTAGCCGGAGATCGCGAAAATCCAGCCATTGATCGACTCGTTCACGAAATCGGCGCAGAAGACCGTGGCGCCCGCGATCACCGGATCCCAGGTGCCGGTCCGCCGCGCATCGCGGATCTCGATCACGTAGATGTAGAAAAGAAGCGCCAGGAACGGCACCACGTACCACTGCAGCGTGGTGAAGTCGCGAAGGCCGATGAGCGCCAGGCGTGCCGATTCGGTCATGGTCATTCTCTCTGCGAGGAAAAGGCCCTCACCCGGAGGGCCGGATCACTATGCGCGCTTGGCCAGCGACTTCCAGTGCAGCAACCCGAACAGGAGCGTGAGCGCAATGCTGTCGACCAGCGGCCCCGGGTGGCGCCTGACGCTCTTGAATGCGAACACCAGCTCGAGCGTGTGCGCGGCCAGGAGAACGATGGCGACCTTCTGCAGTACCGATGTGACGCCAACCGGCAGCATGATCAAGGCACCGATGGCCGCCAGTACGTAAATCGCCAGGCAGAGAACTTTCAGGTAAGTGTTCATCGGGACTCCTGGTCTACAGAGTGTTCTTCGAGTTTCGTGGCAACCGCTAGGTCTTCCTGACTTTCCTGCGCCATTCTGGCAGCACCGCGAGGCGCAGCTTGCCCACCTTGCGACCCGCGATCGAACTCAATACCAGCTTCCCGCGAGCATCCACGGTACAGGGCACGACAAACACTCCGGGCTTCATCAGGTCGCGTATCGCCTGCGCCGCCGCGCGACGCTTGAAGAGCGTCGCCCGCGCCGGGTCGTCGATCAGCCAGGCGTCTTCCTGGATCTCGTAATAGAGCGAGAACCACGGCAGCGTCGCCGACACCAGCAGGTACCGGCGCGGGTCGTCCGCGTCCTGGATGCGGCGCTCGAGTGCACGCCGCTCCGCAGCCGTGAGAGGCGGGAGATCGTCTGCATCCCGGGTCCGCCTGGCCGTCGACGTCTTGCCGCGTTTCGCCGCCATTGCACTCTCCAGGGCCGATCGTCGGTGTCTGCACGGTAACCGTCGAGGCTGCCGCCGGCAACTGCTCTTCCCTGCCCTCCACCATCGGGCCCACAATCCCGCCCATGCCTACACGCAAGCCGGTCAATCCCGACCACGAGCGCCTCGACCGGATCGTGGCCGATGCCCGCAAGGCTCGCGACGAACGCGAGGAGAGTTATCGTGGCCGGGCGCTCCGGCTGTATCCCTGGATCTGCGGGCGCTGCGCGCGTGAGTTCGACCACTCGAACGTCCACGAATTGACGGTCCACCACAAGGACCACAACCACGACCATAACCCGATGGACGGCAGCAACTGGGAACTGCTCTGTCTCTACTGCCACGACAACGAGCACCAGCGCCAGCTCGATACGCGGCCACTCACGGTCGGTGAAAAACGAGCCGAGGGCGCGATGCACGCACCTTTTGCGGACCTGGCCTCGCTCCTGAAACGCGACGACTGAGGTCCTCGCCCGCTGACGGGTTGCTAGGCCTTCGGCGGCCGCAGGAAGTCGATGAACGCAGTGTCCTCGCCGCTGGGCAGCAACTGCCTGCGGCGCTCGGGACCCAGGAACTCCTCGACCAACTCACCGCCGAGGACCCCGCGCCCCTCGCGAAGCTCCGAATAGGTGCCCCACCACTCGACGACGAACTTGCCGTCGGCCTCCGGCGCGAACTCCGCCAGCAGCGACTCGTCGAATCCCCGTTCCTTCAGCCGCTTGAGGATCGGGCGGACGCGCTGCTGGTACGCCTCGAGGCCGCGTTTCGGTTCCACGCCGTACATGCGCGGCTCGACGTCGAGCAGGCTGTCGATGAGTTCGTCCATGGTGCGGAACCAGACGAAGACACGGACGGATTTCAGCTCGTCGCTGCCGCCGGTCAGGTAGCCGTACGGGTAGGCCCTTGGATCGCGCTCATGGGCTTCCGCGGCATTCGCGAGCGTTTCTGATGTAGCCATCGGACGACTCCTCCTACATGTAGGCCCAATTGAAGCAGCGGCCGGGCGCCGGCGCCTGCTGGATGTCACAGTTTCCTGCGCCCGCCCGCGTTTGACTTTCCCACCACCGGGGTCAGAATCACCCCGCAACAGCATGGGGAGGGTTTCTGATGGGTAGCGAACACTATACGTCGGGTTGTGCCTGCGGCGCGGTCCAACTCGAGCTCAGCGGCGAACCGCCAATCCAGGTCTATTGCCACTGCGACTCGTGCCGCAGCTGGCTCGGCGCGCCGATCCACGCGGCCACGTTGTGGCCGACGCCGAACGTGAAGATCGTGAAGGGCGCCGACAACCTCGGCCTCTACAAGCGCACGGAAGCGAGCCACCGCCAGTTTTGCCGGAGTTGCGGCGCTCCGGTCCTGGTCGGACACCCGGGTATCGGGATGACGGACGTGCCGGCGGGATCGATATCGGGGTTCAAGTATTCGCCGACCATTCACGTGCACTACGGCGAGAAGGTCATGACGGCACGCGACGGCCTGCCGAAATTCAAGGACTTCCCGAAGGAGTTCGGCGGTTCGGGCGACATGGTGCCCGAGTAGCGCCCCTGAAGGGATTCGCCAAAAAAGAGGCCCTCCGAGGAGGGCCAATCAGGGGGAGAAGGGTTGCAGCATATTGATGCGCTGCACCATTCGCGATACGTAACAACCGAGGGGTCGACAGGACCTATTCGATACCGACGATTTCCGCCTCGGCACCCCGAAATGGCAGGCGATCTCCGACCGACCCGCCCATGAGCGATTCCGCCAGCGGCGACACGTAGGAAATCATTCCCCGCGAGGGGTCCGACTCGTCCTCTCCTACGATCTTGAATTCGGTGTGCTCCCCCGCGCCCGTCTCGAGCCGAACGCGGCATCCGAACCGGACGCGGTCCTGCGCACTGGCCGGCGGAACCACCTCCGCCGTGGCCCTCCTCTGCCGGAAGTAGCGCAGGTCGCGCTCGACGCGCGCGACGAGCGCCTTGTCATCGGCCGCCCGCGCGGCGGCCAGTTCGCCCTCGAGGCGGTGCAGCGTGCCTTCGATCTGCTCGAGGCCCGACGGTGTCACGAGGTTGCGATGGGGGCTCAAGGCGAGTTCCGGCAGGTCCTCGCCCGCCGCCCCGTCCAGGTCCTTGACGAACGCCCTGCTCACGAACGCATACCCGCTTAATCGTTGATGGACCCGGACCGATGTCCGCGGCGCCTGCAGCAGACCACGGGCAGCTTATCGGCGGCTGCCGCGCGCGTCGATGTCCACGTAGACGAGCACCCCGCAGCGGGGACAGGTCGCGGTATCCACGGCCTCGGCCTCGAACCAGTGGCGCCCGCAGTCGCATCGCACGTTCAGGATCCATTGCGCCACGGCCCGGCCGACGCGTCGCTCGTCCACCGTGATGCCCTCGGGCATCTGGGTGATCCGGGGCAGCGCTGCGTCCTCGTCCGGGAAGACCGTGGTCTCGCTGTCGTCGAGGTAACGCAGGAGCCGGGCCGGACTGATCAGTTCCGGCGCCGAGGCGTCGTCCAGTGATTCCATGGCTGGCCAGGTGTCGTCCCCGGCCGCGCCCTGCCCGTCCCGTACCGTCATGAGTCCATCCCCGGCAGCCGATGTCCCGGCCCGTGGACAACGATACTACGCCCGGGGGGCGCCGTCAGGTCCTGCCGGCCAGGTGCGCCCGCACCGTGTCGTTGATGATCCGGAGCTCGACCAGCGTGGTCTCGATCTGGGTGGAGCGCTGCTCGAGTTCCTCGATCGCGTCGTCCGTGCGCTGCAGGACGTACTTCAACTGCTGCACCCGCCCCTCGCCGTGGGCGCCGTACAGGTCGAGGTAGTGCTTCATTTCGGCGAGCGACACGCCGATCGCCTTGGAGCGGAGGATGAGGGCAAGGCGCGCCCGGTCCCGCCGGGTGTAGACGCGCGCGCCGTTGACGCGCCTGGGACTCAGGAGGCCCTTGTCCTCGTAGAAGCGGATCGCGCGGGCCGAGATGCCGAAGTCCTCGCAGAGCTGCTTGATGCCGAACAGTTCGGAGGTGGCCTCGTCGTGGTGAGCGGCCAGCGCCTCCCGCGCGGTACGGGTCGCAGCCCGGCTCGGAGCCCGCAGGGTACGGACGGAGGCACTGCTCATCGCGCGATCCACCGCCACCTTCAGATGACCCGCTGCAGCTTCATGGCGATGCTCATGTCACCCGCGACCGTGAACTTCCCGGTCATGAAGCCGGTGATGGGGTCGAGCTGGCCGGCCAGCAGCGCCTCGAGGTTCTCGTGCGTGATCGAGATCGTGCAGTCGGCGTCGCGGTTGTCGTTGCTCACGGAGTTGGGAGTCGACTTGCCGTCGACCACGATCACGCCTTCAGCGCCGCAGTCGAACTTGAGGACGGCGTCGAGTCCACTCTGCTCGCCGACCTTGCCGCGGATCGTCTCGGTGCACTGCTGGAAATCCATGGGGGTGTTCCTTCGCGATGTGATGGCCAGGCCGCAGTCTAGCACCGCGCACTACCCGATTGAGAAGGTCCTGCCATTAAAGAGATCCGGTTGACGTTAACGTTAATGCCATGCCTAATGTGCGCTCTGCAGGCAACCCGGACGGGAAAGCCCATGTCCCACGACTCGACGGGCCCGGAACCGGCCCACCGTTACCGCAGCGTGTTCCGGCCGGACTTGTTCGGCGGCCGCATCATCTGGGTCACGGGCGGCGGCAGCGGCATCGGGCGCTGCGTGGCCCACGAGCTCGCCTCGCTCGGTGCCACGGTGATCGTGAGCGGTCGCACGGCCGCCAAGCTGGATGGGGTCGCAGTAGAAATCACCGAGGACGGGGGGCGCTGCGAGGCGCTGCCGTTCGATATCCGCGACGAGGAAGCGGTGAAGGCTTCCACGGCGGAGGTCGTGCGCAGGCACGGCCGGATCGACGCGCTGGTGAACAACGCCGGCGGGCAGTTCCCGTCCCCGCTCATGGCGATCAGCAAGCGCGGCTTCGACGCCGTGGTCGCGAACAACCTGACCGGCGGCTTCCTGATGATGCGCGAGGTGTTCACGCAGTCCATGCAGAAGCACGGCGGGACCATCGTCAACATGACGGCCGACTTCCGCAACGGCATGCCGGGCATGGGTCACTCGGGCGCCGCGCGCGCCGGCATGAGCAACCTCACCATGAGCGCGGCCTTCGAGTGGGCCCACGCCGGCGTGCGCGTGAACGCGGTCGCGCCCGGCTGGATCGCCTCTTCCGGCATGGACACCTACGGCGGCGCGGTCCGTGCACTGATCCCGAAACTCAAGGCCCACGTGCCGCTCCGGCGCCTTGCGACCGAGGCCGAGGTGAGCGCCGCCATCGTGTTCCTGCTCTCGCCGGCCGCGGCGTTCGTCACGGGCGTGACACTGCAGATCGACGGTGGCGCTTCGCTCGGCAGCGCCGCGTTCCCGAGCATCGACCACGACCGGTCGGTGCCGTTCGACGGTTTTCACCGCTCGGTAACGCCGGAGGTCCTGAAGTAATGCCGGTCCTTACTTCGATGCTTGACGCCAGGAGCGCCGCTTTTCACGCGAGCAGCGAGCGCATGCAGGCCCGGCTGGCGGAAGTCCGGGCGCTCGAGGCAGTGGTCGTCAACGAATCGGCGTCCAAGCGCGCCCGGTTCGAGGAGCGCGGACAGTTGCTGCCGCGCGAACGCGTTGCGCGACTGCTGGACCGCGGCAGCGACTTCCTCGAGCTGAGTTCCCTTGCCGGGCTCGGCATGCACGACGACGACGGCAAGAAGAGCGTCCAGGGCGGCGGGGCGATCATCGGCATCGGCACCGTGGCCGGCAAGCGCGTGGTGATCACGGCCAGCGACAGCGCGATCAAGGGCGGCACCATCGCCCCGATGGGCCTGAAGAAGAGCCTGCGCGCGCAGGCCATCGCGCGTGAGAACAAGCTGCCGCTGATCTCGCTCGTCGAGTCCGGCGGCGCGAACCTGATGTACCAGGCCGAGATCTTCGTCGACGGCGGACGCGCGTTCGCCAACCAGGCGCGCCTGTCGGCTGCCGGTATTCCCCAGATCGCCGTAGTGCACGGTTCCTCCACCGCCGGCGGCGCCTACATGCCCGGGCTCTCCGACTACGTGGTGCTGGTCAGGAACCGCTCCAGCATTTACCTGGCCGGGCCGCCGCTGGTGAAGGCCGCCATCGGCGAGGACGCCACGGACGAGGCGCTCGGCGGCGCGGAGCTGCACGCCACGGTGACCGGCCTTGGTGAGTACCTCGCCGACGATGACGCGCACGCGATCGCCATCGCCCGCGAGGTCATGGCGGCGTTGCGATGGGACCAGGTCCCGGCGCGCGCGGCGTCCGTGCTCCCGCGCTACGACGCCGGCGAGCTGATGGGCGTCGTGCCGGTGGACGAGCGCACGCCCTACGACGCCCGCGAGGTGATCGCACGCATCGTCGATGGCTCGGAATTCCTCGAGTTCAAGGCGCCCTATTCCGCCGACACCGTGTGCGGCCACGCGCGCATCGACGGCCACCAGGTGGGCTTGATAGCGAACAACGGCCCGATCCAGCCGACGGGCTCGGTCAAGGCGGCACAGTTCATGCAGCTCTGCGACCAGACGGCCACCCCGCTCGTCTTCCTGCAGAACACGACCGGCTACATGGTCGGTACGGCCGCCGAGCGCGCCGGCGCCATCAAGCATGGCTCCAAGATGATCCAGGCCGTCGCGAACGCCCGGGTGCCCAAGTTCACCATCGTGCTCGGCGGGTCATTCGGAGCAGGAAATTACGGCATGTGCGGCCGCGGCTTCGACCCGCGTTTCATCTTCGCCTGGCCCACGGCGCGCACGGCCGTGATGGGCGGCGCGCAGGCTGCGATGGTCATGGACATCGTGAGCCGTGCGAAGCTCGCCAAGTCCGGCACGGCGGTCAACGAGCAGGCGGAGGCCGGCTTGAAGGCCGTGAGCGACCAGTTGCGGCGCCGCCTCGACGCCGAAAGCGACGTGCTCTACGGCACCGCCCGGCTGTGGGACGACGGCATCATCGACCCGCGCGACACGCGCCGCGTGCTGGCCCTGTGCCTCGCCATTGCCAGCGAAGCCGACACCCGACAGCTGCACCCGAACACCTTCGGCGTCGCGCGCCTGTAGCTGCCCTGCCTCAGTTCCATCCAGTTTCCGCCCGGAGTCCCGCATGCAGTTCACCGACCAGCACCGTCAGCTCGACGAGACCGTCACGAAGTTCGTCCGCAACGAAATCAATCCCTACGTCGAGGAGTGGGAGCGGCAGGAGAGCTTCCCTGCGCACGCCCTGTTCAAGAAGCTCGGCGACCTCGGCCTGCTGGGCATCAAGTACCCGGAAGTCTACGGCGGCCTGGGGCTCGACTTCAGCTACTCGATGGTCATGGCAGAGGCGATTGGTGCGGCCGACTGTGGCGGCGTGCCGATGGCGATCGGCGTGCACACCGACATGTGCACGCCCGCGCTGGCGCAGTTCGGATCGGACGAGCTGCGTCGCGAGTACCTCGTGCCCTCCATTGCCGGCGACGTCGTCGGCTGCCTGGGCGTGAGCGAGCCCGGCGGCGGATCCGACGTGGCGGCCGTGAAGACCACTGCCCGCAAGGACGGCGACGACTACGTGGTGACCGGCACCAAGATGTGGATCACGAACGGCCTGCAGGCCGACTGGTGCTGCCTGCTGGCCAACACCAGCGAAGGCTCGCCACACAAGAACAAGAGCCTGATCATCGTGCCGATGGACGCGAAGGGCGTCTCACGGCAGAAGATCCACAAGATCGGCATGCACAGCTCCGATACTGCGCAGCTCTTCTTCGACGAGGTCCGCGTGCCCCGCCGCAACCTGATCGGCCAGGAGGGCATGGGGTTCACCTTCCAGATGCTGCAGTTCCAGGAGGAGCGTCTTTTCGGCGCCGCGAGTTCGTTGCGCGGACTCGACCAGCTGATCGATGCCACCATCGACTACACCCGCCAGCGAAAGGCCTTCGGCAGGAGCATCCTGGACAACCAGGTCGTGCACTTCCGTCTTGCGGAACTCCGCACTGAGGTTGCGGCGCTGCGCGCACTCACCTACTCGGCCGTGGAGCAGTACGTGAGCGGCAAGGACGTGACGAAGCTCGCCTCGATGGCAAAGCTGAAGAGCGGCCGGCTTTCCCGCGAGGTGACGGACGCCTGCCTGCAGTACTGGGGCGGCATGGGATACACGATCGAGAATCTGCTCGGCCGCGCCTATCGCGACTCACGGCTCCTCTCCATCGGCGGCGGCGCGGACGAGGTGATGCTCGGCATCATCTGCAAGCTGGAGGGCACCCTGCCGCGGGCGGCACGCTGACCATGGGCGATCCGACCAGCATTGCCGTCGCCCGCGACGGCGCCGTCCTGCACCTGACGCTGAACCGGCCCGAGGTTCGCAACGCCATGTCGCTCGCGATGGTGAGCGAGATCGCTGATGCCATGACTGCGGCAGAGAGCGACGGCCAGACGCGGGTGGTCGTGCTGCGCGGCGCGGGAGGCAATTTCTCCGCGGGCGCCGATCTCAGGGACATGGCCGCCGCGCGCGCCCGGCTCGCCGCGGACCCGGCTGCGATCGTCAAGGTGAATGCGGCCTTCGGCCAGCTCTGCAACGCCTTCACCGACAGCGGGCTCGCCATCGTGGCCGTGCTCGAGGGCGCAGTCATGGGCGGCGGCTTCGGGCTGTCCTGCGTCGCGGACGTCGTCATCGCCTCGGAGACCACGGTCTTCAGGCTGCCCGAGACCTCGCTCGGCGTACTTCCGGCGCAGATCGCGCCGTTCCTCGTGGAGCGGCTCGGCTACTCCGAGGCAAAGCGGCTGGCCGTCACAGGCGCCCGTCTGGACGCGCGCGAGGCGCTTGCGATCCGGCTCGTGCACCAGTTGCACGCCTCCGCCGACCTGGACGCCGCCGTTCAGCAGACCATTGGCGACATACTGAACTGCGCGCCCGGGGCGCTCGCGGCCACCAAGGCGCTGGTTCGCAAGGCACGCTGGTCGCGGCCGGCGGACCTGGTGCAGGAGGCGGCCGAGGCATTTTCGCGGGCGGCGCTGGGACCCGAAGGCATCGAGGGCATGGGAGCGTTCCTGCAGAAGCGCAAACCCCTGTGGTCGCCGCCGTGAGCTACGCGAAGATCCTGGTCGCCAACCGCGGCGAGATCGCCTGCCGCGTCATGCGCACGGCGCGCGAACTCGGCTACCGTACCGTCGCCGTGTACAGCGAGGCGGACGCTGCCGCCCCGCACGTCACGCTCGCGGACGAGGCCGTCCTCATCGGGCCAGGACCGGCCGCCGAGAGCTACCTGCGCATCGACCGGATTCTCGAGGCCGCCGGGTGCACCGGGGCCGACGCGATCCACCCGGGCTACGGATTCCTGTCCGAGCGCGCAGACTTTGCCCAGGCCTGCGCAGACGCAGGGGTGGTGTTCATCGGACCGCCGCCGGCGGCGATCACCGCCATGGGCGACAAGGCCGGAGCCAAGCGCCGGATGATTGCCGCGGGCGTTCCCTGCGCACCCGGCTATCTCGACGCGGACCAGGCCGATGGCCGACTCGTCGCGGAAGGCGCGAAGCTCGGCGTGCCGTTGCTCGTCAAGGCCGTCGCCGGTGGCGGCGGTCGCGGAATGCGGCTGGTGCGCGCGCTCGACGAGCTGCCGGCCGCGCTCGCCGGGGCGCGGCGCGAGGCGCTGGCCGCGTTCGGCGACGGCACGCTGATGCTCGAGCGACTGATCGAGGGCGGCCGGCACATCGAGATCCAGGTCTTCGCCGACCGCCACGGCAACGTCATCCACCTGGGCGAGCGCGACTGCACGGCGCAGCGTCGCCGGCAGAAGGTCATCGAGGAGGCGCCCTCGCCCATCGTGAATCCCGCGATGCGCGCCCGCATGGGCGCCGACGCGGTGGCGGCCGCGAAGGCCGTGGGCTACGTGGGCGCCGGCACGGTCGAATTCATCGTCGACGGCGACTTGAGGCACTACTTCCTCGAGATGAACACGAGGCTGCAGGTCGAGCACCCGGTCACCGAGTGCGTCACGGGACTCGACCTCGTCGAGTGGCAGATCAGGGTGGCGGCCGGCGATCCACTGCCGCTCACGCAGGACGAAGTCCGGTGCGAGGGGCACGCGATCGAAGCGCGCCTCTACGCAGAGGATCCCTACTCCGCTTTCGCGCCGCAGACGGGCCCGGTGCTGCACTGGCGTCCCGAGGGTGCTCTGCGGCCGGGCGTGCGCATCGACTCCGGTATTTCCGAGGGCGGTGCGGTGACGCCGTATTACGACGCCATGGTGGCCAAGGTGATCGCGCATGGCCGTGACCGGTCCGACGCAATTCGCCGATTGAGAGCCACCCTCGAGGACGCACCCCTGGTGGGGTTGCGCAACAACGGGCGATTCCTGCGCGACCTGCTGCACCACCCGGACTTTCGAGAGTCAAGGATGCACACCGCCACGCTTGACCACTGGGCTGAACAGCGCGAGCCGCTGCTCGTGGCCCCCGCGGTCGCGGACTCGACCTGGCGCCTCGCGGCCGCCCTGTTTGCTTCCCGAAATGGCGCCGGATGGCGACCGGTCAGTGTCGCGGCGTGGGACCTCACGCTGCTGTCGGGCGACGACCGGCGCACCCTGCGCGTCCGGCCCAGCGATGGAAGCGTCGAGGTGAGCGCGGCCGGGTCCACGACGACGATGGAAATCGTGTCCTGGCAGGACCACGAGATCCGCTACCTCGAGGACGGCCTGCAGCGCACGATCGTCTGCGTGCCGGATGGCGATGCACTCCACCTCGTCCAGGACGGTGCCGCCGTGGTGCTGCGCGAAGCCTCCCCATGGCCCTCCGACCGGGCGGCCACTGATCCAGGGCTCGCACGAGCGCCCGTGGCGGGCACGGTCGCCGCGATCAGCGTCGCTCCCGGTGACGTCGTCGAGGCAGGCCAGCAGCTCGTCTGCGTCGAGGCGATGAAGATGGAGATGTGGCTCACCGCCCGCAGGGCCGGCAGGGTGACCACCGTACACGTGGAAGTCAAACAGAGCGTCGAGGCCGGAGCCGTGCTCATCGAAATCGAGACGGCGGGAGAGGACTGATGGACAAGGCAATCGTCACCTGCGCGCTGACGGGCGTGCTCACGAACCCGAAGCAGCACCCGGTGCCGGTGACGCCTGCGCAGATGGCTGCCGAGGCACGCGACGCATTCAATGCCGGCGCAAGCGCGATGCACGTGCACCTGCGGCGGCAGGAAGATGGTGCCGGCCACTTGCCGAGCTGGGACCCCGACGTAGCGGATTCCATCGTCAGCGCGATACGCGCGGCCTGCCCGGGCGTGATCATCAACCTGACCACCGGCGTCGTGGGCAAGGACGTCTCGGGACCTTTGGCCTGCCTGCGGCGCGTTCGGCCCGAGGCGGCGGCGTGCAACGCCGGCAGCCTCAATTACCTCAAGATCAAG
>Ga0315283_10004138_pt1 | contig 12561 bp, 7 predicted proteins | sample YL17G09_0_MG_FD_204541 | JGI IMG/M metagenome (GOLD analysis project Ga0315283, IMG submission 204541) | Sediment microbial communities from Yellowstone Lake, YNP, Wyoming, USA - YL17G09_0 | ecosystem: Environmental > Aquatic > Freshwater > Lake > Sediment | place: USA: Wyoming | collected...
GTCCTGCGGCATGTAGCCGGGCTGCGCGTTCTCGACCCAGGTGACCCGGCCCGCCGTCGGCTTCAGCTCGCCCGCGAGGCAGCGCATGAGTGTCGTCTTGCCGATGCCGTTCGGCCCGATGATCGCCACGCGTTGGCCCGCCTCGATGATGAAGTTCAGCTTCGAGAACACATCCTTGTCCGTGCCTGGATATCGGAACGCAAGGTTCTCGACCGTGACCGTCGAGCGGTAGAGCTTCTTGCCCTGCTCGAAACGGATGAAGGGGTTCTGTCGCGAGGACGGGCGCACCTCCTCGATCTTGATCTTCTCGATCTGCCGCTTGCGCGACGTGGCCTGGCGCGCCTTCGACGCATTCGCCGAGAAGCGGCGCACGAACTCCTGCAGGTCGGAGATCTGCGCCTTCGCCTTGGCATTGGCCGTCTCGACACGCTGCCGCGCCTGCACCGAGGCGAGCATGAAGTCGTCGTAACTGCCCGGATAGACCTTCAGCTGCTGGTAGTCGAGGTCGGCGATGTGCGTGCACACCTGGTTCAGGAAGTGCCGGTCGTGGCTGATGATGACCATCGTCGCGTCGTAGTCGTTCAGCGCCCGCTCGAGCCAGCCGATCGAATGGATGTCGAGGTTGTTCGTCGGCTCGTCGAGCAGCAGCACGTCTGGCCTGGAGAACAAGGCCTGGGCGAGCAGCACACGCAGCTTGAGACCCGGGGGCACTTCGCGCATCGGCCCGTCGTGGCGCGACCGGTCGATGCCCGCGTCGATCAGGATGCTGCCGGCGCGCGCCTCGGCCGTGTAACCGCCGTACTCCGCGAACTTCGCTTCCAGCTCGGCCGCCTTCATGTAGTCCTCGTCGGAGGCCTCCGGGTCGGCATAGATGCGGTCGCGCTCCTGCATCGCGTGCCACATCTCGGCATGCCCCTGCATCACGACGTCGAGCACACGCTGGTCTTCATAAGCGAACTGGTTCTGGTTCAGCTTGCCGAGGCGCATCCCCGCCTGCAGCACCACGTCTCCCGAACTCGGCTCCAGCTCGCCACCGAGGATCTTCATCAGCGTGGACTTGCCGCTGCCGTTCGCGCCGATCAGCCCGTAGCGATTGCCGTCGGAGAACTTGACCGAGACGTGCTCGAACAAGGGCTTCGCTTCGAACTGGATCGACAGGTTGGTCGTGGAGAGCATCTTCGCCTGCGGTGTCGGGTCGGGGGCTCAGACGACCGGAGTGGCGCCCGAACGGGGCCGCGCAGTCTACAGTCCCGGGGCGCGCCTGGGTATTGCGTGCGAGTCCGCCATCGTGCCGGGGGGCAGCAGCCCCGGATCACTCACATTTCAGGCCGTTTTCCACCGGCTTGCACTTGTCCGGCCAGCCGAATTCCCGCCAGAACTCGACGAGCCCGATATCGCGCATGATTGCCGCGAACCGCGGATCCCGGCGCGTTGCAGTCGCTTCCGGCATCCACCAGTCGGCTCGCAGGACGCTGCCGATCCCATCGCCCCCCCGGGACCGGGCGGGGCCGCCGCTGCCATCCGCCTTGCGCAGCGAAGCCGGATCCAGCGTGCCCTGGATCGTCGCCAGGCCGCCCTCCACGTCCTTGCTCATGCTCTGAACCGCGAAGCGCCCGATACCGGGGGGACCGTATGGAGCCAGTGTCGCGAGCATCTTTGCGGTCTCGGCATCGACGTGGTGAGCCTTGACGGCCTTGACCGACATGCGGATCTGCTCCGCGCGATCCGGCAGGGCCTTGATCCAGAGCTGCTCCGCGCGGTCGATGTCGCCGCGCTCACTGGCTCCGCCGCCTTCAAGTGCGAGCGGCTCCATGCCCTCCCAGCCATTCTCGCGAGCCTTTTCCGTGTATGCCTCGATGACTTCGGGCCTGCCCATGATCAACGCGGCATACCCGACGTGCCATGCGATCAATGGCGACAGCGGATCGAGTTCGCCCGCACGCTGCCGCTCGGCCCAGCCGGCCTGCAGGTAGCCGGTGTCGAGCAGGAAGCCGCCATACCAGTTGTGAATCTCGGGGTCCGCCGGCGCGCGCGCCACCGCCTCCTTGAAATCCCGATAAGCGTCCGCGTAAAGATTGTGAGCCTGTGCATGCAGCGCCCGGACCGCGTACGGCTCACCGAGCCCGGGGTCGAGCTCGAGGGCGCGATTCGCCGAGACCAGCGCCTCGGACCACGTTGCCTCGCGCTCACCCGTCTCCTGGCCGGCGGGCTTGTTCGAACGTTGCGCCTCGAACGCGGCCCGTCCCTGCTGCCAGGAGGGCCGCAACAGCAGCGCCAGCGCACGAAGTGAATGCGCGCGCGCAAAATTCGGATCGCGCGCGATCGCCGTGTCGACCAGGTTCAGCACATCGTCGAGGTCGGCGGCAGTCTTGCGGTTGCGCAACTTGTAGCGTGCCTGCAGGAACTGCTGCCAGGACTCCATGTCCACGGTCGGGGGCTTGCCGATCGACGCGAGGTCGTCGGCTCCGAGCGTGATCTTCAATGCCCTGGCGATGTGTCCCGCGATGTCCGCCTGGATTGCGAATACGTCATCGAGCTTGCGCTCGTAGGTCTCGGACCACAGGTGCGTATCGGACGCGACGTCGATCAACTGCGCGGTGACCCGCACGCGGTCGCCGGCGCGGCGCACGCTGCCCTCGACCACGTGGCTGACGCCGAGCTTGCGCGCGATGGTCGGCAGGTCGACGGCCTGCCCCTTGAAGGAAAACGACGACGTCCGGGAGGTAACCCTGAGGCCATCGACATTGGCAAGCAGGTTGAGGATTTCCTCGGTGACGCCGTCCGAGAAGAAATCCTGCTCGGCGTCCGAACTCATGTTCGTGAATGGCAGCACGGCGATCCCGGTCGTGGGTCGGGCGGCGACGCTGTTCGTGGCCGGAGCGGATGCCTTTGCAGCGCCCTCTGCGGCATCGGCCTGGACAGCCACGGCGGGCCGATGGCCATTACCGGCTGGCAGGAATCGATCCAGTGCCACCGCCATGATCGCAAGGACCGCAACGATCAGCGTGACGACGTTGAGCCGCCGGGCATTGTCGTGCCGTTGCGACTCGCTGGGCGGTACCGAGCTGTCCCGCTTCAAGCCATCGGGCGTGAGTTCGTACGCCCAGGAGATGCCGAGGGCGACCGGCAGGCCCAGGCCCAGCGCGAGCACAGCCAGCTTTCCGACCCAGCCCGGCAGCTCGAGCATCGAACCAAGGGTGCCGATGATCTGCAGGATCACCCAGCTCGACAAAACGTAGAGCATGGCGACCCTGACGACGTTGCGGCGCTTCAGTTCTCCCAGGAATGACATGGGCTGGAAAGTCTCGGCAAGCCGGAGACCGGCACCGGCATCCTGCGTTCGATGCGTGCAGGATGCAACCGGCAGCGCCCTACCGCAGGCCCGCTTCGTACCAGTCCTTGCTCGAGTTCACGACCCGCACCACGAGCAGCATCACCGGTACTTCGATCAGCACGCCGACGACTGTCGCGAGCGCCGCGCCGGACTCGAATCCGAAAAGGCTGATCGCCGCGGCCACCGCCAGTTCGAAGAAATTCGACGCGCCGATCAGCGCCGAGGGGCAGGCGACGTTGTGCTTCTCGCCCACTGCGCGATTGAGCAGGTAGGCAAGCGACGAGTTCAGGAACACCTGGATCAGGATCGGCACCGCAAGCAGCGCGATGATGAGCGGTTGCTCCAGGATCGCCTTGCCCTGGAAGGCGAAGAGCAGCACCAGCGTCAGCAGAAGCGCAGCGATCGACCAAGGCCCGATCTTTTCCATCGCGGCATCGAACGCGGCCTGGCCCTTGCGCAGCAGCGAGCGGCGCCACAGCTGCGCGAGGATGACCGGGATCACGATATACAGCACCACCGAGGTGAACAGCGTGGCCCAGGGCACGGTGATGCTGGCCACGCCGAGCAGGAAGCCGACCAGCGGCGCGAAGGCGAAGATCATGATCACGTCGTTCAGCGCCACCTGCGACAGCGTGAAGTACGGGTCGCCGTTGGTGAGCCGGCTCCACACGAACACCATCGCAGTGCACGGCGCGGCGGCGAGCAGGATCAGGCCCGCGATGTAGCTATCGATCTGCCCGGCCGGCAGCAACGGCGCAAAGAGATGGCGGATGAAGAACCACGCGAGGAAGGCCATCGAGAACGGCTTGACGAGCCAGTTGACGACCAGCGTCACGCCGATGCCCTTGACGTGCCCCTTCACCTGGCTCAGCGCGCCGAAGTCGATCTTCAGCAGCATCGGAATGATCATCACCCAGATCAGCAGGCCCACCGGGAGGTTGACCCTGGAGATCTCCATCGCCCCGACCGCCTGGAAAACACCGGGCATCAGCTGGCCGAGAACGATGCCGACGACGATGCAGATGAAGACCCAGATCGTGAGATAGCGCTCGAAGAAGCTGAGCGGCGCCTGCGCAGCTCGCGGGTCAGTGACGCCGGCGATCCGGTCCATCGCGGCCTTGAGCGCAGGTCTGTCGTTCTGAAGTGTGCCCAGCGGCAGCGCCACGAACGCCTCGATGCGAGCGCGCAGCGTTCGATAGGCCTTCATGAATGCGTCGTCGATCTCTGCATCGGTGCCCGTTGCGTGGGCGGGGTCGTCCACGCCCCAGTGCGTGCGCAGCGCCGGCCCCAGGTAGGCAGGGCATGTTTCCCCAGCCGCGCTCGCGCACACGGTGACGACGATGTCGGGTATCAGCGGCAGGTCGTCCCACGACTTGCTTTGGTAACCCTTGGCCGGGATTCCTTCGCGCGCAAGCAGCGCGAGCGAGCGCGGATGCACCTTGCCGGTGGGCTTGCTGCCCGCGCTCATGGCCTTCCAGCCCGGCGGTGCAAGGTGATTGAACGTGGCTTCGGCCAGGATCGAGCGGCACGAGTTGCCGGTGCACAGGAAGAGCACGTTCACGACGACTTCCGCCTGCGCGAAGGCACTGCGGCAGGCACGCAGGAACGGCCTGCACAGCAGTTCTCGCCCAGGTAGCCGACCAGTGCGTTCATCGCCTCGAAATTCGCCGAGTAGTAGATGAAACGGCTCTGGTGCCGCGACTCGACCAGCCCGGCATGCGCCAGGCTCTTCATGTGAAACGACAGCGTGCTGGCGGGGATTCCCAGCTGCCCGGCAATGTCGCCGGCGGCAATGCCGTCCGGACCAGCCTGCACCAGCAGGCGGAAGACTTCGAGGCGATTGTCATGCGCCAGCGCGGCGAGCGCCCTGACGGCGGTTTGTGTGTTCATGTTTCTAGAATCATCGAACCATGATCACGCTGTCAAGTTCGGGTTTCCTCGCGGCCTGCGCGAAGCCGTCACGCGCGCTCGAAGCGGGCAACCGTCTCGACGTGTTCCGTGAACGGCATCAGGTTGAAGGCCGTGAGGCCACCCAGGCGCAGCTTGCCGCCCGACGTCAGGCGCTCGGTGTCCTCGAGCAACGACGCGAGGCCGCAGCTGACATAGAGAAACAGCTCCGGTGGCTGCTGACCCAGGCACTCGAGCAGTCCTCGATCGAGCCCCCTGCGCGGCGGGTCTGCAATCAAGACGTCCGCACCCGACGCGGCAGCGATTGCTTCTCCGGCCAGGCCCGGCACGACTTCGACCCTCGCGCGGTCTACCGCATCCAGCGCGGCGATCCCGAGTGCCATCCCCTGCAGCGAATGCGGGCTCACCTCGTTCATGCGTATTTCGCGGACGCGGGACAGCAGCGACAGGCCGATGGCACCGACGCCCGCGTAGAACTCGGCCACTCGTGCATTCTCCGGCACCTGGGCGCGCACGTGCTCCACGATGCGCTCGGCGATTTCGAGGTTGCTCTGGCCGAATGCGCCCGGTGGATAGTGCACTGCCGCTCCGCCAAACCGTTCGATCACGCTGGCCGGTCCGCACCAGTTGACGAATCCGGGCCCGAGAACTGTGTTCGATCGCTCGCAATGGGAGTTGAACCACAGGCTGTGCAGTTCGTCGCCGAGTCGTTCGCGTATCAGGTCCAGGCACGCTGCCAATGGCTCGGCCGTCGAACTGTTGGCAACGAGCACCACCTGCGCGCTCTGCGAGCCGCGCTCCACCACCACCTGCAGATAGCGGGCGAGACCAACGTGCGGCACTTCAGAATAGGGAGACACCTCCACATCGACCAGAGCCCGCCGCACGACCGCAGCGACACGATTGATCAGCGGGTGCTGCACGCTGCAGTTCGGGATGGGCACCACTCGATGACTGCCGAGCTGGAACATCCCGATCTTCGGCGCACCCTGCCGTCCGCGGATGGCGAGCCTGGCGCGCAGGCGGAACTCACTGGTCGCGCCGGAGACGACAGAAAGGCCCGACAATCCATGGTGTCGCGCGAGCGCCTCGAGCGCCGAGCGGGAAGCAGTGGGAATGCCCGGTTCACCGTAGCGCGGGCAGCCGGGGCACGGAGGACGGTGGGGGCACGATGGCTCCCCTCCGTCCTTTCCTGGTCGATCGACTCCCGCAGCTGTCATTCAGGTCCTGACCCGCTCACTCTTCGGGTCGTACATGGGCGCGAGCGAGGCGACGGCCTGCACGCGCTGGTCGTTGATCTCGATCTCGAATCTGCGGCTGCGCAGGAACTCGGCCGTGATCCCGTCCTCGTGCTCGATGACGCCGAGGCCCACGGACGCGCCCAGCGTGTGGCCGTATGCGCCCGCCCGGATGTAGCCGCAATATCGGCCATCGCAAAGGATAGGCTCATGGTGGAAGAGCAGCGGTCCGGGGTCCTTCAGCAGGAACTGGACGAGGCTCCGGGTCAGCACGCCACGCGTCTTCTGCGCGACCAGTGCGTCACGTCCGATGAAGTCTCCCTTCTCGAAATCGACGACGAAGCCGAGCCCGGCTTCGAGCGGCGTATCCGTGTTGTCGATGTCGACGGCGAAGTCCCTGTACCCCTTCTCGAGCCGCAGGCTCTCGAGCGCCATCAACCCGCAGTGCACGGGATTGACGCCCTGCTGCTCGATGCCTTCCACCAGCGCGTCGTACACGGTGTGGCTGAATTCCGCGGGAACGTACAGCTCGTAGCCAAGCTCACCCATGTACGTGACGCGCACCATGAGTACTCGCGCATAGCCGATTTCCAGGAGGCCGCTGGAGCGGAACGGCACGCGCTCCGTCGAAAGATCCGCCCCGGTGATGGCTTCGAGCAGCTCGCGGGACTTCGGTCCCTGCAGACTCAGCAGCGTGTAGGCAGAGGTGACGTCGGTCACCGTGCAGTTTTCGTCCGGGAGCGTGTGGCGGCGCATCCAGTTCATCGTAACGCGCTGCAGGACGTCGCTGGTGACCAGCAGGTACTCCTGCTCGGACAACCGCGTGATCGTGAGGTCGGCGACGATGCCGCCCTGCGGGTTCAGCCACTGCGTATAGATGTTCCGTCCCACGACGGCCGGCAGCGAATTGGCGCTCACGCGGTTCAGCACGCGCTCCGCGTCCCGCCCCTGCACCACGAACTTGCCCATGAAGCTCTTGTCGAAGAGCCCGACGCTCGTGCGCGTCGCACGGTGCTCGATCGCGCTGTACTCGAACCACGGCTGCCGCTCGTAGCGGTACTCGATCGCGGGCATGGCGCCGTCCTGCGAGAACCAGCGCGGCATCTCCCAGCCGCCGAGCGCCATGAACGAGGCGCCGCGTGCAGCGTACCTGTCGTGCAATGCCAGGCGACGCACGTTGCGGGCGGTGCCGTGCTTGTAGTGCGGCAGGCCGGCGTGACTGAAAACATAGCCGAGCGTCGCGGGCGTACGGTCCGCAAGGAACCGGCGCGTCGACTCGTAGGGCTGCGTGCGCGCGAGCGTGATGCCGGTGACGTCCTGCGACGAGTCACCGGTCGCTATCAGCTCGGCCATGATCGCGCCCATGCCGCCGGACGAAAGGATGCCGAGCGAGTTGAGGCCCGCCGCGACGAAGAGCCCGTCGAGTTCGGGACTCTCTCCCATCAGGAAGCTGCCGTCAGGCGTGAAGCTCTCAGGCCCGCAGAAGAAGGTCTTGATCCCCGTCTCGCTCATCGCGGGAAGACGCCTGAAGGCTTTCTCGAGGAAGGGCGACATGCGTTCCCAGTCGGGCGGCAGCGTCAGGAAGCTGGCGTCGTCCGGGACGCCACGCGGGCACCAGCTCGCGCCTTCCGGCTCGAAGAGGCCGAATAGCAGCCCGCCGCCCTCCTCGCGCAGGTATGCATAGGCTTCGGGATCCTCCACGACAGGCAGGTCACCGTGGATTCCGCGCATGGGCTCGGTGAGGAGGTAGTAGTGTTCCGCCGCCTGCAGCGGCACGGATACGCCTGCCCTGGCTGCCAGCTGGCGCGACCACATGCCGGCGGCGAGCACGACGACCTCGGCGCTGATCGAGCCCTGCGTCGTCGTGACGCCGGTGACGCGCTGGTCGCGGATGATGAAATCGGTGACCCGCACTCCCTCGCGAATCGTCACTCCGTTCTGCCGCGCTCCCTTTGCGAGCGCCATCGTCAGGTCGACCGGGTTGGCGCGCCCGTCCGAAGGTGTGTAGACGCCCGACACGAGGTCACTCGTTTCGAGCAGTGGAAACAGCGTCTTGATCTCCGCCGGCGACAGCTCGAATTTATCGAGGCCCCGGGAGCGCGCAAAGTTCATTTCGCGTCGCTGGCTCTGGCGGCGGGTGGCGTTCGTCGCGACGTGCAGGTGCCCGATCGCCCTGAAGCCGGTCGACAGGCCCGTCTCCGCTTCGAGAGTTGCGCAGAGCTCGCGCGTGTATCGCTGCGACCAGAGCAGGGTCTCGTTCGCCATGCCGGCGGATGCGATCAGGCCGGCGGCGTGCCAGGTGGTCCCGGAGGTCAGGCGGTCCCGCTCGAGCAGCACGATCTCGCGCCAGCCCATCCTGGCGAGGTGATAGGCAATGCTGATGCCGATCACGCCGCCGCCGACGATGACGGCCCGGGCGTGGCTCGGAAGGGTGTGCGCCTGGGTCGACATTTCCCTACGTGATGCGAGGCCGGCGCGACAGTCTATAGCGGGCCGAGCGGGGTAACGTCCATTATCCTATTGCCATGATCCTTGCCCTGCAAATTCCCGGAGACCGCGGATGAACGCGACTGAATCGACGGCATGGAAGAAGACGGCCTGCATCATCTGCGCTCTGAACTGCGGCCTCGAGGTGCAGACGGACGGTCGTCGCATCGTCCGCATCCGCGGCGACAAGGCGCATCCGGTCTCGCTGGGCTACGTCTGCGAGAAATCACAACGCATGGACTACTACCAGAACGGCGCGGATCGCCTGGACAGCCCGATGCGCCGCAGGCCGGACGGCACGTACGAAGCCATCGACTGGGAGACGGCGATCCGCGAGATCGCTGCGAAGTTCACGGCCATCAAGGCCGGGCACGGCGGCGAGAGCATCCTGTATTACGGCGGCGGCAGCCAGGGCAATCACCTCGGCGGCGTGTACGGCGACAGCACGATCAAGGCGCTGGGGATCCAGTACCGGTCGAATGCACTCGCGCAGGAGAAGACAGGCGAGGCCTGGGTGCAGGGCAAGATGACCGGCTCCGGCATCCACGGCGACTTCGAGCACTGCGAGGTTGCCGTCTTCGTCGGCAAGAACCCGTGGCAGTCGCACGGCTTTGCCCGCACGCGCGTGATCCTGCGCGAGATCCAGAACGATCCGACGCGCACGCTCATCGTCATCGATCCCCGTCGCAGCGAGACCGCCGAGATGGCGGACATGCACCTCGCCGTCCGCCCCGGGACCGATGCATGGTGCCTGGCGGCACTCGGCGCCATCATCGTCCAGCAGGGCCTGGTCGCCCGGCCCTGGATCGACGAGCACACGACCGGTTACGCACCGGTGGCAGAAGCCCTGCAGCGAGTCTCGGTTGCGAAGTACGCGGACATCTGCGGCGTCGACGAAGCGCTGTTGCGCCGGGCGGCCGAGCGCATCGCTCGCGCCGCAAGCGTCTCGATGATCGAAGACCTCGGCGTGCAGATGAACCGTCACTCCACGCTCGTCAGCTACCTGAACCGGCTGGTGTGGTTGCTCACGGGTCACTACGCCCGGCGCGGCACCAACAATGCTTTCGTGCCGTTACTCGGGCTGTCGCGGTCGAAGCGGGAGAAGCCGAAGGCGCAGGCTGCGGGCGCCCCGGACGGCGCAGGAGTTGCCGAGAAGCCCTGGTCCCGCAGCCCCGTGACCGGTAGCCGGGTCATCATGGGCCTGATTCCGTGCAACGTGATCCCGGAGGAGATCATCACCGATCATCCGAAACGCTTCCGGGCGATATTCATCGAGAGCGCCAATCCGGTGCACTCGCTCGCCGACAGCCAGCGGATGCGCGAGGCCTTCCGCGCGCTCGAGCTCAGCGTCGTCATCGACGTTGCGATGACCGAGACAGCCGCGCAGGCCGACTACGTATTGCCGGCTTCCAGCCAGTTCGAGAAGGCCGAGGCCACCTTCTTCAACCTGGAATTCCCGCGCAACGGTTTCCACCTGCGACAGCCGCTGTTCGAACCGAAGCCTGGAAGCCTGCCCGAAGCGGAGATACACGCGCGGCTCGTCGAAGCTCTTGGCGAACTCGACGACAGTCGCTATCGCCTGCTGAGGCGCGCCGCAGGTCTTGGAATGACAGCGTTCGGACTCGCGTTCGCGTGGAAGTCGAAACGCGACAAGCAGGTCGCACGCTACGCGCCCGTCGTGCTGTACCGGACACTCGCGCAACGACTGCCCTCAGGCCTTGGTGCAGCAGCAGCGCTGTGGGGCATCTGCCAGATGTACGTTCGGCAGAATCCCGTCCCGGCGGGCCGCGCGGGCTTCGGTGGTTCGCCGCTGCGCGCCGGCAACGACCTGTTCGAAGCGATCGTCAGCTCGCCGTCGGGCGTCGTGTTCGCCGTCAGCGAGTATGCCGAGAGCTGGCAGGCCGTCCGGAATCCCGGGCAGCGCATCAACCTTCACATACCGGAACTGTTGCCCGAGCTCGCCAGCCTCGAAGCCGGCCAGCCTCGTGGCGACACGGAGTACCCGTTCGTGCTGTCGGCCGGCGAGCGCCGCAGCGACACCAGCAATACGTCGATTCGCGATCCCGCGTGGCATCGCAAGGGATCCTTCGGCACCCTTCGCATCAGCCCGCAGGATGCGAGCAGCCTGGGTTGCGTCGACGGCGACTGGGTGCGCGTCACGACACGGCGCGGCAGTGCAGACGCACCCGTCGAGATTTCGAGCGACCTGCAGGCGGGGCATGTCTCGCTGCCGAACGGCCACGGGATCGACTACCACCTGGCCGACGGCACGCTCGTGCGCCGCGGGGTAGCGCTGAACGAGCTCACCTGCGTCGAGGACCGCGATCCGATCGCGGGAACGCCCTGGCACAAGCACGTGGCGGCTCGACTCGAGAGCCTGCGAGCCGGGTAGGCACTGCGCGAATCACCTGCTGGTCGCGCGCAACTTCCCGAGCAGCACTTCCTTCATGTCCCCCTTCGCAATCGTGCTGACGCCGAGAAGGTAGGCGGTCAGGAACAGTCCGCCGCCGAAGAAAGCCAGCAACGCCAGCGCCAGGCCTCCACTCGAAAACCGGTGGCGCCATGCAACCCACAGTGCGGACAGCGTCAGCAGGCTCGAGAAATCGAGATTGAACTGGCCTGGCCAGCCCATCGCAGCCATGTCGCGGAAGAAGATCTCGAGCAGGCCCCATCCGTGATTCGCGATCACGATGCCCGTGTAGACGGCGATGATGGTCCAAAGAATGACTAGCAGGATTCGAAATGCGGTCACGATTCGTTGCCTCCGATCATCAATGCTTCATCGGGGTGCCACTGCGCGGATCACTGCCCGGCCAGCGGCCCCCAGACGTGGTTGAAGCAGCACCTCTCGATGCGTGCCGTCTGCATGCCGATCTTGAGAGCCGCAGCCATGCGTCGCCTGGCCGGCGCCGAGTTGGCCGCATTTAGGAAGATTGCCTCCTCGCGGGCAAGTTCGTCCTCGAGGCCCACCTCTCCCATGCTGGCTGCCTGCTTTGCCGCCGCGATCGTCTCGGCTGGAAAGCCCGCGATGCGACGAGCGAGGTAGCTCACGAAGAAGTCGATCTCGCCGGCCGGAAGCGCCCGGTTCACATATCCGTAACGCTCGGCGATCTCCGCCGAAAAGTCACCGCAGCCGAGGATGATCTCGAGCGCCCGGCCACGCCCCACGAGACGCGGCAGGCGAACGGATCCGCCGGCGCCCGGAATGATCCCGACCCCGACCTCCGGCTGGCACAGCACTCCCCGGCCGATCTCGGCGAACCGCATGTCGCAGGCGAGCGCGAGTTCGCTGCCGCCGCCCCTGCAGCGCCCCTGGATCTTGGCGATGGTCGCCTTCGGCATCGTGCGGAAGCGATCCAGTACTGCATGCACCCAGCCGATCTTCTCCTCGCGGTCTGGCGGCTGCGCGGGAAGCTGTGTGATCACGTTGATGTCGGCGTGGGCGATGAAGAAATCCGGATTCGCGCTTTGCAGCACCACGACTTTGACAGCCGGGTCGGCCTCGAGCTGGCGCCCGACCCGATCGAGGTCGTCGAGCATCGCGCGATCCATCAGGTTGATCTCGCCGTGCTCCATCGTGACGAAAGCGACGCC
>Ga0315283_10004139_pt1 | contig 12558 bp, 8 predicted proteins | sample YL17G09_0_MG_FD_204541 | JGI IMG/M metagenome (GOLD analysis project Ga0315283, IMG submission 204541) | Sediment microbial communities from Yellowstone Lake, YNP, Wyoming, USA - YL17G09_0 | ecosystem: Environmental > Aquatic > Freshwater > Lake > Sediment | place: USA: Wyoming | collected...
TCTACGTCAACGCTCCCTACGGCATCTGCCTCGCCCATAACGGCAACCTCACCAATGCCGCCGAGATCGCCGATGTCCTCGTGCGCGAAGACCGGCGTCACCTGAACACGAGCTCCGACTCGGAGGTGCTGCTGAACGTGCTCGCGAGCGAACTGCAGCGCTTCGGCACGCCTCGCGCCTCGGCGTCGGACATCTTCGCCGCCTTGAGCGCGGTGTATCGGCGTGTTCGCGGCGGCTACGCCGTCGTGGCTATGGTCCTCGGTCACGGCATCATCGGCTTCCGCGACCCGAACGGCATCCGGCCGCTTGTGATCGGGACACGCGAGGGCGTGCGCGGCCGCGAGTACATGCTCGCCTCGGAGAGCGTGGCGCTCGACCAGGGTGGGTTCAGGCTGCTGCGCGACGTAGCCCCGGGCGAGGCCGTGTTCATCGACGAGCTGGGCCGCATGCACAGCCAGCAGTGCGCCGACGCGACGCACCACACGCCCTGCATCTTCGAGTACGTCTATTTCGCGCGGCCCGATTCGATCATCGACAACATCTCGGTCTACAAGGCGCGCCTGCGCATGGGCGAGCTGCTCGCCGAGAAGCTGCGTCGCGAGCGTCCCGAGCACGACATCGACGTCGTGATCCCCGTGCCGGACACGAGTCGTACCAGCGCGCTGCAGGTGGCGCAGCTGCTCGGCGTGAAGTACCGGGAAGGCTTCATCAAGAATCGCTACATCGGCCGTACGTTCATCATGCCGGGACAGGAGCAGCGCGCGAAGTCGGTGCGCAGCAAGTTGAACGCCATCGACCTCGAGTTCCGCGGCCGCAACGTGCTGCTGGTGGACGACTCGATCGTTCGCGGCACGACCTCGGCGCAGATCATCGAGGTGGCGCGCGAGGCGGGCGCGAAGAACGTCTATTTCGCCTCCGCGGCACCCCCGGTGCGTCACCCGAACGTCTACGGCATCGACATGCCGGCCGCATCGGAGCTCGTCGCCGCGGGGCGCACCGAAGAGGAGGTGGCGCGCATCATCGGTGCCGACTGGCTCATCTACCAGGACCTCGAAGATCTCGTGCGCGCGGTCCGGCACCACGATGCCCGCGTCACCGAGTTCGACACGTCGTGCTTCTCCGGCAAGTACGTCACGGGCGACATCACGCCCGAGTATCTCGCCCGGCTGCAGGCGGAGCGGTCGGACCAGGCCAAGGCGCAGCGCAATTCGACCGGTCGCGGAGCGCTGAAAGTGGTCGGGGGGCTCTGAGCGTTTGCGCCGCGCCGCGCAGGGAGCGACTGCTTGACGGTCAAGGCGCTCATCGTCAGCGACCGTGCGGAATACCGGCAACTGCTGGCGCACCACGTCACGCTGGAGTGGCGGGACGCGCTGCCGGCCGAGTACGAACCGGCGACCCGCGGCCGTCTCCAGCCGGCCTTTCGCGGGTCGGTCTACGACGTCGTGCTGCTCGACCATGAGGTGCAGGAGGGCCGCGGTCTCGAATGGCTCGAGGACCTGACCGAGCGCGCCGGTTTTCCACCCATCGTGTATTTCGCGCCGCAGGGTGACGAGCGCGCGAAAGCGTCTGGCGCAAGTCACGTCCTTTCGAGGCTCGAGTTCGATCACACTGAGTTCGCTGTTGCATTGCGTTCGGCGCTCGCGCAGCGGCGCAACGTGCTCGCGGATACCTCGCGCGCCGCGCTCGAGCCGCCGCCGCCCGATCGCTTCGGGTCCGTGCGCATCCGCGACTACCGATGCGTGCGCCGACTGGCCGTGGGCGGCTCCTCGAGCGTCTTCCTCGCGGAGTCGCTGCGGACGGGCCAGCAGCGTGTGCTCAAGGTCTTCAGGCAGGTGCCCGACGTCGTCGAAGGCAGCACGACCTTCGACCGTTTCCTGCGCGAGTACGACCTGGTGTCCCGCCTCGAGCATCCGAACATCGCGCGCATCTACGACCTCGGCGTGGCGGACGACCACGTCTACATCGCCATGGAGTATTTTCCCGGCGGGGACCTGCGTTCGCGGATGCGCGAGGCAATGCCCTGGGCCGAGGCGCTCGCGTATCTGCGGCAGCTCGCCGCGGCGCTCGGCGCGCTGCACGCGATCGGCGTGCTGCACCGGGACGTCAAGCCGGGCAACGTGCTGCTGCGCGACGACGCCAGCGTCGCGTTCATCGACTTCGGGCTGGCGCGGCAGCTCGGTCTCGAGAGCGACATCACCGGCACGGGCGCCATCTTCGGCACGCCGCACTACATGAGTCCCGAGCAGGGACACGGCCTGCCGCTCGACGAGCGCAGCGACCTGTACAGCCTGGGCGTGGTGCTGCACGAGATGCTGACCGGCCGGAAGCCGTTCGTCGCGGATTCGCCGCTCGCGGTGATCTACCTGCACGCGCACGCGCCGATACCGCGCCTTGCGCCGTCGGCCCAGCACCTGCAGCCGCTGCTCGAGGCGCTGCTCGCCAAGCAGGCCGCCGGGCGTCCGGCATCGGGCGAGGAGATCGTGGCGCGGATCGACGAGCTGATGGGGCTCGCGGCGGCCTGATGGCGCCGCCCGGCGCAATGCTCCGCGCGCCGACGCGGCGCGAGTGGTTCGACCTTGCCGTCGAGCGCGAGGCGGAGCTGCTCATCGACCACGCGAATTGCGAGAAGAAGGCCGCATCGACCGCGCTTTCGCTGATGTTCGCCTATCCGGAGGACTTCGAGCTGGCCGACCGCATGTCACGGCTGGCGCGCGAGGAGCTGAGGCACTTCGAGCTCGTGCAGCAGAAGATGGTCGAGCTCGAAGTGCCGTTTCGACGCCTGAGCCCGTCGCGTTACGCAGAGGGGCTGCGCAGGGCCCTGGGGCGCTCCGAGCCCGAACGCCGGGTGGACCTGCTACTGTGCGGCGCGCTGATCGAGGCCCGCTCGCACGAGCGGTTCATGGGGCTCGTCGAGCGGCTGCGCGCGCCACTCGCGGAGTTCTACGCTTCGCTCGCGGCGGCCGAGTGGCGGCATGCGGGGCTGTACTTCAGGCTCGCCGAAAAGCGAGGGAGCGGCGTGGCGGCGAGGCTCGAAGAACTCGCGGCGATCGAGGCCGAGCTCGCGACGTCCCCGGATCCGGAGTTTCGCTTCCATTCCGGAACGCCGATCTAGGATCGGACGCTTGAAGAAATCGCTGCTCTACCTCGATCCGCAGAGCCAGGTCAGCCTGCAGGGGCAGCTGCGCCAGCGACTCGTGAACTCGATAATGGACGGTACTTATCCCGGCGGGAGCAGATTGCCGTCCTCGCGCGAGCTCGCCGAGCAGTTGCACGTTGCCCGCAACACGGTGGTACTGGCCATCAGCCAGCTGGTGGACGAAGGCCTGCTGGTGAGCCGGCCGCGCAGCGGGATCTACGTCAACGAGAAGGTCTTCGAGGGCCGCGTTGGCTTCGACGGCGCCGCCGGGCCGCGCAAGAAGAAGGTCGCGCGCTGGCGTCGGCGCTTCAAGTCGGCACCGGGCGGGACCGAGCGCTTCAGTTGTCCGCCGGACTGGCGCCGGTATCCCTACCCGTTCATCGATGGCCAGTTCGACGTTACGTTGTATCCCGTGGCCCAGTGGCGCGAGGCCGGTCGCATGGCGCTTGCCGGCCGGCCATCCGGCGACATCGGCGGCGACGAAGGTCTCGCCGACGACCCGATGCTGGTCGAGGAAATCCGGACGAAGATGCTGCCGCGTCGCGGGATAAACGCCCGCGCGGACGAGATCCTGATAACGATCGGCGCGCAGAACGCGCGCTACCTTCTGGTGCAGCTGCTGGTCGATGACACGACGACCGTGGCGCTCGAGGACCCGGGTAGCCCGGCGATGCGCAAGCTGCTGACGCGCTCCGGTGCAAGGATCGTGCACCAGCCGGTCGACGAGCATGGCCTCGTTGTCGACGAGCGCCTCGACGAATGCCAGATGGTCTACGTCACGCCGAGCCACCAGAATCCGACCGCTGCGACGATGCCCGGCGGTCGCCGGCGCGAACTGTTGCAACGGGCGAGGGCGCGCAATTTCCTGGTCCTCGAAGACGACTGCGAATCCGAGAACAACTATCTCGGGCACCCGCATCCGGCGCTGCGGGGAATGGACGGCGAAGACTGCGTGGTCTACGTGTCCGGGCTGCCGCGCGTGCTGGCGCCCGGGCTCGAGATCGGGTTCATCGTCGCCTCGAGCGACGTCATCCGCGAGGCCCGGCGCCTGCGGCAGTTGATGATCGGCCGTCCTCCGATGAACCTGCAGCGGACCGCCGCATACTTCCTGTCACTCGGTCACTACGACGCCTGCATGCTGCGCTTGAACAGGGTATTCCACGAGCGCTGGCTCGCGCTGCGTGATGCGCTCAACTACCTGTGCAAGCCCATGGTCACGATTCCCAACCAGGGCGGCACCGTCTTCTGGGTGCGCGGACCCGCGCAGCTCGATGTCGGGTTCCTCGCGAACGAGGCGGCGAATCGCGGCATCCTGATCGAGCCGGTGGCCGACTATTGCGCCGAGGGCACGGACTTCCAGCACTGCTTCCGCATGGGTGTGAGCAGCATCCCCGCGGACCGCATCCGGGCGGGCGTGGCGGAGCTGGCGGCGCTGATCGGCGAGCTCACCTCCGGCGACATCGACCGGCTCGATCCGTCGGACCCCGACTTGTTGCGCCGCGACAAATTGCAGCAGGTCATGTCAGGGGCGACGTTCACGTACAACACGGTGTATGGCGACCCATGCACGATCACCCTGCATCCCGACGGGCGCATGACCGGGCGAGCCGGTCATTCGGACGAGGAACGCGACCAGGGCCGCTGGTGGATCGAGGACGACCTGTGGTGCCGGCAGTGGGACGAATGGGCCTATGCGGAGCAGATGTGCTTCCAGGTCGTCGTGCGTGATCGACAGATCCGCTGGTTCAACCGCGACGGGCTGCTCGCGAACTCTGCGGTCATTCGCCTCGCCGGCGACGACTGATCAACCGCCGGTGCCGGCCCGGACTGGACCCACGGCACGTCGTGGACTGGTCCTATGTGGATTGGGTGCGCTGTACTAGATTGCGTCCACGATGCACCGGACCAGCGCATGAGCCATCTCGCCGTCGCCGCACTGCAGCTTGAGCTGTCGGGCGACGACAACGTGGAGTTGCTGCTGGACGAGATCGACCGCACTGCGCGTCGCTTCCCCTGGGTACAGATGGTCGTGCTTGGCGAGTTGAACGCGCACGGCCCGCAGACGTCGTTCGCGGCAGGCCTGCCGGGAGACGTCGAGAATCGCTTTCGGGAAGCCGCGCGGAGGAACGGAATCTGGTTGATCCCCGGCTCGGTGTTCGAGCGCCATGGCGGAAACATCTACAACACCGCGTCCGTCATCGACCCGGACGGGGCGATCGTGCTGCGCTACCGCAAGCAGTTTCCGTTCTGTCCGTACGAACAGGGAGTCAGCCCCGGCGACAGCTTTGCCGTGTTCGACGTGCCCGGAGCGGGCCGCGTCGGGCTCACGATCTGCTACGACATGTGGTTTCCCGAGACGGTGCGCACGCTCGCGTGGATGGGGGCGGAAATAATCATCTGCCCGACCATGACCAACACCATCGATCGCGACGTGGAACTGGCGATTGCGCGGAGCAACGCCGCCACCAACCAGCTGTATTTCGTCAGCGTCAATGCTGCCGGCCGTTATGGCGTCGGCCAGTCGATCGTCGTCGGACCGGACGGCGGGGTGATCCACAAGGCCGGAAGCGCGCGTGAGGTCATTGCGGTGGACCTGGACTGCGGGCTCGTGCGGCGGGTTCGGGAGCGCGGTATGCACGGGCTCGGGCAGACGCTGAAGAGTTTCCGGGACAGCAAGCTCGCGTTCCCGCCCTACGGCGGCGGCCGTTCCCAGCATCTCGACCGGCTGGGCCCTCTCAAGCTGCCTGGCCGGCCGGGACGCGAATGAGCAGTTCGATTTCAACTCGGGGGAGATGACTACCATGCATGCGACTACACCACTCGGCAACGGCATCCTCAGGTCCGCCGTGCATCTCGCACTGCTCATGTCGGCAGCGGCCGTCCCGGCCTATGGCCAGACGAGCGCTGCGCCTGCAACGGCAACACCGGCGGCGGGCGACAACTGGCTCGAGGAGGTCGTGGTGACCGCCCAGCGGCGCCAGGAAGACATCCTCAAGGTTCCCTACAACATCTCCGCGGTGAGCGCGGAATACCTGGATGCCTTTCGGGTCACCAGCCAGGCGGACCTGATCCGCAGCGTGCCGGGTGCGTCCATCGTCGATCGAGGCTACCGCAATTCCGGCGTGATCAGCGGCATCTCGATCCGCGGCGTCAACACCAATCGCAGCGATCAGGGCGACATGGCGCTTTCCGCGGTGCCGAGTGTCTCCACCTACGTCAACGACACGCCGATCTACGCCAATTTCCTGCTCAAGGACCTGGAGCGAGTCGAGGTCCTTCGCGGGCCGCAGGGAACGCTGTACGGCTCCGGTTCGCTGGGAGGCACGATCAAGTACATCACGAATCGACCGGATCTCGACGCGATGTCGGGGAGTGTCGAAGGCAGCGTGAGCCAGACCGACGGGTCGGGTGGCGCGAACTGGGGACTCGATGGCGTCATCAACGTGCCCATCGGCAAGACCGCAGCGCTGCGCGTCGCCGCCAGCACGCTCGATCTCGCCGGGTCGATCGACTACGTGAACGTCTACAAGCTCGACAGCAACGGGATTCCGATCGCGCCGCAGGGCGTGCTCAATCCTGCCGCCTCGTATCGCAAGGTCAAGGATGCCGATACCGTCCAGATCGACTTCGTGCGCGCCTCGCTGCTGATTGAACCCAGCGAGGCCTTCTCGGCGCTGCTCACCTATGTGTACCAGTCCGACGAGACCGGCGGCCGACGCGCGTCGACGCCGGGCGCGGACGGCTTCGGCAACAAGTACGGTGAATTCGAGAACGGCTCGATCCAGCGTGAGCCCTCCTCAAGGGACGTGAATCTGGTGAGCCTCGAGATGCCGTTCGACCTCGGTTTCGCGACTCTGACCAGCAGCACCTCTTATTACGATACCAGCGGCAGGAGCAAGTCCGACAATACCGGCTACTACGCCAACCAGCGCTTCGGCGGCTGGCTGCAGTACTACGACACGTATCCGCGGCCCATGGCGCAGGCCGATCGGCGCTACAGCGACAGCGCATTCATCCAGGAGATCCGGCTCGTGTCGAACGGCTCCCCCGAGAGCAGTTTCGACTACGTGGTCGGCGCCTTCTACCAGGACGCGGACCAGGACGCATCGCAATTCAGCTACCTGCGTGGTCTGAAGCAGTATCTGGACGCCAAGTATCCGCCGCCTTCATTCGTCATCAGCGACCAGGATTTCAACTACCAGCGGTCGCAGACGAATACCGACACGGCCCTGTATGGTGAGCTCACGTGGAAGATCACCGACCAGTGGAACGTCACCGGTGGCATGCGCTACTACTGGAACGACACCAAGAACTCGTTCAAGAATTTCTTCAGCGGCGCCTGCAATCTGAACGGTGCCAATGCCACGGCATCAATCTGCTGGTACCCGAGGGCCTACTCGGAGAACTATTCGATCAAGCAGGACGACGACGGCAGCCTGTTCAAGTTGAACGCGGCCTACCTGCTCAACGACCACCAGACGCTGTATGCCACGTATTCCCAGGGCTACCGGCGTGGCGGCGCGAACACGGTCCCGCCGCTGGGCACCACGTTCGGCGAGAATCCGGCCTGGGAGACCTTCAAGCCCGACACGCTGGACAACTACGAGATCGGCTTCAAGGGTGCGGCGGAGAGCTTCCGCTACAGCGTCGCGCTGTTCTACGAGGCCTGGCAGGACATCCAGGTCGACACGGTCACGACCAACTGGGGCTTCTACGCGGCGCAAAACGGCCAGGATGCGAGCACGCAGGGCGTCGAGCTGGAACTGGAGGGTGGATTCCTCGAGAACTGGCGCTACCACCTCGGCTACGCGTACATCGATGCGCAGCTGGACCAGCCCCTGCTGCGGCCATATCCCGTCGCTGCCACCGGCGTTTACCCGGTGGTCGCCAGGTCCGGCACGCGGCTGCCGGGCACGCCGGAGAATACCTTCAACGCAGCGCTGAGCCACAACTGGTCGTTCTCAGGCGGATACGACTGGACCAACCGGGTTAGCGCGTACTACCAGAGCAGCACGGAGAACGCGCTCTTCACTGACAACGGCACACCGACCTCCGCGTTCAATGCCAGCCGCTACAACAAGACCTGGCCCGGCTACTCGATCTGGGATCTGTTCTCGACACTAGGCAAGGACGCGTGGAGCGCCACGTTCTTCGCGAAGAACATTTTCAACGACGAAGGAGTCAACGGAGGCTTCACCGAGGCCGCCTGGGGCACCAGTCCCGCAAACAACTTCTACGGCAGTGACGCCAAGTATCAGCTGAGTGCGCCACGCACGATCGGCGTCTCGGCGACGTACAAGTTCTGACGCTCACGCCGGGGGAGCCGGTTGCTGGCCGGCTCCCTCCGCCTGTCCTGACGGCGCAGAGCGACATGGACCTACGCAACCTGCTCGAGGAGATCGCGGGCCTGCTGCGGAGCGGCCAGTTCACGGCTGCCGCGGCATTGTGCAGGCGTGTGCTGCCGGGGCATGCGGATTCCGCCCCGTTGCAGCTGCTCGCCAGCCAGGCATTCCAGCAGGTCGGCGATTTCGACGGCATGCTGGACTGCGCCAGGCGCGCCGCGGCGGCGGAGCCGGGACTCCCGGAGACGAGACTGCGTCTCGTCGAAGCCGGGATCTTCTGCGGTGAGACGGCGGCTGCACTCGACGAGCTCGCTGCGCTCGAGCGCCGGTCGGAATCCGACCACGCCATGATGCAGCGCATCGCCGAGATGTACCTGCGCTGCGCGAATCACGTGGCGGCGAATCGCTGCTACCGGCGTTCGGCAGAACTTCGGCCGGACGACGCCCGCTACGTCTACAACCTCGCATCGTCCTGTGTCGCGCTGGGCGCGATCGACGAGGCCGAGTCGCTTTTCGATCGCGTCATAGCGCTCGACCCGATGGACTTCGGCGCGTACCACAGCCGCGCGACCTTGAGGACCTGGCGTGTGCAGGACAATCACATCGAGGACATGACCGCGCTCGTGCAGCGCCTGCCTGATTCGCACCCGGGGCAGGTCCCGCTGTGCTACGCAATCGCCAGGGAGTACGAGGACATCGGCGCGGCCGAGCGCTCGTTCGAGTACGTGGAGCGCGGCGCACGGCGCCGGCGAGCCATGCTCGGCTACGAGGTGGGCAGCGACGTCGAAGCGATGCGCCGGATCGCGCAGGTTTTCGACGGGCGGTTGCTGCGTACCGATCGCGGGCCGGAGACGAACGGGCGATCAGTGTTCGTGCTGGGGTTGCCGCGCAGCGGCACGACCCTCGTGGAGCGGATCCTGGCGTCGCACAGCGAGGTCGACAGCCTGGGCGAGATCGACGACTTCGCGATGGCGCTCGTCCGGCTCGCGGCCGGCCCCGGCGGCAAGCTGGAAATGGTGGAACGTTCGGCCGGCATCGATTTCCGCCGGCTTGGGCTTCTTTATCGGTCCAGCACCGCAGGCTACGGCCATGCCGGCCCGTGGCTGATCGACAAGACGCCACTGAATTTCCTCTACCTCGGGCTCATCCACCTGGCCCTGCCGGGCGCGCGGGTCGTGCACCTCCGCCGTCATCCGCTGGCGAGCTGCCATGCGATGTACAAGACCCTGTTCCGGATGGGCTATCCATTCTCGTACAGCCTCGAGGACCTCGGGCACTACTACCTTGCGTACCACCGGCTGATGGAGCACTGGCGAACCGAAATTCCGGACAGCTTCATCGACCTCGATTACGAGGAACTGGTCCGCGACCAGGAGGCCACCAGTCGCCGACTGCTCGATTACTGCGGCCTGGCGTGGCAGGACGCGTGCCTGGCGTTCGATCGCAATGCAAGCCCGTCGGCAACGGCAAGCGCGGTGCAGGTGCGCCGGCCGATCTATGCTTCGTCCGTCGACCGCTGGCGGTCGTGCGAGCGACAGCTCGAGCCATTGCGGCGATTTCTCGAATCGAATGGCATCGACTGTGCCTGATCGCCACCGCCGGCGCCGGCAGTCACCACGGGAGTCCGAGCACGGATGAGCACAACGACGCACTTCGCGAAGGTCTCGCCATACGGAATGGCCGCGCGTGTGCTGCTGGCGTTCCTCACGACGGCGGGCCTGTACTACGTGAACATCATGCCGGCGCTCGTGGACGGACTGAAGCAGGGCATGGGGTTCACGAACCAGCAGGCGGGGCTCGTGGGCTCGATGAACGTGTACGGCGCGGCGTGCGGTGCATTCGCCATCGCCTTCTTCGTGCGGCGTCTCAACTGGAAGTGGGCGGCGCAGTGCCTGCTGTTCGGCCTGATCGGGCTCGACCTGCTGTCGATGCTGGTCGAGGGCCCGATCGTGCTCGCCGGCATGCGTTTCCTGCACGGAACCGTGGGCGGTATGCTGGTGGGACTCGGCTTCTCGATCATCGCGAGGACGCAGGCGCCGGACAGGACTTTCGGCATGCTGCTGCTGGTGCAGGCGGGCGCGGGTGGCCTGGGCGTGATGACGCTGCCGCTGCTGGTGCCGATCCTCGGCCCGCGGGTCCTCTTTGCGGCGCTGATCGGATTCAGCGCATTGACGCTGCTGATGATCCAGTTCCTGCCGGACTACCCGGTGCAGGCCGACGCGCCGAGGTCAGGCGATGCCGCGGGCGGTGTGCCAAGGACCAGGATGCTGCTGCTCGCGCTGCTGTCGGTGTTCCTGTTCCAGGCTGCAAACATGGGCCTCTACGCGTTCATCATCGGCCTGGGCCGCGATGCCGGTCTCGAAATGTCGTTCATCAGCCCGACGCTCGGTATCTCCAACTGGTTCGGCATGCTGGGCGCATTGCTGGTCGTCATGCTGTCCACGCGCTTTGGCATCCTCACGCCGATTATGGCCGGCATGATCCTGACCATCGTCGGGACAGCCGCCCTCGCCTGGGCCAGGATCGAATGGGTCTGGGTCGTGACCAACATTGGCGTGGCGATCACCTGGAATTTCGTGATCGCATACCTGCTCGGCATGTGTGCACGGTTCGACCGGACCGGCCAGGCGGCGGTATGGGGCGGATTCGCATCGAAGATGGGGCTGGCGTCCGGTCCCCTGGTCGCCTCGATCATCCTCGGCGAGGATCGCTACCTGGCGTTGATCGTTACCGCAGTCGCGATCCTTGCGCTCGGGATGCTGGCGTCCGCGATCCCGGCATCGCGCCTGGACCGGGGGACGGCCTGACGCCTAGCGCTCGGGCACGCTCCCGTGCGTGTCCGAGTCGCTGTTCGAGGCAGGGAAACTCGGTGACGGGGACGCCGTAAACCCATCCATGGGGGCTCGCACGCGGCGTCCGGCGGTCTCAACCGGTCGACGCAACGGTTTGAGCAAAGTGCTCGGCTGGTGTCTGCCAGCCGAGGGTCTGCCGCGGCCGACCGTTGAGGCGGTCGGCGATCTCGTCGAGCTGCGCTTGAGAATACACCGACAGGTCCCGGCCCTTGGGAAAGTACTGCCGCAGCAGGCCGTTGGTGTTCTCGTTTGAGCCCCTCTGCCAAGGGCTATAGGGGTCGCAGAAGTACACCTGAACATCGCTCGCCAGCGTGAACTGCCGATGCGAGGCCATCTCGATGCCACGGTCCCACGCCAGCGAACGGCGCAGTTCCTTTGGTAGTTGCTTGATCTTCCGGGCCAGAGCACGAGCAACCCGAACGCTGTTCTTGTCCCGGAGCTTCTGCAACATCACCAGGCGCGATTGGCGCTCCACCAGAGTCGCGATCTGCGAGCTGTTCGAGCCGCACAGCAGGTCCCCCTCCCAGTGTCCAGGTACCGCGCGATCCTCGGCCTCGGCCGGCCGTTCACGGATCGACAACTCCCCGACGATCGAGCCCCCGCGTGCACCGGCCCCTTCGGTATGACGGGCGCCGCGGCGCTTGCGGTGAGTGCGCAGGTGCGCGGTCAACTCGCGCTTCAACGCCCCGCGAGCCTGTACGAACAGCGTCCGGTAAATTGTCTCGTGCGACACCCGCATACTCTGGTCCGACGGGTAATGGCGTACAAGCCACGCCGCGATCTGCTGCGGCGACCACTGCAGCTGCAGCTTCTCCGCCACGCACTGTCGCAGCCGCGGCGTCCGCGCCAGCAGACACGCCTTGGGGCGTCGGGCGCGAACCCAGGCCTCCTGCTCCGCGCCGCTCGCCCGATAGTGCATAGCGCCACCGTTGCGGCGCACTTCACGACTGATGCTCGAGGCCGAGCGGCACAAGCTGCGGGCAATCGAGCGTAACGAACGCTGCGTCGCCAAGCCCCGCGAGATCTCCTCGCGCTCTCTGAGGCTCAACGAACGGGGCGCACGCCTGCGTGGCCGAGGACTGATCCCGCCCCCACGATCAAGCTCGTCACAGACTGTTCGGCTGGTCCGATCCAGCGCACGGGCGATCCGCCAGATCGGCTCTCCTGCTCGCCACCGTCCCCAGATCTGCGCGCGCTCAGCCGAACCCAGGTAAGGCCGGATAATCCT
>Ga0315283_10004141_pt1 | contig 12557 bp, 7 predicted proteins | sample YL17G09_0_MG_FD_204541 | JGI IMG/M metagenome (GOLD analysis project Ga0315283, IMG submission 204541) | Sediment microbial communities from Yellowstone Lake, YNP, Wyoming, USA - YL17G09_0 | ecosystem: Environmental > Aquatic > Freshwater > Lake > Sediment | place: USA: Wyoming | collected...
GGCGCGGCGCTCGCCGCGCGCTGGCGCGAGGTCCTCCGGCCGTCCGTCGCCGCGCTCGAGGGGGAAGGCGGGTCGGTGCCCTGGTCGCGCGAGGAGGACGCCGCCCTCAAGAGGGCCGTGGGGAGGCACGGGGAGAGGGATTGGAGCTCGGTAGCGAGGGAGGTGAACGCCGGGAGCGCCTCTGCCGACGCCACCGACGACGACGCTCCTGCTCCTGCCGCCGCCGCCGCCGCCGCCGCCGCCGCCCCCGGCGCCGCGCAGTCCCGACCCCGAGGGCGACAGCGCACCCCGTTCGCCTGCCTCTCCCGCTACCGCCGCTCCCTCGACTCCGCGACGGTCACCTGTGGCCGATGGACCCCCGCGGACGACGCCGCCCTCGCCGCCGCCGTCGCGACGCACGGCGCGGGCAACAGCTGGGCCGCCGTCGCCGCGGCACTAAGCGAGCGCGCCGCCGCCGCCGCCGAGGTCGTCGACGGGGAGACCGGAGAGGCGGTGAACGCCTCGGGGATCACGAGGCACTGGACCTCGAAGCAGGTGTACCACCGGTGGCGGATCCTGAGCGGCGCCGGCGGCGGCGCCGGAGGGGGCGGCGGCGCCGCCGGCGCGGGCGCCCACGCCGCCGGGACGATCGCCGTCCCACGCACGCTCGGCGCCTGGACCCCCGAGGAGGACGAGGCGCTGGTCGAGGCCGTCCGCGCCGTGGGCGAGGGCAGGTGGTCCCTGGCCGCGGCGCGCGTGTGGGGGCGCACGGACGTGCAGTGCCGCGGGCGCTACTTGCGCGCGCTGCTGCCGAGGGTGCGGCGGCTCGGGGAGGGCGCGACCGCCGCCGAGGTCGCTGCCGGCGGCGGCGGCGGCGGCGGCGGCTCCTCGGCTGCGGTCGCTCCTGCCGCTGCTGCTGCCGCTGCCCCGAGCGCTTCTGCTGCTGCTTCTGCCGCCACCGCTGCTGCTGCTGTTGTTGCTGGTCCCTCCGGGCCCGCGACGCCCCGCCTCGCCCGCAGCGGCGGCGCCGGCGCCGCCGGCCCCCGCCGCGCGCGGACCTGGGGCGCTGAGGCCGCGGCCCGCCGTCCACACTCGGGGGGACCCCCCTTCACCGCGCTCGAGCGCAAGCTGCTGCTGCGCGCGCACGACGACGAGCTGGCGGTGACGCGCAGGGAGGGGAGACAGAGGCTGCGGTGGGAGCCGGTGCTGCGGCGGTTCCGCGAGCTCCTCGCGGCGCGGCAGCAGCAGCAGCAGCAGCAGGCGGCGGCGGGCGGCGGCGGCCCCGGCGGGGAGGGGGCAGCGCGAGAGGAGGTCGGGGACCGGTCGTCGCTGATGCAGGAGGACGTCCGCGTCGAGACGCTGAAGCTGGTCTCCTCGCGCGAGGCCGCGGCGCGCCTGGAGGAGAGGAAGCGCGCCACTCGGGAGAGGAAGGAGAGGGAGAAGAGGGAGAGGGAGGAGGCGAGGGCGGCGAGGAAGAGGGCGAGGGAGGAGGAGGGGGAGGAGGAGGAGCGGGGAGGGGGCGGGAGGGAGGGGACGAGCGAGGGGGCGAGGACGGCGACGCCCCAGCACGGGCGGGGGCGGCCTCCTGCGGTCGCTTCTGTGCCCTCCTCTGCTTCCGGCCTAGTCGACGACGACGCACGTTGAGAAGCCAGAGAGAGAGAGAGAGAGAGAGAAAGAGCGAGAAAGGGGAAGAGGTTGTTCTTTCGCGCCTTGTAATTGTACGCAGCTTCTTGAGTTTTCTTTTTCTGTACGTGCTCTGCAATGAACAGTCCTATCTTACATTCAGTACTTTTTCCCGCTGCGGTGCGTTCTTCTTCTCAGCTGAGTACCCAGCAGCAGGAGGAGGAGGCTACGGCGCGGCGGGAGGGTCGCTGGGGGCCGCAGCAGCGGCTGCAGCGGTAGCAGCGGCAGGGGCAGCGGCAGCGGCCCTCCTCGCCCGCCACAGCCCCGCCTCGGCCTCCTCCCTCTCCCACCGCGCCACCAGCCATAGCTCCTCCCTCCGCTCCTCGCAGGCCCGCTTGGACCGCCGCACGGCCTCGTCCGCGCGCGCCTCGGTGCGCGCGGCGGCGTCGCAGGCGGCAGAGGCCCTCCGCGAGGCGACCTCAAGCCAGGCCTGCCGCCGCGAAAGCAGGAGGAGCTTCCTTCCGCTCCCGCCCGCGCCGCTGCCGCCTCGCCCGGCGGTCGATGTTTCCGATGCTCCCACCTCGTCCGCGTCGGCGGCCTCGGGGCCCTCCTGGGCGAGGAGCTGTTTTGGAGTTTCAAAGGTGGAGGTTTGGAAGGTCGGAAGGGGTCGAGAGGGCCGAGGAGGTGAGGTGAAAGAAACAAGGAAGAAGAACGACGGGGGGAAAACTAGATCATTCGCTGCTCCTGTCTTCCAACTGCCAGCAGAAAATCATCTTCTTCTATCCTTACGTGATACGGTAGCAGCCTGTCTATGGCGTCGTCGGCGGATGCGAACGGAGACGAGACGTCGGGGTTGGACAGTGCGGCGAGGTCCCTGGCCACCGCTTCGGCGATGCGGGCGGCGTGCGTCGTCTGATGGTGCTGATTCGTGTTGCTGTTGTTCCCGCCGCCGCCGCTGCTGCTCGCACCTGCCTCTCCGCGCGTGAATGGCAGAGACTGAGGAGGCTGTGCTTGCCGCTGCTGCTGTGGCAGCGACAGAGGCGGCGCCGCAGCAGCTTCCATCGCGAGTTTCGATTCGTCGCCACGCAGCCTCCAAAACAATTTGATTTTTCGTTTTTTTTTCCGTTTTTTGACAATTTCGTTTTCCACTTTTCTCTCAAGCCCTCATCATCCCCGTCCTCCCGCGCCGCCGCCGCTCGTCCTCCGTCTCCCCCTCCTTCGCCTCTCCCCCTTCCCCTTCCTCGGCGACCTCGTCCACGCCCCCGGCTCCCGCCAGAAAGATCTCGGCCGTCCTCTCCAGCGCCTCGCAGGTCGACTCGTCCTCCTCGTCCTCGTACCCCTGGCGCAGCAGCTCCGGCGCGTCGAGCTCCCAGAGCCGCGGGCGGCCTCCGAACTCGTCGTCGTTGGCGAGCACGAGGACGGCTTCGGCGAGCGCGGCGCGGACCTCCGGGTCGGGGTCCTTCGTTGAGCTTTCGGCGGGAGCGGCGCCGGCGCCGCCGGCGAGGGGGGCGGTGCCGGCCCAGGCCGCGGCCCCAACGCCGCCCGCACCCAGCGTCTTCTCCCCTCTCTCCCCTCCTCGCCCTCCCTCTTTCTCGGCAGCCCTCTTCTCCCCGCAGAGCGCGCGGAGCATAGCCGAGAGGGCCGCGCCCTCTTTCAAAATCTCCTCCATGGTTCCGTCGCGGGAGGCGGCGAGGCAGCAGTTGCGGAGCGCTGCCGCGGCGGCGCGCCGCGCCGGGGCCGACAGGGAAGCGTTGCCTCCTCCCCCGCCGCCGCCAAACGCCGCCTGCGCCACGGCCCCGAACGCCCCCGAGGGCCCCACGAGCAGCCTCCTCCCGTCCGGAAGCGCCGTGGCGTTGGCGAGCAGCGCCGCGACGCCCTCGGCCTCCCCCCGCAGGAACCGATGCAGCAGCACGGCGAGGTTGAACCCTTCGACCCTGCTCTTCCCCAGCTGCAGCAGCAGGCTCGCGCCCTCTTCGAGGGCCGTGAGGTTGGAGAGGAGCATTAGGAGCATGTCGGAGCGGGAGGGAGGGGAGCCGAGGGCGAGGGAGGAGGCGAGCGAGGAGGCGGTCGAGGCGGCGGCGGCGGCGGCGGCGGCGGGGGGAGGCGAGGGATCTCCCTCGCCCTCCTGCTCCCTGAGGCAGTCCATCGCCCTCTGCACCGCCCCCAGGTCGAGCATCGCCTTCGCCACCGCGGGGTCCTGGGACAGGTTGACGAGCGCCGCCAGCGCCGGGCGGCGAGAGGAGGAGGAAGGAGCGAGCGGGCTTCCCTCCCCGGCTTCCTCGGCCGCCCTGCGCAGCAGCGGCGGCAGCAGCCGCGCCGCCGCGCCGCGCAGCCTCTCGCAGCCCGCGGCGTCGCCCGTCAGCCCCTCGACGAGCCTGCAGGCCTCAAGCCGCACCTCGGGCCTGTGCGCGTCGCCGAGGAAGTCAATGAGCTCGTCGAGCTCGTCTACCTCTTCTTGGTGGTCCTGCTGCTGCTGCTGCTGCTGCTGCTCTTTGGCGCCGGCGGCGGCTTCGTTTTTCGGCGGCGGCGGCGGCGGTGCTGATGCTTCGGCGGTCGTCATATTTTAAACGGGCAAACAGAGAGGCTGCTGGGAGAGAGCGCCTGTGACTGCTGCAAGGTTGAGATGACGGTCCTCTTGTTGGTGCTGCTGTGCGTGTTCGTGCGCCGAAGAAGAGACGGAGAGAGTGCTCCGAATCGGAGCTTACTAGCGAACGAGGGGGCAGTCGATGGAAGGAAAGCAAGAGTGAAATTTTCGACGCTCGGAAAAAAAAGTCTTGAAGAGACTGAATGATCTGTCACTTGCTTCTCTTCACTCCACGCCCCACTCCCCCCCCACGCTGGCCTCCTCTCCTAGGCGCCAGCTCCTCCCTTCTCGCTGGGGAGTGTCCACCTCATCCATATTTCATAGAATGCCCGCGGCCATGCTGCGCGCCCGCTGTGCGCCCGTGTCGACTGCGAAAGCATCGACGTCGTCGCCTTCTTCGTCTTCTCGCGTCGCCGCCGCCGCCGTCCCGCTGCGGCGTTCGCCCATCGTCGCTCGTGCCGCCGCCGCCGACGTCGAGCTCTCCCCGGGATCCCCTCCCGCCGACCTGATCATCGTTACGGGAGACGCGCCCTCTGTCTCCTCGGGAGGCAAAGTCCTCGAGAAGAAGCGCTCGAGGAGGTTCAAGGAGCTCAAGGCCAAGGTCCGTTGAAATGTGGGAGAGAGGAAGCAAGGGAGACTGCCGAGATCCTTCTCGTCGCAAAGCTGCCCCCTGGCGACAGCCGCGTGCTCAATCCAGCCGTGTCGGAGGCGTGCACTGGAGGATTCAGAGGCCGACCCCTGGAGAGAACGATCAATTTCGGTCACGGACGAGGCGAAATCCCAACGAAACAAACGAAACTCAAACAAACGAGCCGCCGCCGCTAGTTTTTTTTTCCTCCTCTTCGCTCACCTCCTCCTCCTCCTCCTCCTCCTCCTCCTCCTCGTTCTTTACTTTCTTTTTCTCTCTCTCTTCTTCACTTCACTCCTCCTTTCTCCACAGGTCCCCACCAAGGAGGTCTCGCTCGACGCCGGCGACGCCGTCGCGGCCGTGCTCGCCACCTCGTCGGCCAAGTTCACCGAGACCGTCGAGTTCCACGCCAGGTAAGAGAGTTAGACTTTTCCTCTTGTCTCTCGCGACGGAAAAAAAAAAAAAAAAAAAAAGCACGAGGGGAAAAAAACTCAACCTCAAAATTTAAAACAAAACTCAAAACTTCAAAACTCGACTCAAACTCTCCAGGCTCAACATCGACCCCAAGTACACCGACCAGCAGCTCCGCGCCACCGTCCGCCTCCCCGCCGGCACGGGCAAAGAGCTCCGCGTCGCGGTGCTCTGCAAGGCCGAGGACGCGGCCGCGGCCCGCGAGGCCGGCGCCGACTTCGTCGGCGAGGACGACCTGATCGAGACGATCGCCGGCGGCATGATGGACTTTGACAAGCTGGTCGCGACCCCGGACCTGATGCCCAAGGTCGCGCGCCTCGGCCGCGCGCTGGGCCCGCGCGGCCTGATGCCCAACCCCAAGGCGGGGACCGTCACTCCCGACGTCGCTGCCGCGGTCAAGGACTTCAAGGGGGGCAAGGTGGAGTACCGCGCCGACAAGGCCGGCAACGTCCACGTCGGCATCGGCCGGTCCAACTTCTCGAAGGAGAAGCTGATCCAGAACCTCAAGGCGGTGCAGGACTCGATCGACGCCAACAGGCCTCCCGGGGCCAAGGGGACCTACTGGAAGACGGTGCGTCAGAGGAAGTTTTTTTTATTTCTTTTGCCTTTTCCCGGGCTCTTTTCGAGGTCGAGAGACGACAACGACAATGACAACGACGACGACAACGACGATCGGAAACTTTTCAAACTCACTCTCTTCGTTTTCCCCCCAAACTCTCTCGTTTCAAAAACATACAGGCGAGCCTCTGCTCGACCATGGGCCCGGCTGTCAGGCTCAACTACTTCGCCCTCAAGGACCTCACCCTCGCAGAGTGAAGAGAGTGAAGAGAGAGGGAGACAGAAGGAGAGGGAAGGAAAGAAAGACTGAGGTGAAAAGAGAAAAGAGAAAAGAGAGACTTTTTTTTTTCAATTTTCCTCCTTTTATTATATTCGTTTTCCGTTCATTCTTTTCAACACCAAAACCACCCACAAATTTTGAGAGAGAGAGAGAGGAGTAAGTGTAACTACTCGCGAGGAGAGAGAGAAACTATTTCAAAAAAGTCCCTTTCACAAGAGAAAGGAAAAGAAAACAAAAAACTCCTTCATCGGAGGTCGACGGAATCAAATCCAGGCTGTTGCTGCTGCTTCGCTCCTCCTCCCGCCTCTGGAGGCACCGTAGGCACGAAAGAGGACGACGACGGCGATCCCCCCGCGGCGGAGACGGCGAGCGGAGAGTCGAGGACGAGGCCGTCCGAGGCCTCCCTCCGCAGCGCGCCCCGGGGCGCGACGGCGACGACGCCGAGGTCTTGCGGCGGTGGCTGCCGCGACGATGACGAGGCAAGGGGCCCGGCCTCCTCATCATCGTTGGTGCTCCGGTACCGCGCCTCCTCGCCGTCCTCGTCGTCGAAAACGTCTTCCTCGTCGATCGTGAAGGGGTTTTTCGGGGCGGGAGCGGAAACCGAAGCAGCGCTGGCGCCCGTCGCTCTCGTCGCCGCCGTCGTCGAAAAGGAGGCGGCAGCGGCGTTCCCGCCGCCTTCCCGCGGCGAGAGGGCCGCGCCGCCGCCCTTGCTCCCGATCCCGGAGGCTGTCTCCCTGCCCACGGCGATGAAAGTCTGCGCCCGCACCGTCCTCGGAGTGCCTCCTCCCCCGCCGCTGCCGCTCCCCCTCTTGCCGCCGCCGCCGCCGGCGCCAGCGCCGCCGCCGGGCTCCGACGCCCCCCGGCTCCCGCCCCCTCCGCCGCCGCTGCCCCCCGAGTCGTACAGGACATAGTTGTGGTACGCCGGGGCGAACTGGTGCACCGTGTCGGCCACGACGTCGCGGATGGAGATGGCGTGGCGCATCGAGGTGAGGTCGACGCCGCCTGCGGTCCCGGCAGAGTTGCCACCGCCGCCGGAGACGGCGGCGCGCGCCGCGGCGCCCGAGGAGAACGCGGCGGCGTCGATCCCGCCCTTGTTCGCTCGTCCGAAACAGCTCCGCCCAGCCGCGTTCGCCCCCGCGTACTCCCGCCACGGGAACGCCAGGGCCATCGCGACCGCGGCGGGGAGCATCTCACAGCAGAGCAGCAGGTTCTGCATCGCCTTCCCCGCGGCCGCGCCCGGGAGCGCGCCGACGCCGACCGCGACGCCGACGGCGACCGACTGCCAGAAGGTCGCGAAGACGACGCTCTTGACGCACACGAACTTGAGCACGGGCTTGTGCGGCCTAAGCAGGTCGCGCGTGCCCATGTAAAACAGCAGGAGCGAAAAGAGGGCCCAGGAGTACGTGACGTTGTACACCAGGGTGATCCACAGGTACCCCGAGTTCGCGCCCCAGGACCCCTCCCTGAACTTCCCCTCGTGGTGCAGGGCGATCGTCACCGCGGCCAGCACGGGCTTCAGGAGGACGAACTGCAGCGTTCCGCGCTTGCAGCGCCGGACGAAGGCGCCGTCGACGGGCGTCGGGCCCAGGCAGCAGGTGCAGTGGGCCAAGGACGGACTCAGGACGAAGCCGGACATGGCGATTTCGACCCTTCCGGCCCCTCCGACGTAGGCGAGGCAGAGCGAGAGGAAGTTGTAGATGACCCATGCCTTGAGAAAGAGAGAGAGGAAGAGAGGGAGATAGAGAGTGATGGAGAGAGGGAGACAGAGAGAGAGGGAGAGAGAGAAGGAACGGGTGAGTCAAAAACGAGAGAGAAGAGAAGAGAGCGCGAAAGAAAGAAGAAGGACGAAAAAAACGCACCTCGTAGCAGTCGCGGACGGTGTCGAGGTAAGGGGCCGCGACCGGGAACAGCAGCGAGAAGAAGCTCGTGACGGAGTAGAAGGGGACCATGAAGACGATGCGGACGATATAGCGCTGGAAGAGCGGTTCCGTGTAGTGCCGGAGGTGCTGGACGATCTGCACGTTTTTTTTTGTTGTTGTTGGAGAGGTGGAGGTCGAAGAAGAGTTTTGAGTGCCTGCTCGCGTCGGACGGAAACGGAAAACGGAAAACCATCGACGCATTTCTCGAGCGTTTTCCCCGTCTCGTTCTCCCCCCAACCTGTTTTCGGTCCTCCTCCTTCGGCACGGCGAGCCAGTCCTTCCTCACCTGATGGATCGAAATCAGCACGGCGGTCCAGGTGCAGATGCCCGCGACAGCGAGGAGGGGCTTGCTCGAGGAGACGTCGATCATTTTGATGCGTTGACTCTCTCTGCCTCTCTGTTCTGTGGCCGTTTCCTGCCGCTCTGTCTATTTTCTTTCTACGCGCACCGCGACAGATGAGTTCGCGGGCGTGTGCTTCGTTGAGGGATGAAAAGAAACAGAGAGATTTCCGTGCGGGCGCCTCTCTCGCGCAGCAGTGACGACGCAGCGTCGCCCCCAGTCGCGATGGCGCGAGAGAAAATGTCGCTGGCACAACCTTCTTCGAACGAAAAAAACGGAAAGAAAAAATGACGACGGCGGCGGCCAATCCGACATCGAGCAGCGCGCGCGCCGCCGACGCCGCTCCCCCTCCCCCTCGCGATGTCGCCATCGCCATAGTGAAAGCGTCACAGCGCGAGCACGTGATCAGCAGGCTGTGGCCCGAGTTCGTCAAGGTAAAGAGAGAGAGAGAGAGAGAGAGAGAGAGAAAGAGGGAGAGAGAGAGAGACAAGGGAGAGAAAAACACATGCGACGGCTAGCGCCTCTCTTGCTCTGTCTCTTTTTCTTCAACCTCCTCTCCTCAACTCACCCGCCTCCCTTCCCTTTTCCTCCCAAAAACATAAAACAACAACAAAACGACAGTCCCAGAAGCTCAAGCACGCCGACCCGACCCGGGCGTCGACGGCGGCGCTGTCGCTCTTCGTGGCGCGACTACTGGCGGGCGAGGTCGGAGGAGGAGGGAGCGGGGACGAGGGAGTCGAAGGAGGAATCAGCGACGCCGCTGCCGTCGCAGAAGCGGCGTCGAGGCTCGCGAGGAGGCACCTGGGCGTCGCCGAGCAGCTCGCAGCGGAGAAGAAGGCGTCGAAGGCCGCAACAGAAGCGCCCAAAGCGGCAGCGGCGGAGGCAGCGGCGGGAGAAGGAGCCCCCGACGGCGGCGGCGCCGCCCCGCTCCCCCCGCCTTCCGCCCCGCTCCTCTCGCTCTCCGCGGCGGTCCGCTCGCTCGTCGCCGCGACGCTCGCGCACCCGCGCTCGAAGGAGCTCTACGGCTCCTTCCCTGTGACGTCCAAGGGGTGGAGGAGACTGCCGCGGGTCTACGGGAGCGCGAGCGCGGGAGCGGGAGGCGAAGGGAAGGGGAGCGACGTCGGCGTCGGCGCCGGCACTGGCGCCGGAGCTGCTGCTTCTTCCCCGCCGGCTTCCTCCTCGTCGTCTCCTCCTCCTCCTCCTCTCCCCCCGGCGCTCGTCGCCATCGACTGCGAGATGGTGGAGACCGAGGGAGGGGATCAGACGGACCTTGCCCGCGTGGCGGTCGCCGCGAGCATCCCGCTGTGCTGGTTCGAGGAAGACGAAGAAGAGGGAGGCGGGGGAGAAGGGGGGGAGGACGGGAAGAAGCAGAAGGACGACGGCGGCGGGGCAGAGGAAGAGGACAAGGCGGCACACGGCGGCGGCGGCGACGGCGCCCCCTCTCCTCCCTCTCCCCCTCTTCCTCCAAAGCAGCTCTCTCCGCTCGAGGCCGCGGCCATCTCCCTTCGGAAAGCCGGCTACGGCCCGCCGCACCTCGTGCTCTCCAGCGCCGTCGCGCCGGCGAGGAGGGTGTCGGACTGGAGGCCGGGCATCACGGGCCTGACCCGCTGCTCCCTCGCCGCGGCCCCGATGAGCCGGGCAGGGGCGCAGAGGGCGGTGGCGGCCGCGGTGGCCCGCGCGAGCGGGTGGAGGCTGGGGGCCGAGGGGGGGGCCGAGGGCGAGGAGGAGGAGGGGTCGCCGCCGCCGTCGCCGTCGCCGCCGCCGGCGCCCGGACCCGCGGCGCGCCCGCGGCCGCGGCGCCTCCCGGCCCCGGCCGTGCTCGTCGGGCACGCGCTCCACCACGACCTCCGCGCCCTCAGGCTCTGCGCCGCCTCCGGGGAGCTCGTGATCGACACGGCGCTGCTTTACGGGTACGAGGGCCTGCCGAGGGCGACGCCGGGGCTCGCCGACCTCTACGCCGCCGTCGTCGGCCGCAAGAGCGGCGGCGGCGGCAAGAGCGGCGGCGGCGGCGGCAAGAGCGGCGGCGGCGGCAGCCCCGACGAAGGGAACACCGCCGCCGCCGCCGCCGTCGCGCCCCTGCGGAGCCCGGGCGCCCCGCACGACTGCGCCGCCGACGCCGTCGCGGCCCTCGCCCTGGCCGCCGAGGCCCTCGCCGCCCGCGTCGGGAGCGGGAGCGCGAGCGGCGCGCGCCGACCGACGGGCCGCAGGATCACGGTCCCCGCGCCGGCGCGCAAGGTCGACCGCGACGAGCTGTGCAAGCTGCTCGTCCACGGCCTGAGGCCTCCCGCTCCCCCCTCGGACTTCGACGCCGCGGCCGCCGTCGCCGGCCTGTTCGATACGATGCCCGCGGGCGTCGCGAGGCCCAGGTTCGTCGAGGCCGTGGCCGCTGCTCCGGGCACGGAGAAGGAAGCGACGGGGGCGGCGGCGACGACGACGAAACCCGCGGCCGCCGCGGCGACAAAGGCCTGGGCGGTCTTCGCCACCCCGGCCGAGGCGGACGCGGCCTTCGCCGCCCTTCCCTTGCCCAACCCGGGCTCGCCCTCCTCGGCCTCCGTGGCCACGGACTCCCTCGGAAGGCCGCAGCGCCTCGCGAGGATCCCGGCGACGGCGGTCGCCCCCGCTGCCGCTGGAAACGGGGGAGAGACGAAAGACACCGAAAGCCCCGAGTCGTTTGTGCCGTCGGCGCTGTCTTCGCAGGTCGTCAGGGTCCGCAAGGCAGCGGCGCACGCCGGGATGAGCCACGGCAGGTTCAAGCCGGCCAAGAGGGACCGGTCCGCGGCGTCGGTGAGGCACGGCAGGGAGCAGAAGATGCGGCGGAAGTGAGAGAAGTTGTTTTTTTTGTAAGAAGAGCTAGTTTCACCCTTTCTCCTCTCCATTTTCTTTTTCTCCTCTTGTCTGCGGGAAAGAAACTCCTCTTTTTCTCTCCTTTGCTTACTGTTGATTCCAAGAAGAAAAATCGCATCTCTGTCTCGGAACGAGGAACAGTCAACTCGCGCGCTCTTTCAAAAGGAGAAAAACATGAACAAATGAAAAACAAAAAAAAACGTGTTCTCTCTCTCCCCTTTCTCCTTCTCCTTGCTCCCTCTCCCGCTCCCCCTCTCTTCTACAACGCCTCTTCTAATACCTCAGCCAGTAGGTGCGCCTGCGGAAGTACGTGTAGTCCGGCAGGTTCTGCGTGTCCCCGAGCGCCGCGATCGCGACGTCCTGGTCGAAGATAAACCTTCGCGCCACCTCCTGGACCTTGGCGGGCGTGACGGCGTCGACCCTCGCGAGCATCTCGGCGAGCGGCACCCTGCGCCCGTAGACCAGCAGCTGCCTCCCGATCTCCTCCGCGACCCCGGCGGGCCCGTCGCCGGCGAACAGCAGCGACGCCTTCAGCTGCGTCTTGGCCCGCTCGACGTCCGCGTCGCCGGCGCCGTAGCACAGGCCGGAGACGTCGCGCATGACGGACCAAGCGAGGTCGTCGACGGGGCCGCCGGGGTCGGCGACGGCGTAGACGCCAAAGAGCCCGGCGTCGTGGTAGTTCGTGTTGAAGGCCATGTACGAGTCGCAGAGGCCGTTGGCCGAGGCGCGCTGGGCGAGCATGGGGGACGCGGCCCCCCCGGCGCCGCCGTGCTTGTCCCACGCGCCCAGCATCGACTGGATCACCATCAGCGGGACGGCGTCGGCGTCGCCCCAGGAGGCCCCCTTGAAGGCGACCGCGAAGTGCAGCTTGCTCATGTCCGGGTCGCGGAGGCGGACCTCGCTCCCGGTGAAGTGCGCGGGGCTCGCTGCCACGAGCTGCCCCGTGGTCGGGTGGCCCTCCCCCGAGGGGAGCCCGCCAAAGGCCTTGGCCGCGAGCTTGACGAGCTGGTCGTGGTCGACGCCGCCCGCGGCGGCGACCACCATGCGGGGCGCGACGTAGTTCGTGTCGATATACTTCTTGAGGTCGTCCCTGTTGAGTTTAGAGAGAGTGCGGCAGAGGAAGGGGGGGGAGAGATTGGAGGAAAAAGGGAGCGTTTGAGTTTCTTTGTCTCGTTCGGACGACCTCGGAAGGGGGGGGGGGAGGAAAATCGAGACTTGAACGCACCTCGTCAGCGACTTGACGTTGGCAGCGGGCCCCAGGATCGTCCTGCCCAGCGGCGTCTGCTGGAACGCCGTCGCGTGCAGATGGTCGAACACGACCTCCTCGGGCA
>Ga0315283_10004144_pt1 | contig 12553 bp, 13 predicted proteins | sample YL17G09_0_MG_FD_204541 | JGI IMG/M metagenome (GOLD analysis project Ga0315283, IMG submission 204541) | Sediment microbial communities from Yellowstone Lake, YNP, Wyoming, USA - YL17G09_0 | ecosystem: Environmental > Aquatic > Freshwater > Lake > Sediment | place: USA: Wyoming | collected...
GCGCGGGGCACCGACGACGGTCCCCTCCAGCAGGGCTCTGAAGATCTCGGACGGGGAGAGGAAGCTCGCCAACTCGGCGATCTTGCGATCGAGCGTCTCGAGCGTCGCGGTTTCGCGGCTCATCGTCGGTTACCTCGAGCGGGCAGTCACCCGCTAGTCTTCGGCCGTCAGGAGAAGAGGATTCTCGAGCAGAGCCTGAAATTCCGCGAATCCCGGGAGGAGGCTGCGAATCTCCGGGGCGAGCTCGAGCGCTCGCGCCAAATGTTCAATCGCGCGGTCGTCCTCGCTTCCGCGCGCGAGCACCGAAGCGAGGTTCAGCCGATAGGTCGCATGGTCCGGAACCAGCTCGACCGCTTTTTCGTAGGCCGCCTGGGCTTCGACCAGGGCGCCTAGTTCCTCGAGCACGTTGCCGAGGTTGTTCCAGCTGAGGTCGTAGGCCGGGTTGAGCGCGAGCGCTCGGCGAAAACACTCGTTCGCCTCGCCGATCCGCTCCAACTGGACGAGCGCGTTGCCGAGATTGTTCCAAACGTCGTAATCGCCGTCGTTGTGGTCGAGGGCCGTCCTGTAAGCGGCGGCCGCCTCCTCGAGGCGACCCAGGTCGAGAAACGCGTTCCCGAGGTTGTACCAGGTCCAGTAGTCCAACGGGTTGAGCGCCGCGGCGCGGCCGTAGGCGTCGGCTGCTGCGACAAGATCTCCCCGCCCGGCGCAGGTGAAGCCGAGGTTGTACCAGGATTGATGGACGTCCGGCTGGAGGGTGACGGCCGAGCGGTAGCAGCGAGCCGACTCGTCGAGGTCGCTGAGGTCGGCATACGCGGTGCCGAGATCGAACCAGGCCTCTGCGAGCGTCGGATCCAGGGAAACTGCCTGCGTCCACGCCGCGATCGCGCCCCGGACGTCGCCGCTCCCGAAGCGGCCCACGCCCTCCTCGAGAAAGAGAGCCGCTTCGCCGGTTGCCGCGGACGCGGCGGAGGACGTCGGTCCGTTGACCGCATCTTTCATGCGGCGAGGCAAACGCTGTCCTGAGCGCCGGTGCGGCGGCTCGGAGTGGGGCGTATGGTCGTCGCGGCTCAATGTGTGTTGAACCCGGGCTCAGGCCACCCCCGGGGAGTTCGCTCTTGTACCATGATGGAGACGATGCGGTCAACGGAGCGCCGATGAAAAAGAGACGGACCCTCGCTTCGGAGAGGGTCATCGAGGGCGTCGGACTTCACAGTGGCGTACCCGTGCGCCTGCGCCTTCGTCCGGCGCCTGCGCACTCGGGGATCGTCTTCGTGCGCGCCGACCTCGGTGGGCTCAGGATTCCCGCACTCATCGAGAACGCCGGGCCGAGCTTCTACGCCACGGTGCTCCAAAAAGACGGCGCCACGGTCAGCACCATCGAACACCTGATGGCGGCTCTGTACGCGATGCAAGTCGACGACCTCGACATCGAGCTCGACGCCGCCGAAGCGCCGATTCTGGACGGCTCGGCGAAGCCGTTCGTCGAGGGGATCCTCGCGGTGGGATTCAAGGAGCACGACGCCGTCCGTGAGTATCTTCACATCACGAGACCCCTGATCGTCACGCACGAGGATAAACGGATCTCGGTGCACCCCTGCTCGGAGTACCGCGTGACCTACGCGATCGACTTCGATCACCCGGCTTTGGGATACCAGGAGCTCACGGCGTCGTTGTGGCGGTCCGATCAGTTCGCGGAGAAGCTCGCCCCCGCGAGAACGTTCACGTTCGAGCATGAGATCGCGGCGCTTCGGGAGCGCGGACTGGCCCTGGGGGGATCCCTCGACAACGCGGTGGTGATTGGAAAGGCGGGAGTCTTGAACCCGACGCTGCGCTTTGCGGACGAGTTCGTGAGGCACAAGATGCTCGATCTGACGGGCGATCTCTCGCTGCTGGGGAGGCCTCTGCGCGGTCACGTCGTCGCCTACCGCGCCGGTCATGATCTTCACGCGCGCCTGGCCCGCGCGATCGCCGACGCCAAGGACGCCTGGTACCTGGCACCATGGACCGACGCCGCCGAGGAGAGTCCGGTGCCGTGATGGGGACCATCGCTTGAGCCGGGTCCGGCGCACGATTCAGTGGAGCGCCCTGGGCGTCCTCTCCTTGGGCGGGCTCTGGGTCTTCTATCGATCGAGCCTTCGCGTCGCGGAGGCCGGCCCGAGGATCGTGGCGAGCCCCTATCTCCTCACGCTGCTGACGCTCGCGATCATCGTCCTCGCCCTGGCTTTCGTGGGTATTCTCATCAGGAATCTCGTCCGGCTCATCGTCGATCGCAAGCGAGGTGTACTCGGCGCACGGCTCCGGACGAAGCTCGTTTTCTTTTTCCTCGCGCTCGTGCTCCTCCCCGCGTTCCTCTTGTCATTCGGCGCAGGTGCCTTCATCAAAACGACCGTGGAAGATCTGATCAGAACCCCCGTCGAAGAGGTTTCCCGGTTGGCCAAGGAGATCGCCAAGGACGCAGGACGGCGTGAAGAGTCACGCCTGCTCGATCACGCCAGATTCTTGGCGACGGAGTTGGCTTCCGTTCCTCCGGCCACGGCGGACGACGCCCTCCGTGTCGCCACCATCCAGTGGCGCCAGCGGGAGGGGTTCGACGTCGCGGGCTTCGTTCTCGACGGAGCCTCAGCCTTCACCGACATCGCCGACAGTTCGGGCTCGACCGGCCTGACGAGGGATGCGGTGCAGAGTGCGGTGCGCCGCGCAGGTGTTGTTGCGGCGCGAACCGGGACTCCGGTGTTCGACCAGGAGCCCGCGGGCGGGGTGGTTTTGCTCGTCGGCGCGGCCCCGATCGATCCGGCCGCTCCTCGGCGCGGGGCCGCGGTGGCCGGGGTCGTCGTCCGGTCGGACCTCAAGACGTTGCTGGAGGACATCGACGCCGCGGATGATGCCTCCGCGAAGTTTCGCGCCGAGCGGCGTGAGGTGCTGCGCCTGTACTACTCGATCCTCGCTTTGGTCGGCCTCACGATCGTTTTCGTGGCGTCATGGATCGGGTTTTACGTGTCTCGCCGGATCACCGTGCCGCTCGAGCAGATGGCCACGGCATCGCGCGAGATCTCCGCCGGGAACCTCGGCGTGCGCGTTCTCACCAACGTCGGTGACGAAGTCGGCCAGTTGGTCGACGCGTTCAACGAGATGGCGGGGCAGCTCCAGGAGAGCCGCGAGGTGATCACCCGCAGCACGGCGGATCTGCGTCGTACGAACCAGGCGCTCGACGAGCGGCGGCGCTACATCGAGACCCTGGTGGCGCAACTCGGCACGGCGGTTTTATCCCTCGACCGCGAGGGCCAGGTCACCACCGCCAATCCCGCCGTCCTTTCCATGATGGGACTCGCCGTCACGCCCGGGGAGAATCTCCGGTCGGCCCTCGAGGTCGCGGGTCTCGATCCCCTCGCGCGACTGCTCGACGATGCGACGTCGGGCGGCGGGCGCGACATGCGGCGAGGGCTCGTTCTCGATCGCGGCGGAACGCCGATTTCGGTTTCGGTGCACGTGTCGCCGCTGCGTAGCATGCAGGGAAGCGACCTCGGAACGCTCGTGATGGTCGAGGATCTCACGGATCTTCTCGAGGCCCAGCGCTTGGCGGCTTGGCGCGAGGTGGCGCGCCGGGTTGCGCATGAAATCAAGAACCCGCTCACGCCGATCCAGCTTGCGGCACAGCGTCTCAGGAAGAAGTGGGGCGAGGGGGCCGCGGACTTAGGCGAGGTCGTGCACGACGCGACGGCGACGATCGAGCGGGAGGTGATGGGGCTGAAAGCGCTCGTCGACGAATTCTCCCTCTACGCCCGGATGCCCGCGCCTTCTCCCGCGCGCGTGGATTTCGGCGAGATCGTCCGATCGGTGGTGGCGCTTTACGGCGTGCACCCGGGCGTGGCCTGGGACGTCCGTGTCGACGGCGGCCTAGGGGTGGTGCACGTCGATCCGGACCAGATGCGACGGGCGCTCATCAACCTGATCGACAACGCGGTCGCGGCCATTCGAGGCGTCGGGACGATCGGCATCGTGGCGCGTCCTTGGGATGGGCCGGGGTCGCTGCGCGTGGAGGTGGCCGACAGCGGGCCGGGAATCGAGGCGGCGTACCGCGAAAAGGTGTTCACGCCCTACTTCTCGACGAAACCGCGGGGGACCGGACTCGGACTCGCCATCGTGCAGCGCATCGTCGTCGAGCACCAAGGGTCGATCCGCGTCGAGGACAACGCCGGAGGCGGGGCGAGGTTCATCATCGAGATCCCCGGCGACGGGACGTCGGGCGTGGCGCGAACCGACGCGCCCCAGCAATCCGGAGGAAGCGATGAGTCGTGAATCGATCTTGGTCGTCGACGACGAACCGGGAGTCCGCTCGATGCTCGAGGCGATCCTGAAGGACGAAGGGTACGGCGTGACCGCCGTCGGCTCGGGGGAGGAAGGGGTGACCGCGGCGTCCGCCCGCGGGTTCGACGCGCTTCTGCTCGACGTCTGGCTTCCCGGGATCGACGGCCTCGAGACGTTGTCCCGCCTGAAGGCGCAGGGTATCGACGCGGAGGTCGTGATGATCTCCGGTCACGGCACGATTGAAACCGCCGTGAAGGCGACGAAGCTCGGAGCGTTTGATTTCGTCGAGAAACCGCTTTCGCTCGAAAAGACGCTTCTCGTCTTGCGCAACGCGCTCCGCCAGCGCCGTCTCGAGAAGCGCAACCGCTCGTTGCTCGACCAGCTCGCACGGGATACGGAGATCCTGGGCGACAGCGAGGCCGCCCGAAGGGTACGGCGCGAAGCGGACGCGGCGGCCGCTTCGGAAGCGCCGGTTTTGGTCTGCGGCGAGGTGGGCTCGGGCAGGGAAACCGTCGCGCGCCGCGTGCACTCGGCGAGTCGCCGCGCGGACCAGGCCTTCGTTCACGTCGCCTGTGCCGGCCTGAGCGGCGCCGCGGGTGCCGCGGTGCTGTTCGGATCGGAGGCGGGTCCGGGACGCCTCGCGCTCGCCGAGCGCGGCTCGGTTTTCCTCGAGGACGTCGATGCGTTGCCGGGCGCTCTTCAGGCGGCGATGGCCGCCTGGATGCCGGACCATCCCGGCGTCCGGTGGATCGCCACGGCCGCCGCGAACCCCGCGGGGCTGACGTCGCCCCTCCGCGAACATCTCGACGTTGTCCGGATCACGATCGCGCCGCTGCGCGCCCGGCGGGAGGACATCGCACTGCTTGCCCTGCGGTTCCAGCGCGACCTCGCGCGCGAGTATGGCCGCGCGGAGAAACGATTCTCAGGCGAGGCGCTCGCGGCGCTTAGCCGCCACGATTGGCCGGGCAACATACGCGCCCTCCGCAACGCCGTGGAGCGCGCCCTGCTGCTCGCTCCGTCGGACGAAATCCAGGTTGCGGACCTGCCGCTGGATCTGGGCGGCGCGACGCATCCCGCGGAGGACCTCTACGGTTCGTTCGAGACGCTGGCCGAGGGTCTCGCGGCGTTCGAGCGGTACTTCCTGCGTCGCGCCCTGCGGGAAGAGAAGGGGGATCTGGAGGCCACCGCGAGGCGCGTGGGCGTCTCTGCTGCGACCTTACGCGACCGCATCGGCTGACCGGCCGAGTCAGGACGCGCGGGAGCCTGTGCGGGACACCCAGGCGAGCGCGCCGGAAACCGTGATCAGGGTGGCCAGGGCGGCAAGCACGGCCGAGAGCGAGATCGCTCCGATCGTCCAGGCGCCCCAAGCTTCGGACGAGCCGGCCCACGCGACCGACTGAGCGGTCATCCGAATCCATTGCGCGGCCATTCCGATCACCGAGATCAAGCCGTCGGTGTCGTCGGGGGTGAACCGAGGCATCGCGGGCGTCGCCACGTCCAAGCGCAGGGACGGCAAGACGCGCGCGGCGAGTCCTCCGCAAAGCGCGGCTATCGCCCCCCACGCGGCAAGCCGCAGCCCGTGTTTCCGCCGCGTCTCTCGCGAGAGCTCCAGGGCGGGCCGCACCGGTCGGTCGGGAAGCGAAGCCATGACCGTCCCGAAAAACGACTCGCCGACGCTGACCGCGTCGGACGCCCCGTCGAGCATCTCGGCCAGCCTCGATTCCCGCGCGAGCACGATGCGGCAGGCGGTGCAGGTCGTCAGGTGTCGCGCCAGGCGGAACGCCTCGCCGGGCTCCAGATCGCCGTCCACGGAGCGGACGATGAAGGGGCGGATGAGACGGCAGCCGGTCATCCCGCCGTCTCCGGGCCGAGGACATCGACCAGCCGTGCCCGGAGGAGTTCGCGCGCTCGAAAAATACGGTTCTTCACCGTTCCGAGCGGGAGCCCCGTGATTCGGGCGATCTCGTCGTAGCGACAACTCTGACTGTGCCTCAGGAGGATCAACTGACGGTAGCTCGTCGGAAGCGCCGCGATGGCCTTGTGGATCCGGCTCCCGAGCTCCCTCCCGCGAAGGACCTCATCGGGGGACGGGTCGGTCCCGGCGATCACCGGAGCCGCGGGGGCCTCTTCGGACGACGCCGGCTCGCTGAGCGAGAGCGCCCGCGGCTGCCTCCTGCGCAGGTGATCGATCGCCCTGTTGGAGGCGATGCGGTAGAGCCACGTCGTGAACCGGTAGCGGGGATCGAACGAATCGAGCGAGACGAAGACTTTGAGGAAAACTTCTTGCGAGAGGTCGGTCGCGGCATCGCGAGAACCCACGAGCCGGAAGATGTAGTTCACGAGCCCGCGCTGATGGCGGAGAACCAGCGCTCCGAAAGCGTCGCGATCACCGGCCAAGGCCTCATCGACCAGACGCTCGTCGGAGAAACCGGCCAGATCGGAGATCGTGCTCCGAACGGCGCCTGGAGCTGGGGAGGGTTTGCACAAGGGTTCCATCGTGCTCTTTGATACGCGCGGGGGCCCGAAAGGTTTTCAGGTGGATGCGAAATTCTCGGAGTCACCGCCTCGGGAGGAGGCCTACCTTGCCCGACCTGGCGCGTGTTACGATCCGCCGCGTGTCGTGCAATTGTCGAAGGAACGGGTAGAAGGGGGTCAGGCGTGGAGGCGTCGCGGCTGGGGGACAGGGCCCGCGGCAAACTGATGAGCCTCCTTTCGGACGACCATCCCGATCCCGGCCGGTGGGTCGGACGGCTCAGGTCCTTGCGCGACCTCGAAAACACCCCGGTATTCGCCAGCGCGATACGCTTCCTGTTCCACCTCAAGGTCGACGATGCCGAGGCCGAGCTTCTCCTTGAGCGGGTTCTCGATCACCGCAGTGCGTTGAGCCGCGAGTTGGGGCGCGACCCCGGCTTGAGGGTCGCCGCGATGGACTATCTCTCCAACATCGAGAGGCGCTACGAGAACCCGAAGATCGTCGAAATGGACGAGTTCGAAGAGACGGAACGGTCGGCTCGCACCGATGCCCTCACCGGGCTTTCGAACCGGCGCGTCTTTCACGAAACGCTGGACGCCGAGATCCGCCGCAGCCGTCGCTATCGCTGGCCGGTGACCGTCCTGATGCTCGACTTGGATCACTTCAAGGACGTCAATGACACGTTCGGCCACATGCTCGGCGACCTCGTGCTCGAAAGAGTCGGGGGCATCGTCCGGCATGCGGTTCGCGATGCCGACGCGGCGTGCCGGTTCGGTGGCGAGGAGCTGGCCGTCGTTCTTCCGGAGACCGCACGCGAGGGCGGATACGCCGTCGCCGAGCGCATCCGGCGCCGAGTGGAGCAAGCGTTCCAAGGCCGGCCCGTCGACGGGCACGACATTTCGATGACGATTTCCGCGGGACTTGCGACGTTTCCCGAGGACGGCCTGCACGCGGAAGAACTCCTCGCGCGAGCGGACGAGGCGCTTTACGGCGCGAAGCACGCGGGGAGGAATCGCGTCTGTGTTCACTTCCGCGAGAAGCGGGCGGCCCTACGCTTCCCCGTCAAGTCGGGGACCGCGGTGCGCCTGGGAAGTCCGACCGGGGGCGGCGCAAAGGCCGTCAACCTCAGCCGGACCGGTGTGCTCCTCGATGCGGGAGCGGGGCTGTCGGTCGCGGATCGGGTGCGTCTCAACTTCGAGCGATGCGGTGGTGCGGGCATCGAGGAGGCTTTCGAGCTTTCCGGTCGCGTCGCTCGCGTCGTCGCCGATCCCGCCGAGCCCTCCCACGCGCAAGTCGGGGTCGCATTCGACGATCCGATCCCCGAGTCCCAGCTCGCGGCGCGGGTCTCGCTTTCGCGGGTGGGAGCCCGCGGCCCGCGGGGCGCCGTTCGATGATCACGCGCGAAGAGGCGGCCCTTCTCAAAGACCAGCTTCTTCAGTTGCTGGCGGAGGACACGCGGAACACCGAGCGCCTTTTCGCGAGACTCGACGCGATCTCGAAAGAGTCCGGAATCGAAGCCCACGCCGCGCTCATCCTGATCCTGACGCAGCTCGCCTTCGACGAGGCCGAAGCCCGCGCGCATTGGGAAGGGATTCTGGCGCACCGTCACGCCCTCTCGCTCTCCCTGGGGCGCGACGCCGGCCTGCGAGTGGCCGTCCTCGACTACTTCATGAACGTCAACCGGCGGCTGATCAACCCGACCCTGATCGACGTCGCCATGGAAGAAGCCCCGACGCGCGTCGACGTCGATCCCTTGACGGGCCTCGCGGGCGACCGTCCCTTTCGCGTCGCCCTTCAGGGAGAGCTGCGCCGCGCGCGGCGCTACGGGCACGCCGTCGCGATCGCGATCTTCGACTTGGACCGATTCGGCGAGGTGAACCTGCGCCTCGGCCGGCTGGTCGCGGATCGCCTGCTCCGCGAGGCGGCGATGATCCTCGGCAACAAGATCCGCGACATCGACTTGGCCGCGCGCCCCGGAGAAGACGAATTGGCGATCCTGCTCCCGCAAACCGGCCGCCACGGCGCCTTTCTGGTCGCCGACCGGTTTCGCCGCGAGCTCGAAGCGCACTTCAGTAAGCGCGAGGCGGGGGGGAAGCCTGCGGACCTGACGGTGTCGGGAGGTATTGCGGCCTACCCCGACGACGGCGTCGACGCCGAGGCGTTGGTCGCGCGCGCGGCCCAGGCCCTCTACCAGGCGAAAGGCTCCGGCAAGAACGCGGTCCTCGTGCACAGCCCCGAGCGCCGCCGCTTCCTGCGCTTCGATCTCGAGACGCGGCGCTGCGAGATCGAGGTGCTCGCTCCGGTCGACGTGGGAGCGGGGCGTGCGCGCAACCTGAGCCGGAACGGACTGCTCTTCGCGAGCCCGGAGCCCATCGAGGTGGGTGAGGACGTCGAGATCCGGCTCGAGAGCGGAGGCGTCGACGCGCCGTTGCGGGTCCTGACGCTTCGCGGGCGGGTCGTGAGGCTCGAGGAGGCGCCCTCGGGCGAGCGCGACCGTTTCGAGGTCGGGGTCGCGTTCGACCTCGACGCGGGGAAGGGCGAGCAGGACCTGCTCGAATTTCTCGAGCACGCCGGACCGGAGCGTCCCCCCGAGCCGGCGTGATGCGCCTGCTCTCGATCGACGCCTCGACCTGGTGGGGCGGGGTCGCCTTGCTCGAGGTCACCGAAGGCCTGCCGAAACTCGTGGCTGAGATCGGTGTCCACGTCGAGGGGTCGCACGCGGCGCGTTTACTCCCCTTGGTGGAAGGGCTGTTGGCGACCGCGGCGTGGCCGAAAAACTCGATCGACGCGTACGCCGCGGTGCGTGGGCCGGGGTCGTTCACCGGGGTTCGCGTCGCCCTCGGGTTGATGAGCGGGTTTGCGCTCGTGGCCGGGCGTCCCTGCGTGGGTGTGGGAACGCTCCACGCGATGGCGGAAGCGTACGGTCCTGCCGCGGCCGATCGCGTGCCGCTTCTGGACGCAGGCCGCGGCGAAGTTTACGGCGCACGTTTTGACCCGGGGTCTTATCCTCCCCTCGAGTTGAGGGGCGCCTGGGTCGGAGATCCCGCGCAAGCCGTCGAATCCGGCGCCACGCTCGTCCTGTTCGCAGAGGGCGCGCGCGTCCACGAAGTACGGCTGCGCGAGGCGGGTTACACCGGCCCGATCGGTCGCGGGGGAACCTCCGTCGCTGCCGCCGCGGGCCGGATCGCACTTTCGAAGCTCGCCGCCGGGACGGTCGCCGCGGGCGAGGTGGCCCCCCTGTACGTGCGGCCGGCGAGCGCGAAAGTCAGGCTGGTATGACCGGCGGCCCGGTCGCCATCGAGCCGATGACGGCCGCGGATCTGCCTTCCGTTTTGGCCATCGAGCGCGAGTCGTTCACGACCCCGTGGACCGAAGCCAATTTTCGACACGAGATCGAAGGCAATCCGTTGGCGTGGAATCTCGTCGTGCGGGCGGAGGGGAAGGTGGTCGCCTTCGCCTGTACGTACATCGTCGCCGACGAGTTGATGATCAACGACCTCGCGGTCGATTCCTCGCAACGGCGGCTGGGTCTCGCACGCGCGATGCTGCGGCATCTCGCCGACGGGGCGCGTGTTCGCGGATGCCGCCGCGCGACCCTCGAAGTGCGCCTGGGAAACGAGCCGGCCCGCGCGCTTTACGAGGGCTTCGGGTTTCGCGTCGTCGGGCGTCGCCCCGGGTACTACGCCGACACGGGGGAGGATGCGCTGTTGTTGACGTGCGCCCTGACGTCCGCATGACGACACATTGCCTCGAGGAGCCGGCGCGCCTACAGTTGCAGCGTCCGATCCCTCGATTCGCAGCAGGAGGAACCGCATGAATCAAAACAAGGACGAGGTCAATTTGCATCGGCTCTCCCTCAAGCATCGGGAACTGGAAGAGCGGCTGGCCGTGCTGGCGGGCCGGCGGTTTCCGACCGAGCCGGAGCAGCTCGAGGAATCGACGCTGAAGAAGATGAAGCTCAAGGTCAAAGACGAGATGGAGGCGATCCTGATCCAGCGGCCGGAACTCGCGGGTCGGCACGGATGAGGTTGGACCGCGCTGGGTGGCCTTTCGTTCTGGGGCTTTGCGCCTTCACGCTCGCCGGTTTTTGGTTCTCGCCCCTCCTGTCGGCGGTTGGTGTCGTGCTCTTGGTCTTCACGCTGAACTTCTTCCGCGATCCGGAGCGGCACGCCCCTGAGAATCCCGACGCGTTGTTCAGCCCGGCGGACGGAAGGATCATCCGGGCGGACAGCGCGCGGGTTTCGATCTTCATGAACGTGTTCAACGTCCACGTCTGTCGAAGTCCGGTCGCCGGACGGGTGACGTCGGTTGCGCATGAGCCCGGCCGTTTCCTCGCCGCGATGAAGGCCGAGGCGTCCGAACAAAACGAGCGCACCACGATCGTCGTTCAACCGCCCACGGGGCCCCCCGTGCGTTTCGTGTTGGTCGCCGGCTTGATCGCCCGCCGGATCGTCTGCCGCGTTGCCGCAGGGCGCGGACTTCTCGCGGGAGAACGCGTCGGGATCATCCGTTTCGGCTCCCGCGTGGATCTCGACCTCCCCGCCGGTACTCAGCCTGCGGTGGGTGTGGGAGACCGCGTCGTCGCGGGCGAGACGGTTGTGGCCCGCCGGGTCTGACCGCCCGCATAGAGCGCCCGTCCCGTCTCCGATATAGTGCCGGGCCAAAACAGAAAGGACGATCCCATGGCCGGCCGACGCAAGCTTCGCCGCGGCATCTATCTGCTGCCCACCGCGTTCACGACGGGCAGTCTGTGCTGCGGCTTCTACAGTCTCATCGAATCGTCGCGTGGCGATTACAAGTCTGCCGCGCTCCTGATTATCGTGGCGGGAGTGCTCGACGGCCTCGACGGCCGCATCGCTCGGCTCACCGGAACGACCTCGGAGTTCGGCGTCGAGTTCGACTCTTTGGCCGACATCTCGTCGTTCGGCATCGCTCCGGCTTTTCTGGCCTATCAGTGGGCGCTCCAGTCGTTTGAACGCGTCGGCTGGCTGATCGCTTTTCTTTTCGTCGCATGCGCGGCCACTCGGCTCGCTCGCTTCAATATCCAGCACGGGTCGATGGACAAGCGGTTCTTCGCGGGCCTTCCCTCGCCGGCGGCGGCGGGCGTCATCGCAAGCGTCGCTTTCGCTTTCCCGTATCCGCCGACTCAACTCGGCCTGTCCGTGCTGATCGGCGTGCTCGTCGCGACGGCCGCCTTGCTCATGGTGTCGCACGTTCGTTATCGATCGTTCAAGACCCTCGACCTCAGGAGCCCGCGGTCGTACCTGTCGGTCGTGGCGATCGTGCTCGTGTTCGTCGCGATTTTCGTCCACCATCGCTCGATGATGGTGATCGCAAGCCTTTACTTGCTGTCGGGACCGGCGGCCTGGTTTCTGGGTTGGGTCATGAGAGGGCACGGTGGGCCGCGCGCGGAGCCTTCCGCCCCGATCGAGGAGGCCGTCGATGACACTCCCAGTCGCTGATCCGGCCGGCGGACGTATCGCGGTCCTCGGCGCGGCGAGCCCCGCGGGAGCACACGTCAAAGCCGCGCTCGCCAACCGTGGCGTCCCGGGAGGGAGGGTGGCGCTGTTCGGGCTTCAACGCGAAGTCGCGGTTCTCTCCGAGTACGACGGCGAGGCGCGTCTGGTGAGGGCCGCGGACGAGCTGGACGCGGCCGCCTACGCCGCGATCTTCGTCTGCGAGGTCGGGCACGGCCTCGCCGATCTGACCCGGGCCGCGGCCTCGGGGACCCTGGTGGTCGACATGACGGGATCGATCGCGGGAGCGGTTCTGAAG
>Ga0315283_10004147_pt1 | contig 12550 bp, 12 predicted proteins | sample YL17G09_0_MG_FD_204541 | JGI IMG/M metagenome (GOLD analysis project Ga0315283, IMG submission 204541) | Sediment microbial communities from Yellowstone Lake, YNP, Wyoming, USA - YL17G09_0 | ecosystem: Environmental > Aquatic > Freshwater > Lake > Sediment | place: USA: Wyoming | collected...
ATGACGTGGTCGCGCACGAACAGCGTGCCAGTGAGCACGTTGCGGATCAGCCGGGCGTTGGTCGGAATACGGATGCCGAGCGCCTGCTCCACGGCGCGCACCGACGCAGCGGCATGGACGCCGTTGCAGGTGCCGCAGATCCGCTGGGCGAGCAACCAGGCATCGCGGGGGTCGCGACCGGGCAGGACCGTCTCCATGCCCCGGAACATCGTGGCCGAGGACCATGCCCCGGTGACACGGCCGCCGGTGACGTCGGCATCGATCCGCAACTGGCCACCGATGCGGCTGACGGGGTCGATCGTGATCCGGGCCACGTCAGCGCTCCCCGGTCCCGGCGGGCGCGTCGGCTCCGGACGAGTCGGCCTCAGGCGAGTCGGCCTCGGACGAGTCGGCCTCGGACGAGTCGGCCTCGGACGAGTCGGCCTCGGACGAGTCGGCTGCCGCTTCGACCGGCGTGGCGTCGGGGGCCGGTACGGCCTCCACCGTATCCGCGGCAACCATCTCTGCGGCGACCCCGGCCTCGGCCGTCGCGAGCGCCTCGCGTCGCCCCTGGCGGGCCCGGCGCGTGTAGCGAGTGCCCATGCCCACGGCGTGCACGCCGGCGACCGCAGCGACGCCACCGACCATGGCAGCGCCGACCATGTCGGTCGTGAGGTTCGGGAAGAACGGGACCGGCGACGGCAGGCGGCGGTACGCCGGCCCCATCTGGTCCCAGGAGTCCGTGCTAACGCAGCCGACGCATCCGGTGCCGGCGCGCACGTTCCAGCTCACGCCGAAGCCGTACCGGACCGTGGGGCAGTTGCCCATCGCCTCGGGCCCCTTGCAGCCCAGCTTGTACAGGCACCATCCGCGCTGGGCGCCCTCGTCCCCCCAGGACAGGGCGAACTCGCCGAACTCGAAGTGCGGACGCCGCTCGCACTGGTTGTGGATCAGGTTGCCGTACGCGGCCAGCGGACGGCCCATCATGTCGAGGGCCGGCCACTCCCGGAACGTCAGGTAGTGGACGATCACCGCCGTCAGGTTGATGACGTTCATCGGGCAACCCGGCAGCGTGATGAGCTTCGTGCCACCCACGAGGCCCCGGATCCCCTTGGCGTCGGTCAGGCCCCCGCTCGCCGCGGGGGCGCCGCCGTCACAGGCACAGGAGCCCACCGCGATGACGGCCAGGGCGCCCGCTGCGACCTCCCGGACGATGTCCGAAACCGGCCGTCCGCCCACGAGGCAGTAGGCGCCACTGGCGCCGTCCGGGATGGCGCCCTCGATGACGGCCACATAGCCGTTCGGGTAGCGCTCCATCGCGCTCGTGCGAGCCATGTCCAGCCCGGGACCCGCGGCCGGCAGCAGCGACTGGTGGTACTCGAGCGAGATCGTGTCGAGCAGCATCGTCTCGATCTTCGGGTCCGGGGAGCGGAGGAGCGACTCGGTGTTGCCGCCACAGGTCTGGGCTCGGATCCAGATGACCGGGAGGCGCGGCGCCGCTTCGACCGCCTGGGCGATCCGCGGGGCGTAGGAGGCGGGCAGCGCGAGTGCCGCGGCCATCGCGGAGGAGAACTTGAGGAACGACCGACGGGTCATCCCGCGCTGGATCAGCGCGGCATAGAGCCCCTGGTCGTCCATCGTGTCTCTCTTTGCTACCGGGCACGGCGGGCGGCGCCGGAGGCGTCTCGAGGCCATGCCAAACACAAGGCGAGGGGACGCTGGTACTAGGCGAGGGGACGCTGGTACCGATCTTGTACGACGGCCGTCGGTGCGATAGGTACCAGAGGTCGCGGCAGTGCATGGCGAAGGGCCCCCCGAACGGGCCCGGATGGAAGGGGACGCGACCTGCCTGACGGCCCGCGGAATCCGCCGGGGGCGGGGCCGGGGGCGGGTTACGGGTCCGCAGACTCGGCGAGGTCGACCTCGTCAGGGCTGTCGTCCCGCCGGTACGGGACGTCCACCACGACCGTGTGCGGACGGCCGAGCAGGATCGAGCGCAGCCGCTGCGCCGACTGGTTGTAGAGGATCCGCTCCCACCAGTGGCGGGCGACGTACTCCGGGATGACGACGAAGGTGATCGGCTCGGCCTTATCGGGCGGCCAGGCGCGGTCGAGCACGTCGAGGTACGCCATCAGCGGACCCGCGAGCGCCCGATACGGGCTCTCCACGATGACCAGCGGCACGCCCGGCACCTGGCGGTCCCAGCGTGCGCGCATGTCCGCCGACTGCTCCGGGTCCTCGCTGATGAAGACGGCGCTCACGTCGTCCGTGATGGACCGGGCCACGTTGAGCGCGCGGACGACGGCCCGGTTGAGCGAGGGGACCGGGACGATCGCCCGCTCCTGTCGGTTCGGCGCCGGCACGATGTAGTCCCCGAGGAGCGCCAGGTGGCTGGTCGACGCCGCGTACTGGCGGTTGATGAACAGCATCACCCCCACGATCGCCGGGATGAGGATCGCGACGATCCAGGCGCCGTGCTCGAACTTCTCGGCCAGCACGATGACCAGGACCACCAGCGTCATCAGCGCGCCGCTGGCGTTGACGATCAGCCGCCAGCGCCAGCCTGAATCCCGGCCCCGGAACCAGTGGACGACCATGCCGCTCTGGCTGAGGGTGAAGCAGACGAACACGCCGACCGAGTAGAGCGGGATCAGGCTCGTCGTGTTTCCCTGGAAGGCGACATACAGGCCGGCCGCGATGGCGGCCAGAAGGATGATCCCCCAGCTGTAGGCGAGTCGGTCGCCGCGGAACGAGAACTGGCGCGGGAAGTACCCGTCCTCGGCCAGGATCGCGGCCAGGCGCGGGAAGGCGTTGAAGCTCGTGTTGGCCGCGAGGAACAGGATCAGCGCGGTCGCGAGCTGGAAGATGTAGAACAGCGCGGTGCCGGACCCGAACGCGGTCTGGGCCACGAGGGCGATGACCGTCGGGCCGCCCGACAGCGGCACGGACGGGACGATGTCGTACGCGCGGGCGATGACGGTGACGCCGATGAAGATGACGCCCAGCAGGACCGCCATCGCCAGCATCGTGTTGCCCGCGTTCTTCGCCTCGGGCGGCTTGAACGCCGGGACGCCGTTGGCGATCGCCTCCACGCCGGTCAGGGCGACCGAACCGCTCGCGAACGCTCGCAGGATCAGCACGATGCCGAGGGTCTCGGTGCCCATCGCCACCGCCTGCGGCTGTGGAGGCAACGGGGTCACGGTGCCTGTGGCGATGTGGATCAGGCCCGAGGCGATGATGACCAGCGCCATGCCGACGAACAGGTAGGTCGGAACCGCGAAGATGTTCCCGGACTCGCGCAGGCCGCGCAGGTTGGCGATCGTGATCAGGGCGATCACGGCCACCGCCACCTCGAGCCGGACCAGGTCCAGGCCCGGCAGGATGGAGATCAGCTGGTCCATCGCAGACGACGTGGACACGGCGACCGTCATCACGTAGTCGATGAGCAGCGCGGCCGCGGCGACCAGGCCCACGATCGGGCGGAGCTCCTGGCGTGCGACCGCGTACGCGCCTCCGCCGCCCGGGAAGGCGTTGCAGACCTGCCGGTACGAGATCGCGACGACCGCGAGCAGGATCGAGATCGCGATGGCGACCTCGATCGAGACCAGGAGCGCGCCGGCGCCGGCGAGCACGAGCACGCGCAGAATCTCCTCGGTCGCGTAGGCCGACGAGGAGATCGCGTCAGAGCTGAAGATGGGCAGCGCCAGCCGCTTGGACAGCCGCTCGCCCACTTCCTCGGCAGACGCCAGCGGCCGGCCGATGAGCCAGGACTTCCAGCGCAGGAGCGTGCGCTCGAGCGGGGTCCGCGGTAGTGACGCCTCGCGCTTGGCGACGAGCTGGTTGGGGCCCGTGTAGCGGAAGTACGGCGTGTGCGGACGTTCGACGCGTACGCGCCGGTCGCCCGGCTTGCGGCCGGTGATGGGCTTGCGACCGCCGATCAAGCGTTGACCTCAGATGCGATGTGGGCCGTTGCAGCGTAGCGCGTACTGGTTGTTGGCCCGACCGTCATCAGCAGATGGCCTCGACGACGACATCGAACCGGTCACCGCGGGCGGTGGCGCGGGCCAGCAGACGCACGCCGGCCTCGAGGGCTGGGCGGCGGCAGCGGTCCAGGACCTCCTCGCCGCGGGCCAGGCCGGCGACCATCACGCGCGGGGCGGCTCCGGCCGCCACGAGAAGGATCGCCTCGCGCACGAGGCGTTCCTCGCCCGCCACCGGGTCGAACGACATGGGCGGGGCGACACCGAGATGCGGCGCCGGCTGCGTGCTCATGACCACAGCATCCGCCCATCCTCCAAGAGGTTTCGGTTGCGGTTCGGAACCGCGCGCCTAAGGTTTCCCTAAAGGCCCGGGGCCGCTCCCTCGGGATCGTCCGGCACGTCGCGGATCCGGTAACCCACACCGGGCTCGGTGGCCACGAGGCCGGTGAGGCGTCCCTCCGGGTCAGCGGCGGCCAGCTTGCGGCGTAGCTGGCTGACGTGGACGTAGACATAGCTGTCCTCGTCCTGGTAGGCCTCGCCCCACACCGCGCGCAGGAGGCGGCCCTTGGTGACCACGCGACCACGATGCATCAGGAGCACCCGCAGGAGCTCGAACTCGCGCGGCGTCAGGTCGACGGGGCGTCCGTCGATGCGGACCTCGTGGGCAGCCGCGTCGAGCACCAGCGGACCCACGGCGATCCGGCCGGCAGGGTCGCCGCTCGGACCCGCGGCGCGACGCAGGGCGACCCGGATGCGTGCCCGCAGCTCGTCCACCCCGAAGGGCTTGGTCACGTAGTCGTCCGCTCCCCGGTCGAGGGCGTCGACCTTCTCCTGCTCCTCGTAGCGCCCCGACAGGATCACGATGGGCGTGGCGGCCTCGCGACGTATGGAGGTCACGACGCGCAGGCCGTCCATGTCGGGCAGGCCAAGATCCAACAGCACGAGATCCGGGCGGCGCGATGCCCAACGCTCGAGGGCGGTTCGACCGTCGGGTGCCTCGACGACGGCATAGCCGCCTGCGGTCAGCTCCCGTACCAGGGCCGCCCGCGTCTCGACGTCGTCCTCCACGACCAGGATCGTGGCGCCGGGACCCGGACCGGGATGCCTGATCACGCCCCCACCTCGAGTGCGGACGCTGCGGCAACCGTTTCCGGCAGGCGGCGGGCGGGCAGCTCGATGTCCACGGCCAGGCCGCCGAGCGCGCTGCGACGGGCGGTCACCGTGCCACCGGTGGCCTGCACCAGGCCGCGCGCGACCGCCAGGCCGATCCCGGTCCCCTCGCGGGCCGGTCGACCGGCGCGTGGCGCACGGTAGAACTTCTCGAACAGCCGTGGGAACGCTTCGTCAGCGACGCCGGGCCCGTCATCCTCGACCGTGAGAAGGACCCGCGTCGGTCCGGCATCCGTCGCCGAGATCCGGATCAGGGCGCCGCCGGGCGTGTACTTGACGGCGTTGTCGAGCACGTTCGCCACGGCCTCGTCGACGAAGACCGGGTCCACCTCCACGGTGGACGCCCGCAGGTCTGCCTCCAGCCGGCGGCCGCCCAGCCTCGCCCTCGTGCTGTCCAGGGCCCGGGTAAGGAGATCGTCGAGGTCGAACAGCTCCCGCTTGGGCCGCAGCGCACCCGCCTCGATCCGCGAGAGGTCCAGCAGGTTGGTGACGAGGCGGTCGAGGTATTCCACCTCGCGCTCGATCGCGTCGGCGCCAGCCTGGCGGTCCGCGTCGGAGAACGTGCCGCCGGGGCGCAGGCTGCCCGCGACCGCCCTGATCGTCGCCAGGGGCGTTCGCAGGTCGTGCGATACCGACTGCAGCAGGGCCGACTTGAGGGCGTCGCTCTGGCGGGCCACGTCGGCGGCACGCGACTGCTCGGCGGCACGATCGAAAGTGATGGCCTGGCCCACCTGGTCCGCCGTGGCAGCCAGGAGCCTCGTCTGGACCTCGTCGGGCTCGCCGGCGGACCGGGGCCGCGTCGCCCAGATGGAGCCGAGGGGCTCGCCGCTCGCCTCGATGCGCACCCGGTAGGTGTCCTCGGGGGTGGCCGGACGACCGGCGATGCCCGGGCGCTGCACAAGGACCCATCGGGCCGGCTGATCGCCGGGCATCCGCTGCAGCACCCGGTAGCGGGTGGGCTGCACGGGCGACCGGCCGTCGCCCGTGTCCGCGGCCGCCGTCTCCGCCGCCGGGTCGGCCCCGATCCCCACCCACGCCCGCACCAGGCCGGCCTCGCCGAGGAGAGCGCCGAGGATCCCGCCCAGCGTCTCGCCCATCGACGTCCGGGTCGCCAGCGCGCGGCTGATCGCGAACAGGGTCCGCGCCTCGCGCTCGTGGGCGGTAGCGACCTCGGCTCGCTGGCGCTGGAGAGCGGCGAGCTGCCCGACGACGATCCCGACGAACAGCAGCAGCACCACGCTCAGGAGGACGCCCGAGTCGTGGATGGCGAAGGTGTAGCGCGGCTCAGTGAACAGGAAGTTGTAGAGGGCAGCCGACCCGAACGCCGTCAGGATCGCCCCGGCGGTCCCGACCAGCCACGCGACGAAGACGACCGCCACGAGGTAGATCGCGGACGCGTTGGCGACCCCGAAGGTGTGCTCGAAGAGTGCTACGGCGCCCGTGGCGATCGCGAGTGCGCCGCCGGCCGCGACCAGGAGACGGAGGCCGTGCCCCCATGCGCTGTTCATCGCGGGGATCGTAGCCCCGTGGACTCCGCGGGCGGCGTCGTCGTCGCGCGAGCCCCGGACCCGGCCGCCCGGGCTACTGCGCAGTACGGTGGCGGAGGGTGTTGACGACCTCGATGAGGATCAGTCCGAGGCAGGCCCCACACAGGATCACGATGAAGGTGCCGCCGGTCACCGCGCCGAAGATCGTGAACCCGAGCGCGGCCACCAGCATCACCAGAAGATCCGACGAGATCCTTCGGGCCATTGTGGCCTCCGTCCAGATGCGATCGATGGATGCGCCATGGTGTTGGTGAGCCGGCAGGGACTCGAACCCTGAACCTAGTGATTAAGAGTCACTTGCTCTACCGTTGAGCTACCGGCCCGGACCGGCGGAAGGATAGCGCAAGTGGTGGGGCCGGCGCACGGACCCGGCCGGCGAGCGGACATCAGATCCTCTCGATCGCCATCGCCACGGACCCGCCGCCGCCCAGGCAGAGCGTCGCGAGACCGGTTCGCCCGCCGCGCCGTGCCAGCTCGTGGAGCAGCGTCACGACGATCCGCGCGCCGGACGCCCCGATCGGGTGCCCAAGGGCGATCGCCCCGCCGTTCACGTTCACCTTTGCCCAGTCGAGGCCGAGCTCGCGCCCGTCGGCCAGCACCTGTGCGGCGAAGGCCTCGTTCACCTCGATGAGGTCGAAGTCGGGGGCCGCCATGCCGGTCTTCCGCTCGAGGGCCCGGACGCCCTTGATCGGGGCGAGGAACAGCCACCTGGGCGTGACCTCGGCCTGGGCATAGCCCACGATGCGACCGAGGGGGGTGAGCCCGTATCGTTCGACGGCCCGTTCCGAGGCGACCACGAGCGCCGCCGCTCCGTCCGTGATCCCGGGTGCGTTGCCGGCGGTGACCGTCCCAACGGTGGCTGTGCCCCGGTCCTCGCCGTCGGGCAGGTCGAACACGGGCGCCAGGCGAGCCAGCGCCTCGAGCGTGGTCTCGCGCCGCGGGCTCTCGTCGACCGTGACGATGGTTTCGCGGCCCTTCGCGTCGCGCACGGTCACGGGCGCCATCTCGGCATCGAAGCGGCCCGCGTCCTGGGCGGCCACGGCACGATGATGGGACTCCAGCGCGAAGGCATCCTGGTCCGCGCGCGACACGCCGGACTTGATCGCAACCCGCTCCGCGTGGGTGCCCATGTGGCAGTCCTCGATGGCGCACCACAGGCCGTCGGTGACCGCCGAGTCGTCGAGCGACCCCGCTCCCAGCCGGTACCCGAACCGCGCCTTGCGCAGCAGGTAGGGCGCCTGGTTCATGGACTCCATGCCCCCGGCGACATACAGGTCCCCATCGCCCGCACGGATCGAGGCCGCGGCGAACATGATCGCCTTGAGGCCGGAGCCGCAAACACGGTTGATGGTCGTGGCCGGGGTCGTGTCGGCGAGGCCCGCCAGCAGGAGCGCCTGGCGGGCGGGCGCCTGGCCGGATCCCGCGCCGAGAACCTGGCCCATGAGGACCTCGTCAACCGGCGAGTCGGCGGGCAGCCCGGCACGCTCGACCGCGGCGCGGATGGCCACGGCGCCCAGCTCAACTGCAGAGACGCCCGCGAGGGCACCCCCGAACTTCCCGATCGGCGTGCGTGCGGCGCTGACGATGTAGACCGGCGCGGCGTTCGTGGTCATCTGCCGCCTCCTCTCAGCGTGGGTAGACGTGGAACCCGCGGCCCGTCTTCTGGCCCAGGTGGCCCTCCGCGACCAGCCGCTCCAGGATCGCCGGCGGCACGAACTGCGGCTGCCCGAACCCTTCGTGAAGCACCCGCATGATGCCGAGGCACACGTCCAGGCCGATGAAGTCGGCCAGCTCGAGGGGGCCCATCGGGTGGTTGAGGCCCACCCGGGCGCCCGCATCGATGTCCTCCGCCGTGCCCAGTCCCTCCTCGTAGGCGCGCATCGCCTCGGCCAGGAACGGCATGAGGATCCGGTTGACGATGAACCCGGGCCGGTCCGCGGAGACGATCACCTGCTTGCCCAGCTCCGCCGCCAGCTCGCGGACGGCTGCCTCGGTGGCATCCGACGTCGCCGTCCCACGGATCAGCTCGACGAGCGGCATCACCGGGACCGGGCTGAAGAAGTGCATGCCGACGAAGCGGGCGCGCCTCGCCTCCCCCACCGCGGCGGCCAGGCGATCGATGGCGATGGACGACGTGTTGGACGCGAAGATGGCCCCAGCCGGCGCGACGGCGTCCAATGCCGCCCACAGGTGCGTCTTGACCGCGACATCCTCGAACACGGCCTCGATGACGAGGTCGGCATCGGCGGCCGAGGCCAGGTCGGCGGTCGGCGCGATGCGGCCGAGGACGGCGTTGCGTTGGTCCGCGGTGATCCTGTCCTTCGCGACCGCCCGGTCGAGGCTGCCCGCGATGCGCTCGCGACCCGCCTCGGCCCGGGCGAGGTCCGGCTCGTAGAGGACGACCTGCTTCCCGATGGCCGCGTGCACCTGCGCGATGCCGTGCCCCATGAGCCCGGCGCCCGCCACGAAGACCCGATCCACGCTCATCGTCGCTCCTCGTCCGCGGTGCCCAGCGCGGCCAGCAGACGGTCGGCCGCGGCGTAGGGGTCCAGCTCGTGCCCGGCGACGGCATCGATCGCCTCGTCGGTAGCGCCCGCCATCCCGGGTGCCGCCAGCCGATCCCAGAGACGCTCGATCAGCACCGCGCGAACCTGGGAACCGGCACGGTTCCGGCGAGCCGCACGCGTCGCGCCGTCGACGCCGTGCGCCCGGTGACGGTCCAGGGCGGCCAGCAGCTCCGGGACGCCGTCGCCCGTGGCCGCAGTGGTGACCAGGACCTCCGGGCGTTTTGGGAGGGGCCGCGACGGGTCGTCGACCTCGCGGGTGGCCGGGGGCATGAGCATCGCCCGCAGCTGTGCCGCCGTCCGCTGCGCGCCGGGGCGGTCACCCTTGTTGACCACGACGATGTCCGCCACCTCGAGCAGCCCGGCCTTGATGGCCTGGACCTCGTCACCCATCTCGGGCGCCTCGAGGACCACCGTCGTGTCGGCGGCGGCGGCCACCTCGACCTCGCTCTGGCCGGTGCCCACGGTCTCGAGCAGGACCACGTCGAACCCGGAGGCATCGAACACGGCGGCTGCCGCGGCGGACGTGGAAGCGAGCCCGCCCGCGTGGCCACGCGCCGCCATCGAGCGGATGAAGACGCCGTCGTCGGACGCGTAGGACTGCATCCGGACCCGGTCGCCCAGCAGCGCCCCCCCGGTGATCGGTGAGGACGGGTCCACGGCAACGACCGCCACGCTCCGGCCTGCCTTGCGCAACTCCGCGATGAGCGCAGCGACCAGGGTGGACTTGCCGGCGCCCGGCGGACCGGTGATCCCCACGAGGTGCGCGGCGCCCGCCAGCGGGTACAGGCGCCGCAGCGCGTGCTCCGCGACCGCGGTGTGGTTCTCCACGGCGGTGAGCAGCCGGGCGAGGGATCGCCGGTCGCCGGCGCGGGCTGCGTCGGCGAGGGCCGTGGCGCGCTCGGCGGGGTCCTGCGTCACTCTGCGCGCGGGGTGGCGTTGGCGCGGATGAAGTCGGCGACCTCGCGGATGGTGGTCCCCGGGCCGAACACGCTGGCGACGCCGGCCGCCCGCAGGGGCTCGACGTCGTCGTCCGGGATGATCCCGCCCACCGTCACCAGGACGTCGTCCAGGCCGCGTTCCCGCAGCTGCGTGCAGACCCGCGGCACGAGCGTCATGTGGGCGCCGGACAGGATGGACAGGCCGACGACGTCGACGTCCTCCTGGAGGGCTGCGGTCACGATCATCTCGGGCGTCTGCCGGAGGCCGGTGTAGACGACCTCGAAGCCCTCGTCGCGGAGGCCTCGGGCGAGCACCTTCGCACCCCGGTCGTGGCCGTCGAGACCCGGCTTTGCGATGAGCACCTTGAGCGGTCGGTCGGTCATGGCGGTGATTGTAGTGGCCGCCGCGCGAGGCGCTGCGCAGCAACGGATCGAGGTGCCCGGGGCCGCGGGGGGGCGCGGTCCCGGGCAGGAGGAAGCGCGCGGATGTCAGGCGTCGGTCGCGCGTCGGAGCCTCTCGCGGGAAGGGCGCGATGCTGACACGTTGCGCTTGAAACGGCTACCGCGATTTACGGAGGTTCCGCGCCAGCCTCGCCGACGGTGGCGCGGGGTGGGTCAGGCGCCGGGGACGGGCCTCGCGAGGTGGGCGAAGAACTCGGCCCGCGTCTTGTCGTTGCGGCGGAAGAGCCCCAGGACCGCAGCGGTCGTCATCACCGTGCCCGGCTTGCGAACGCCGCGCATCGCGGCGCACAGGTGCGTCGCCTCGAGCACCACGCCGACGCCCTTGGGCTCCAGGCGCTCCATCAGGAAGCTGCCCACCTGCTGGGTCATCCGCTCCTGGACCTGGAGCCGCCGCGCGTACATCTCGACGATCCGCGGGATCTTGGACAGCCCGATGACCCGGCCGTCGGGCACGTAGGCCACGTGCGCGGACCCGAAGAACGGGAGCAGGTGGTGCTCACACAGCGAGTGGAACGGGATGTCCTTGACGACCACCATCTCCGAGTAGTCGACCTCGAAGACGGCGTGATTGATCAGCCGGTCCGGGTCCACGTGGTAGCCCGCGGTCAGCTCGTGGTACATCCGGTGCATCCGGTCCGGGGTGGCGGCCAGGCCCTCCCGCGTCGGATCCTCGCCGATCTCGAGCAGGATCTGGCGCACCGCGGACTCGATCCCGCCGCTCGAGCCCGGGACGGGCTCGTGCGCCAGCGCGAACTCGGCCGCGTCGTCTTCGCCGATCTCGTTCTCGATCTCGTCCACGATCCTGCGGACGCTCTCCGGCAGGTCGCGGGACTGGGGCTCGGGCTTCTCGGTCATGGTCAGGCGATGGTAACGCGCTGGGCCCCGAGGATCGCGGCGCAAACCTCTGCGGGCCGATACCGGATCAGGTTGTGGGCGTCGGTCGGGAAGCCCGCGACCCGGATCGGACTCCTGCCGGCGGCCGCTCGCGCCGACGCCGTCCGCCGCAGCTCGACGAGGCGCGCACCGGTCTCGCCGGACGCGAGCGCGACGAGCGCCGTTACCGGTGCCGTGACCCGGACCAGCGTCTCGCCGGGCTCGTACGCGAACATCGACCGCACCACCGCCTCCACGACGTGCGGCCTGACCGCGCGCAGCAGGCGCCCCGCCGCCGTCTCCACGACCGCGTCCCGCGCGGCCCGCTCCTGGTCCGTGTCCCAGGTCGCCGGGTCGAAGCCCCTCCGGTCCGCCAGCCAGGCGTCCATCGACCGCAGCACCTCGGGTGGCTCGTCGAGGCCGCGCAGGAACTCGTCGACGTCCACGCCGGTCGTCTCCTCGACCCGCTCCCAGCCGCCGTCCACCAGCACGAGGCCGGCACAGCGCTCGCCGAGGAGCGCCGCGGCCCCGGCCACGACGATCGCCCCGAAGCCGTGGCCCGCGAGGACCACCGTCCCCTGATCGAGCGCCCCCGAGCCCTCGGCGACCACGAGCACGTCGGCCGCGAGCGTGTCGAGGTCGAACCCGCCGGGCGGTGCGTCCGAGAGCCCGTGGCCTCGCAGGTCCGCCACCACCGTCCGCCGCGCGCCCGCCAGCCGGCGCGCGACGGGCGCCCACGTCCAGGCAGGCCCGAGGAGTCCCGGGAGCAGCACCACCCCGGGCTCCCTGCTCTCCCCCACCGGTACGCCCCAGTCATGGAAGTGAATCCTCGTCCCGTCGTCGGCCGCCACGAGGAAGCCCTCGGGCTCGGCGCCCGGGTCGGCTGCCGGCGACACGGATGGATCGAGCGCGATCGGCAGCAACGCGTCCGGCATGGGATCGTGGGTCATCGCGGCTAGGATACGGGCGTCATGACGAAGCGCCGCCGCGGGTCCCGCACATCACCCTCGCGTCCCCGCGCGCACCACGACCGC
>Ga0315283_10004148_pt1 | contig 12549 bp, 9 predicted proteins | sample YL17G09_0_MG_FD_204541 | JGI IMG/M metagenome (GOLD analysis project Ga0315283, IMG submission 204541) | Sediment microbial communities from Yellowstone Lake, YNP, Wyoming, USA - YL17G09_0 | ecosystem: Environmental > Aquatic > Freshwater > Lake > Sediment | place: USA: Wyoming | collected...
CCGCTTCGAGGCACACGCGCGCCATCGACTCGACCGTCTCCACCGGGTACTTGCCGCTGGCAGTTTCCGCCGACAGCATGACCGCGTCGGTGCCGTCGAGCACCGCGTTGGCCACATCCGAGACTTCGGCGCGCGTGGGCACCGGGCTCGTGATCATCGACTCCATCATCTGCGTGGCAGTGATCGCGAGCCGGTTCTTCTCGCGCGCGCGCCGGATCATGCGCTTCTGCAACGCCGGCACGGCCGCATCGCCGACCTCCACCGCGAGATCGCCGCGGGCGACCATGATCGCATCGGTGGCATCCAGGATCTCCTCGAGCGCCGTGATCGCTTCGGCCCGCTCGATCTTGGCGACCAGCAGCGCGTGTCCGCCCGCCGCTTGCATCAACTCGCGCGCCATGATCATGTCGGCGGCGCTCTTGGGAAAGGACACCGCGAGGAAATCCGCTTTCAGCTCGACGGCGGTCTTGATGTCCTGCATGTCCTTCGCGGTAAGCGCAGGCGCCGTCAGGCCGCCGCCCTGGCGGTTGATGCCCTTATTGTTAGACAGCACGCCGCCGTGACGCACGCTGGTGAGGATCTCCGGCGCACGCACCTCGACCACGTCGAGCACGATGCGCCCGTCGTCGAGCAGCAGAACATCGCCGGCGCGCACGTCAGCGGTGAGGTCCGGGTAGTCCAGCCCGACGCGCTCCTGGTTGCCGAGCTGGCATTGCGCGTCCAGGATGAAGGGATCGCCCTTGGCCAGGGTGATGGAGTTGTCCTGAAACTTGCCGACCCGGATCTTGGGGCCCTGCAAGTCGACCATCAGGCCGACGGTGCGGCCGAGTTGACGCGAGACCTCGCGCACCAGCGTGGCGCGATCGGCGTGGTCCTGCGCGGTGCCGTGGGAGAAGTTCAGACGCACCACGTCCACCCCAGCGGCGATGATGCGCGTGAGTACCTCCCGGCTGGAACTGGCCGGACCGAGGGTGGCGACAATCTTGGTGCTTCGCTGCAAGGTCTAGGTCCCGAACCGCAGAGGCGCGCGGGCGCAGTGAACAGCAAACGAGAAAGTGTCTAGCCTTAGCGTGCGCATTTGTCGCCAGTCATCATTGGAAGTGCCTCTGCGGTCCACTGCGCCTGCGCGTCTCTGCGGTTACGTGTTCGAAACCTCAGCCGCGCGCTGTTCGAGGATCTCCACTGCGGGCAGCTTCTTGCCCTCCAGGAACTCGAGAAAGGCACCGCCGGCGGTGGAGACGTAATCGATCCGGTCGGTCACGCCGAACTTGGCGAGCGCCGCGACCGTCTCGCCTCCGCCCGCGAGTGAGAACGCAGGCGAGGCGGCGATGGCCTGCGCCAGGGCGCGTGTACCGCCAGCGAACTGCTCGTGCTCGAACACGCCGAGCGGGCCATTCCAGACGATGGTGCCGGCCCGATCGAGGAGCGCGGTGAAATTCGCTGCCGTCTTCGGGCCGACGTCCAGGATGAGGTCGTCGTCGGCGACCGCGGCACCGTCCTTGGTCGTTGCCGCGGCGCTCGCCGAGATCTCCTTGGCGCACACGACGTCGACCGGCAGTGGCACCTCACCGCCTTTCGCACGCACGCGTTGCATCACTTTGGCGGCTTCTGGCACGAGGTCTGGCTCGCAGAGCGACTTACCGATCTTCATGCCGGCAGCGAGCATGAAGGTGTTGGCGATGCCCCCGCCGACGATGAGCTGATCCACCTTCTGCGAGAGCTCGGCGAGCACGGTCAGCTTGGTGGACACTTTCGCCCCGCCCACGATCGCCACCAGCGGGCGCGCGGGGCGCTCGAGCGCCTTGCCCAGCGCCTCCAGCTCGTGCGCCAGCAAGGGGCCGGCGCAAGCCACGGCGGCGTACCGCGCTGCGCCGTGCGTGGTGGCCTCGGCGCGATGCGCGGTGGCAAACGCGTCGTTCACGTAAATGTCGCACAGGGCAGCGATCCGCTTCGCCAGCGTGTCGTCGTTTTTCTTCTCGCCCTGGTTGAAGCGGCAGTTCTCCAGCAGCACCGCCTTGCCCGGATCGACGCTGACCCCGTCGAGCCAGTCGCGCTTGAGCGGCACGTCCTGACCGAGCAGCTCGGACAGGCGTCGCGCCACCGGTGCCAGCGATTCCTTCTCGTCGAACCGACCTTCGGTGGGGCGGCCCAGGTGCGACACCAGCATCAGCCGTGCCCCCTTGGCCAGCGCAAACCGGATGCCCTCGAGCGATGCCCGGATGCGCGTGTCATCGACGATGACGCCGTTGTCGAGCGGCACATTGAAATCCTCGCGCGCGAGCACGCGCTTGCCCGCGAGGTCGAGGTCGGTCATTTTCAGAATCGTCACGGTGCTGGTGTGGGAAGAAGCGTTAACCGCAAAGGCGCGAAGGCGCAAAGGCTGCGCAAAGTACTTCCATCATGTTCTTTGCGACTCCTTTGCGCCTTCGCGCCTTTGCGGTGAAGGGGTTCAGTGCGCGTTCATCCATGCAACGGTGGTATCTCGCCTGGATAAATCATGAGTGCGCGATAAAGTCTCGCGTCCTGTACCACCCCGTCGCGCTTCGCGCGCCACCCCTCCTTGAAAAGGAGGGGAACTTCTTCCCCGCCTCTCACGAGGCGGGGCGGCGCCGCAGGCGCCGGGGCGGTGTGGTGTGCAGCGGGCATGCTCGCGACCTTCATGAATAGTCCAGGCTAGCATACGATTGCTGAAGGCCCATTCGCTGTGACTCCGGCCGCGCGGCAACGAATGGGACATTGGCGCCTCGATCAGCGCGCGTTCATCCAGGCAACGGTGGTATCCAGCATACGATTGCTGAAGCCCCATTCGTTGTCATACCAGGCCGAGACTTTGACGAGGGTGCCTTCGACCACCTTGGTCAGCGTCGCGTCGAAGATGCTGGAGTGCGGATCGTGGTTGAAGTCGATGGATACCAGGGGCGCCTTGTTATAGGCGAGAATGCCTTTCAGCTCGCCCTCGGCGGCGGCCTGCATCACGCTATTGACCTCGTCGACCGTGGTGGCGCGCTTGGCGGTGAAGGTCAGATCGACGATCGACACGTTGATGGTCGGCACGCGAATGGCGTAGCCGTCGAGCTTGCCGTTGAGCTCGGGCATTACCAGCCCCACTGCAGAGGCGGCACCGGTCTTGGTAGGGATCATCGACTGCGTGGCCGAGCGCGCTCGACGCAGGTCTTCGTGGTAGACATCGGTGAGCACCTGGTCGTTGGTGTAAGCATGGATCGTCGTCATCAGCCCGCAGGCGAGGCCGATCTTCTCGTGCAGGGGCTTGACCAACGGTGCCAGACAGTTGGTGGTGCACGAGGCGTTGGAAATTACGGTGTGGCTGGCCTTGAGCACATGCTGGTTCACGCCGTATACGACCGTCGCATCCACGTCCTTGCCGCCGGGCGCCGAGATGATCACTTTCTTCGCGCCACCGCGCAGATGGGCCGAGGCTTTTTCTTTGCTGGTGAACAAGCCGGTGCATTCCAGCACGACGTCCACACCCAGCTCGCCCCAGGGCAGCTGTGCCGGGTCACGCTGGGCGAGCACGCGGATGCGCTCACCGTTGACCAGCATGGCGTCGCCCGCGACCTCGATGCTGCCCTTGAAGCGGCCGTGCACCGTGTCGTAGCGGGTCAGGTGGGCGTTGGTGTCGGGGCTGCCGAGGTCGTTTACGGCAACTATCTGAATTTCGCCGGTGCGGCCCGACTCGTACAGGGCACGCAGGATGTTGCGGCCGATGCGGCCGTAGCCGTTGATCGCAATGCGAATTGGCATTTGCATTGACTCCTGGGGAAGAGGATTTGCGTCCGGTTAGACGGGCTATTCTACTGCACCGCTCGCCGCGCCTCAAAAAACCGCCCGGGATTGGCGCGTCTTGCCTCGCATCGCCATTGCAATGCTGCGACGCCTTACGTACCATCTGCGCGACGGGGCCAAGGTTTGCGAACAAGAACCGCGCGCAGTGCCGGGGCACCCGGCCGCGATGCGCACCCAGCGGGGCGCTTGTCCAGAAAGACCCAACCAGGAGAACGAACAGTGAGGAGCATCCTTTCAGCAGGGGCCATGAGTGCCGTCGCGGTCATAGGGGTTCTGGCCGTCCAGGCCCCGGCCCGCGCCGCCGCCGAAGTCGAAGTGCTGCACTGGTGGACCTCGGGGGGAGAGGCCCGCTCGGTCGGCGAGCTCAAGATCATCCTCGAAGCCAAGGGCTATAAGTGGAAGGACTTCGCCGTGGCCGGCGGCGGGGGCGAGAACGCCATGACCGTCCTGAAGTCGCGCGTGGTGTCGGGCAAGCCGCCCACTGCGGCACAGGTAAAGGGGCCGGGCATCCAGGAGTGGGGCGCGGAAGGGGTATTGGCCAACCTGGACGACACCGCCAAGGCCGGCAAGTGGGACAGCCTGCTGCCGCCCGTGGTGAGCAGCGTAATGAAATATCAGGGTCACTACGTCGCCGTGCCGGTGAACGTGCACCGCGTGAACTGGATGTGGGTCAACCCGGAGGTGTTCAAGAAGGCCGGCGCCAAGATCCCGACCACCTGGGAGGAGTTCGTCGTTGCCGCGGACAAGATCCAGAAAGCCGGCTTCATCGCGGTAGCCCACGGTGGTCAGCCTTGGCAGGACGCCACCGTGTTCGAATCCGTCGCGCTGGGTGTGGGCGGGGCCGAGTGGTACCGCAAGGCCTTCGTGGACCTCGATCCCAAGGCCCTGAACAGCCCGCAGATGGAGAAGGCCTTCGTCACCTTGCGCCAAGTGCAGAAATACATCGACAAGGACGCCGCGAACCGCGACTGGAACCTCGCCACCGCCATGGTGATCAACGGCAAGGCCGCCATGCAGTTCATGGGCGACTGGGCCAAGGGTGAGTTCACCGCGGCCAAGAAGGCTCCGGGCAAAGACTACGTGTGCATGCCCGCCCCCGGCACCAAGGGCGCCTTCACCTTCAACATCGACAGCTTCATCATGTTCCAGCAGAAGGACGCCGACGCCCAGAAGGCGCAGGCAGCGCTGGCCGCGGCGATCATGGAGCCCCAGTTCCAGGAGGTGTTCAACCTGAACAAGGGGTCGATCCCGGTGCGCATGGGGATGGACCTGACCAAGTTCGACCAGTGCGCCAAGGACGCAGCGGCCGAGTTCGCCGCAGCAGCCAAGAGCGGCTCGCTGGTACCGAGCTGGGCGCATGAAATGGCGATGCCGCCCGCCAACAAGGGCGCGATGTTCGACGTGGTCACCGCTTTCATCAACACCCCGGGCATGACGCCCAAGCAGGCGGCCGAGCGCATGGCTACCGCGGGCAAGCCAAGCTAACCGGCTACAGGCGGCGGCGCGCGTAACAGCGCCCGCCGCCGCCGTCCACGACCCACGTTGGGAGGCGTGTGAACCTACCCTTAGCCAGCGCGCAGGCGCTAGAGCGCCCTCGCCGCAGTTTCGCGGATTACCTCGAGATCGCGCTGCCCAAGATCGTGCTCGGGCCGACGCTGCTGTGTGGCCTGATCTTTGTCTACGGCTTCATCCTGTGGACCGGGTGGCTCTCCTTCACCGAGTCGCGTCTGCTGCCGCGCTATGAGTTCGCCGGTCTGGTCCAGTACGTCACGTTGTTCCAGAACGAGCGCTGGTGGACCGCACTCACCAACCTGGGCATCTTCGGCGGCCTGTTCATCGGCGTATGCCTGGCGCTGGGGCTGCTGATGGCGATCCTGCTCGACCAGCGCATCCGCGCGGAAGGCTTCCTGCGCGCGATCTACCTGTACCCGATGGCGCTGTCGTTCATTGTCACCGGGACGGCCTGGAAGTGGATTCTGAATCCGGGCCTGGGCGTGCAGAATCTAGTACGCCAATGGGGCTTTCCGGACTTCACCTTCGACTGGATCGTCACCCCGGGGATGTCGATCTACACAGTCGTGATCGCGGGCGCCTGGCAGTCGACGGGATTCGTCATGGCGCTGTTCCTCGCCGGCCTGCGCGGCGTGGACGACTCGATCATCAAGGCCGCGCAGGTCGACGGCGCCGGCACGGTGCGCATCTACACCAGCATCATCATTCCCAGCCTGCGCCCGGTGTTCTTCAGCGCGCTGATCATCCTGGCGCACATCGCCATCAAGAGTTTCGACCTGGTGATGGCGCTCACCGGCGGCGGGCCGGGCTTCTCGTCCGACCTGCCGGCAACCTTCATGTACACCTTCGCCTTCAACCGCAACCAGATCGGGCTCGGCGCCGCGAGCGCCATGATGATGCTCATGACCGTGGTCGCCATCATCGTGCCCATGGTGTACTCCGAGACCCGCAGGCATCGCCGTGGCTGAGCCTTATCGAACCCAGACGGTTGGTCCGCACCTGATCGGCCGCGTGATCCTCTACGCGCTGCTGATCTTGCTCGCGCTGTATTACGTCGCGCCGCTGCTGGTGATGGTGACCACCTCGCTCAAGACGCTGGACGAGATCCGCGCCGGCAACCTGCTCACCCTCCCCGGCGTGGTGACATTCGAGGCCTGGGGCAAGGCCTGGGCCAGCGCATGCACCGGCGTGGATTGCGGCGGCTTGAAGGGCAACTTCATGAACTCGATGCGCTTCGTGGTGCCCGCCGTAGTCATTTCGACCCTGACCGGGGCCTTCAACGGCTACGTGCTCACCATGTGGCGCTTCAAGGGCAGCGACGTGATGTTCACGCTATTGCTGGTGGGCTGCTTCATCCCGTTCCAGGTGGTGCTGCTGCCGATGGCGCAGACGCTCGGTTGGCTCGGCATCGCCAACTCGACGCCCGGCCTGATCTTCGTGCATGTAGTCTACGGGCTCGCCTTCACCACGCTGTTCTTCCGCAATTTCTACGTCTCCATACCGGCCGATCTGACCAAGGCGGCGCGCATCGACGGGGCCGGCTTCTTCACCATCTTCTGGCGCATTATCCTGCCGCTTTCCCCGCCCATCATCGTGGTGTGCGTGATCTGGCAGTTCACCCAGATCTGGAACGACTTCCTGTTCGGGGTGGTGTTCTCCTCCGGCGAGCGACAGCCCATCACGGTCGCGCTGAATAACCTGGTGAACACCTCGACCGGGGTGAAAGAGTACAACGTCGACATGGCCGCGGCGATCATCGCCGCACTGCCGACGCTGTTCGTATACATCGTGGCTGGCAAGTACTTCCTGCGCGGCTTGACCGCCGGGGCAGTGAAGGGCTGACAAGAGGACAGACCGTGGGTGCGCTCTCGATCCGCAATGTGTTCAAGCGCTTCGGCGCGACCGAGGTGCTCAAGGGCATCGACATCGAGGCGCAGGACGGCGAGTTCCTGATCCTGGTCGGCCCATCGGGCTGCGGCAAATCCACGCTGCTCAACATGATCGCCGGGCTGGACACCATCAGCAGCGGCGATATCGCCATCGGCGGGCGAGTCGTCAATGACCTGTCACCCAAGGACCGCGACATCGCCATGGTGTTCCAGTCCTACGCGCTGTACCCGAACATGTCCGTGCGCAACAACATCTCGTTCGGACTGAAGATCCGCAAGGTGCCGCGCGACAAGCAGGACGAAATCGTGGCCAGGGTGGCCAAGACTTTGCAGATGGAGCACCTGCTCGAGCGCATGCCCTCGCAGCTTTCCGGCGGGCAGCGGCAGCGGGTGGCGATGGGGCGGGCGCTGGCACGCGATCCGGCGCTGTTCCTGTTCGACGAGCCGTTGTCCAATCTCGACGCGAAGCTGCGCGTGGAAATGCGCACCGAGATCAAGCTGCTGCACGAACGCCTCAAGGCCACCATCGTCTACGTCACCCACGATCAGATCGAGGCCATGACGCTCGGCGACCGCATCGCGGTGATGAAGGACGGCGTGGTGCGCCAGCTCGCCACGCCGCAGGAGGTCTACGACAACCCGGCCGACCTGTTCGTGGCCGGGTTCATCGGCTCACCGTCGATGAACTTCATCCGCTGCCCGGTGGCGCAAAGCGAGGGGCGAGTGGGGGTGCAGCTGCGCGAAGGCGGCGAGACCTTCCTGTTCCCGGCCCCGGCACCGGTGCAGAAAGGCCTCGGCGCCTGGGTGGGCAAAGAAGTGGTACTCGGCATCCGCCCCGAGCAGATCACCGACAAGACGGCCTTCACCGGCGTGAATCCCGACCTGGTCACGCGCAGCGCCAAGGTCGAGGTGGTACAACCCACCGGCCCCGATACGCTGATCCTCATCCACCTCAACGACACGCCGGTGACCTGCCGCATACACCCTGAAGCCAACGCACGACCGGGTCAAAGCATGACGCTCATGTTCGATCTGTCGAAGCTGGTGTTCTTCGATCCACAGACGGAGGCGCGTATCGGCTAAGCGGGTGGCGCCTCAGCGCGCCCGAGCGGCGCGCTGGTAGCGCAACTTGAGCAGGATCACGATCAGGCACAGCGCCAGTGTGACGACGTTCGCAGCGATGATCGGCGCCGAGCCGATGAGCAGCCCGTACATCAGCCACAGCAGCACGCCCGTGCTGAAGATCGAGAACATCAGGAACGACACGTCGTTCGCCGATTTGGTCAGGTAGATCCTCAGGACCTGCGGCACGAAAGCGAGCGTGGTGAGCAGCGCCGCGATCATGCCCAGCACTTCAGCCAGCCGGGACACCGGCATCAGCCGCCGCGGTTGATCGCCACGGCCAGCCCGCTCAGGGCGGGATAGTCGGCCAGGATGACGAAGGTCGGGATCGCTGCCAGGTAGGCGGAGAAGCGGCCTTTGTGTTCGAAGCGGGCGCGGAAAGCCGAGCGCTCGAAGTACTCGCCCAGCTTGGGCACGATACCACCGCCGATGTAGACGCCGCCGAGCGCACCCAGGGTGATCGCCAGGTTGGCCGCCGCGCCGCCGAGCACCGCGCAGAACATCGCGAGCGCTTCGGCGGCCTGCGCATCGCGCGCGCCCGCACCAGCGTCGGCCACCTGCTGCGGCTCCAGCGCCCGGACGGTAACGTGGTCGAGCCGGCACAGGGCCTGGTAGACGTTCACCAGCCCCGGGCCACTGGCGATGCGCTCCGTCGACACGTGGCCGAAGCGCTCACGCAGCACTGCGAGCACGGCGTCTTCGCGCGCGTCCATCGGGCTGAAGGCGACGTGACCCCCTTCCCCTTCCAGCGGCACCCAGCGTTCAGCGCAGCGCACCAACCCCGACACACCCAGGCCAGTCCCCGCCCCGATCAACGCGATCGCCTTGTCCGGTAACGCGTGACCACGGCCGACCTGGCGTATCTCTTCGGGGCGCAGCGCGGACAGCGACAGGGCGAGCGCGGTGAAGTCGTTGAGCACGAGCAGGCGCGACAGGCCCAGCTGCTGGCGCGTCTGCTCGATCGAGAAGGCCCACGGGCTATTGGTAAGCTTGACCAGATCGCCGGTGACCGCGGTGGCCACGTCGATGGCCGCTTCGCTCACGCTCGGGTTACCGACCCCCATCAGATAGGCCTGCGATGCCTGCACCAGTCCCCGGTAATCGGCGCACAGCAGACTCTGCTCGTGCTGCGGGCGATCGCTCCCCGGCGGCAGCAGCGCAAAGCGCACGTTGGTGCCGCCGATGTCGGCGAGCAGTCGCATCCCGCCTGCGCTGCTCATGGCGTCAGTCGTGCAGGATCCGCTTCGCCAGCTCCACGATGTGGGGCACGGTGAAGCCGAAGTACTTGAAAAGCTCGCCCGCCGGCGCGGACTCGCCGAAGCGATCGATGCCCACCACACCGCCTTCCAGGCCGACGTACTTGCGCCAGAAGTCGGACACGCCGGCCTCGATGGCGACGCGCTTCATGCCGCGCGGCAGCACCGAGTCGCGATAGCTCAGGTCCTGCCGGTCGAACACGTTGGTGCAGGGCATGGACACCACACGCGCCGCGATGCCTTCCTGACCCAGAGTCTTCTGTGCCTCCAGTGCGAGTCCGACTTCCGAGCCGGTAGCGATCAGCGCCAGCGCCGGGCGGCTGCCCGGCGCCTCGGCCAGCACGTAGCCGCCGCGAGCCACCAGCGATAGCTGTGGGTCGGTGCGCGGGACGAAGGGCAGATTCTGGCGCGAGAGCAGCAGTGCGGCGGGGCCGTCTGCGCGTTCGAGGGCGGCCGTCCACGCCACCGCGGTCTCGACCGAATCGCACGGACGCCAGACATCCAGATTGGGAATGTAGCGCAGGCTGGCGGCATGCTCGACGGCCTGATGCGTGGGCCCGTCCTCGCCCAGACCGATGGAGTCGTGCGTGTACACGAAGATGCTGCGCACCTTGATCAGCGCTGCCATGCGCACGGCATTGCGCGCGTAGTCGGAGAAGGTCAGAAACGTGCCGCCATACGGGATGAAGCCGCCGTGCAACGCCAGACCGTTCATGATGGCGGACATGCCGAACTCGCGCACGCCGTAAAAGATGTAATTGCCGCCATCGGCGCGGCGCACCGGCCGCGAGCCGGACCACAGCGTCAAGTTGGAAGAGGCGAGATCGGCCGAGCCGCCGAAGAGCTCCGGCAATGCGGGCGCCAGGCCCTCGATCGCGTTCTGCGAGGCCTTGCGCGTGGCGATGGTCTCGGCTTTCTGCACAGTGCGCTCGATGAACGCGGCGCGATGCTCGCGCCATCCGGCAGGCAGCGCGCCGCTCGTGCGGCGCGTGAATTCGGCGGCGAGAGCCGGATTCGCGCGCGCGTACTCGTCGAAACGATTGCGCCACAGCTTTTCCAGGCCGGCGCCCTTCACCCGTGCATCCCAGCCGGCGTATACCTCCGCGGGAATCTCGAACGGCGGATAGCGCCAGCCGATGTTCTCGCGCGTGGCGGCCACTTCCTTCTCGCCGAGCGGCGCGCCATGCGCGTCGTGGCTGTCGGCCTTGTTCGGCGCACCCTTACCGATGATTGTCTTGCAGCAGATCAGACTGGGGCGGTCGGTGAGCGCCTTGGCCTGCTCGATCGCCGCGTCCACCGCCTCGACGCTGTGGCCATCCACGCTGGGAATCACGTGCCAGCCGTAGGCGCGGAAGCGACCCGGCGTGTCGTCGGTAAACCAGGCCTGCACGTGTCCGTCGATCGAGATGCCGTTGTCGTCGTACAGCGCGATGAGCTTGCCCAGACCCAAGGTCCCGGCGAGCGAGCAGACTTCGTGCGAAATGCCCTCCATCAGGCAGCCGTCGCCGACGAACACGTAGGTGTGATGATCGACGATCTCGAAGCCGGGCCGGTTGAATTGCGTGGCGAGCACGCGCTCGGCGATCGCCATACCCACCGCATTGGCCAGGCCCTGGCCGAGCGGACCGGTGGTGGTCTCCACCCCGGGGGCCACCCCGTACTCCGGGTGGCCCGGGGTTTTCGAGTGCAGCTGCCGAAAGCGCTTGAGCTCGTCCATTGGCAGATCGAAACCGCTCAGGTGCAGCAGGGCGTAGAGCAGCATCGAGCCGTGGCCATTGGACAACACGAAACGGTCGCGGCCCGGCCAGGACGGATTGCCGGGATTGAAACGCAGGTGGCGGTTCCACAGCACTTCGGCGATTTCGGCCATGCCCATCGGCATGCCGGGGTGGCCGGAGTTCGCCTTCTGCACCGCGTCCATGGCCAGCGCGCGCAGCGCGTTGGCCAGATCCTGTCTGGTAGCCATCGAGTACGTTCCGAGAGCAGCGGGACCCGAATAGGTTCCTGGAACCGCGCAAACTGGGTAAGTTCCGAGAACCGCCTAAACCGGTTATCTTCCGAGAACCACGTAAACTGGGTATCTTCCGAGAACCACTTAAACCGGGCGGGCCCGGCACGCGATGGATTATAAGGGATCCCGGCAGCGCCCCCGGGCTCCGGCCCCTATTGCTCGCGCCGACCGATCTTGATGCCAAGCTGCTTGAGCTTGCGGTACAGGTGCGTACGCTCCAGGCCGACGCGCTCGGCGACGCGGCTCATGTTGGCGCCTTCACGCGCAATGTGATGCTCGAAGTAGATGCGCTCGAAGGCGTCGCGCGCCTCGCGCAACTCACCGTCCAGCGTGACGGACGGCAGTGCGCTCGCCAGCGGTGCGTCCAGGCGCGACAGGGCATTGTTCACGTCCGTGAGCCCGATTTCGCCGCCCAGTGCGAGCAGCGCCATGGTCTTTACCACGTTATCCAGCTGGGTCAGATTGCCGGGCCAGTCGTAGCTGCGCAACGCGTTGAGCGCCGCGGTGCTCAAGGTGCGCGCAGGCACCTGGCGGGACTCCACCAGGCTGCTTAACATGAGCTTGGCGAGCTCGGGGATGTCCTCGAGGTGTTCGCGCAGCGCGGGCACGCGCACTTGGACCTGGCCAACCGTCGCGTACAGCCGGGAGTCGAACACGCCTTCGCCCACCAGCCGCGGCAGCGACTTCGCGCTCGAGCAGATCAGGCGCGTGTGATAGCGCTCGAGCCGGCCCAGCTGCGCGAGGAGATTACGCTGCTGGGTGAGCGTCAGATCGCTTACCTCGTGCAGGAACAGCGTGCCCTCCGAGGCCTGACCGACCAGGTTGTTACTGGGGTCGTCCAGCACGTGGAAATTGTCCGGCGCGACCCACGGTGAGTTGGCCTGATGCAGGTAGCGTGCGCACACGGTCTTGCCGCAGCCCGGCTCGCCGGTCAGCAGCACCGGCGTGTGCAGCG
>Ga0315283_10004149_pt1 | contig 12546 bp, 9 predicted proteins | sample YL17G09_0_MG_FD_204541 | JGI IMG/M metagenome (GOLD analysis project Ga0315283, IMG submission 204541) | Sediment microbial communities from Yellowstone Lake, YNP, Wyoming, USA - YL17G09_0 | ecosystem: Environmental > Aquatic > Freshwater > Lake > Sediment | place: USA: Wyoming | collected...
AAGGGTGATCACGAACGCTCGCAGCGACCCATCGGGCAGCCGCAGGTAGACCTGGACGCCGTCGGCGTGGATGTCGTCCGGCTCGTTGTCGAGGTTGAGCGGTGGCGCGTCTGCCGGTGCGATGACAATTTCGGGTTTGCTCACCACGACGCAGAGATACAGCGCCTCCTGATCCCAGTTGACGCAGGCCCGGGCCGTAAACGAGTCGTCGTAGGGCTCCTCGCTCCGACGATACTTGTGTTCACCTGAAAGCTCGAGCGGTTCCGACTCGTCGAAGCCTTCGAGGGTACCGTTCACTCCCAGATGCCCCCAGGCGTGCGGTGCCGTTGCGACCGCGTCCCACGTGGTTCGTTCCTCGAAGAGCGGGGCCGGCCTGAGCGGAGCCGGCCTGAGTCCCGCCAGGTCCACACTGGCGCCGGCCGACGTCACCGTGACACCCGCCGGGGTGAACCGATACCGGGTGGGTCCACCGGGATGGGTCACCTCGATCTCGCTTTCCCCATCGCGTACGGCGCTCACGGCCGTCGCGGCGATCGAATGGTCCAGCAGGGCGACCAGCCGCGCCGCTGCGCCCTGGGCCTGCTCCAGGTAGAAGAGCCTCGGCTTACGCTCGGCGGGCAGCCCGGGTGCCGCTGCGCGACCGAGTTCGGCGCCGCCGAGGAGGTGCACTCGAAGCGTGGCTCCGTTGGCGCCGGTTGCCGAAAGAGCGATCGGCCCGGCGGTATCGGGGACGAAGCGCTCGACCCCCGTGACATGATCCTCCTCGAGTTGCGCTGGCTCCCAACGCCCCCCGGTGAGTACGGTCGTGTCCCCGAGCAGGTGCCAGGGTAGTGCCAGGCGTCGCGACGCCTTGGCCTCCAACTCCACGATGTCCAGCAGGTGATCCGGACCCGCGATGATCGTGCGCGACACCTCGCCGGCGCGGCCTCGCACCCAGCCCCAGTCGCCCGTGACGTCGAATGCCTCGCACCGCGGAGGGGCGTTCCCTGGGGACCATCCGTCCACGATGGGCGCGTTGTGTGCCATCGGAGAACGGTACCAGGCCAGCGCCTCCTCGACGTATGAGCCGGTCCCGGGGTCGGGCAGCCAGTGCACTCCACCCGCGTGCAGCGTCAGGTTGAGCCGGTCGGGATGGCCGTGTCCACCCCCGACACTGCCGCATTCGAGGCTCACGTAACGGTCACCCTGCCTGAGCACGGCCAGTCCCTGCGTTTCCAGGAAGGCGCTCCCGCCACGCCACGGCGTGGCCTGGCGTTCGGGGGCGGGCCCGATTTCCAGCAGCGCCCACGCCGACAGGTCGCTCCGCATCCGCCGGGCCGGGGGAGAGAGACCGGCGTCATGCAGCCAGGCGTCGTAGTGGTCCGCCGCCGGCGCCGGGACGGCATACAGGGCGGCGAGCCAGCCATCCAGGTCGACATCGTCGCCCAGCCAGGTCCGCCCGATCTCCCACAACTCGAGGCTGGCCGGCTGCGCCAGCGACACCCCGTAGCGCGAGTCCTTCCGCGCCGGATAGGTCAGATCCGGCAGCGCGGTCCGGAGGGGGGCCAGGAGCGCGGCGCGGTAGTGTTGCCGCAATTCCGGATCCTCGAGCAGGTCGATCCCCATGGTCCGCGCCCAACCCAACCCGACCATCAGCCCCCGCAGCGCGAAGAGATGGTAGTTCTCCCCCTCGATCCAGAGGCCGTCCTCGCCGAAACCGTCGGCCAGGTGGCCGAGCAGACCGGTGCGTGATTCGATCGTGGTCTGGGCCAGCTCCTCGTCCCCGAACCAGGCGGCCACTGCCGTCAGCGCCGCCGCGTGCCAGGTCTGCCGGTTGGAGAGTCCCTCGTTGAATTCGCCGATCAGGGCCGCGGCTTCCTCGGCCACGCCATTGATGCCCTCGGCGCGGTCGTCCGGCAGCATCCCGGCCTCACGGAGCAGGAAGGCGGCGGCGACATAGTTGGTGATCCAGATCGACTCGAGATAGGTCGAGAAGAAGAGATGGGTCGGACCGAGCACGTTGTCGCGGTTGGGCAGCGCCAGGTAGAGCCCGTCGTAGGCGGCGATCAGGTCCACCGCCCTGCCCGCGGCCGTGTCATCCTGCTCGAGCGCCGCCAGGGTGGCCAGATCGAGCATGCGCTCGGCCAGCCAGAGGTGCTGGGCGCGCGCCCAGTGGGCGTGATGCCGCTCCCCGGTGACCGTCCTGCCGCAGGTCGGGCAGCGATGAGCCTCGGGGTCCCAGGGGTCGAACCGGAGGGCGGTGCGGTCGTCGGGACAGACACCGCCATCCCGCGACAGCATCGCCTTGACCTGGGGCACCACCGGCATCCTCTCAAGTAGCGGCGTCGCGCGCGCCCGCACGCGCGCCATCAGGGCCTGCCGGCTCGCGTCTCCCGCGATGGCTTCGCGCCGGGCCTCAATTGCCTTGATCGTCAGCATCCGGGATCTGCTCCCACTGGCGAAGCCAGGCCTCTTCATCGACGCCCAGTGCGTCCGCCATGCGGTTGATGTAGTTGAAGTACCCGATCACCTGCGTGGCATCATGGATGGCGCGGTCGTCGAAGCCGGCCTGCCGAAGCGTCTCCAGCTGCCCCGGCGTCGACGCGGCCGGCGCCCGGGTCACGGCTTCGGCATAGCCGCAGAGGGCGGCATCCGCCGCCTTCAGCCCCGCCGTCCGCCAGTCGGCAACCACCCGCCCCACGAACTGGTCGGCCGCGGCCGCCTGGCTGATCCCGAAATCCCCGACCTCGGCCCGGAGGTCGTGCGCATGCGCCCGCATTCAATAGCGGCACCCGTTGGTGCGAGAGACCACCACCGCCAGCATCTCTCGTTGCCCGCGCGAGAGCGGCGACGACCCGTGCATCACCACCAGGTAGAAGTCCATGGACGCCTTGAGCACCCGCGGGTTCGGGCTCATCAGGCGGAGGATATTCCAGACCCTGCCAGCCCGACGGGTGGCTGCGTCATACTCGGCCTTGAGCCGACCGGTGGCGGCCTCGGGTGCAACGGTCTCTATCCAGGCCACGACGCCCTTGACCCCATCCGCCCTCTCAGCGCAGTCAGGTGCGCTACGTGGTGTCGCCCATGCCAGGCGTAGAGCGCCACCAACTGGTCCAGTCGCAGCAGCCCAAGGTCGGGGTGCCGCACCGTCCGGGCAAAGTCTGCCGCGGGCGTCTGCTCGAGGAGCAGCACCCAGCGCCGGTGCAATGCCTCGAGCAGGTCGAGGGAGTTGCCGATCGGCGCCTGCGAATCGGGCAGCTTGGCCCAGAGAGCTTCCTCATAGGTCTTGATCACCGGCTCGGACTCCGTCAGCCCCAGCTTGAGCCGGACGTAGGCGTTGATGTGACTGTCGGCCACATGGTGTACCACCTGCCGCACGGTCCAGCCGTCCGGCCGGTAGGGCGTGTCGAGTTGGGCGTCGGTCAGGTCCGCGGCCGCGGCCCGGAGACGGCCCGGCGCCTCCGCGATCTGAACGATCGCGGCCAGCCGGCCTGTCTCACTGAGGGAAGCCGGCATCTGGAACCGGCCAATGGGATACTGCAGATCCGTCATGGGAACACCGTCATCTGCGGGGAACAGACAGCTGCGCGGATCGGAAGTATAGCGCTCAGCCCCGAGCCAACGAGCGGCTCCGGTGCCATCGCCGCCAGAGCAGGCCATACCCCAGGCAGTTGACCACCACGACGATCAGGCCGAGCCCCGTTTGCAACCCGCTGGTCAGGCCGGCGGGGTAGATCACCGGGATCAGGTAGTGCTCGATGAAGCCGCCCTGGTAGCCGGAGTTGCCGGCCAGTTGTCGGAAGTGATTCTCCAACGGGGTGAGCGGGCAGATGGTCCCGGTGAACTCGCTCCAGGCGCCCCACGCGGCACAGAGCAGGTGGGCTGGCAGCAGCGGCCGCCATCGCCCCACGAGCACCACGCCTCCGACCACGAAGAGGATGAAGGCCCCATGCAGCAGGACCACGACATCGGCGAGCAGGCGGTAGAGCATCGTGCCCTCCCGCGGTGGTCAGGGCTGTCGCGCCATCAGACGTCCGGGATCCGAGGCGCCGGCGGCCTCGAGGGCCGCCTCGATCATCCGTTGCTGCTCGGCCGGCTCCGTCCAGCGCTCCTGGGCCTCGCCGCCCAGGAGGTTCACGGGGTCGAAATAGAGGAAGTACCCCGGCTTCACCGAAGGGGCCGCGTAGACGCTGATCCCGGTTTCCCGATCGTAGTGCTCGAATGAGTGGATGTGGCGCTTGCCACCGCCGCCGGGAGCATCGACCACGAAGGCCGGGGTGTGGAAGCCCGCCGTCGTCCCACGGACCTGCTTCTCCAGATCGATGCCGGTCTGCACGGTGGTCCGCAGGTCCTCCACACCGCTCACCAGGTCGTGCATGTAGACGTAGTAGGGTTGCACGTTGCAGTAGCCGAGCCGCTTCATCAGCAACTGCAGCGTCTCCGCGGAGTCGTTCACTCCGCGCTGGAGCACGCTCTGGTTCCGGACCACGATCCCGCGCTCAAAGAGGAGATCCAGGGCCCGCTGGCTGATCGCGGTAATCTCCCGGGGATGATTGAAGTGGGTGTGGAGGACCACCTCCTTGTGTTGCCGTCGGCCGGCATCCACCACCGTGGTCAGCGCGTCCACCCATTCCGTGTCGGTGAGCAGTTTCATCGGCATCACCGCCGGCCCCTTGGTGGCGTACCGGATCCGTCGGATGTTGTCCATGGCCAGCAACCGCTCACCGATGTGGAGCACCTGGCTCGCCTTCAACTGATAGGCGTCGCCACCGGAGACGACGATGTCCTCGAGTTCGGGGTGGGACTCGATGTAGCGGAACACCTGCTCCCACCGGTTGTCCTTGGCTTTGAGAGAAACCTTCTCCACCTGGTCGGTATCGGTACCCACCGCGTAGCTGCGGGTGCAGAACCGGCAGTAGACCGGGCAGGTGTCGAGGGCGAGGAAGAGCGCCTTGCTGGGATAGCGATGCGTCAACCCGGGAATCGGGGCATCGGCCTGCTCAAAGAGGGAATCGAGCGTCACCCGTGGGCTGTCCGGCAGCAATTGGGACCCGACCGTGATGAACTGTCGGCGAAGCGGGTCGGTGTACGGGTTCGCCCAGTCGATCAGGCTCAGGATGTAGGGCGAGACCCGAAGCGCCATCGGCGCCTGGTGGAGACCTTGGGCCACGTCGTCGAGGAAGCCCGCCGGCGCCAGGTCCTGCAGGACGTTGTGCAGGTCGGCCAACCTCGTGATCGAATGGCGGGCCTGCCAGTGGTGGTCGAGAAATTGCGCCTCGTCAACCTCCCGGTAGGCGGGGATCGCCTGCCAGAAAGGCCCGTCGAGCAGCCGGCGGTGTTCCCCGGCGCTGAACCCGTCTGTCATCACAGCCTCCTCATAAAGCTCTCGAGTTCTCACCACCCGACCCCGTAGTCCTCGCCGTGATTGCTCGATCCGCCCCAAAAGGTACCATGCTTCCCGTCGAACCAGATCGCGTTGATCGGTCCCGAGGTCAGCCGTTCGAACTCGAGCGTGTAGCCCATCCGGCGCAGGTCCCGGCGAACCCAGTCGGGCATGTTGTCGGCCAGCAGCAGTCGCCCGGGCCGCGACTCGTGCGCGCCGAACGAGCTCCGCATCTGGTAGCTGTTGATATTCGGCGCCTCGACCGCCTCCTGCACCGTCATCCCCCACTCCACCATGTTCAGGAAGAACTGCAGCAGGTTCTGGTCCTGGCTGTCGCCCCCCTGCACCGCGAAGGAGAGAAACGGCTTGCCGTCCTTGAGCGCCAGCGTCGGCGTCAGGGTCACCCGCGGACGCTTTCCCGGTTCGATCACGTTGAACGGATTTTCCGCGGCGTCGGTGACAAAACTCTGGGCTCGCTGGCTCATCCCCACTCCGGTGCGGCCGGCGATGACGGCCGGAATCCAGCCACCGCTGGGGGTCACCGACACGACCCATCCGGCCTCGTCGGCCGCCTGGATCGAGGTGGTCCCGGCGTTGAAAGCCTGCTTGAAGGCCTCGTCGCTCATCGCCTGCGCCCCGGTCGGGGACCACTTCGCCAGCAGGTCCTGGTAGGGGTTATTGCCACCCTGGAAGGGATAGGGATCGCCCGGCCTGACGCCGGGGTCGTTCCGCTCCCAGTTGATCTGGGCGTATCGTTGCTTCGCGTACTCCTTGGACAGCAGTCCCTTCACAGGCTCTTCCGGCGGGAAGTAGGTGTCCCCGTAGTAGAAATCGCGGTCGGCGAAGGCCAGGCTCATCGCCTGGTAGACCGTGTGCACATAGCGCGCGCTGTTGAAGCCCATCGCCTTCAGGTCGGCCTGCTCGAGGATATTGAGCGCCTGGAGCAGCGCCGGACCCTGAGTCCAGACGTTGAGCTTGTAGACCTCGATGCCCTTGTAGGTCGTGGAGACCGGCTCCTCGATCCGCACCTTCCAGTTCGCCAGGTCTGCCATTGTGACGAGGGCGCCCTGCTCCCGGGCACCCCGGACATACTCCTGGGCAATGTCGCCCTTGTAGAACCGGTCGTAGGCGGCGTAGATGGCCTCCTTCCGGCTCCGGCCCTTCTGGAGCGCCTGCTGTTCGGCTTCTACCAGCCGGCGAAGCGTCACCGCGAGGTCGGCCTGCTCGAAGATCTCGCCCGCCTCGGGCGCCTCCCTCGAGGCGCCCAGATGGGGCAGCATCACGCCCTTGGCGTAGGGCCACTCCTTGAGCTGCTCTTTGGTCCGCTCGATGCTGTTGGCCGTCTGCGCCTCGATCGGGTAGCCGTCCGCCATCTGGATGGCCGGCCCCAGCACCTCCTTGAGGCTGAGCGTGCCGTACTCGGCCAGCATCACCATCAAGCCGCCCGGCGTCCCCGGCGTCACCATGGCCAGCGGGCCGAACTCCGGCGGGTACTTCATCCCCTTCCCCTGGAAGGATTCGGCCGTGGCGCCAGTGGGCGCGACGCCCAGCGCGTTGATGCCGATCACCTTCTTGAGGCCGGGATGATAGATGAGTGCCTGGGTTTCGCCGCCCCAGCTCAGTACGTCCCACATCGTGGCAACCGCCCCGAGCATCGCGCAGGTGGCATCCACGGCGTTGCCACCCTTCTGGAACATCGCGGCCCCGGCCGTCGCCGCCAGCGGCTTGCCCGTGATGGCCATCCAGTGCCTGCCGTGGAGGGGTGGCTTGGCGGTCCGCTGGGCCCAGCCCGGGGTGGTGAGGGCCAGACTGAGCAGGAGGAAGAGTGTAGGTCGCATCGGATCAAGGCCCCTGGGCGAAGGCTGAGAGGGAAATATACGAGTCTTCACGACGGTGGGGGTTGTCCTTTCAGGATCCGGGTGGATATTCAGCTATCCCGGAGTACCCCACCCCCCGAAGTGGCCCGAGGTTTTCATGCGTCACGGACTAACGATTCTTGGCCTCGCCCTTGTGGCTGCCGCCTGCGGCGGCGATGGCGGCACCACCCCGACCCCCACCATCAGCGTCAGCGTCGCGGGCAGTGTTTCCCTCGTCCAGGGCGGCACCGGCTCCACCACCGTTTCCATCACCCGGGGCGGCGGGTACACCGGCTCCGTGACGCTGAGCGCCGAGGGTCTGCCGGCAGGCGTCACGGCGAGTTTCAGCCCAAGCACGCTTTCGTCCGAGACCACCTCCACGCTCACCCTCAGCGGTTCAGGCTCCGCGACGGTTGGCGCTGGGAATTTCACCGTCCGTGCCAAGGGCACTGGCGTGACCGACGCGACCGCCAGCGGCAGCGTGACGGTGACAGATGCGCCTTCGTTTGACCTGGCCCTCAGTCCTGGCACCCTGACGATCGAAGCCGGCAAGACCGGCACGAGCGTGATTACCATTACCCGAAAGGGCGGTTTTGCCGGCGCCGTTACCCTCTCGGCGTCGGGCCTGCCCACCGGGGTCACCGCGGCGTTCGACCCGGCCGCCCCCACCGGTACCACCTCGACACTCACGCTCACCGTCGGAAGTGGAGCCACCACAGGCACTTCCACCATCTCGGTGACGGGCTCTGCCACCGGACAGGCCAGCAAGACCGCGTCGCTGGCTCTGACCGTCTCGCCCGCGCCGGTACCCGGCTTCACGATGGCGCTCAACCCGACCACGCTCAGTATCGAGCAGGCCAAGAACGGGACGAGCACCGTAACGATCACCCGGACCGGCGGCTTTGCCGCGGCAGTGACCCTCTCGGCCGAGAACCTCCCGACCGGAGTAACCGCTGCCTTCGACCCGGCGGCACCGACCGGTAACACCTCCACGCTCACCCTGACCGTCGGAGCAGGTGCGGCAGTGGGGGCTACCACCATCACCGTCCGGGGCAAGGCCACGGGCCTCACGGACCAGACCGCCACCCTGACGCTCACAATCGCGGCCCAGCCTGCGCCCGGGTTCACGATGGCGCTCAACCCGACCACGCTCAGCGTCGAGCAGGCCAAGAGCGGGACGAGTGCTGTGGCCATCAGCCGGACCGGCGGCTTTGCCGCGGCAGTGACCCTCTCGGCCGAGAACCTCCCGACCGGGGTGACCGCTGCCTTCGACCCGGCGGCACCGACCGGTAACACCTCCACGCTCACCCTGACCGTCGGAGCAGGTGCGGCAGTGGGGGCTACCACCATCACCGTCCGGGGCAAGGCCACGGGCCTTACAGACCAGACGGCCACCCTGACCCTCACTGTCGCAGCAGCTGCCGGGTTCACCATCGCGGTCAACCCGACCACCTTGGCAGTCCAGGCCGGGCAGAGCGGAACCAGTACGGCGACCATTGCCCGAACGGGCTCGTTTACCGGCCCCGTGGGCCTCGCGGTCACTGGCGTGCCCGCCAACGTGACGGCAACGCCGAATCCGGTGTCCGTGACCGGCACGACATCCACCATCACCCTCGCGGTGGGGGCCAGCGCCACACCCGGGTCCTACACGCTTACCGTGACCGGAACCGGGACCGGCGTCACCAACCAGACGGCGACCATCGGGCTGACCATCAACCCGCCGGCCAGCGGCGGAAACTCGACCTGGACCTTTGCGAACTGCAGCAACGACCTGACGCCGATCTGGTTTGCCTTCCAGAACGGCACGGGCTCCTGGACGCAGGTCGCCGGCAGCAACGGGAGCTACAGCTTTAACATCACTCAGAGCATCGGTGGGGTGGCCTATGTGACCGGGACGGTCACGGACGGATACGACGTTGTGGCCTTCTACGGAACCCAGGCAGAGCTGCAGGGGAACGGCACGTCCCAGTGCCCGGTCCCCGTGGCCACCAAGACGCTGAACGGCTCCGTGGCCGGTCTCGGCTTGTACGAGAACGCCGTTATTGGGCTGGCTGGTTCAACCGGCGCGGCCAATCAGGCCGGTCTGAACTTCCAGCTCCTGAAGGTACGGACCGGGGTGGCGGATCTCATCGCTGCCCGGACGCTCCTCTCCCAAACCACGTTTTCCCAGACGCTCAACAAGCTCATCATCCGGCGCGGCACCAACTACGCCGACGGATCCACGATTCCGGTGCTGGACTTTGGCGCCGGCGAAGCGTTCGATCCCACCACGGCGACGCTCACCACCCCCGACATCGGGACGGATCAGGCCGTCAGCAGCCTGTCCTACCTGACGGGTAATGGCACGACGGCGGGGCTCGTCACCGCGATTGGCCTGACGGGAACGACCCAGACCCTGTCCGGGGTGCCGGCCGGCAAGCAGCTGGCGGACGATCTCCACCTGCTCAATCTCTTTGCAAGCGACCAGACGGGGAAGATCGGCCGTTTCTACCTGACCTACTTCAAGACCCTGACGGACAAGACCGTGAACCTGGGGGCGCTGCTCAATAACCCGACCATCACCACCCTGGCCACGGCTCCGTATGCGCGGTACCGTGCGGTTGCCGCGATCCAGTCCGAGTACAACTCTGTCTTTTCGGCCTCGTTCCAGAACTTGGCGGGTGGCTCCAGCGCCAACAGCTGGGTCATCTCGGCGACGAAGGGCTACTTCGGCGCGGCGGCGAGCTATGACCTCTCTATCGCCGACTTTGCCGGAGTGGGCGGCTGGAACAACACCTGGGGCCTGCCCGCAGCGCAGAATCAGGCCTCCATCGCCGCCATCGGATTCACGGGTACCGGTGCCCAGGTCGAGGGTAGCGTGGTCAGGACCGCCTTCCGCCTGATCACACTGCCCTGATCTGGCTTGTTCCGGATACAACAGGGGCCCGGAGACTTCCGGGCCCCTGTTGTATTCCGGAGGGTGCCGGTCACTTCTTGCTTTTCTTCTTCGGAATCAGGTCTTCCTTGGAGATCTCGAGCCAGAGCCGGCCGGCACCCTTGGCGTTTGCGACGAGCCCCTGTTGCGTCGCGCGCACCGCCAGCGGCGTGGCCGACGAAATCGCGCCCCGGAGGAAGATCCCCTTCGACAACTCCCGGTTGATGTTCTTGTTCGCCAGCTCCAGGACTTCCTTCATCAGCACCGCCGCAGGAATCTTCGCGTTCTCCTGCACCATGTTGAGCAGCGGACCACTGATCAGCCATCCGGCCGCCTTCCCAAGGTAGGCTTCGGAGTTGACGTCGAACTGGAGTTCCTTCATCGTGATCAGGTCCGAGGTCGAATCGTAGTTCGGTGCCGCGGTCACGTTCACGGTCCCGCGCGCCCGGCCCTTGAGCCCCAGGCCCAGCAGCATCCGTCCCCGGCCTGCGGGGAGGATGGTAACGCTTTCGATTTTGATCTTGCGCCAGGTGGGTCCGAAGGCCTTCCCGACCAGGGCCTTGCCGATCAGCTTGTTGGCCGCCTCGTAGCCCAGCAGCCCCTCCATCATCACCATGGCCGTGTCCGCGCCGGCCGCGCCCCGTCCCAGTCTTGGCAGCGGGTTGGAGCTGTCCGGCGGCCGGGGGCCCGATAGCATCCTCGGCTGCGCCAGCAGCGCCAGCCGGGCGGTCAGGTTCGAATCGGCCGCGGTGATCCCTCCGAACGAAATCGCCTGGGGCTGGATCTGCAGCCAGAGGGTCCCCTTGGAAATGGATATCGGGCGTTGCAGTGTCGCCCAGATCCCGCCGATGGTCTTCTCGAGACTGACTTGCGACAGCTTCTTGTCGAGTCCGACGAGGGCCTTCTCCACGCCACCACGGGCGCCGTCCACGATCTTGCCCGTCACGTCAATCTTGGCTGCGGTCAGCTCGCACTGATCCCGTTCGTCCTGGCTGAACTGGGAAAGGTCCAGCAGCTTGCTCTGGGTCTTGAGATGCCAGTCCGACGTGAGATCGTAGGTGGTTGACAGGCTCAGACGGATGCGTGGCTTCGGCTTCCCGATGCCACACGACACCTTGTAGGTGATCAGCAGAGCCTTCGCCCAGGCCTGTGCCTGGTATTCGAGTACGGTGGAGACCGTGACGGTGTTGTCCTTGAACGCGAATCGGAGCGGGCCGCGGGTCAGTTCGGGCGCCACCCAGACGTCGGGGGTGCCTTTCATCACCTGGATTCGCTTGTCTTTCTCGATGCTGCCGAACTTCATCGGCACGCTACTCTCGATGTCCTCGAGCACCGGACGAAGATTGAAGACGATCGGGGCCGCGACATAGGACGGCGGCAGTGCCGCCACCGGGACCGGCGCCGCCTCCTCGGTGCTGACGGCGGCAGGCGGCGGCTGGAGTTGTTCGCCCTTGCATGCCGCGATGGCCAGGGCCCCAACAGCAGCGAAGTAGCGGTGACGGCGCATCATGATGACGGTCCGTGGACGTGAGAAACACACACCGGACAACAGGACAGTCCTGCCTTGAAGCAACCCCAACCCGTCAGGATGTCAATTGTTCCGCTGCCGGTGAGGTCCCCACGCTCTGACGATCTTCGCCCGCCGGATGGCGTCCAGCCTGGGGAACTGGCGGTCCAGATAGGCGTTCCCTACAGCCTGGATGGAATCCTGCGACGGGCCGGGCAGCCGTTGCTGCCGATTCCCTCCGTACCCCGCATACAGCGAATCCGCCACCGGCATTCCTTCGACGACCTCACCGATCGGCGGGAAGCCGAAGGTGCTTACCGTATCCAGTCGAGGATTGTCCGCCAGGTTGATGTAGAGCTGGGCCGAACGGGTATTGGGACCGCCCCGGGCGTAGGAGATGGTGCCCCGGCGGTTCATCTCACGCACCGGCTCGTCCGGTATCGACCGGTCCTGCCAGACCGAATCCACCGCGGGCTGGCCCGACAGACCGAACTGCGCCACGAACCCCGTGATCACCCGGAAGAACCGCGCCCCGTCGTAGAATCCGTGACTCGCCAGATAGTGGAACCGGTCCACACCCTTGGGAGACCAGTGACGCCGAGCCCGCACGAGTAACGAACCTCGCGTCGTTTCAAACCTGACATCGAAGCTGTCGGGGGCCGCATGGTCCAACTGTGCGGGATCGGGCGACAAGAGCGGTGAACGACCGGCACACGCAGCCAGGGAAACCGTGAGGACGAGAGCGGCTGCTCGCACCGGTCAACCCCGCGGGTCCGAATCGGGATGCCCCACCGACCAACTGATCAGCAACTGCGCCAGGTAGTAGGTCCCCAACACGACCGGCACCGCCAGCGAAAAGGGTGCGCGGAAGCGGTTCACCGCCAGGGAGCCGTCCGAGACCACGAAC
>Ga0315283_10004151_pt1 | contig 12545 bp, 12 predicted proteins | sample YL17G09_0_MG_FD_204541 | JGI IMG/M metagenome (GOLD analysis project Ga0315283, IMG submission 204541) | Sediment microbial communities from Yellowstone Lake, YNP, Wyoming, USA - YL17G09_0 | ecosystem: Environmental > Aquatic > Freshwater > Lake > Sediment | place: USA: Wyoming | collected...
GGCAGGCGATCACGACCGTATTCCGTGCGACGCCGAGTTGCTCCGAGAGCTTGCGTGACGATGGCAAGCGCGTACCAGGCTTGAAAATGCCCAGGTGGATCGACTCGACCAGCTTCTGCCGGATCTGTGCCTGCAGGCCCAGCTTGCTGTCCGACTCGATGTAAATCAGCGCTTCGGTTTCCGCCATGGCAACCAGTATAGGGAACCGCCGTATCGCGCCGCAGTCTCTTCAGGTCGCCGGTGCCCGCGATTGCGTGATGCGAAACCGCGAGGCCACGAAAGCAAGGTCCGTCAGCGTCGCGTTGCCCGCCGGATTGAGTCCCGTTACGTGGTAATCGCTGTACGCCGCGGCGAAGTTGAGCGGCATCGGCCCGGTCAGGTTGCAGGTGAGCTGCGCACCCGCCGCCGAGTACGCCGCGACGGCGCGTTCAGTGTACTGCTCGTCCGTGGAGTACAGGAACGCAGTGATTCCGCCTCCCGCGCGTGCGTCCGCGGCTGCCTCCGCGAGCGCGGCATTGCGGTCGTCGGTCGTGATCACGAAGCCGATCGGCCCGAAGCGCTCTTCACCGTACAGGTCCCGGGCGCCGGCATCGATACCGACCAGCAAGGGCGTACGAGTGCGAGCCCGTGCAAATTCAGGGTGCGCGTACGGCGACGAGGCAAGCAGCACCCTGCCGCGACGCGTTCCCTCTGCGGCCATCTGGTCGATGAGCGCAGGAGTGGACGCAGCCTGGATGGCCGCCATGATCGGGGCGGCGCGTTTCGGGTCTGCCGCGATCGAAGCCATCGCCTGCGCCAGCAGCGAACCGAACTCATCCGCACCGATGCGGCCGCCGGCATGACGAATCCCGTCGCGCGGCACGTAGATGTTTTGCGGCGAAGTGCACATCTGCGCCGAGAACAGGCTCATGGTGGTGGCGAGACTCTTGATCACCGGCTCGAGCAGGTCCGCCGATTCCACGACGACCGTGTTCACGCCCGACGTTTCCGAATAGCAGAGTGCGGGGTGGGCATTCGCCTCGACCCAGGAACCAAAGCGCGCACTGCCCGTGAAATCGACGATCGCGGTCTGCGGATGCTTGACCAGCACCTTGCCGACCGGCGCCTCGACCGTGTCGAGACAGAGCGTAACGAGGTTGGGCGAAAATCCGGCACTGGCGATCACTTCGCGAAACGTGCGCACGGCCAATGCCATCGGCAGGATCGCGGTCGGGTGCGGCTTCACGATCACCGGATTACCCGTCGCCAGGCTCGCAAGCATGGCCGGGTACGCGTTCCAGGTCGGGAACGTGGCGCAGGCAAAGCACACCGCGACGCCGCGCGGGACCAGCTGATAGCGCTTGCGCAGGCGGATCGTCGTCGAGCCGAAGCGTCGCTCCCACAGTGCCTCGGCGGGCACGTCCGACATCGCAGCCTGCGCATACGCGATTGCTTCGACGCCGCGGTCGAGCGCGTTCGTGCCACTGCCGGCGTAGCTCATCGGGCCGCTCTGGCCGGCCGTGTGCATCACGGCTTGCGCCGTCTCGAACACCATCTCGTACAACCGATCGACGATCTCCATGCAGACGCCGAGTCGCGCCTGCGGCGTCGCGGCCGCCCACGCCGGCATCGCCGAACGCGCAGCAGCGTACAGGGCGTCGATGTCGGCGCGCGGGTAGTCGATGCCCAGGGGCTCGAGCGTGTATGGAGAAACCTCACCGCAGATGCGACCCACGGTGCCTGGCTGATCGAGTTCGAAGGCCCGCCCGAGCTGCGCGCGAAATGCGGCGATACCCGCCTCGGCAGCCGCTGCGCCACCGCGATGCCGATCCGGCGTTTCCGGGAACAGCGTGAAGTAGCTGCGTTCGCGACAGGCCAGTCCGGCGGCGCGCAGCGAGGCTGCATGCTTCTCGTACAGATCGAGCGCAACTCCGCTCATTTCGCTTTCCTCACCGCCATCTTGCCGCCAGCGGCTTTCTTGACGGTCTGCTTGCTTGCCGCACCTGCGGGTTTGCTGCGCAAGGCGCCGCGCGCGGATTCGTGCGCCTGTGCCGGTCGCCACTGCAGGCGGTGCACTCGCATTCCGCCGGGCACGACTTCCTCGGCCGACAGCGTCAGCGTCCGGCCGCGCATCTGGATCCTGCGTGTCTGCACCGTCCCGACCAGCGCCGGGTTGTGCGAAATCGTCACGTGGTGCGCAACGGACTGACGGACGATGTGCCAGCGGCAGCAGTAGCCGAAAAAGGAATCGAAGGCCGCCGCCCGCTCACTCTCGGGCGCCGCCCGCGGGTTGCCGCGCGACAGGCGTGGACGACCCGCCGCCATCATCGCGGCACTCATCCAGCCGTCCGGTGTATAGACGAGCAGCCCGGTTGCTCCGGGCCCCAGCGGCTCGGTGACGGAACCGTCCTCGTACGTGATGAACCAGCGCTGCAGTTGCCAGCTGCCGACCAGCCGCTTGCGATCGAAGTTCTTCATCGTGGACCGCAGCCGAATGCAGGCTTGCGCAGGGCCTCGGCATATTCGGCCGCGTAACGATCGACGATCGCTGCGGTTGGCTCGACGGCACGGATGTGATCGACACCCTGCCCCGCCGACCAGATGTTCTTCCAGGCCTTGAGCTGGCCCTGGGAATTGTTCCAATCCATCTTGTCCTTGCCGACCAGCGCGTTCGGATCGAGGCCTGCCGCGACGATGCTCTCGCGCAGGTACCAGGCATCCGCACCCGTGAATGTCTTGGTCAGCACGAGGTCTTCGAACGACGCGCGCACCACCATGTCGCGGTACTCCTGCGCAGCAAGACTCTCTTCCGCACAGATGAATGGGGTCCCTGCATAAGCGAGATCCGCGCCGAGCAGTTCCGCAGCACGCACCGCGCCACCGTGACCGATGCTGCCACCCAGCACGATGATGCCGTCGTAGAACTCGCGCACGGCCTGGACGAAAGCGAATGGCGAAACTTTGCCGGTATGACCGCCCGCACCCGCGCTGACGAGCACGAGGCCGTCCGCTCCCGCTGCGGCGGCCTTCCGGGCGAAGGCGAGGCTGCTGACGTCGGCAAAGACGGTCCCGCCGTAGGCGTGGACGTGCTCGACGGCCTGGACCGGACTGCCCAGCGCCGTAATCACGAGTGGCGGCTGGTAACGATCGACCAGGTCGAGTTCGGGACCCAACCGGTCGTATGAACTGTGCATGACGAGGTTCAGCGCCCAGGGACCGACCTTGCCCGGCGCTGCCACGCACGCCTCGGCATGACCCGCGACGACCTGCCGCAACCAGTCTTCCAGAATGGCGATCGAACGGGCATTGGGCGTCGGCAACGCGGCAGCGATTCCAGCCCGGCATGCGGCCAGGACCAGGCCGGGACCCGAGACCAGGAACATCGGCGCGGCAATCAGTGGCAGCCGCATTCCCCCCGTCAGGGCCTGCAGGCACTCGACCCGGCTGCCGGTGGCGACATTCGACACTTCACAATCCCCCTATGACTTGCACTATAGTACTCTGGTGCCGGACCCGGGCGACAGCGACTTTCCAGAGGAAACGCAGAATGCGCAAGTACACGGACCTCACGACGCGGGATCCGCCGGATCGGCCGACGTGGGTCGACGGCATCGACAACCCCTATCTGCATGGCCCCTACACGCCCGTCGTGTCAGAGATCACCGCCGTCGACCTCGACGTGGCCGAAGGTGAGATTCCCGCGGACCTCTTCGGCGCGTACATGCGCAACGGCCCGAACCCGGTGTTCAAGCCGCGCGGAGACTATCACTGGTTCGACGGCGACGGCATGGTGCACGGCGTGTACTTCCGCGACGGCCGCGCGAGCTACATCCGCAAGTGGGTGCAGACGCGCGCTCTGCACGACGAGATCGAGCGCGGCAAGGTCGAACTGTCCGGGATCATGGGTCCGTACGATCTGTCGCGCGTGGCCGGGCATGAAGTCGAGTCGATGAATCCCGACTACTGCAAGGACACCTCGAACACGACGCTGAACTTCCACAACGGCAAGATCCTCTCGGCCTGGTACAACGCGGGCCGCGTCTACACGCTCGATCCGCTGACGCTCGAGACCGAAGACGAGCAGGATTTTTCCGGCGGCCTCGACACGCCGATGAACGCGCACGGCAAGACCGATCCGCGCACCGGCGAGTTCATCAACTACGGTTATGCCGATTTCCAGCCGTGGCTCACCTACTACGTGATCTCGGCCGACGGCAAGGTCAAGCACCGCGCCCGCATCGACCTGCCGGGCCCGCGCCTGCCGCACGACACGACGATCACGCCGAATTTCACGATCCTGCACGACTTCCCGCTGTTCCACGACCTCGACGTGCTGAAGCGCACGGGTCACCGCGTCGTGCAGTTCAAGCGCGACCTGCCGACGCGATTTGGCGTGATCCCGCGCTACGGCACGCAGGAGCAGGTGCGCTGGTTCGAGTTCGAGCCGGGCTACGTGCTGCACATGGTCAATGCGTGGGAAGACGGCGACTGGATCACGATGGACGGCTGCTTCCAGCCCGACCCCACCATCCGCCGCGACCCGCAGGAAGGCCCGCTCGCCTCGATGCTCGCCTACCTGCGCTACAAGGGTCACCTGCGCCGCTGGCGCATGAACCTCAAGACCGGCGAAAAGAGCGAGCAGCAGATCGACGACCTGAACGTCGAGTTCTGCCTGCCCGACGCGGAACGCTACGGCGTCAAGACGCGGTACTCGTACCACCAGCTGATCCCGACGGACCTCCAGACGATGGCATTCGAAGGGCTCGTCAAGTACGACCACGACAAGGGCACGCGCGAGGTCTACAACTACCCCGCTGGCTGGTTCCCGAGCGAAGCGCCGTTCGCGCCAAGCACGCGCGGCGGCGACGAAGACAGCGGCTACGCCATCACGCTCGCCACCAACATCCAGGATTACCGCTCGGAGGCCTGGATCTTCGACGCCAAGCGGATCACGGCCGGTCCGATTACGCGTGTGAAGCTGCCCGGCCGCGTTGCGGCCGGTTTCCATGCGTCATGGGTAACCGGCGACAACCTCTGGCCTCAGGCGCGCGCCGTCGGCTGACGTGCGAGTTCGGACTCGAGATACGCCACGAGCGATTGCGGCGTGTCTTTGGTGACGCGCGTCCGCTCGTAGACGTGCGCGGGGCGGATCGCACGATCGAACCAGACGAGTTCGTGCTCTGGCTGTGTGGGACGCGTGCCAGCCAGCCAGAGCGCCGTATCGGCGCCCGACGCTGCATCGCGCAGGATCGGCCGCAGGATTTTGCGAAACCTCGGCAGCGATCGCTTCACGCCATCCGTGTCGGCCCAGCCGGGATGCATCACGTAGAACGCGATTCCGCGGGACCCATACGTGTCGCGCCAGTACTGGTTCAGCACCATCTGCGCGCGCTTGTGAAACCCGTACGCGAACACTCCGTTGTACTTCGCGGGATCGGTGACGTTCAGCATCGCGACCATCAGCGGCATGTTGTAGCCGCCACCCGAAGTCATGTTGATCACCGTGGCCTTGGGACCTGCCAGCAACCCCTGGCGAATGAGCCCTTCGGTCAGCTGGTAGTGGCTCAGCAGGTTCGAGACGAACGAGCTTTCGCGACCCTCCGGCGTCACGGAGAGATCGTCGAGGAGGACGCCGACATTGTTGACGAGCACGTCGACCTTGCGGCCGGACGCCTCGAGCCGTCGCAGCAGACGCTCGGTGTCGGACTGCAGCGTGAAGTCGCAGCATTCGGTCTCGACGCCGGCAATGCCAGCCTTTCGCGCATCGTCGCGCAAAGCCCCGAGCTTCGACTCGCTGCGCGCGACGGCAGTGACGGTCGCCCCGGCGCGCGCGGCCTCCAGCACGACGTGGCGGCCGATGCCGCCCGAGCCGCCGGTGACCAGCCAGCGCTGACCGCGGTAATCCGGGGTGAAGGTCGGCCACGAAAACCTGCGCCAGCGATACCCGACCTGGGTGAAGCTGGCCGTGAACCGGCTGTAGAAGCCGACGATTTTCTTGAGCTGCTGGTAATTCATGTGCCCCCCGGACGTTGTCGGCGGCGGCGTGAGCGACCGCCGCTGGATGCTAGACTTGCGACTTTAGACTGACGATGTCAAACGATGGCGACCAGCAAGACCGCACGGCGTAAACAGCGCCCCCGCGACATCGAGACCGTACGTGTCCTGCTGCACAGCGGCGAGGTCGCGCGTGCGCTGCAGGTCGTCGGCGACCGTTGGTCGTTCCTGCTCATGCGCGACGCCTTTCTCGGTGTCCGTCGCTTCGAAGACCTGCGCCGTCGCACCGGCGCGTCCCGCGGCACCCTGACCGCGCGGCTCAATGCGATGGTGGATTCGGGACTGTTGTACCGCAGCCCGTACGGCAGCGCACCGAGCCGGCTCGAGTATCGCCTGACCGAAAAGGGGCTCGCCTTCTATCCCGTCGCGCTCTGCATGTGGACGTGGGAGAGCCGCTGGGGCGGCGAGTTCGGCTTGCCGCCCAAGCTCATCCACACGACCTGCGGCAAATCCCTGCACCCGAGCCTGGTCTGTGCGCACTGCGAAACCGGCGTCGGCTGGCGCGACATGGTGTTCAAGCCGGGCCCGGGTGCGCACAGCTACCCGCCTCCGCCGACCTCCACGCGCCGTCGCGAAAGCGCGGCCTCGTCCAACGGCGATGGCGTCGACACGACGATGTTTCACAGCGTCGACACCGTCGGCGACCGCTGGACCGCGCTGCTCGTCGGCGCGCTGTTTTTCGGACTGCACCGCTACGACGACATCAATGCCGCGCTCGGCATCGCGACCAATATTCTTGCCGACCGGCTGCGTCGCCTGCTGGCCGCCGGTGTGATCGAACAGCGTCTTTACCAGGATCACCCGCCGCGTCACGAATACCACCTGACCGACAAAGGCTGGGACCTGCTGCAGTTCACCATCGCGATGCACGACTGGGGCACGCATTGGATTGCCTCTCCGCACGGTCCGGGGCTGCTCCTGCGGCATCGCCCCTGCGGGAAACGCCTGCGCGTCAAGGTCGTCTGCGGCAGTTGCGGCGCGGCGGTCGAAGCGCGCGAAGTGCAGATTCGCGGCGCCGCGCGGCAGCCCGTCACTCAACGACGTGGTGGCCAGGGAAAGAAGCCGCTGGTGCGCCGCACGTAGTCTTCGTACCCCGGGCGCTTCTTGAGCATGCGCCGTTCGACCAGTTCCTTGCCCATCATGCCGAGGATCGACCACGTCATGAGTGCGGGCGAGAAGACCGTGAACCATCCCCATGGATGTTCGCAGGCCACGAGCCAGTAACCCCACCACACGCAGGTTTCACCGAAGTAATTTGGATGCCGCGAATAGCGCCACAGGCCGGTGTCCAGCACCTTACCGGCATTGGCGGCCACGGCCTTGAACCGCGCGAGTTGCCAATCCGCGGTTGCCTCGCAAGCGACACCGATCAGCACCAGTGCGGTCCCGAGCCACGCGAGTGGACCGAGCGCCTCCGGCGTGGGCGCCGTCTGCGCGACGAGGAAGGGAGCAATCGCCACGAAGACGATGGCGGCCTGGTAGATATTGATGCGCGTCAGGCTGTGCCACGCGAAGTTTCCACCCTGGTCCTCGACGTGCTTGCGCAGGCGCGCATAGCGCGGGTCTTCGCGGCCCCAGTTGCGCCAGGCCAGGTAGCCTCCCAGTCGCGCTGACCAGATGACCGCAAGCACGGCGATCAGGATGCGGCGCGGTTCGGCACCGTGTGCGACGAAGACTCCGAGCACGGCAGCTGCGCCGATGCACGGCGCGAACCAGATGTCGACGAGGCTCGAATCGCGCACGCCCAAGCTGATGGCCCACAGCAGGATGAACGAGCCGAATACCAGCGCAGCGTCGGCGAGGGCGAGACGGATCAGGTCTTCGAGCATGGGAAGCGGTACTCCGCAGCGTTCAGATGGAAATCGCGCCGCTCAGCGGTGCAGTCCAGTCGAGGGCGCGCTGGCGCGCCAGCAATTCATCGATGCAGTCCGCGATGACGGCAGGCAACGGCACCGTGCGCCGAGCGTCGAGATCGGCGGACGCAGAAACGAACTCGACGACGCTCGCGAGCCTGTCGTGCGTGACGTTGAGCAGGAAGACGTGACCCTGCACGCGCTTTTCGTTGCGGGCGGTGAAGCTCAGGAACAGCGACACCTCCTCGCCCACGTGCACCTCGTTCAGGAACCAGATGTGGTGCTCGAGATCGAAAAGACCGATTCGCTGCGTGCGCACCCATTCCTCGCTGATGCCGAGCAGTTCGAGCAATGGGTCGCTCGTCAAATCGTACATCGTCAGATGATGCTTCACGTTGACGTGACCGTTCAGGTCCTCCCATTCCTTCGGCACGCGCACCCGCACCAGTTCGGGAAGCTGTCGCACCTGCTCGGGCGTGGGCATCGTGACTCGCAAGGGCCGGACTCCATGCGCCGGCACGGACCGGTCGCTTGCACAATCGAACGCAGGCCCCTATCCTGACTTCGTCGCTGCAATCCTTCAAGGGCGGGATCGAGTCATGACGACACAGGCACCCCTCCCTTCCGGCTTCGGCCTGCGCTCAACCGCGTCTGCCGTACTCGCAGGCATCGACCTCGCCGGTCGCAATGTCATCGTCACCGGCGGTTATTCTGGAATCGGCGTCGAAACCACGCGTGCCCTTGCAGCAGCCGGAGCCCACGTCACCGTGCCCGCTCGCACGCCGGGCAAGGCGCGGGCCGCGCTGGCGGGCATCGCCAACGTTGAACTGGCCGCACTCGACTTGATGGACCCTGAGTCCATCGACGCCTTCGCCAGCAACTGGCTGGCACACCATGGCCAACTGCACATCCTGATCTGCAATGCCGCGATCATGGCTGCACCGCTCGGACGCGACAGCCGCGGCTACGAGAGCCAGTTCGCGACCAACCACCTCGGGCATTTCCAGCTGCTCTGCCGTCTGTGGCCGGCGCTGGTCGCTGCCCATGGCGCGCGCGTCGTCATGCTCTCCTCGCTTGGGCATCGCATCACGCCCATGAATTTCGACGATCCCAACTTCGAACGGCGCGAGTACCACAAGTGGTTCGCTTACGGCCAGGCGAAGACCGCCAACAGCCTCTGCGCACTCGGCGTGGACGAGCGCGGTCGCGCGCGCGGCATCCGTGCATTCGCCGTGCACCCGGGCGCGATCATGACCGACCTGCAGCGTTCACTGCCGATCGAAGAACAGGTCGCGATGGGTTGGGTCACGGCGGACGGCGTCGTGAACCCGATCTTCAAGACGATCGAGCAAGGGGCCGCCACCACGGTGTGGACCGCCACCAGCCCGCAGCTCGCGGGCCTGGGCGGTCTGTATTGCGAAGACTGCGACGTCGCCCGCGCAGTCCCGCCCGAAGACAAAGGTCCCGCAGGCGTGCGGCCCTGGGCCGTCGATCACGACGCAGCCGAGCAACTCTGGACGCTGTCGGAACGACTGACGGGTGCACACCTACCCTGACCCCGACGCGTCCGGGGCATCGCCGGAATGATGTAACGCGCCATGAACTCCTGCAGTTGGTGCCGGAGAGCTGCGGTTCGCGGGGAGTATTCAAAGTCCACGACTGGAGTCCTTTGATTGCAGCAGGCCGCGCGTGGAGTTTCGACCCATGGTGTGCTTGCTTAACGCAATGAATTTATTGCACTCTGGCGAGGCATGACGACGCGTCCGCGCACGACCACTCCAACGACCCGGCGACCCGGGTTCATTCAGGCAAACTCGGTCTCCCGGGCGCTGGCTGCGGTCGTCGACCGTTGGTCGCTGCTGATCCTGGCCGCGGCATTCCAGGGTACGAAGCGGTTTGATGAATGGCGCAACGGCATCGGCATTTCCAGCAACATCCTCACTTCGCGCCTGGAGCGGCTCGTCACGCTCGGCTGCCTGCAGAAGGCCGCGGTGGCGGACGGCAAACGCCGCCAGGAATATCGGCTGACCCCGATGGGCGCGGATCTCTATCCGACGGCGCTGATGTTCTGGCGCTTCGATCGCCTCTGGTCGCAGCGACGCGCCATGCAGCCGACCACCCTGACGCATGCCGCCTGCGGCGCCGTGATGGCTCCGGTCCTCGTCTGTGAACACTGCCGCGCGCCGGTTCGGGCGCGCGACGTCCGCTACCAGGACGGGCCCGGCGCCGGACTCGAGCGAATGCCCTCGCCCAGGTCCAGCCGGCGAATTACCGCGCCGGCGGACGAGGGCGCGAAGCTTCACCTGCTGGCCGGCGAATCCATCGATCATTTCGGCGATCGCTGGACGCAGCAGGTGCTGTCGACATTCTTCCTCGGCGCGCGCCGATTCGACGACATCCGCACCCAGTGCGGTGTGGCCACCAACATCCTCGCCGATCGACTGAAGTTGCTCGTGGAGCACGGCACGCTGCAACGGCGCGTCTGTGCTGCCGACCCGCGTCATCACGAGTATGTCCTGACGCCCAAGGGCATGGACCTCTACCCGATCATCCTGACGCTGATGAAATGGGGCGATCGCTGGCTCGCCGGAAAATCCGGCCCGCCCCTGGTCCTGCACTGCGCTCGCTGCAGTCACGTGCTCGACGCAGTTGTCGTGTGTGATCAATGCGGCGGGCAGCTCGATCCACACGACGTCAGTTTCCGGCGCGGCTGAATCCCGCGCCGCCGCGGCGCCCGCCCGTCATCATGATGGCTCCCTGATGGTGATGCCCCCGTCCACGATCAGCGTCTGGCCGGTCACGTACGCCGCCGCCCGCGACGCGAGGAACACCGCGACCCCGCCAATGTCCGCGGGCTCACCCATCCGCCGGGCAGGCGTGCCCTGCTCCACGTGCTGCAGCAGCTTCTCGTTTTCCCAGAGCGCTTTCGAAAAATCCGTCTTGATCAGGCCCGGTGCGATGCAGTTGGCGCGTATGCCAGCCGCACCCCATTCGACGGCGAGGCTCATCGCCAGCGAGGTGTCCGCGGCCTTCGACATGCCGTACACCGCCAGCGTTGGGCTGCCCTGGCGGCCGCCGATGCTCGACACGATGATGATGCTGCCGCCACCGCTTGCAGCCATGTGTGGCGCCGCCATGTTGCACAGCCAGAAGTTGCTCCTGACGTTGCTGTGCATGATCTTGTCGTAGGCCTCGTCGGGCATCTTGGCCATCGGCCCGAAGTACGGATTCACGGCGGCGTTGCACACCAGGATGTCCAGTCGCCCGAACCGCGCCAAGGTCTGGTCGATGAGATTCTGCAACTGCTCCTTTTCGGACACGTTGCAGGGGACGACGATGGCTTCGCCACCCTCCGCCGTGATTGCATCGACCACCGCCTGGCAGGCGGCGGGTTTTCGACTGGAGACGACCACCTTGGCGCCAGCGCGAGCCATGCACTCCGCGGTTGCACGGCCGATCCCCCGACTGGAGCCGGTAATTACGGCCACCCGGCCGGTCAGGTCAAACATGGTCTGGTCCCCCGAGTTGATGGCAACGTCGCGCGGTCATCCGCCACTGGCCAACGCCCAGCCGGATTCCGCGACCTTCCGATAACAGTCCCCAAACAGGAGCGCCGTCTCTGAACTGGCATTGCCGGCCAGCGCGCGCCGATACACGCCGTGCTGGATGGCAGCTGTGCGGTACAGGCTGAAAGCCATATAGAAACGCCAGTCCGGAACGTCCGCGCGGCCGGTGCGGCGGGCATAGGCAGCCAGGTAGTTCGCCTCCGACGGAATGCCGAGGGCGGCAACGTCCACGCCGGTGAAGCCAGCGGCGACCGGGTCCCCCGCCGGCAGGTGATAGGTCATGCAGTTGAAGGCGAGGTCGCACAACGGTTCGCCGATCGTCGACAACTCCCAGTCGAGAATGGCCACCACCCGTGCTTCACGTTCATCGAATATCAGGTTGCCAATCCGGAAGTCGCCATGCGCGATCGCCACGGATTCGCGGGCGGGAACGCTGGCGGCCAGCCAGTCGCCCAGTTGGTCCATGGCCGGCACGTCTTCGGCGCGTGCCGCGAGGTACTGCTTGCGCCACCGCGCGATCTGGCGTGCCACGTACTGGGCTGGCTTGCCGAAATCGCCGAGGCCGCTGCCCTCCCAGTCGAAGTCGTGCAGTTGCGCCAGCGCATCGTTCATCGCGTCGTAGATGCCCGCACGCTCAGCCGGCGTCATGCCCGGCAGCAGTGGATCGGTGAAGATTCGGCCCGGCTGATAATCCATGATGTAAAACGGCGTGCCGATGACCTCGGCGTCGTCGCAGTACAAGCGCGTGCGCGGCACCGGCACGTCGCCCGACGCCAGTGCGCTCAGCACCCGGTATTCGCGGTCGATGGCATGGGCCGACTCCACCAGCGCCCCCGGTGGCTTTTTGCGCAGCACGTACTCGCCCGCGGGCGACTGCAGGTGAAACGTGGGATTGGACTGGCCACTCGCAAACTGGCGCACCGCCAACGGGCCGGCAAACCCGGGCAGGTTCCGCTCGAGCCACGCCTCAAGCTGCGCTTCGTCGAACCGGTGACGTGCGGCCGTCGGCCGTGTCCCGGGGCGTTCCGTCACCTGCGCTGGAGTAGCCATGGCCATGCGCTACTTCGTCGGCAGGCCCAGGCGATTCGAAATG
>Ga0315283_10004154_pt1 | contig 12545 bp, 17 predicted proteins | sample YL17G09_0_MG_FD_204541 | JGI IMG/M metagenome (GOLD analysis project Ga0315283, IMG submission 204541) | Sediment microbial communities from Yellowstone Lake, YNP, Wyoming, USA - YL17G09_0 | ecosystem: Environmental > Aquatic > Freshwater > Lake > Sediment | place: USA: Wyoming | collected...
GGTTCTGTCCCAGCTGCGGGGCGAGGTTCGCGGACGAGCCGAGGCTGGAGGGAAAGCTCGAGAGAAAAGTCAAACGATAGGCGGGCTCGCGCCCGCCTTTGGAGTTTGTGGACCGTCGATCATCGCGCCCGGGTTCACCTTACGAACTCGATGTCGCTCTCGTCGCCCGCACCGTAGGACTTGGAGGACTGTGCCCTCCCTGGCGCCGCAGGCCTGGACTCGCCCTTGCCGACGAGGGTATCGGACCTGGCACCGGTCACGATCAGGAGGATCTTGACCTGGCCCTCCGCGTTCGGGTCGACGCTGCATCCCCAGATGATCCTGGCGTGCTTGTTGATCCTCTCGCCGACGACCTCGGCCGCCCTCTGGGCCTCGGACACGGTCATGTCCGGACCGCCGACGACCCTGATCAATGCACCCTTGGCATCCTTGAGTGAGATCTCGCCCAGCAGCGGGGAGTTGAGCGCCTCGTCTATGGCCGACTCGACCCTGCTCTCGGGGTCCGGGTCATCGGACTCGCCGATGCCGACGAAGGCGACGCCGCCCTCGTTCATGACAGTCATGATGTCGCTGTAGTCGAGGTTGACCAGGCCCGGCTTGGTGATGATCTCGGTCAGGCCCCTGATGGTCTGCATGAGGACCTCGTCCGCGACCTTGAACGCAGCGTCCACCGGAAGCTTCGGAACGAGCGCGAGGAGCTTGTCGTTCGGGATGACGATGGTCGTGTCGCACAGGCGTCTCAGCCTCTCGAGGCCGTCCTGCGCGTTCTCCATCCTCATCTCACCCTCGGCCTTGAACGGCATCGTGACGACCCCGATCGTCAGGGCCTTCATCTCCTTGGCCAGGCGGGCCGCGAAGTGCGCGGAGCCCGTGCCAGTGCCGCCGCCCATCCCTGCGGTCACGAACACTATGTTCGCCCCGCTCAGGAAGTCGCGGATCTCCCTCTCGTTCTCCTTGGCAGCCGCCTCGCCGACCTGCGGTATGGCGCCTGCTCCCAGGCCCCTCGTGATGTTCTTGCCTATGAGGATCTTCTTCGGCGCGTGGATGACCAGCAGGTGCTTGGCATCCGTGTTGATGGCGCAGAGCTGAGCTCCGGATATCCCGGCCGCGACACACCTGTTTATGGTGTTGGAACCGCCGCCGCCGCATCCGATGATCTTGATCGAGACGTCCAGCTGGGCCGCGATCTTCTGTATCTCCTCGTCGTCCGCGGTCATGGGGGCAGGACTAGGCGCTACCTGCACAGGAGCTGCGGGCTGAGAAAAAGCTTTTCCGTTTAGTTCATCGATTTCTTTTCCCAATGCTTCTTTTACGAGAGACTTCGGCATGAGTGCACCCCATAAAGCTATAGAAGTAATCGGGTTACTCGAATATAAATATTGCTAATCATCAATGATAGCCAGTATCAGAGGGGATTCTCGTAGAGAATCCGGGGAAAAGGGGGCGGAAAGCCCGGTCCCGGGCGGGATTCAGGCGGCGACCGCCGACGACCGTTTGCCGCGCGGTGGTGTCCTGCGCGCTCCGTCTAGCCTAGATGTGAACGGATAGCCTCTGCGCATCGCGCGGGGGCGCACGGGGAGCCGCGGAGCGCGCCCGCCTTCATGATGCTGGCACCGCCCCCGCAAGCGGTCTTGGGCAAATTTAATAGTACAGTGATTATATACCTGACTGCAGACAGCTTCGGATGGGATGATATGAAGTCACTTATCGACGATGCTCTCGAATTGCATGCACAGGAACAGAGCAAGGCACCGCTGGGAACGCCGGACGATGAAGAGCTGGCCAGGATAGTTGAGAAGCTCAAGGTCAACATCACGATCATCGGCTGCGGGGGCGGTGGGTCGAACACCATCAACCGGCTGAGCCAATCCGGGGTCTTCGGGGCGGAGCTCGTCGCAGCCAACAGCGATGCGAAACACCTTCTCCACGTGCATTCACCGCACAAGATCCTGCTAGGGAAGACCACCACCAGAGGGCTGGGCGCAGGGGCGCTGCCCGAGGTCGGCGAGAGGGCGGCCCAGGAGGCCGAGGAGGATATCAAGCCGTACGTCAAGGGCTCCAGCATCGTCTTCGTCACGGCCGGCATGGGCGGCGGGACCGGTACCGGTTCGGCACCGGTCGTCGCGAGGATGGCCAGGGAATCCGGGGCGCTCGTCATCGGCGTGGTCACCATGCCGTTCAAGGCGGAGGGCAAGATCCGGCTCGACAACGCCCTCAGGGGCCTGGAGAGGCTGAGGGTCAACTGCGACACGATCGCAGTGGTAGCCAACGACAAGCTGCTCGAGCTGGTCCCGAAGCTGCCACTGGACGCAGCGTTCAGGGTGGCCGACGAGGTCCTCATGGAGTCGATCAAGGGGCTCACCGAGATCATCACGAAGCCGGGGCTAGTCAACCTGGACTTCAACGACGTCATGACGATCATGAAGAACGGCGGAGTCGCGATAATCGGCATGGGCGAGGCGGACAACAAGACCGCGAAGGGAGACAGGATAGAGTCCGCGGTCCGCCAGGCGCTCGAGTCGCCGCTGCTGGGCGATGTGGACCTGTCCACTGCCAGGGGCGCGCTGATCCGGGTGACGGGCGGCAACGACATGACCGTGTCCGAGGCGGAGAAGGCCGCCGAGCTGGTCACGAAGAGGATCAACCCGAGCGCGAGGATCATCTGGGGATGCAGCGTCGACCCCGAGATGGCCGGGCTCGTGAGGGTCATGGCCGTCCTGACCGGCGTGAAGCCGCCGACATTCGCACCGCCGGAGGAGAACCCGGCCACGAAGCACGGCCTCAGCCAGGTCCGCTGAGTGCCTCCATGCCGAAGAAGAACCCGGGCGAGAGGTACCGATACATAGCCTTCAGGATCGAAGGGGGCGGGCCTTTCGCCAGAAACGACTTCCTGTCTTCTCTTCTGTCCAGGTCCAGAGGGACCGCACTAGGGGACGTGTTCAGGATAACCGTGTTCGAGCCGGAGGTCGCCATACTCAAGGTCCCGCACGACCTCAAGGAGGAGGCCATCAAGGTCCTCGGCTCCGTCGACTCGGTCAGGGGCGCCCCGTGCCGGGTCGTGACTCTCAAGACATCTGGAACGATCAAGACGCTCAAGGAGAAGTACCTGCGCGGACACGGCGATCCCGCGGAACGGGGCCCCGTGAGGTTCGGCCGATAAGCTTTATATCAAGTTACCGCGTTAGCCAATTCCAGACGATGGATAGAGACAGCTGGAGTCATCTCGTCTCGTTAAGTGAGGTGTCGTTTACATGCAACCAGGACAGATGGCGTATGACCGGGCAATCACAGTATTCTCGCCCGATGGCAGGTTGTTCCAAGTAGAGTACGCCCGTGAGGCCGTCAAGAGGGGCACCACAACCGTGGGACTCAAGTTCAAGGACGGGGTCGCGCTCATAGTGGACAAGAGGATCGCGAGCAAGCTCATCGAATCCAAGTCGATCGAGAAGATATTCCAGATCGACGAGCACATCGGCTGCGCCACATCCGGCCTGGTCGCGGACGCCCGCGTCTTGGTGGACTACGCGCGGACCATCGCCCAGATCAACAAGGTCACTTACGCGGAGAAGGTCGACATCGAGACCGTCGTCAAGAGGCTCTGCGACTTCAAGCAGAACTACACGCAGTACGGCGGCGTCCGCCCGTTCGGAACGGCGCTGCTCGTGGCCGGCGTGGACGACCTCGGCATACACCTCTTCGAGACGGACCCGAGCGGCGCGCTCGTCTCCTACAAGGCAGGATCCATAGGCGCTGGCAAGAACGCCATCATGGACGTCTTCGAGGAGGAGTATAAGGAAGACATGAGCATGGAAGACGCAATCGTGCTCGGCCTCAAGGCGCTCGCGAAGGCCACCGAGGAGAAGCTCAACACGAAGGCCGTCGAGATCGGGCTCGTCAAGATAGGAGAGAAGTTCAGGAAGCTTGGCGAGGCCGAGGTCGAGACTTACGTGAAGAAAGCCAGCGCGTGAGGGCGCGGGATCAACCATGGTCGACCTCGACGAAGCGATAGTGGCCCGGTACGAGTCGCACGGCGAGAGCTTTGAGATACTCATAGACCCAGGCGTAGTCCAGAAGATGAAGGACGGCAAGGAGGTCGACCTCCTCCAGAACATGGTCATCGACACGATCTTCAAGAACGCAAAGAAGGGTTCCCGGGCCCCAGACGAGAAGATCAAGGAGGTCTTCGGGACCACGGACGCCACCGAGGTCGCCAAGGTCATCATCCTCAAGGGCGAGGTCCAGCTGACCACCGAGCAGCGCAAGATCATGCTCGAGAACAAGCGGAAGCGGATCGTGGAGTACATCGCGAGGAACGCCATGAACCCGCAGACCGGAGCCCCGCACCCCGCGACGAGGATCGAGACGGCCATGGAGGAGGCCCGGGTGCACATCGACGCGTTCAAATCGGTCGAGGCGCAGGTCCCCGCGGTCATGGACGCCATCAGGCCGCTCATACCCATCAGGTTCGACACGGTCAGGATGGCCGTGAAGGTCTCCGGCGAGGACTACGGCCGGTGCTACGAGGATTTCAAGCACTTCGGCAAGATCATACGCGAGGAATGGCAGAAGGACGGCTCGTGGATAGGCGTGGTCGAGATGCCCGCTGGCCTCCAGACTGACTTCCTGGAGCGCATCAGCAACAAGACCCACGGCGAGGCCGAAACCAAGCTCGTCAAGGAGAAGGTCGAGCGCCCCCGCGGGTCCGGGGTTCTCGCAAAAACTTAAAGTAGACGACGCATTCTGGGTTTTGACGAGAGATAATGGTAAATGCGCTGCGCCGCAGGCCCTGAAAGGACCACCATGCGGGTCCGGGGCGGGGCGAGCAGAGTGTTTATCGCTTTCAGATCAGCGAGTGAGACGATATGCAAAGCGGTGATTCTAAGGAGGTCACGCGAGAGATAGTCATACCCGGCGACCTCCTCGACAGCAGCGGGAAGAGGCCTGGCCCCGGGACGTATGTGGAGGGCGGGAAGATATTCGCCGCCCAGCTGGGCATCAAGAGCATAAGGTCTGACACGGTCGGCGTGGTGCCCCTCGCAGGGCATTACATGCCGGTCCGCGGGGACCTCGTGATAGGTAAGATCGTGGACGTGAGCTCGTCCAGCTGGTTGGTGGACATCAACGCCCCCTACCCAGCGCCCCTGCACGTCAACGAGGTGCCGTGGCGCGTGGAGTTCGGAGAGACCCGGAAGTTCATGAGCGTGGGGGATGTGCTGCTCCTCAATGTGGTGGGAGTGGACGAGGTCATGAGGATCTCGGTGTCCATGAAGGACCACGGCCTGAGGAAGCTGACAGGCGGCATGGTGCTCGAGGTCTCGCCCTCGAAGGTGCCGCGGGTGATAGGCAAGAACGGCTCCATGATCCAGATGCTGAAGAGCGCGACCAACTGCCGCGTATACGTCGGGCAGAACGGCCGGATCTGGATAGACGGGGAGCTGGACAACATCATCAAGGCCGTGAGCGCCATCAAGCTGATCGAGGACGAGGCGCACAACGTCGGTCTGACAGAGAAGGTCAAGAAGCTCCTGGAGGAGCAGTCCCGGAAGGGAGAGTGAGCGAATGGGCGGAACACCTACGGATATCAAGCTGATTGATGAGAAGGGCCTGAGGGTCGACGGACGCAGGCCGGACGAGATGAGGCCTCTGAGGATAGAGGCGGGCGTGCTGAAGCGGGCGGACGGCTCCGCATACGTCGAATGTGGCTTCAACAAGATACTGGCCGCGGTCTACGGGCCGAGGGAGTGCCATCCGAGGCATGCGCAGAACCCGTCGAGGGCCCTCGTGCAGTGCCACTACAACATGGCCGCGTTCTCGGTGGACGACAGGAAGAGGCCGGGCCCGGACAGGCGCTCGCAGGAGATCTCGAAGATCACCTCCGAGGCGCTGACAAGGGTGGTCTTCACGGAGTACTTCCCGAGGGCGTCCATCGACGTCTACATCGAGGTGCTCCAGGCGAACGCGGGCACGAGATGCGCGGGCCTCACGGCCGCGTCGGTCGCGCTCGCAGACGCCGGGATACCGATGAGGGACCTCGTTGCGTCGTGCGCCGCTGGGAAGGCCGCGGACGTCGTCATGGTCGACCTCGGCAAGGAGGAGGACAACTACGGCCAGGCGGACATACCCGTCGGCTATGTCCCCAGGACCGATGAGATCGTACTGCTACAGATGGACGGCGACCTCACGCAGGAGGAGTTCACCAAGGGTGTCAACATGGCGGTCGACGGCTGCAAGAAGGTCTACCAGGTGCAGAGGGACGCGCTGAAGAGGCGTTACCAGACGAGGTCGCTGGACGTGCCGGTCGAGGCAGCCCAGGTCGCGCCGCAGCAGGGAGGTGCCTGAGATGGGTAAGGATGTCATGGCCGACCTCAAGAGGGACCATATCGCCAAGCTCCTGACCAAGGGCGTCCGCGCGGACGGCAGGAAGCTGGATGAGCAGCGTCCGATCAAGGTCGAGACCAATTACGTACGCTCGGCCGAGGGGTCCGCGAGGGTCCAGCTCGGCAACACCGACGTGCTCGTGGGCGTGAAGATGTTGGTCGGCACGCCGTTCGGGGACACGCCCAACTCCGGCGTGCTCACGACGAACGCCGAGCTCAGGCCGATGGCCAGCGAGACCTTCGAGTCCGGTCCGCCGGACCAGGAATCGATCGAGATCGCCAGGGTCGTCGACAGGGGCATCAGAGAGGGACACGCGGTCGACATGGGGAAGCTGTGCATCGAGCCGGGCAAGGAGGTCTGGGTCATGTTCGTGGACGTCCACGCGCTCGACTACGACGGCAACCTGTTCGACGCCGCTAACATAGGCGCGATGGCAGCGCTCAAGACCACCATCGTCCCGGCGAAGAGGGCGGGCAAGGGAGAGGACTACCCGCTACCGATCATGCACCAGCCCATATCTCTCACAACGGTCAAGATAGGTGAGCACATACTGGTGGACCCGACCCACGACGAGGAGCGCGTGGCGGATGCCAGGCTCACCGTCACGACGATCGAGACGGGCAACATCTGCGCCATGCAGAAGGGCCACGAGGGCGCCTTCAGGCTGGACGAGATATTCAGGATCGTTGACATGTCGAGGAAGCTCGGGGCGGATGTCCGCTCCAGGATCTGACTGAGGACGGCTGATTGCGATGGCCAGGAGAACCAAGAAAGTAGGCTCATCCGGTAGGTTTGGGCCGAGGTATGGCGTTAGGATCAGGAAGCGCGTCGCGGACATCGAGGCGCAGAGCAAGGGCAGGCACGAGTGCCCCAAGTGCAAGGCCGTCGCGGTGACCCGCAAGATAGCCGGTGTCTGGGTATGCAAACACTGCGGGGCCACGATGGCCAGCGGGGCGTACCTGCTGACGACGCCCGTGGCCGTGAGGCGCGAGGTCGCCGAGGTGCTCGCGAAGGCCGAGGCAAAGGCGAAGGGCGAGGAAGCCCCTGCCGAGGAGAGCGAGGTGCTCACCGAGGACGAGAGGGCCGAGAAGCCCAAGAAGAAGGCCGCTGAGGACGAAAAGGAGTAGAGTGCAGATGTACAAATGCTCGAGATGCAAGGAGCCCGTTCGGTCCAGCATGAACACCGTCGGCCTGCAGTGTGAGAAGTGCGGGTCCAAGGTGTTCTACAAGGAGAGGCCGAACGTGCGCAAGTCGGTCAAGGGAAGATGACCTTGACCAGCAGGGCCGAGCTGACCCTCAGGACGAGGCACGCGGACGTGGTCGCCCGCGCGCTCTCGCCCGAGCTGTCGGAGAGTATCCCGAGGACCAGCGTGTCCGTCGAGGCGCGGGACGGAACGGTCATCATCAAGGTAGAGGCGGATGACCATACCGCGCTCCGGGCGGCCCTGAACTCCTACATCAGATGGGCGAACGTGGCGGAGGAGACGGCGAAGGAGGTCAAAGCATGATGGACAACATCCCACCCAAGGTCCAGAACCAGATAGCCCAGTTCCAGCAACTGACGCAGCAGATACAGATGGTCACCACGCAGAAGATCCAGCTCGATGCGCAGTCCAAGGAGCTGGAGAAGACCGTCGCGGAGCTCGAGAAGGCCCCGGAGGACGCGGTCGTGTTCAAGAACGTCGGCTCGCTCCTGATCCAGACGAAGGACAGGGCGGGGCTGCTGAACGAGCTCAGGGATCAGAAGGAGACCGCCGATGTCAGGGTCAAGACCCTCGAGCGGCAGGACAAGCACCTGAGGGAGAGGCACCAGAGCCTCCAGCAGCAGATCACCCAGGCGCTCCAGGGACCTGGTGCCGCCGCCGGCCCCGAGAAGAAGGGCGACGAGACGGACTGAGCCGCGCAAACCCCACGGGCGCCCCGGGGCACCACGCCCCGGGGATGCTCAGGACCTATTTTATATCCCATCGGTTCTTCGACATGACTGTGCTGTCCAGCATCGCGCAGGAGCTGGCCAAGGGCGGCAGGACCGTCGCCCTGGTCCATGGGAACGCAGACCCGGACGCGCTCGCGAGCGCGTTCGCGGTCCAGCAGGCGTATCCAGGCGTGGTCATCTGGACCCCGGGCGGGCTCGACCGGATGTCCAAGCTGCTCACGGAAGCGGTCGGCATCCACCCGCTCGAGGAGCTCGCGTCGCCGCCCAGGGACCGGCTGCTGGTCCTGGACACCTCCGGACCGGAGCAGCTCCCGGACGGCATCGACTTCTCCGACGCGTTCGTCGTCGACCACCACGCCAGGAACTCCAAGTGGGACGGCACGAAGGCCTACTACTGCGACGACAGCAAGAGCTCCTGCTCCGAGATAGTCTACCAGATGCTGAAGGAGGCGGGGAGGCCCGTCGAGCACGACACCGCCCTCGCCCTCATGTTCGGCATGCTCACCGACACCGGCTCGTTCAAGTTCGCAAGGCCCGGCCTGCTCGTGACGTTCGCCGAGCTGATGTCCGCGCACGGCATCCAGATGGACGAGGTCCTGGACCTGGCCCGCGTCGACGCGGACATATCGGAGAAGATCTCGCAGCTCAGGGGGGCCCAGAGGCTGAAGTACTGGAAGATCGGCAACCACATAATCGCCGCGTCCCAGGGCAGCGCGTTCGAGGCGAGCGTCGCCAAATCGCTGCTGGCGCTCGGGGCGGACATAGCGTTCGTGGGCTCCCAGCGGGGGGACACATTCAGGGTGAGCGCGAGGGCGACCCAGGCGATAGTCCGGAAGGGCGTGCACCTCGGCAGGCTCCTGGGAGGCGTTGGCTCGGAGACCTGCAACGGCGGCGGGGGGCACCCCGGGGCCGCGGGCCTCACGGGCAACGGCGACGTGGAGGCGATCCTCAACATAGCCGTCGAGAACGCCATCCACGAGCTGCGCAGGCTGGGCTCATCTGGTGATCGTCAGCTGCCGGACCCGGTCTAGGTTCTGCGGGTGCTTCTCGAAGTGGTCCCTGACGGGCCCCAGTATCGTCGACATCGAATCGGCCGCACCCTTCTTCAGGTCCTGTGGATGCAGCTTGCCCGCGCCGTATGCCGCGAGGAGCTCCTCGAAGCTGGCGAAGCTGACGGGGCCCCCGTACTTGGCAGGCCTGTCGATGGTGAGCTGGCCCTGTCTCGGGAAGACTATGAGCCGCAGGAGCTCCATCACCGGGTTGCCCTCGGCCTCCGCGGGGCAGAAGGCACCCTTGAGCTTCTTCGCGATGTCCTCGGGCGGGTCATGTATGAATATGGCACTGTTCGGATCGCTCTTCGACATCTTGGCCTCGACCGGGTCCATGCGCCCGGATCCGACGAGGCTCATGAGCAGGGGTGTGTGCAGCGCGATGGGCTTCTTCCATCCGAGCTTCTCGGCGGCGTCCCTCGCGAGCATGTGCGCCCTCCGCTGGTCCATCCCGGCGTAGGCGATGTCGACGTCCAGGTGGAATATGTCCGCGACCTGCATCGGCGGGTACATGACCTTCGACGCGTCGATCTCGGCCTCGTCCTCGGTCCTGCCCATGATGGTCATGGCGCGCTTGATCCGCTGGAGCGAGGAGGCCTTGCACACGCGTATGAACTTCTCCCAGTACTCCGCGCTGTCGATGAGGTCGCTGGCCCACACGAATTTCGCGGAGTCCTCCCTGACCCCGAGCGCGATGAAGCACTCGCGCATGTACTCGCCGCATGCGCGTATGTTCTCCAGCTTACCCCCGAGCTTGTCGTTGATCATCGCGTGCCAGTCTGCCAGGAAGATCGTCACCTCGACGCCCGCCTCCTGCATGTCGAGGATCTTCGCCGCGCAGACCATCTGCCCGGTGTGGAAGAAGCCGCTCGGCTCGAAGCCGATGTAGGCCCTGGGCTTCGGGTTCGTCTCGAGGAGCGTCCTCAGCTCCTCGTTAGTCACGATCTCCAAGGTGTTCCGCGAAATCAGCCCGAGCCTGCTCTCGACATCCATTGCCGTGCCCCGACCTTAAAGACAGGTGGCCGTGAAAAAACTTTGGGGCCGGAGGGCCCAGTTCAGCACACAAAGGTTAAGAGGGGTAGCCGCATTAGCTTTCTTCCCTGGGCGAGCATGAGGGGGAGCGCATGTCTGTCTCGACGCTGAGGAACGGCAAAACGATCATCAAGGTGTCCGATGTCAAAGAGGTCGTCGGGAACAGATACCGCATCTCCGAAGAGTTCTATTTTGAGCTGGACCGGGAGGTCCACGAGATGATCGAGCGGGCAGCGAGGAGGGCGAAGAGGAATGGGCGCAAGACCCTCAAGCCCTTCGACCTCTGAACGCCCCGATGCGCGAGGTCCTCCATGAAGAGGAGCGATAGAAGGGAGAAACCGAGGACCGCGCCTGCCGCCGTGTGGAAGGAGAAGGAGAGCCTGGGCGGGAGGCAGGTCGACGCGGGCGTCATCATCCTCCAGACAGCTGGCTGCAGCCACTTCCATGCCGGCGGGTGCTCGATGTGCGGATACAACATCGACGCCAGGGGGGACGTCACGGCCCAGGACATCGTCGCGCAGTTCGAGCAGGCCGTGAGGGAGCTCGGCGACGTCGGGATGCTCAAGGTCTACACGTCCGGGTCGTTCCTCGACACGGGCGAGGTGCCGGACGAGGCGGCGGAGCACATCCTGAGGCACTGCGCGGAGAGCGGGCGCAGGCTCCTGTTCGAGTCGAGGCCGGAGTACATCGACGAGGAGCGGCTCGACAGGGCGCTCGGGACGCACAAGGACGTCGAGGTCGCAATCGGCCTCGAGAGCGCCAACGACCTGGTGCTCCGGCACTCGGTCAACAAGGGCTTCACCGTGGGCGACTACGACCGCGCGGCCGACCTGCTAGCCAGGAAGGGCGCGGACCTCAGGACATACGTCCTGCTGAAGCCCCCGTACCTCACGGAGGCGGAGGCGGTCGCGGACGCCATCGCGACGGTGAAGCACGCGGCCGTGAAGGGCAAGGTCGTCTCGCTGAACCCCGTGAACGTCCAGAAGGGGACCGTCGTGGAGAAGCTCTGGAAGACATGGGCGTACAGGCCGCCCTGGCTCTGGAGCGTGCTGGCGGTGCTGAACGCCGCCTCGAGGACCGGCTGCAGGGTTGTCTGCGACCCGACGGGCGGCGGCAAGGAGCGCGGGGCCCACAACTGTGGAGGGTGCGACGAGGTCGTGCTGGCCGGGATCAAGGCGTTCTCGCAGCACCAGGACAGGTCGAGGCTCGCCCGGCCAGAATGCGCCTGCAGGGAGGTCTGGGAGGGCGTCATGGACCTCGAGGGGCACATCGTGGGCGGCACGGCCGACCTCCAAAGGTTTTTCAGGAAGCATCTGGATTAACGCATGAGGGATGATCCGTTGAACGAGTACGAGATACGCAGGGGTCTCCAGGACAACATCAAGCCGGAGAACCTGAGGCAGCAGATGGTAGAGGTCTTCGGCAACGCCCAGGAGAAGGACGGGCGGCTGGTCGCAAGCTACGGTGCGATCAAGGAGATCTGGGCGTGGACCAGCGGGAAGAAGCTCGCGGTCGACACGAAGATGGCCCCGGGGGTCGACGACAAGGTGGCACAGGACACCATAAGGGCGTACAACACGTTCCTCGAGAAGGTCACAGGATACACCTCGAAGGAGCGGGGGAAGCGGGCCCAGAAGGCGGTCAAGGAAGGCAAGGCCTGAGGGTCTTGCAGCGTCCCCGGAGCGGTCAGTTTTAAATACAAGTACCCCATTCAGCAACCTGCGATACCTGAGGCGGTATCGGCCAGACGCTACATGGGCGATGCCTATAGAGCAACCCAATACTCGCGCTGAAACAATGGGTTTTCAGGCGCGAACGAAGCGTCACGGCCGAAATCTGATGCCTCGGTACATGTACTCGAACATTCGAGAGCATTCAGCCAGGTCTATCGCCTCGAGACGAGGGAGAGCAGATGTCAACAACAAGACGTCCAAGGAAGGGCTCGATGGGGTACTCCCCCCGCAAGAGAGCCAGAAGCATAACCGCCAGGATTTCACACTGGCCCCAGGACACCGGAGAGGGAGTGAAACTCCAGGGGTTCGCGGGCTATAAGGCAGGGATGACCCACGCATTCATCGTGGACTACAGGCCCAAGAGCAACACCGCTGGCCAGGAGATCCAGGTGCCGGTGACCGTGCTCGAGGTGCCCA
>Ga0315283_10004156_pt1 | contig 12543 bp, 17 predicted proteins | sample YL17G09_0_MG_FD_204541 | JGI IMG/M metagenome (GOLD analysis project Ga0315283, IMG submission 204541) | Sediment microbial communities from Yellowstone Lake, YNP, Wyoming, USA - YL17G09_0 | ecosystem: Environmental > Aquatic > Freshwater > Lake > Sediment | place: USA: Wyoming | collected...
CCGCCCCATCCTGCCGCGCGAACCTCGCCAGCTGCGAACACTCGCCGTCCGCGCTCATCGAGCTTCGAGCCGACCAACTCCCACCTTTGCCGAATCCCTTGCGTGTCGATCATACCGACCCGCATACTGCCGCAGCGCCATCCCAGGAATCCACCCGCCCCGAGTCACATCGCCACAGGACGCCCGGGCGTAATCCGATTCATTTGTTGTGACGGGTATCCTTAGTTCGGGGCAAAGCCAATGAAACTGATATCGACGTGGGGTCGTCGTTGAAACCGTGCGGATTTTTCTTCTTATCGCGAATTTCGTCCTGATGGTGCCGGCGTTGGTCTATAATTATCCAGTACTTGAATTATGCAGCACTTGGCGCGTTCAATGCTCTGGCTCCGAACTACGCAAACGCGCACCCCATTGCCGAAGGCATCCCGTACGAACAGGATGAGCGCCAAAAACTGGATATCTACGCTCCGCGGGGCGCCACAGAACCACTTACCATCTTGCTTTTTGTCTTTGGAGTTTCATGGAAAGACGGCTATCGCGGCGGCTATGAATTTGTCGGCCGCAGCTTTGCCGCGAGGGGCTATTTCATACTTGTGATGGGCTATCGCCTATTGCCGGCAAACCGCTTTCTTACTTTCGTGGAAAGGCGTGGCAGGTGCCATTTCGTGGTTTGAAAAGCAAGGCAAGCGTTTTTGTGGGGATGCCAGCCATCTCTTTGCGGTCGCCCACTCGGCCGGTGCCTATAATCTATACCTGGCCATCCTGAGCCCGAAATACCTGAAAGAGGCAGGTGCCGATCCGTCCATGATACGTGGAGTGGCCACGCTCGCCAGGCCCTTTGATTTTCTGCCGGTGGATACAAGACCACCATCGATACAGTTGGACAGGAACCCGACTTCGCGGCAACCCAACTGCTTGCCTATGCCAGCGCTGCAACACCCCGCATTCCTACTGCAGACCGGTGCTGACGATATGATGGTTTATCCTAAGAACGGCTGGTCGCTGGACAGGATCTTGCGGGAGAAGGGCGGATCTTCAGAATTCATAGAACACAAAGTGATTAGCCATATCGGCATATTGAAGCCCCTCGCGCGGCCCTTTCGCAGCGCAGCACTTGCGGTGATGGAAGATATTCTCGGGTTCCATGCCCGGCATGGCGGCACCTGAGACCGGTTAACCATAAACCAGCGAAGGGGTCGGATTCAGGTCTGCGTGGCCGCATAATTGCACGGACTGTGGGTGTCGGGAGTTTGGAATATGCGTCACGTGTCAATCAGCAATGGCTTAAAGCCTGCAATCCTTGCGGTCTTCACCCTTGCATGTTCCTCAGCGCCCCAGGCCCAGACAGTAGTGTTCAAGCGACCACCTGCCGTGAGCCAGTCCTGTCCCTATGACGCGATGGCCCTGCAAGCCAAGATCATGGAACTCAAGAATATCAACGAGCAACTGGCAAATCGCGCAAAGATGCTGGAAGTGCAGGTCGCCGCCATGAAGGTTGTGAACGTCAAGCCGCACAAGCAGGCACAGGTGTGCAAGCGCTGGAAGAACCACAGGTGCACCTGGCTAGTACGGCGCTAATTCAACTTCAGTCTATGATTTCGCCCCCATCCACCACATGGATCGAGCCCGTCACGAAGCTCGCGAAGCTTGAGGCAAGATAGAGTACGGGACCAGCAATTTCTTCCGCCTTGGCGATGCGTTTCTGTGCGGCAGATTGCGACATGATTGCATATCCCGCCTCAACGCTTCCCGCCGTCTGGATGGCGACAGACCGCAACATGTCGGTATCTACGGCGCCCGGACACACCGCATTAACCCTGACATGCGGTGCAAATTCCAGGGCAAGGGCGCGCGTCAAGTTAACAACTGCTCCCTTCGAGGCACAATAAACCGTGCTCATGGGAAGCCCCACAAGACCGAGAATCGACGCCATGTTGACAATGTTGCCCTTTGCAGCCCGGAGATGGGGGAGGGCGTGCTTGCTCATGAAGAATATGCCCTTCACGTTCGTATCCATCATGAGGTCCCAATCCTCCTCCGGCGTATCTTTAACTAGCTTGCCGAGTTCAATGCCGGCATTGTTGACCAGCACATCTATGCCTCCTAATGTCGCGACAGCTGTTTCCACTACCTGCCTGCAACCGGTTTCTGTGCTGACCGACCCTGGAGCTGCAACTGCCTGGTCGCCGCCTGCCAGGCCTGTCAGGGCCTTGCTCACACTTTCATTGCTACTGCCATTCACGGCAACTCTTGCTCCACAGGCCAGGAAGGCGTCGACGATGGCGCGGCCAATGCCCCGGGTTCCGCCTGTCACCAAAACTCGCTTGTCAGTAAAGTTCAAATTCATTCGGCAATTTCCCGATGGTGACCGCATTTCGTTGCCCAGATTGTGCATCAAGCTGCAGCGGGGTCAAGCCTGTCCTTCATTGACACCGGGATAGACGCTGCCGTAACTGCGGCCCGTACCGAGCATGGCGGAGAGGCGCTCACGGGCCAGGGGGAATCTCGCTTTCGCCGGTCCGGTCACCTCCTTAGCACCTGAGTATCCAATCCAATGAAAACATTTCCAGCTGCTGGAGGTTCCCATGCGCGCCGAGTTTCTTGGGAACCGCGGCGGCTGCCGTGGCGTTGGGTGAAGACCACAGGAATGAAAGGTGATCCTGTGCCTGCAAAATCCAAAGTCCTGCAATAGACGGCACGAGCAGCCCTGGCAGCTTAGCTTGGCGAGATGCCGAAAGGCAAATTAAAGGGCGCGTCCTGCGACATGCACGAGCCCGTGTCGGAAAGGGAACTCAATGACATGGCAAACACCAAATACTCGAAATTGTGGAATCACAAATCGGAAGGCTGATGGGCTATTCAGCGGCCGATTTCACCGCGTCATGGAGGCGGATATCCGCCAGTAGTTCATAGGACCTGAGACGAGCGCGGTGATCATAGATTGCCGATGAAACCATGAGTTCGTCGATGCCTGTCTGGTTGACAAAGTTTTGCAAGCCTGACTTTACGGTTTGCGGCGATCCCACGAAGGAGCAGGCCAGCATACGGGAGGCCTGTACCCTTTCAACCGCAGTCCAATAGCTTTCGATGTCGTCGACTGGTGGTTTCAGATACCCGCGCTCGCTGCGCAGCATTCCGGCGAAGCGCTGTTGGATGGAGGTAAAGAGGCGCAGCGCTTCAGCATCGGTATCTGCCACGACGACATTAACTCCCGCCATTGCATAGGGCCTTGCCGCCTGCTTTGATGCTGCAAACCGAGCGCGGTACATTTCCAGCGCTTCCTGCAGGAGACCAGGCGCAAAATGCGAGGCAAAAGCGTAAGGTAAGCCAAGCATCGCGGCTAGCTGGGCGCCAAACAGGCTTGACCCCAGGATCCAGAGGGGAACATTGAGGCCTGCTCCGGGGACCGCCTGCACCGTCTGGCCAGGTTGCACGGGACCAAGCAGTGCCTGCAACTCCATCACATCCTGCGGGAAATGGTCAGCAGAGCTATCGTTGCGGCGTAGTGCGACCGATGTCTGGCGGTCCGTGCCGGGCGCGCGCCCGAGACCTAAGTCAATTCGTCCGGGGTAAAGTGATTCCAGCGTGCCGAACTGCTCGGCAATTATCATGGGGGAATGATTGGGGAGCATGATGCCGCCGGCACCTACTCTGATTGTACGGGTGTGGGAGGCAATGTAGCCGATCACCACGGCGGTCGCAGCGCTGGCAATGCCAACCATGTTATGGTGTTCGGCAACCCAGTACCGCCTGTAGCCCAGCCGCTCAACGTGCTGGGCAAGCTCGCGTGCATTGCCAAGTGCATCGGTGGGCGTTTTTCCCTCTGATACGGGAACTAGATCAAGAACTGCATAATCAACCATGGGGCTCACCTTTCAGACCGCAACTCTAAATTAATTATGTGGGTGCAAAAAGGTTACTTTCAATGTAGGGTCTCTACTTAAGACAGAGGGCCATTCCGTATAGGCCGGCAGCAAACACCGTATGGGAAACAAGGTTGAGGGCGCGTATCTGCATGGCGTTAGGTCGCAGGGATGCAGCCCAGCCTGCACCCATCCCGGGCTGTAGGATGAACCAGCCTCCGCCCACGCTGACAAGGCCCAGAATCCAGGCCGGCAGAAAGGTGGGGTTGGACACCCAACCCGGCCCTGCCACCAGGATCAGTAGGCCTGCATAGATCACACCCACGGCATAGTGGAAAATCCAGCCAATTGTCGTCTCGCCTGCGATGGCTTGCGCCTCGGTGATATCCGCATGAAAGAAAGTCCCTCTGAAGAGATGGCAGAACCAGCGTCCCACGAGGCCCCAGTTGGGCTTTGCCAATCCAAACACGCCGTTGAGAAGCAGCGCCCAGATATCCATGGCTGCGGTGGCGCCTGCACCGACGACAAGCGACTTCCAGAGAATATCCCACATGAATCCTTGTTCCCCCACCCGTGCCACCCTTGATTAACGGCACTTATCCAGCATGGAAAGAGAATTCGATTCACCGGCGGGGTTTCGCGCACAATTCGGTTGGCAAATCAGCCTACTCCGTTAAGTGTTGGCGCATGAATGATAAATTGAAGGGTATCCTCCTGCTGATTGCAGCAGTGACTGGATTTGGCGTGGTCGACGGCCTGAGTAAGGTCATGATTGAAACCCTGTCCTTCGGGCAGGTTGTTCTGGCCCGCTATGCGCTGGCTTTGCCGGTGCTGCTTCTGGCTACGCGCCCGGCAGACTGGCGCGGTCTGTTCAGAACCAAACTGCTGACCTGGCAGATCATCCGGGGCATCATTCCAGTCGTCATTGGCGGCTCCATGGTGTTTGCGGTCAAGTACCTGCCGCTGGCGGAGGCAACCGTCATCTTGTTTGCCGGTCCGTTTTTTGTGGTGGCACTTTCTGGGTGGCTGCTGGGCGAGCGGGTTGGTGGCTCGAGCTGGATCGGCGTGCTGATAGGATTTCTGTCCGTTTTGATCGTGGCCCGACCAGGCTTCTCCGCTGTTTCCCTATACACGATCTTTCCCGCCATAGGTGCTGTCTTCTATGCGGCATTTCAACTCCTCACGCGCCATCTCGGCAATGCAGGCGAAGCACCAACCACAACGCTGGCCTGGACGCTGGTGGTGGGAAACCTGGTTGGCCTTCCCTTGGCCTTCAGCGCCTGGATGCCGCAGACCCCTGAAACTTGGTTTCTTTGTTTCTGTCTCGGCGTCGTGTTCGGTTTCGCGCAACTGTTGCTTGCCAAGGCCTTTTCCCTGGCGCCCGCCAGTGTGCTCACACCCTTCAGCTACGTCCAGATCCTCTCGGCGATTGTGTTTGGCTTGCTGGTGTTCCATGATATTCCAGATCGCTGGACACTCACCGGCATCGCCATGATCGTGGGCGCAGGGCTCTATGTTTTTGGTCGCAATGCTCCGGGCAGGGCTGAGATGCCACCGTCAAGCAGCTGAAATGATTGATCATAATTTCCAAGAATAATTTGGAACCGTCGTCCGCGTGGTCGCGCAATTGATGGTAAGGCTGGAGAGGTACCAATCAACCCAAGCAGCCATGATTTGAAATGGAGTTTGCATGTTCAACAAGCAAAACCTCCGCCGTCGTCGATGTAACCCTGGAGCTGGGCTTTGTCGCTACTAGTGGAACGGATGCATTCGATGCGACGCCTGCTCCTGCGCACTCAGCCGTGATGAGCGATGCGGCACCTGCAAATGCTGAGCTTCTGCAAGAGGTGACGCTGAATATCAATATCGGCTTTGGTCCGCACTAAGACTGCCGCTATCATCGCTATGGCTGTGGCTACCGCCACGACGATTGCCGACACTTCTACCGGAACTATTATTGCCAGAACCCATGATGGCTTGACCCGGGTATTGTGATTGGTGGGCCTCGCCTTCATCGCTACAGCGCGCATGTGCGATGGTGCCTTGATCACTAACCCTCCTACAACACCCGCACCAATGTATGGATCGCCAACAGCGGTGCATTTTGGGGGGTGCATCAGCGTCCATATGGAATAACCTGCGGTGGTGAGCGTTTCTTCCCTCCAGCAAAGCCCGCGGACGAGGAAATGTCTCCAGTGATGGAGGCCTTTTCCGTTTGATTTAACCAAAAAGGGATGTGATCTTTTCACGGTTCTTTTTGACGGCGCCAACCGGGTCCGCCGCCGCAGGTTCTGACTCTTCTTCAAGCACCAGCCAGCCATTGAAGTGTGGAGCATTGGCAACGAGGTCCGTGATGGCTGGGATGTCGCAGACGCCATCTCCCAACATCTGCCACATGCCTTCGCTGTCGACATCCTTGAGATGCATATAGCGAACGCGGTGAAGATAGGTGCAGACGGTATCCATGATGTCCGCATGCCGCCGCAGGATATGACCCGTATCCGGCACCCAGCCGATCAGCGCGGGGTCCGTCAACCTCATGATTTCGTCATAGTCAGCCCGCGTGGCGAGCAAAGTGTTGGGGTGGGAGCTGGGATGGAAAGCAACCGGCACACCCATGCGATTACCAAGCTCACCTGCCGCGTTGTAGAATGTAGCCGCTGTCTGGAATTTTTCGCTGATGCTTCCTGGGGTGGTTATCGTGGCACTCCCCAACGACAGCACGGCGCCCGGAAATGTCTGCACAAATCGCAGGGCCTTCTCCACCATGGCAAGATCACTTGTGCGTGCTGCTGTATTGGTAAATCCACTGGGGCTGGTGCAGGCGAAGGCGATGAGCTGCAGGCTGAATTTTTGCAGTGCCTTTGCGAATTCATCAGGCCGGTGCGCGTAGGCGCCGATCATGGTATCGGTAATTTCCATGCCCTGGTAACCTGCCGCAGAAATTGCTGCGAGAAGGTCATCGGTGTGTCCAGTCCACCTTTGCCCCAGCATTTCCCAGGTGTAGGTTTGGCATCCGATCTTGAACATGGGTGGGTTTTTCCATCATTTGTACGTGATGGCATGAAGCACAACACTCCCGGCAGGTATTTGCAAGCCTGCTGAGGCGATTGATCCAGTTCTGCAATACCTGTAACTATCGCGTCAGTTACAAAGGGAGCATGCATGACGGAGCGACTGGAAAATCGGATTGCCCTGGTCATCGGGGCGGCAAGGGGCATAGGAGCCGCCACTGCCGAGCGCTTCGTGGAAGAGGGAGCAAAGGTCGTCATTGCCGACAGGGAGGAGGCCGCGGGCCAGGCCACGGCAGCGCGCCTCAAGGCACATTTCGTTGCCACCGACATTGCAAGGATAGGCGACGTCGACAGGGCCGTGGCTGAAACTGTTTCAAACTATGGAGGCCTTGACATCCTCGTTCAGAATGCCGGCATCTTTCCCTGGGCACTCATCGAAGACATCGAACCCGCACAATGGGATGAGGTAATGGCGGTCAATCTGCGTGGCACCTTCCTTGCCGCCAGGGCGGCTCTCCCGATCATGAAAGCACGCAGATATGGCCGCATGGTATTTACCTCATCGATCACCGGGCCGCGCGTCACGAGTCCCGGCCATGGCCATTATTCCGCCAGCAAGGCCGGCATCAACGGCTTCATCAAAGCGGCAGCGCTTGAGTTTTCCGGGTATGGGATCACTGTGAATGGTGTTGAACCCGGCAACATTCTCACCGAGGGCCTCACCTTGCACCGGCCGCAAAGCTTCATCACGTCCATGGCGGGCGATGTGCCATTGGGCCGGCTTGGAACACCTCGCGATGTGGCCAATGCCGCCCTATTCCTCGCCTCGGATGATGCCTCCTATATCACCGGCACAACAATCATCGTGGATGGCGGGCAGATCTTGCCGGAGGGCAAGGATTTCAAACTGCCGGCTTTCAAGCTTTCCCCGTGATGGAGTTGCAGGTTGCCTGCAGCCTTGTCGCTTCCGTTGCGGTGAGGGCGCCGAATTGCAACCTGCAGGAAAATACGGCCCTTGGGGCAATGACCACAACATTGCCCTTCTGCTTTTCCTTCGTGTAGCCATCTGCTTCGGCCGTGCCAGGCAGGAACAGGCCGAGGGCATCCTGGTCAGCCGTGCGGGTGATCCAGCGTACCCCGTGTTTCAGTTCGGCTGGCCGGTGGCTGATGAAATCAGCCGTGCCATCGGGCAGGACCTGCAGGCTATGGGCCATGCCGTTGTCATCGCTGCGGAAATCCATGCCCATGACCAGTTCAGGATCGATGGCGCGCCCCCTTTCCATGACACGGTGCAGGGAAGGATCCTTGAGCAGGCTGTCGATCAGGACGCGGTGCGTTGCCGTGGGCATGAAGAATTCCGGTACATGCGTGCGAATGCGGATATGGCTGGGATCATCCGGCGCCGTATCCACCAGGGTGGCGCCATCAACAGGGCGGAAATTGACATGGGCGAGATACATGAGATCCATGGGCGAGTTTTTCAGGTTGTTGATCTGCATGTGAAGGTCGAGCTTGCTGCTGGTTTCATGAATCCTGAGGCAGGGCTTTGCCACATAGTTATGGCTGAAGGCGACCGTGTGTCGGTAACTTCCCCTGACCTCCATGTAGCAGCCCTCGTCGTCTTCCCCAAGCAGCAGCTCGGCCCGCTGGTAACGCGCGTTGGGCAACTCACCATGCAGCGGGTGAGTGTCGCCGGCACTGGGGTTTCCCATGGCGGTGGCGCCGCAATGCAGCAGAAACGCCCCATAGTTGCGGAGATAGTCACAGGTATCGACCGGTTCTTCAAACATGGAACGCATGGTAAGCCTGCGGCCATGGAAGGTAGCATCCCACACCTGTTGGCCGAGCCAGGGCAGAATAATGATTTCTCCAACCCGGTTCTTGATACGCAGCCCCGCCACGCCGCTGGCATACCGAAGCGCGCTGGCCGTCATGTCCCCCATGGTGATCAATACCGTTTCCTGCGGTGAGAAGATCACGCCATTCAGGTTGATCGTTGCAGCAGTCATCTTGTCGTCTCTCTCCCATCTCCGTATTCAATACTAGCCTATTGCATATGCTGGCATAGGTCGAGCTGGTCGACGCAGCGCGTTTCCCGATTGTAGAGCTTTGGAGATCCCCGCATGCGTTTTGAGCTTATGTTCCCCCACCAGATCAAGACGGCGATTGCCGAAAACTGGCCGGTGGTCCTGCCTCTTGGCGTGCTGGAGTATCATGGTGAACATCTGGTCGTCGGGATGGATACGCTTGCCGTGGTCAAGACGCTTGATATTCTTGAAAGCGAAATGAACCTGGTGATCCTTCCACCCTTCTACTACGGCGCCAGCAGCTATGCGGTGGCGCCGCCCGAAGGGAATGGTTCCCTGCAGGTCGGTGGCCAGGTCCTCTTCCCCTTTGCCCAAGAGGTGTTCACTGGCCTGCTGCGCATCGGATTTCGCAACATCCACTTCTTCATTCACCACCAGTCAGAGAATTTTGCCGCCGGCATGCCGACCGATCTTACCTTCAAGTTTGCAGCCCGCCAGGCCATTTTCGCCTTCCTCGAAAAGCATCAAGGCGAGGGCTGGTGGGGCAAGGCCGGCATGGCTGACTATTATGCCCGGCAAACGCAAGGTACTGATCCCTTCAACTGGATCAAGGGGCATCCCCTGATGACCCAGGAGATCATAGCGCAATATCTCCTTGACCATGCCGGCAAGGGCGAAACCATCACTCATGATGGCGCTCTGCCCAGACGCTGTTAACATGCTCAGATGTAGCGCGGAGACTTGGTACACAAGGGATGCCAGCGAGGCATCGGTCGAGCTTGGCGGAAAGGGGCGAGACCTGGTGTTGGCGCACATGCGCAGCGTGCTCGCAAGCTGAGCTCCGCAAACGGGGTTAACGGTAACCTTCCGGGGCGTAATCCATTGATTTTGCTGCCCTGGGTCTGCCATAATTAGGGAAGATAACCGCCGCCAATAATTCAAGAAAGTGGTGTCATGCACATATTTTCCGTCTTTGCGAGTGTGTTGGTTCTCACCGTTCTGTCGGTCCATGCCTTAGCCGAGTCACAGCCGTTCTGTGAACGCGTTGCCAAGGATTTTGCCCATGCCAATGCCGTAGATGTCGATAAGTGGCTGGCCGATTACCGCAGCGCATTCGAAACCTGCATGGCGCAGAATAAGGCTGCCATAAATGCCGATACGCCAGTTGAAAAACCGGTGGTGAAATCGGCGCGCAAATCTGCCAGGAAGGTTGTCATTGCGCCGGCAAGAACAACTGACATGATTTCAGGTAAACGCAGCACCCTTTTGCGCGTGCCGGGGTCGATTGAATGGAACAATTACTGTGCTGCAAAGCATGCCTCTTTCAATCGGCTCACAGGTTTTTATAAGTCGAAAAATGGTAAGGAACGCCGCTGCATCGACACGCTAAACTAAATCCCGCATAGGATGCGTCTACCCGCGCCAGCGGCGCGGGTATCGACACGGCTTTCTCCAGCAAGTGTGATCCACATCACGGATCGTCTGACCCGGGCATGCTTGTTTTGGCTCTGTAGTTCTGGAGGGTCAGGTGAACAGGCATGCAGTACTCAAATCATTGGCAGCAGTTTGCTTCATGGCGCCGTTTGCGTCTGCGCCAAACCATTGGGCCATCATTGGTAGGCAGAAACCGCCGCCCAACCCGCAATCGGCAGGCTTTGCCCTCAGGCGTGAAATTGGAGGATTCCGGTTTATCGCCATAGAAGTCAAAAGCAATTCAGTCTGGCTCTACGACCTGAAACTCGCGAGCTTCCGGGACATGGCGAATACACAACCCCTTGTTCTGAATGATCCCGCCACCCGGACCGGTTGCCTGCCGCATATCAGCGTCAGGTACGCAACTGAGCAACCAGAAGCGGTGGACCTGGATATCGAATGTCTGCCCTGCACCGAACGGCCTATCGAGATCCTGTTGTGGGCAACAGCCTAGGGCCGCGCTCCAAAATAAAACTGTCATGGAGAGAATCTAGAAACCAAGACTATTTGGAGAGGACGTGTCGATGCCGCGGAACCAAGCCAATAGACTGTTGCTCCTTGCGGCCCTCCTGTGGGGGTCTGGAAATGTTGCGCAGCAGACTATCCTTGAAAGCATTGGCCCGTTTCTGGCTGTGGGATTGCGCTGTATGATTGCGGGCCTGGTCATCACGCCGTTTCTGTTTGTTACCGGCAAAGGGGGGAAAGTCTTTGAGATCGCCTCCAGGAAGCTTGGCGTCCTAACCGTGCTTTCCTTTGTCATGGCGTTGACATTTCAGCAGATTGGCTTTGGCTATACCACGGTCACGAATGGCGGGTTCATCGTCAACACGACCACCGTCATTACGCCTTTTATCGGGTGGCTGCTTCTTATGCGGCAACCGGCTCTTATCGTCTGGCTTGCAGGCCTGCTTTCGCTGGCAGGGACAGGCCTCATGAGCGGCGGCTCACTGCAGGGTTTCAATTTCGGCGACCTGCTTTGCCTTGCCTCTGCCGTATGCTTCTCGTTCTGGATGGTTTTTCTTGGTGAATTTGTCAGAAGGCATGGAAATGCCATGCGCTTGACACTGGTGCAGTTCTTCGTGTCCGGACTGGTCTGCCTGACTATCAGCTATGTCGTCGAGCCAATTTCATTGCGAGACATAAAGGGAGCCTTGCCAGAACTTATCGTCCTTGGTGTGCTGTCCACGGGCGTTGCCTACATGCTGCAGTCCATCGCGCAAAGATATACCTCGGCTAATGAAGCTGCGATCATCACAAGCGGTGAAGCATTCTTTGGCGCCATGGCCGCATTTATCCTGCTTGGAGAAACACCAAGTGTGGTGAGTGGCTTGGGCGCCATCTTGATCTTTGGCGGCGTTCTTCTCGTTCAGATTCCGGATCGTCGGTTCTTTGCACTCAATAGTCGATGGCCGGTCCGATACCAACTTGATCTCGCGCGGCATGAACGCGAGATTGTAGATTGAGAAACGCCCGATGTTTTCGATTTGAAGTAACTTCCGCTGCAGGAGAAAGTCATGAGAAACTATTGTGACTTCAAGGGATGCCCTGTTTGCATCGAGTATGACACGCAAACGAGAAGCTTTATCTTCAAAAGAACTGTTGAGCCTCTCCTGGAAGCAACTGGTGAAAGGGAAGTTCAAGTAGTTGCCGTGGTACCGGATGCCATCGTACGGGTCGTGAAACCACGGCGCCTAACGCCTTGTACCGCGGATCGGTGCAAGGACAGTGCAAGGCGAGCAAAAGCCCGAGGAAAGACCGTCACAATACTATCATCGTCTGATCTGATTTGCGCTCAAACGTGAACCACCGGCCGCCTGCTCAGGTTGACTGGTGCGATGATTTCACTTGGATCTTGGCCGCAGTGCGAGATGTCACTGGGCAGCCAGCAGTGTCGAAATGTCGTGGATCTTGAATGTCGCGCCACGGGGCATCACACCCATGCAGGTGCCGTCGCTGCCGCAAGGGATGTAATAGGTGCGTTCGTTGTCTTTTACTCTGAATAACATGCCTCCGCTGACATCTGGCTGCTGGTCGGAACATCGGGGATTTGTTTCGCAGGATTTGACGGCGGCATCCAAGTGGCCGCTGCGGGCCTGTACGACAGTCAGGATTGAAAACAATGAGAGTGTGAGCAGGTTTGTAAGATTGGCTTTTCTGGGCATTTAG
>Ga0315283_10004158_pt1 | contig 12542 bp, 9 predicted proteins | sample YL17G09_0_MG_FD_204541 | JGI IMG/M metagenome (GOLD analysis project Ga0315283, IMG submission 204541) | Sediment microbial communities from Yellowstone Lake, YNP, Wyoming, USA - YL17G09_0 | ecosystem: Environmental > Aquatic > Freshwater > Lake > Sediment | place: USA: Wyoming | collected...
GGCTGGCGCCAGGTGCAAGGTGGCCTTCGATAACCCCGGCGGCCCGACCCTATGGGACCTGCTTAAAAGCGATCCCGACCGGTATATCTACTCTGCCGTCCGGCATGGCATGGACATACCGCTTCCGCCCGAAATCGCCGAAGGCATTGACACCGCCAAGCCCGGCCTGCTCGATCGTCGCAAGGGCTGGAACAAGCCTGCCCCGCCGGAGGTCGCCCTGACCACCGAAATATGGCGCGAGGTCGTGGCCCGGAGGCAGCGCTGCGAGGAACTGCGCCGTAAACTCGGCAGCGGGGAGGTCCGGGACATAAACGACCTGATCACCCTCAACCTCGACATCCGCCAGTTCGCCCAGGACGTCATCGAAAACTGCGAGGGGCCGGAGCTGCTGCGCGCCTTCTGGCACGCCATCGAACGGGTCACGGTCCTCGACCCCACCTGCGGCTCCGGGGCGTTTTTGTTCGCCGCGCTCAACATCCTCGAGCCGCTCTACGAAGCCTGCCTCAACCGCATGGAGGCCTTCGTCGAAGACCTCGACCGCTCCAGTCAAAAGCACCGGCCGGAAAAGTTCTCCGACTTCCGGGCGGTGCTCGAACGTGTTTCGGACCACCCCAACCCGCGCTACTTCATCTTCAAGAGCATCATCCTGAACAACCTCTTCGGCGTGGACATCATGGAGGAGGCCGTCGAAATCTGCAAGCTGCGCCTCTTCCTCAAACTGGCCGCGCAGGTCGAACCGGACGCCGCCAAGGACAATTTCGGCATCGAGCCGCTGCCGGACGTCGATTTCAATATCCGCGCCGGCAACACCCTGGTCGGCTATGCCACGGCGGATGAGGTCCGCCGGGTTTTTCGCGAGAAACCCTCCGGAAAGCAGGTGCAGTATAACCTGATGCTGGGCGATAAGCAGGACGCCTATGCCCGGTTCGATGACCAAGTCAAAATAGCCGACAGCGCCTTTCGCCAGTTCCGCGACATGCAGACCCAGCACGGCATGGATGCGAAAGACTTCGCCGAAGCAAAGCAGACCCTGCGAAGTCGTTTGAAGGCGCTGGAGGATGAACTTAACAGCTACTTGGCCGGCGAATACGGCGTGCCGCTTGCGGGGCGCTCTGGGAAAAGAACCAGGGGGAAGGATGTTGCTTACGAAAAATGGCTAAAATCCCACCAGCCATTCCACTGGTTCGTTGAGTTCTACGGCATCATGCAGAGCGGCGGTTTCGATGTCATCATCGGGAACCCGCCGTATGTCGAGTTGAACGCCGTGGAAGACTACCGTCTTCATGACTATTCATGCAAGGAAAGCGGAAATCTTTACGCCCTGATCATAGAGCGCTGCGCATCAATTGGTCGCAAGGAAGGCCGGCAGGGTTACATCGTTCCTGTCTCATCCGTATCGACAGATCGATATTCAACACTTCAGCAGTTGCTCGTTAATCGAGAAATTCATTTTAGCTCATACGACGATCGTCCGTCGCGGCTGTTTGATGGGCTGGAACACATTCGCTTGACCATCCATCTACTTGGAAGGCAAGTGCGCAATCCGCAACTCTGGTCGACACGCTACAACAAGTGGATGGTGGACGAACGGCCCGTGCTTTTTGGAAAGCTGAAATTCACCAATACCTTGCCAGCAGTGATTGAAAAAGTTTTCCCCAAGCTTTGCTCCGAGATAGAGCAGACAATCATTCAGAAACTGGCCGCCCAGAAACGCAAGCTGGCCGCCTTCTATAGTGGCGCAGGTCAGCACCATGTCTTTTACTCAAGAAAAGTCGGTTACTTTCTGCAAGTTCTCGATTTCGAACCACAAGTTCTCGATGGCAAAGGCCGGTGGCGTCCTCCATCAGAGTTTAAGGAACTAAAGTTCAGTAGTGAGGAGCACGTTAAGCTATCCATGTGTTGCTTGAACTCGAGTTTGTTCTACTGGTTTGTGACCGTTTTTTCGGATTGCCGTCACGTCAACAAACGTGAAATTGATGGGTTCCCAATTGATCTCGAAGCGTTTGCTGCAAGCGACTACATAGAGCAGCTTGTGCCGATGGCCCATCTGCTGATGAACGATTTGAAAAAGAACTCGGAAAAGCGAACGATGCGTTTCCAACATGATACGCTGACGGTGCAATGCATTTATCCGAAAGCCAGTAAGCCCATCCTCGACGAAATCGACCGGGTTTTAGCAAAACATTACGGCTTCACTAATGAAGAGTTGGATTTCATCATCAACTATGACGTCAAATACCGCATGGGACGCGACGCCGAGGTCGTGGAAGGATGAACCCTTTCAACCTCAGCATGACGGATGTGCGTTATCCTGCGAGATTAACGGAACGGCTGGGCACGCATGCTCCGCAGCATTTGACCGTGCTCGGCAGCCTGGAGCTGTTGGCGCTGCCGAAGACCGCGCTTTTCTGCTCCAGCCGCTGCCCCGGCGGCGCCATTCTATCGGCCTATGACCAGGCGCAGCGCTGGCGGGACGAAGGGCGCTGCGTCATCGGTGGTTTCCACTCGCCCATCGAGAAGGAGTGCCTGGAAATCCTGCTGCGCGGCCAGCAGCCCATCATCATCTGCCCTGCGAGAAGCATAGAAAACATGCGGCTTCCCAAGGCCTGGCGGAGCGGCATCGACAACGGCCGCCTGCTGCTGCTCTCCACGTTCCCGAAGAATATCCATCGGCCAACAGCCGCATTCGCCGACCGCCGCAATCAACTGGTGGCCGCATTAACCGACGAGATAGTCTTTTTCCACATCACCCCCGGCGGCAGAATGGATAAACTGTGCGTTCAGGCAGAAGCCTGGGGCATCATGATGACCGCCCCTCCGCCATTCCGCTGACATCGCTCTCCGTCGAAGACCTGAATCCCCTGGAACGCCAAAGGATAAGGGAGTCGATCCGCCGGTATGGCGGAGACACTTCGTTGCTGCCCCTGGCTGATGAAGAACTGGATGGTGCATTGGGCCTTGTCACTACCGTCGAAGGCATTCGACGACCGACAGTCGCCGGCCTGCTCATCATGGGGCGTGAAGAAATCCTGCGACAGCATTTACCCGCCCATGAAGTCGCCTTTCAGGTTCTGGAAGGTACAGATGTTCGGGCCAATGAGTTTTTCAGAAAACCGTTGTTGCAGACATTCGAGGAGGTCGAACTGCTATTTAAAGCCCGTATCGATGAGCAGGAAATTCAGGTAGGGCTCTTCCGCGTCCCGATCCCCAATTACGACCGCCGAGCTTTTCGTGAGGCTTTTATCAACGCGCTTGTGCATCGTGATTATTCAAGACTGGGTGCGGTTCATGTTCGCATGGACGATGATGGGTTGATGCTTTCAAGTCCCGGTGGTTTTGTCGAAGGCATTACCCTGAAAAACCTGTTGGTGGCGGCGCCTCGTTCACGTAATCCCCTGCTCGCTGACATTGTTAAGCGGATTGGGCTGGCCGAGCGTACCGGCCGAGGGATTGACCGGATTTATGAAGGCATGCTTCGATATGGCCGATCAGCTCCGGATTACGCCATGTCGAACGACTCTTCTGTCGTACTCATTCTGGACAAGTCGGATGCCGATACCGGCTTTCTGGAGATGATTCTGCGCCACGAAGAACAGACCGGAACTGCTATGCCGATCGACAGCCTCATTATTCTTTCACGCCTGCGTCAGGAACGAAGACTGACGACATCTGATTTAGTATCCGACACCCAAAAATCAGAGCAATCAACCCGTACTTCCCTCGAAAAGCTTGCGGAAGCCGGGCTGGTGGAAGCCCACGGAACCGGGAGGGGCCGAACGTATACTCTCAGTGCCAAGGTATATAGAAATGCTGGGCAGAAGGCCGCTTATGTAAGGCAAGCCGGCTTTGATAAAACCCAGCAGGCGCAGATGGTTCTTTCTTATATCGACAAGCACGGTTCGATTAGAAGATCGGAGGCTGCCGAGCTCTGCCGGATTGGCGGCCACCAGGCTTACCGGCTGCTAAAAATATTGAAAAAAGATGGTCTTATTGTTCAAGAGGGTCAACGCAAAGGATCTTTTTACATTAGAAAGCGATAAGTTGATGGACCCGCGCATATTTTTGCGCGCGCCGCGCATATTTTACGCGCAAAGTGTTTTAAATTATATAATTTCAAATTGTTATAAAATTGGCGCCGCGCGTATTTATTGGGTGCTCAGTAACTCGGCAAAACACCAGATTCGCTCTATCTCTGCCTGCGACGGGTGTGCTATTCAATTGTCGACCTACCTCTATTTCCATGAAAATCTACCTTGGCGTGGTGGATTTTCATGGTAATTCGGAGGCCCTTGCAGGCTGGATCGAGTGCGGGAAAAGAAACTCAATTCTACGACAAACTGCTGCAGATTTACCGGGCCAAGCCAAGGCGAGCGAAGCGCCAATTCGGCAACATGCTGTGGCCAAAATAGAGATAGATAAACATGAAAAAGCTCAAAGACATGTCCAAATCCGAACGCCCGCGCGAAAAGCTTCAGGTTAAAGGCCCCGAGGCGCTGTCCGACCTTGAGCTGATGGCCATTCTGCTGGGCAGCGGTACCAAGGAGAGCGATGTGTTGACGGTGGCTGGCCGGATACTGGAAATGCTGGACGGCCGGAACGAAAAACTGAGCTTGGAAGAGCTGCAGAAAATCGAAGGGGTAGGTCCGGCCAAGGCGTCGCTGATCGCCGCCGCGCTGGAATTCGCCCGCCGGCGGATCCGGCCCGAGGGGCTGCGAATATCGTTCCCGCCCGACGTGCTGCCGCTGGTCCGGCATTTCGCGGACCGCAGGCAGGAGCATTTCATCTGCGTGTCGCTGAACGGCGCCAACGAGGTTATCGCCACGCGCGTCGTCTCCGTCGGCCTGGTGAACAAAACCCAGGTTCACCCCCGCGAGGTCTTCGCCGACCCCATCACCGACCGCGCCTCGGCCGTCATCGTCGCCCACAACCACCCCTCCGGCAGCCTCGAACCCAGCAAGGAAGATATCGACATAACGGGTCAACTCAAGTCCGCTGGGGAGATCCTCGGCATAAGGCTTCTGGATCACATCGTGTTCAACCAGAAAGGCTACTATAGTTTTCTCGAAAGTGGTCTGCTGTAGGGTTGATCTGGTGAACGATCAAGTTTTGCTTGGCAGTCGGGGCGGCATTATTAGTGGACATAAAAGTGGACATCATTTAAGATAAATACCTGGACAAAAAGTTTAAACTAACTTAATTTTATACTAAATTTTTATTTTAAAAATGGACAAAGATGCGGACATATAAGCGGGCTCATTCGTGGATTTTATTTCAAATCGACCTGCGGAAGGCTCCTCCGGATTTGTGGATAGCCTTGGGAGAGGCAGCGTCGAAATGTGAGCATTTGTCGCGGGTGCCGCTCAGACCGGCGACCTCTCAACAACTTCACCGACTATACCTGGCCAAGGGCGTTGCAGCCACCACGGCTATCGAGGGCAACACGCTCTCCGAGGAGGACGTTTTGAAGGCGGTGGATGGGAAGCTCAATGTTCCGCCGTCCAAGGCATATCTCAAGCAAGAGGTTGAAAATATCATCGAGGCCTGCAACGCTATTGGAACCCAATTGGCTGCTGACAGGTTGCCGCCGCTAACGCCGAAGCTTGTATGCGATTACAACCGGCAGGTGTTGAATCGGCTGCCTCTTAAGGAGGACGTTGTCCCTGGCAAACTTCGTCCGTATTCAGTGGTGGTCGGCAATGTGTATCGAGGCGCCCCCGCTGAAGATTGCGATTACCTTTTAGAGCAACTGTGCGCTTGGTTGAACGGACCGGATTTCAAACCCCGCGAAGGGATGGATGTGGTCTATGCCATTCTGAAAGCCGTGGTGGCACATCTTTATCTGGCGTGGATCCACCCGTTCGGTGATGGGAACGGGCGTACGGCGCGGCTGCTGGAGTTTCACATCCTTCTTTCTGCCGGTGTGCCCTCACCTGCCGCCCATTTGTTCAGCAACCACTACAACATGACCCGGGTAGAGTATTACCGACAACTCGACCATGCCAGTAAATCGGGCGGCGACCTGACCCCCTTCCTGAATTACGCCGTGCGCGGATTGATCGATGGTCTGCGGGAACAATTGGATTTTGTGTGGGCACAACAATGGGACGTGGTGTGGCGCAATTACGTCCATGAGCTTTTCAAGAACCGGAACAGTGCAACCGACACACGGCGCAGACACTTGGCTTTAGATCTTGGCGCAAGAGGCGACTGGGTCCAATCGGCGGATATCCAGGAGTTGACACCTCAGCTTGCCAAGGCTTATGCGAATAAGACCCCAAAAACGGTGCAGCGAGATCTAAACGCTTTGCAGAAAATGGAACTCATCGCTCGTGAGCCTCGACAGGTGAGGGCACGACGGGAGATCATCCTTTCCTTCCTGCCGTTCCGGCGCCGCAAACCGAAAAAGGAAGGCGAGTAAGTATTCCTTACAAGTTGCCTCTGGCTGCCATGGATAAAAACGACCTCCTGAATTTTATCACCTCGTTGGAAAGTATCCGAAGAAGGGTTGAAGCGCAGTTCCCTCATGCGAGAGCGTTTGTGCGGCTGGGATTCGATGAAGTATGAAGCTGGCCCTTCGATTTGATCTTTGGAATAAAACACCGGCCTCGTCGAAGAGCGTTTCTACTAATCTGAAAAAACGGTCGTCTCCGACGTCTGCGCTCACGTCTATCCCCGAAACGGTGGAGGCCCCTTTTGGAAGAACGCGAACATTTCTCGTTTTGCGGCCCGGAGCTTCTTGAGCGACGGCTTGAGCACAATCCTGGTACCCAGTTCCTTGAAAGCAGTTTGCAGGACGTTCACGAGGAGCTGTGATTGGACATGGATTTCCTTTGGCCGCATCCCCGGGCCGGCGAGCCTATGCAGCAGTAAGCCGGGAATCTGCCCCCACATGCGTTCGATGCTCTCGGTGGCCTGCAGGGTTTCCACCCCGAAGATCAGGTTGGACTGGGCATGCAGGGCGAGCAAGATGTAACCGGCCTGCGGGCGCTCGCCCTTCTTGCCGATGGTTCCGGGGTATTGGAAGAAATCCAATTCGATAATATCCCCCTGGGAGACCGTGCGTTTGAGTTTCTTCACATCCCTGGGGTCCCACGCGAGCGGCACCGGCGGGAATTCCGGGGGTGGAATCCGTACATAGCGATCTTCCCATTCGCCGATCTTTTCTTCTTTCGTGTGACATGCCCGAAGAAAAAACGGGCTGGTGTCTTCTCCCTGCAAAAAAGACCGGTCTTCATGCGCCCGGGGCGCCACCTGCTCGAGTTGCTCCAAGGCCAGAGCCAGAAAACGAATCTCGTCAGGCTCCAACCGCCAGGGCATAAAACCCGGGCGGAAGCTCTGGAATCGGGGCCAGGCCTTTCGGCCCCGGAATTTCAGATTCAAACTGCGAAGCAACTGCCGGTCCCAATCTTCGAGGTTGTCCCGATCTTCAAACGACGCCTGCAACTGGGGGATCTCAAGGAGCAATTCGGGATACTCGTCGAGGACATCCGGGGGCGCATGCTGCAGAGCGATAAACTTGGCAAATGCAGGCGAGCCAAGATACACGGCGACGGCCACATGCTGGCCGAGTGCCCCCATCACGCTGATGAATCCGATTTCCCCGGTCTCCGGGTGCGTAATGCCGAAAACGTCGTCCTCGTTCATCCATTGCCACGGGGCAAGTTGTTTGATCCGGACGGCGGACTCAACCAATCGGACCCATTCTCCTTGCTGAGTTTGGGTATGCTTCATTGCCGGCTCCATGCATGTGTTCCGTGATTTTAGGTTGCCTGCCTCAGGTGGCGAAAAACATCAGCACTTAAATTCCCCCAGCCCCCTTTCGCAAAGAGGGAGAAGGGGATGCCGTTTCAATCAGGAGGGCGCAAGCAACTTATTAATCGGTTTTTAATACGAATTCATCAAAATCGAGGTCTTTTATACCGGCGGTTTGGGGGTTTAACAAGAAAAAAACCTAACCATAAGCGGGTAAAAGCGGTTCGGGATATCTCCTCAAAGAGGCCCGCCGGATTAAGGCGGCGTGTTGTTTGTACCGGCTGCATTCCCATGGTATCATTTATGGTAATTTTTTGTGCGCAACCCGGAGCATAAAAATGCCATCTGAAGACCTGTACCGTGACATTGTCGAGAACATTTGGATGCGACTTCATCGGAAAGATAAAGGGTTGAGGAGGCGTGATCCATGACCATCCTCGCAGGTGACGTGGGCGGGACTAAAACGCGGCTGGCTCTCTGCGAACGGACGGAACCCCGGACCCGGCAGGCCCTCGAAGACCGCAGCGTGGCGGAATTCGACAGCAACAGCGCCCCTTCACTCGAAGAGATCGTCCGGGAATTCCTGGGGCGGCATAATGCGGTGGGCCGGATTGAGGCGGCGTGCATCGGTGTTCCCGGGCCCGTGGTGGGCGGTTCGGTGCGGGCGACCAACCTGCCGTGGGTCATCGAAGAAAAAGCGTTCGGCGAGAACCTGGGAATACCGAAGGTGCGGCTGGTGAACGACCATGCCGCCACGGCGGCCGCTTTGTCCCTGCTGGGACCGGAGGATCTGATCACGCTTCATCCGGGCCGGGAGAAGCGGGAGCGCCGAGTCTTTGCGGTCCTCGCCCCGGGGACCGGCCTGGGGCAGGCGTATTCAGTTCTGGGCGCCGACGGCCGCTACCATCCGTTTCCTTCCGAAGGCGGGCACGTGGAGTTTGCCCCGAAAGACGAGCTCGAGTTCGACCTGCTTAAATACCTCCAGGAAAAGCTCCGTAAGCGCGTCAGCATCGAGCGCGTGCTGAGCGGCCCGGGCATCATGAACATCTATTCCTTCCTGCGGGACCGGTCCTATTGCGATGAGCCCGAGGCACTGCGTGCGGAAATCGCCGCTGCGCCTACGCCGGCCGCGGTCGTCACCGATCACGGCTTGAAAGGAACACATCCCATCTGCGTCCAGACCCTCGACATCTTTGCGCGGCTGCTCGGCTCCCAGGCCGGGGACGTTGTGCTCACGTATCTGAGCACCGGCGGGCTTTTTCTGGGCGGCGGGATTCCCTCGAAGGTGGCGGCGAAGCTGCAGGAAGGCGGGACCGTTGAGGCCTACCTCCGGAAGGGCCGTCTGTCCCCGCTCGTGGAGATGACCCCGCTTCGCATCATCAAAAACGACCGCGCAGCCATGCTGGGCGCGGCCGTCATCGCCGCCAGCCTGTAGAAGTGGTTTCAAAACCCCGTCTGACACCCGATGGCGGCGTTGTCCCGCGGCCTGAAATGCTCTCGTATTATCGTGTACGCTCCGCTTTCAGCCCGCGGGACGCCTTGCCCTCAGGCGTGATCCGCGGCTTTGAAACCACCTCTGTGCTGTTGAAAACGCCCATCTGCGGCGTTATTCTCATTCCTCGGGATTTTGCATGCCTTGCACCTATGCGTTTCTGAACAGCCTACTCAAAGGTTAGCAAAATGGATCATGACCACATAAAAACAGCCGGATTCCAGGTATACCCCCTCACCCGCAAACGCTGGCCCGACTTTGAGAAACTGTTCGGCGCCCACGGCGCCTACGGCGGGTGCTGGTGCATGTGGTGGCGCTCGACGCGGCGCGAGTTCGAGGAGCGCAAGGGCGAGGGCAACCGCCGGGCCCTGAGGGCAATCGTTGATGGCGGGAAGGTCCCCGGGATCCTGGCCTACCTGGGAAGAGAGCCGGTGGGGTGGTGCTCCGTGGCACCCCGGGAGGAGTTCAGCTCGCTCGAGCGCTCGCCGGTGCTGAAGCGGTTGGACGACCAGCCGGTGTGGTCGATCGTGTGTTTCTACGTGGCGAAGGGCTTTCGCGGCCAGGGGGTCGCCGAGGCCCTCATCGGCGGCGTCTTAGACTATGTGAAGGGCCGCGGCGGGGCCATCGTCGAAGCCTACCCGACGCCGTCTAAGAAAACCCCGCTCGCCCCGGTGTCGAGCTTCATGGGCCTGCCCGCCATGTTCGCCCGAGCCGGGTTCGTGGAATGCGCCCGGCCTTCGCGAAGTAAAGTCATCATGCGTTGTAAGGTCGAATAAACCAGACCTGCTAACCTCGCAGCTGGAAGCTCAGCGACTCCGTTCGCCGATCCTTCAGCGCTGATTCGGTTTGACAAAATAGTTGCTGGCTGCGAGAATGGCGCCAAATTTCCCTGGAAAGGAGGATAAATATTAGAAAGATCATTTCGTAAGCCATCATCACCCACGGTTCCTGCGCAGTGAAGCATAAGTGTCGGTTGAGCACCACCTCAAACCAGCAACCAAAAGGAGGGGAATCATGCTTCAGAAACTCGCATCGGCCAGCACACGCTGGAGTACTCGCTGGGTCCCGGACGCATGGGTCATCGCCGTCATCCTCACCATTGCCGCCTACGTTTTAGGTCTCATCTTCACCAAAGCCACCGCGTATCAACTCATTCAAAACTGGGGCAGCGGTTTCTGGGTGCTGCTCTCCTTCGGCATGCAGATGTGCCTGATCATCATGACGGGCTACATCCTGGCCACCACCCCGATTTTCAGCCGGCTTCTCAACGGCCTGGCCGGTCTTCCCAAAAGCAACAAGGGCGCTATCGCCCTGATGGCCCTTGTGTCGATGGGCTTGGCCTGGATCAACTGGGGGCTCAGCATCGTCGGGTCGGCGGTTTTCGTGCGCTTCATAGCGCGCAAGCAGAAGGGGGTTGACTACCGTCTTCTCGTGGCCACCGCCTACCTGGGCCTGGGCACCATGTGGCATTCCGGGCTTTCCGCCTCGGCGCCGCTCCTGGTGGCCACCCCGAAGCACTTCTTGGAGAAGGACATCGGGATCATCCCGATCACCGAGACCATTTTCCACCCCTTCAACCTGCTGCTGGCGCTGGCGGTTCTGGTCGTCCTGACCATCGTGGGGCCGCTCATGCACCCCCGGAAAGAGGAGACCTTCGAGGCGGACCCGGAGCTGATCAAGGAGGCCGGCTTCGTGCCGCCGCCCAAACCCAAACCGGAGGGGATGACCCCCGCTCTTTGGCTCGAGCACTCACCCATCATCAACCTCATCGTGGCGGCGAGCGGGATCATCTGGCTTGCTTGGTACTTTGGGAAGAGCGGGTGGGCCGGGATCAACCTCGACGTGGTGAACTTCGCCTTCCTGATCATCGGCGTCCTGCTGCACTGGACGCCGGCGTCGTTCCTGAAGGCGGCAATGGAGGGCGGTTCGTTCATCTGGGGGGTCGTCGTCCAGTTCCCCTTCTATGCCGGGATTTTCGGGATCATCAAGTTTTCCGGGCTGGCGGAGGTGATGGGCGACTGGTTTACGGCCATCGCGACCAAGGAGACCTACCCGTTCATCGTCATGTGGTACTCCGGCATCCTTAACTACATTGTGCCTTCGGGCGGGTCGAAGTGGGCCATCGAGGCGCCCTACATCATGGCGGCCGGGAAGACTCTGGGCGTCAGCGCGCCCATGACCGTCATTGCCTATGCGTGGGGCGACATGATCACCGACGTGATCCAGCCGTTCTGGGCGATCCCGCTGCTGGGGGTCGCCAAGCTCAACTTCCGCGACATCATGGGCTACTGCATGATTTATTTCATCATCTACATGGTCATCATCTCCGCCGGTTTCCTCCTCCTGCCGGTGTTCTTTAAGGTTTAGCCGCGGAGGGCGCTTAAATTTGCTGACTGAGACAAGGGGTGCCCGGGATGCCGGGTGCCCCTTGTTTTCGATGATGTCGGCGGGTTGGGATAGCGGGGAACCGGCGGGCCGCCCCCGTATTGTCTTTAGGGCCTTCCATCATTATTATAAATGCCAGGTTCAAACCCATGCCATTGCGAGAGGCTCAGCGATGAACGGATTTAAGACCACAAGATTGTATGGGATCATCGGCGTTCTGGCGTTGGCGGTCATGCTCGTCGCTGGGTGTTCGGGGGCAAACCGCGGCGGTCTCCGGAACAGCCAGGAAGTCTACAGGGCGTTTGAGGTTTACCATGTCTACCCCAACTACAGCTACTACTTTCAGGGCGTGGAAAACAATACCAAGGCGCTGGCCGGTCTGCAGGAACCATACCGGATCGTGGACCCGGATTGGACCCAGGTGAACCCCAACTCCAAAACATTCGAGAAGGTGGTGGGTTTAGTAAAGGATTTCCCTGTGGGCAGCAACTTCACTTACGGGGCCTATATCCTCGATCCCAAGGGCCAAACAATAGGGGTGTGGTTTTCCAGCCTGAATGCCGGCATTGAGGTGAACCCCGAAACCAACGTGGTGGCTATTACCTCCGGAGTGAACGCCGGTGGCTGGTTTGGCAGCGGCGGCAGTGGAGTCGGCGTCGGCGTCGGAGGGGGTGGCGGTGGCGTGGGTATCAGGCTGGGCTTCTGAGATCAGGCCTTTGAAGTGGTTAATATATGTAATAAACCTTTCGACGCGAGGGAAGCTAATTATGCGACAGGTCGGGAAATCTCCCATTTTAGGTTCGGCACTCATCATGGCATTATCGGCCGTTCTCCTGGCTGGCTGCGCGATGGGCAATATCTGGGGGTCGCAAATCTCCAAGGAGGTGGACCGAGCCTTCGAGAACCTCCAGGT
>Ga0315283_10004159_pt1 | contig 12537 bp, 8 predicted proteins | sample YL17G09_0_MG_FD_204541 | JGI IMG/M metagenome (GOLD analysis project Ga0315283, IMG submission 204541) | Sediment microbial communities from Yellowstone Lake, YNP, Wyoming, USA - YL17G09_0 | ecosystem: Environmental > Aquatic > Freshwater > Lake > Sediment | place: USA: Wyoming | collected...
TTCATGTCCATCAGAGGCGGGGCAGCGTTCTCGCACACCCAGTCATGCGGCGAGGCGGTGGGCGGCGGCGGTGACGTGCCGACAGCGGAGTTCGTGGATGATGAGCGCGCTGAGATCACCAGCGCCGCGACCACGATCACACCCAGGGCTGCGCCGCCCACCCTTGTCGCCCACCACTTGGGCGTGCGCTCATGCGCTCTCTCCACGGCCTTCTTCGGTCCCACCATGATCGGCATCCCGTCTCACGAGAAACGGCCCGCCTTCCGGCGGACCGTCCCTCTACGAACCTTGTGACGCTGTAACGGGTCTAGCTCTGGACTCCCGTCATCAGGAACTGCACGTAGCTGCTCTGGTAGGCCGGGTTGGCTCCGCCCGAATGCCCGATGAAGAAGACGTACCGCTTGCAGCCCACGTTTGGCGAACCGTTCAGCACCTGCGTACACCCCGTCGCGCTGTCAGCGGGCGTGTCGAACGCCAGGTCGGGTGCTTGGCTTATGCGCCATGTGTCTGAGTCGGTGGCAGGCGCCACCACTGCAGGAAGCGCCGTCACCTCCTGGAAGGCACCGCCGTTGGAATTCGGGCAAGTCACAAGCGGGCAGCTCTTCACGCTCCAATCGGCTCCCCACAAGGCGCCTGAGTTCCCGGACTCCTTGTAGAGGATCTGCGAGCCTGGATCGGAGGTCCCGTTCGTCGTCCCCGACGTCCTATCGCCGGAGCACGGGATACCGTTGGCGGCGATAGGACAACCGGTGAACGCGACCCCAACACCCGAGGTGCCCCACATCTTCAGCACCGGCTCCTTGAAATCGCTGTACTTGGCCGCGGCGGCCGAGCCCACGCACGGGTCATTGGTAGTGCCTCCGTTGACCAGTTGCGCCGTACCACCAGAGCCCGCGGTGCCGCCGGGCCCGTCTTTGGTATTACCCTTGGGGTCGGTGGTAAGCCCGCCCAAACGGCCGACCCCCGACACAATGAAGGTCGTGGTTGTTGGTGCCGAGAAGATGGTGAAGTTCCCGTTGAAGCTGATCTTGCCCCCCGAGGCCAAGGGGACCGACTGGATGTGAACCGTGTCGCCCGCTGCGAACCCATGGGCCACCGACGTCGTGTAGGTCCACTGGTTCTGGCCCCCCGACGGGCCCGACGGGATGCCGGTTGTCACGCCACTGATCGCCTTCGTCGACCCGAGCGAACCCACCGAGGCAGGTCCCCCCGCGTTCCCCTGTGAACAGGCCACGAGGCGAGTGGGGGCCCATTTACTCACGGAAGTCCACTCCTTGAAGTAGAGGCCGTTCGAGGTGACGGTGGTCCCCGACCCTTGGCCGACACCACCGTCCTGAACCCACGCGAAGTCGATGCGGCTTCCCGAGGCCGCCGCCCCCGCGGTGACAGTGACGGCCGCGTTGGCCCTCCAGGCCCCGTACCCGTACAGCCGGTCGTCCAGACAGATGTTGCCCGTCGCCGTCGAGTAGGGCCACGGGCAAGTGCTGCTCATGTCCGAAGCGGCGCCGAATCCTGGAGCGAGGCCTCCTGCGCCACCCTTTGCGAGCACGATCGCGCAGGACGAAGCGGGGCAACCCGATGCGGGCCACGTGGCACCCGAATTCGAAGAGATCCTCGCCTCCACCTTGTCCCCGGCTAGATTCTTGATGTAGGTGACACCGACGAATCCGTTGTACGCGGCGATGTCGCTGTGCAATCCGTAGCCCCAACTGTCGGACCCAGCCGCACCCAGGTTGCGGGAAGCGTTGACGCATGGCGCAGGGAAATCGCCGGTCTGGTGAGTTGGGCTCGGATCGTCAACTGTCATGAACGTCGAGTGGAACTGGAAACCCGAAGTCGCCGTAGGCTTGAACTTGTCAACCGTGGCCGAGGTCCAGGTACCGCCCTGGTTGACGCTCCTGTAGACCTTCATCAATCCAGAGGTGGCGTCCGTAGCCAGGACGTAGATGTCCCCGTTCGCCTGATCGACCGTGAAGGTCGGGTAGTTGGCCTGGCTGCCGGCCGGAGTGATCGCGATGGGAGGACCCCACGCGTCCCAGGCTCCGTAGGCGTTGTTGACCCTCAGGTACATGACCCTCGGATCATTCGGACACACATCGGCCGGATAGTGCGGTGCTCCCGAGATCGAGAAGAACGTCACGAACACGAAGTTCTGGTACGCCTGCACCTCCGCTCCACCGGTCGACATCTCGGAGAGAACGGTCTTTACCCCGCCTCCCGTCGGGCCTCCCGCGATGTTGAACGCGTCGGTGACACCGCAGGTAGCGGAGCCGACCGTACACGCGGCCCCGCCCGCCGACGGGTCCGTCCTGCCGCCGTCCCAGGTCGTTCCGTCATCGGTGGAACGCGCGTAGACAACCCTCGCGCAGTCGCTGCCCTTGGTGACAGTGCCCTTGACCGTTGCGGTGGCCGTGTTGACGGTCGCTATCCCTCGGACCGAGGCGGTGCCCAGCCCCGAGGAACCCATGGTTGCCGTGAAGGTCGTCGCGGTCGGAGCCGTGAGAACAGTCCACGTGCCGTTGTATCCCCCCGGGGTCATCCCCGACACGACGACGGTCTCCACGCTGCCGCCCACCAGCCCATGGGTGTCGTGGGTCGTGAACGTGGCGGTCGTGCCCGATTCCGTGGCACTGGCGATGCTGTGCGTGTAGAAGTTGTCGGTGATCCTGGTTGCCGCGCCGAACACGGTCCCCGGACCACCCGGGTTGGTGACGTTGGCGCCGTTCACGTCCCCCAACACGCGGAACACATTGGGCGTGATCGACGGCGCGCCGGCGGTTACGCCGCTAGTGCCGGGCCCCACTATCCATGTCCCGTTGTATCCGGACGGAGTCATGCCGGTGACGGTGACGCGCTGACCCGGGGCAACCCCCTGGAACACGCTCACGCCGCCCCTGCTGGACGTGAACTGCATGAAAGCGGGCTTCGCGCCGGCGGCAGCTGAAAAGGACGCCGCAGTGATGTTCTGGGGAGTGGCTGCGTCGGCGACGGCCGTGATCTGGTTCCAGGCCGGGGTTCCCGTTACCCTCCAATACGGCGCGTTCGCTAGAGGGTCGACTTCGGCCTTTATGGGACCCAGGCCCGTGGCCGTGCGGTTGAACACCGCAGGAACCCACTGGCCGCCCACCACGGGCGGCGGACCGGGGTCGGCTATGACGTCGCCAGCACCCAACTGGATTCGATCGCCGACGTTCACCTTGTTCATGTGGGCGATGACGTCACTGGTGAGGGTCATCACGCCGCCGGGAGCGAGGGTTGCCGTGGCGGTGGTGCCCGCCCTCTCCGGGGTCCAAGCACCCTTGTACGTGCCGAAGTCGTCCGTGAGAAGGTGCGGGCGCATGACGCCGCAGTCACCATCGTAATAGGGTGTCGCGCCCGTGGCGTTCAGATTCGTCATAGGTGCGTCGTTGCCGCCGTAGGACACGTTGCCGCCGAAGTAGGGGTACTTGAACGTGCGACCGGGGAGGTTGTTGTAGTCGACCCCAGAGACAGAGCCATCGCCGTCACCAACGTAGTGGATGAAGTTGATGGTTGTGTTGTTGGACATCGCGACCGAGTTCAGGCCCGGTTGCGTGGTCCCCGACCACTGGTTGGCGGCGCCCTGGGCGTAGTTGCTCCAAAGCCTGGGCACGTTTGTGGTTCGAGAGGTGTTCGCCGGCCAGGTGATGGTCGCACTCGCGACCCCGGCGGTCATGGTCATGACCACTACCGCAACAACAGCCACTACGCGCAGTATCCGCGTTGCATTCATCCCATACCTCCGCACTCTAGAGCGCCCCACTTGGATGGTCTTGGGCGAATATAGCAGGGTACCCGTGCGCGCGCCACCCTTTCGAGGCACGCAACTCACCCCAATCTGCTGATACCCCATCTGACTAATCCTTTTGCCGGGGCGCACGCGGTGGGCAGGGGTATCCTAGGCAGTCCCAACCGACGGAAAGGCCGCCCCTAGTGAGACGCCGCCTCGTAGCAGCGATGAGTGCCCTCCTCATGCTCTCGGCCGTGGGCGTCGCCTGCTCCCGGGAGTCCCAGGTGAGGGCCAGGGCGGGGTCCCCGGCTGCGAACCCGTGCAGGGTGGGCCCGGTACAGGCACAGCCCATCCCGAGCCGGCCCTCGGCGATCAGGCCTGCCGTCAACGACGCCTCGAAGTATCCGACGGAGACGCCCATCAAGCACGTGGTCTTCATCATGAAGGAGAACCGCACCTTCGATAACCTCTTCGGCGCTTTCCCGGGCGCGAACGGCGCGTCCACAGGCAAACAGGGAGACGAAACCGTCTCGCTGACGTCACATTGCTTCCCGCAGGCCCTGCCCAGAGACATCAAGCACGACTACCCGAAGGCGCTCCTCGGCTGGAACCACGGGCAGATGAACGGCTTCGGATGGGACGCCTATTCCGCGGAATGGGCGTACATCCAGGCCACGCAGCAGGACATCCCCAATTACTGGCGCTGGGCCCAGGACTACACCCTCGGAGACAACTTCTTCGCCTCGGTGCTCGGTCCTTCTTTCCCCAACCACCTGTACTCATTCGCGGGAACGGCTGCGGGCACCCACGACAACCCGGTTCCGGCGGCCGGAAGGGTTGTCGTCAAGCTGACGATCCCGCAGGTCTATCAGAAGTCCTGGGGGTGCGATGCACCGAAGGGCACCTACGTCCTCGTGGACTCCGCCACGGGCAAGCCCACGCGCGAGTTCCCCTGCTTCGAGATCCCCGTCGTCGCGGACGCACTCAAGACGGCCGGCATCCCGTGGGCCTACTACGGTGCCGACGACACGCAGCTCGGCTACTTCTGGAACGCGCCCGACTACATAGAGCACATCCGCAACAACCCGATCCTGTGGGAAAGCCGCGTCCTCGGGGTCAACTCGATAGTCCCCGACATCCAGGAAGGCCGGCTTCCTCCCGTCACCTGGGTGACCCCCTCGTTCTGGTTGTCAGACCATCCGGACGCCAACCTCTGCAACGGAGAGAACTGGACCACCACGGTGGTGAACGCGATCATGAACAGCCCCATGTGGAAGAACACAGTCATCTTCATCGCCTGGGACGACTGGGGTGGCTTCTACGATCACGTACCCCCGCCGAGCGGATTCGGTTTCCGAGTTCCGGTCCTCGCGATCTCTCCCTATTCGAAGCCCGGGTACGTCGACAAGACCGAAGCGGACTTCGGGTCTATCCTGCGGTTCATCGGATACAACTGGCGTGTCCCGGTGGATATGGTCGAGACCGGCAGCTCCACCGATATGAGGGGGAGCTTCGACTTCACTCAGACGCCCCTGGCCCCCGACCCGCTACCTTTGCGCACCGACTGCCAGCAGTTCACCGACCAGCGGGCCTACGAGTTCGACCCTAACTAGCCGGGCTCGGTGCTGGGAAAGGGGACGAGCCGGGATCGTACGGTGGCTCGGGTGCCGGAGAGCCGGCCGATATCTCGCTCAGGTCCCATTCGAATCGGCCGCGACCCGTGAAACGGATCGCGCGGATAGGCTGATCCTTCTGCTCGGTGAAGATGACCGAACCAGTGATGCAGTCGTTGGGCGAGATCAGTCCCACGTTGTAGCTGGCCAACTCGTCCATGTTGTAGGTGACATCGACGAACGGGTCTATGAGGTTGCCCGACGCATCCACGAGGTTGAAGAGGTACGGGACCTCCCGGATCCTGAAGTTCCACGTGCCCTCCCCGGTGCAGAATCGCACCTCCGCGCGAGAGTACTCGTACCCGTCCTCCGGAGCCGGCCATCCGCCCGGAGGGGTTCCCCTGCTCCATGTGAGCACCGTCACGTGCCCGCCGGTGTCGGTGACGCCGGTCTGCCCAAGTTTCAACTGGACGGGAGGAGCGAGCGGGGTCGGCTTGGAGACGCCCGCGGTCGAGGTTGCGCCTGGGGAAGCCAGGTACCCGACCGCGCCGCCGAGCAAAGCCGCCACCAACGCTACGGTCGCTACGAAACGACCACCGAAGGTTCTTGCCGGCGCGTCCGGCGCGTCCGGCGCGTCCGGCGCGTCCGGCGCTTCCGGCGCTTCCTGCTCTTCACTCACCCGCAACCCTCCGAGGTTCCGTTCGCGATCACCCTGTCGGTCAAGGCGCGGTATCCACCGCTTGGATCACCCAAGCGTACGGCGTTCGATAAGCATAAGGCTTCCCCCCGCGGGGGTCCGGAGCGAGATCCACCAAGGCGTAGTAACCCGGCTTGAGTGGCGAGACCTGCGCGCTGATCGTTTCATGGGAAGACTGCGTTGGCCCCTGGTAGAGGACGCGAACGGAGGCCGGTGGCCAATCCTCGCCGGCTCGGCGAACCAGCGCAGCGACTTGGCGAGCGCTCTTCTGCGACCGTAGCCGCACCAGATCGAAGCGATGGGAAGACACTCCGTTGTTGGCGATGCTGAACGAGACGACTCCCGCCCCCACCACCGACGGACCGTTGATCCCGCCCCCACCACCGACCACGAACCACGGAGCCTCCACCGAGGCAGGAATGCTCGGGCCGTCACTCGCCGAAGGCACACTCGGAGACGCGGGCGAAAGGGTCGGTCTCGAAGGCGCGGCCGCCGGCGACCCGCCCTTCCCGGCGCAGGACGAGCCGGCCAACAGCACGAGGGCAGCGAGGATCGGCATACGCTGCAGCAGGTTCGTCGGTCTCCGGATCAACGCAAGCACCTTCGTTCGACTCCCATGTTCGGAGCATCAGGATACCCACTCCCGAGCCGTCACTCGCCGTGCGCCGTTGCCGAGGTCTGGGGGAAACACCTACCATCTCAGGCGCGGCAACAGTCCTTCGATCAGAGACCTCAGGAGCGCGATGATGAAACGAGCGTTGGCGTGTGCAGCACTTGTAGCGATCGTCGTCGGGTGCTCCAACCCCGACACCGTGAGCCTGCCCACATCGGGGTCGCCCGCTTCCACGTCGCCCTCCATGAGCGGCGCCTCTTCTTCCACTTCATCCAGCCCGCATGCCTACAATTCCGTTTCGCCCTCCCCGGGGGCGAGGGTGGGAACGGGCCAGGCGACCATCACCGGGCCCGAAGGGACCGACATCAGTCTCAACTTCTCCGGCGTGGACCCGTACTCCTTCTACGGAGGGCCGAAGGCGCAATCCTCGCTTGTCTTCTTCGACTCCAATGAAGACACGTTGTCGATCGGCGGCGTCATCCGAACGGGCACCTTCAAGACCTCGGAAGATCTGTCGCTCACCATCACCGCGATGGGGGCGAAGCCCCTGGTGCTGGTCTCGGGTGACGGTTCCTGTCGACTGACCTTCGACTCCGCTCCCCCGTCCACGGACGTCGCGACCGTCTCGGGGTCGTTCACCTGCAAGGGACTTGCGGCGACCGCTAGTACGAGCGTCAACGCGTCCGGGACGTTCTCCGGGACCATAGCTCCGAGCGGGTGACCTCGACGAGGCCGAAGGTGTGCATCACACTCCCCGCCTACAACGCGGAGCGCACCCTAGCGCGCACCATCGCCGATATCCCCGAAGGCATCGCCGACGAATTGATCCTCGTCGACGACCACAGTCCCGACAACACCGCTCAGACAGCCCGAGATCTGGGCCTCCATGTGTACGTGCACCCTGAGAACCGCAGGTACGGTGGCAACCAGAAGACATGCTACTCACGGGCGCTCCAGCGTGGAGCCGACATCGTCGTTCTACTCCACCCCGACTACCAGTACGACGCCAAAGCCGTACCGCTACTGATCGCACCCATCCTGGCGGGTCATGCCGACATGACCTTCGGCTCTCGCTTCGCCGCGACCGGCGACCCGCTCAAGGGCGGGATGCCCCTCTACCGTTACCTGGGCAATCGAGCCACGACCTTCGTGGAGAATGCCTTTCTGGGTTCGCGGTTCACCGAGATGCACAGCGGCCTGCGCGCCTACACACGGCAGTGCTTGCTCGCCCTTCCGTTCCTCTCGTACTCGGACGACTTCGTGTTCGACTCACAACTGCTTGCCGACACCGTGACCATGGGCATGCGGGTGGTCGAGATCCCGATCATCACGCGGTACACCCACGAATCGTCTTCGATCCCGATCGGCCCATCGATCCGATACGTCATCGAGAGCGCCGCCTATACCTTTAGACAGGGGCGGGCCCGAGGCCGAAGAGGGAACCGCTCCCCTCTCACTCTAGGTCCGCCTCCGTTCCCCGATCACGCCCCGCCGTTCACGATCGAGCTCCCCCGCCCCGACGGCGGCCACGATGGACCGGGAACGCTCATCCGTCGACGGCGCTTCGATGCATTGCTGGACGTCGCGTCCGGATACTGGCTGCCCGGGCGCCGGCTCCTGGTCGCCGAGCCCGAGGATGCGCTTCTGCAGACCGCGCGGGAAGGCGGATGGGACGCTCGCGCGCTGGGTGATCCGGACCCCGCCGACGCGATAGTCGTTTCGGCCGGGCTTCAGACCGGTCCCGCTCTCCGACTGGAACTTCCCGCTCTGGCGGAAGCCCTCGGAACCGAAGGAGCGCTGGTATTCGCTGGTCCTGCGTCGCTCGCCGAGCCCAGCAGGCGCCGCGTTCCACACACCCCATCCGAGGACGCGTTCACTCCTGAGGGATTCAACGCCTGTCTGTACGGTGCGGGTCTGAGGCCGGTTGAATGGAAGCAGCTGGGCGACGGGGAAGTGCTTATCGTCGCGCGCCCCGTCGCTTAGTCGGCATCGACCGGCCGCGGACGACGGGATCTGACCCCACCGCGAATACCAGCTTCCCGGCAGGCCAAGCGATCGCCACCACAAGGGCAGCGAAGGCGACCCACCACAACGCGTGAACCGATGGGTAGTACCCGAACCAAGGGATCAAGCAGCCGCCGAGCACCAGCGTGCGCCACGGCCGCCCGTGCTCCAGCTGCTCGTACAGCATCAGTAGCGCGAGCGCGGGGGCCACGTGATAGAAGTACACGACCGGTTCGAATGCCAACCGTGCCAGCAGGGTGACCCCGAGCGCCGCCGACAGGCTCGTCGCGTCGAACCTCTTCCGCATCTTCCAAGCGACGCCGAAGGCCACGAAGAACACGCCCATCCTCGGCGGTCCGCCGACGAAGTTCATCGCTTGCTGTGGAACCCACAGGGCCGCGTGTCCGCAGGCCGGACAGGTATCCGCCTTCAGCAGCGCCAAGCTCGCGAAAGACCAGTCCACGGCGAGCACGAGCGCGAAGAAGGCGGCAGGCGCGACAGCGCTCGGCAATAGCGAGCGAAGCCGTTGTTCCTTGGGAGTGACGGCGAGAAGCAGCGGCAGGGCCATCCAGGCCCACTGCTTGAAACCGACCGCTATGCCGAGCATCACGGCCGCACGCATCCACCGCTGCTTCGAGAGATCCCGCGCGCTGAGGATGACGAACGTCAATGCGAGTACGTCGTCGTAGTGGCCGTAGTAGCCGACGACGGGAATCAGCACGAGGGCGCCCGCGGCCACCTGCATCCGCAACAACCGCTCCTTGACGCCGGCCGACGAGAGGAATGATCTGACGGCGTACAGGAAGGGGATGGACGAGATGAGCGTCCCGTAGGGACCGTAGATCAGCCACAGACTCGGGCGCGGATTCCACTGCACCACCCACTCGCTGAGCTTGAACACCTCACCCAGAAGGGCAACCGGGATCAGAAGGATGGGAAGAAGCGGCCCCGCCTGGTACTGCCCGGTACCGAACTCGCCGGTGAACCCTGCGGCGTTCCAGATAGCGCTGGCTTGGTAGATCAGCAGCAGCTTCCCCTGCGCGGCGAGATGCGTCGCAGACATGACGTGCCACACGTCCGGCGGGGCGTTCCAGTAGTGATACGGGGGGATGGGAGACAACGCCGGCCAGATGAACAAGGACCAGGCCATGCATCCGACCGCGAAAAGCGCGCCGATCGCCACGGCTGCGCGCCAAGGGTGCCTGCCGCCGGTCTTCATCCTCGAAGTAGGTCCCACGCAGCAGGCGCACTCACGCGGACGATGATAGTGCGTCGAACCATGTGAGGTAGGATGCTCGCCACTATGGGCTCCGATCGATTCCGGCTTGTCCTCCTCTCGTTCCTCATGCTCTTCGTCGAACTCGTCCTGATCCGATGGGCGGGCTCCAACATCGTCTTCCTCTCGTACTTCTCGAACTTCGTACTCCTTGGCTCCTTCTTGGGGATAGGCATCGGCTTCCTCAGGGCGAACAAGAAGAAGGACCTCTTCCCCTACGCAGTGGTGGGGCTCGCTGTGGCGGTCGGATTCGTCTGGCTTTTCCCGGCGCGTGTGAAGATCAACCCGACCGAGATCCCCAGGTACTTCAAGAGCCCGGGGGCAACGGGCCTACCGATCTGGATCATCCTTCCCCTGATCTTCCTCGCTGTGGCCGTCGTGATGGCGATGATCGGCGAGGGCGTTGGTCGCGCGTTCAAGAAATTCGAGCCGCTTGAGGCGTACAGGCTGGACATCCTCGGGAGCCTTGCTGGGATCGCGGTGTTCTCCATCATGTCGTTCATGAGCGCTCGACCCTTGGTCTGGGGCGTGGTCGTAGCGGTCGTCTTCCTGTGGTTGGCCCTGCCGCGACCCAGGTGGTTCCAGTGGGTGGCGATCTTGGCGCTGCTGGTCGTTCTAGGGATGCAATCGTTCCAAGCCAACGTGTTCTGGTCGCCGTACTACAAGATCGAGGTGCACGAGATAGCCGGGTTCACGAGTGTCTTCATCAATGGGCGCCCCCATCAGGCTCTCCTCACGAACCAGGACCTCTATTCCGGCTCTCCTCAGTACTGGCTCCCCTACCGAGACTGGGCCGGCGCGGCCCCTCCCCAAGACGTCCTGATAGTCGGCGCCGGCACAGGCATCGATAGCCAGGCGGCGCTATCGGAGGATGTTGGCCACGTCGACGCCGTCGAGATCGACCCCGGTATCTATCGCCTCGGGCTCACCTCCAACCCGGAACATCCGTTCTCGGACCCGCGGGTCACCGGCTACGTCACCGACGGTCGGGCGTTCCTGGAGAACACCGACAAGAAGTACGACATGGTCATCTTCGCCGTTCCCGATTCCCTGACACTGTTGGCGGGTAACGGCAACGTGCGGTTGGAGAGCTACCTGTTTACCACGGAGGCTATCCAGCAGGCGGAAGATCACCTGAAACCCGGAGGGGTCTTCGTTATGCACAACTACTTCCGCGAAGGCTTCGTGGAGGATCGGCTGGCAGCAACGGTGAAGGAGGTCTTCGGAACCGACCCGTGTCTACATTCCGTGGGGGCCATAGGGCACGAAGCCGTGATGCTGGACTCGGCGACCGCGGGGGCGATCGCCTGCACGGGAGCTATCTGGCAACCGAGCGCGACAACCCCGAAGCCAGTCGGCGACGATCGCCCGTTCCCATACATCGAGCGTGCAGTGATCCCGGCGTTCTACCTCCTCTCACTCGCTGCCATGTTGCTGGTCTCCTTCGTGGCCGTACGCCTCACGGCCGGGCCCCTCACGCAGATGCGTCGATACGCCGACCTCTTCTTCATGGGCGCGGCATTCCTCTTGCTCGAGACGAAGAACGTCGCTCAGTTCGCCCTATGGTTCGGCACGACTTGGTTCGTGAATGCGCTGGTATTCGGGGGCATCCTCCTGACCGTCCTTGCGGCAGTCGAGGTAGCTCGGAGGGTGGAACTGAAGCGGCCGGGTCCGCTCTACTCCTCGTTGTTCGTGGCGCTGGCGGTCGCTTGGGCGGTTCCGGCAGAATGGCTTCTCGCCCTGCCGTTCCCCGTCAGACTCGTCGCGGCCGTCCTGATCGCGTTCGCCCCTGTGTTCCTCGCGAACCTCGTGTTCGCGCAGCGATTCAAAGATGTTGGAGCCTCCACGGTCGCCTTCGCCGCCAATCTCCTGGGAGCCATGGTCGGCGGGATGCTGGAATACGGAGCCATCATGGTCGGCTATCGCGGGCTCACCATCGTCGCAGCCGCGCTCTATGGACTCGCCTGGCTGGCGGGGAGCAAGCACCTGTCTTCGACGGCAGCAGCCTGAACCAGAACACCTGGTGGGCGGTACAGGATTTGAACCTGTGACCTCTTCCGTGTCAGGGAAGCGCTCTCCCGCTGAGCTAACCGCCCGCGATGCCAAAGGAGAATACTCTCCCAGCAGACTTGAGGCGGGGACCGGAATTGAACCGGTGTACGAGGTTTTGCAGACCTCTGCCTAACCACTCGGCCACCCCGCCGGGTAAACGGCCCGGTGGGCCGGTGTCACACTACTACCTTGCGCTCGATCGAACGTTCCTTGGAGCGGACGACGGGATTCGAACCCGCGACCCCAACCTTGGCAAGGTTGTGCTCTACCACTGAGCCACGTCCGCGCGCGATGCCTAGCTCTGATTCTAGAAGGAGTATAGGACAGGTCCAACAAGCCCTAGTCTCCTAGGCCCCCGAGGATCCGAAGCCGCCTTCGCCCCTGGTCGTTTCCTCGAGCTCGTCCACCCACTCGGGCACGAGTTCGGCGAACGGCACCACGAGCAGCTGAGCGATGCGATCCGCCTTGGCGATGCGGACGGGCCTCTCGCGGTCGAGATTCACCACGGCGCAGATGACTTCTCCCCTGTATCCG
>Ga0315283_10004161_pt1 | contig 12535 bp, 11 predicted proteins | sample YL17G09_0_MG_FD_204541 | JGI IMG/M metagenome (GOLD analysis project Ga0315283, IMG submission 204541) | Sediment microbial communities from Yellowstone Lake, YNP, Wyoming, USA - YL17G09_0 | ecosystem: Environmental > Aquatic > Freshwater > Lake > Sediment | place: USA: Wyoming | collected...
AGCCGCCACCCGACCCGGAGGCGCTCATCGTGGCCTTCGAGGAGGCGGCCGCCCGGGGAGACGCCGAGAGCGCCGCGGTGGCGGCCCTGGCCGCGGCCCGCGCCCACCGCGAGGACGGCCGGGTCGCTGCCGCCTTCGATGCCTGCCTGCTGGGGATCGGGATCCGCCCCGGCGACGTGGACCTGCACCTGCTGCTGGCGGACCTCGCGGTCGATCACGGGTGGACGGGCCAGGCCGGGGACGCGTATCGCCAGCTCCTGCGCCTCGCGGACCTCGACGGAGACGCCGCCGCGGCCGACCTGGTGCGGCGCACGGCTGCCAGCCGTCTGCCCGAAGATCCTCGCTTCGCGTCCGGCTGACCCGCCGGACGGTCGGCGCCCGCGTTCGACCCGCGTTCGAGACCCGCCTTCGGGCCGCCGGAGGGCCGGTGCTACACTCAGCGGACGATGTGGGAGTTCCTCGAGTCGATCGGAGGCCAGGTCGGGCTGGCCACGCTGGTCGACATCGGGCTGACCGCCGTCGTCATCTACTGGGTCTTCAGCCTGATCCGGGGCACCCGAGCGGTCCGCCTCGTGATCGGCGTCAGCGTGATCCTCGTGATCTACGGGGTGGCCCAGGCGGTCGGGCTGCGCCTCTTCACCCAGCTCCTCCAGGCAGGGGCCGTCGTGGGCCTCTTCGCCCTCGTCGTCGTCTTCCAGCCAGAGCTCCGGCGTGGCCTCGAGCGCCTGGGCCGCGTGGGGTCGTTCGCATGGCTCATGTCGCCATCCGACCAGCGAGCGGCCGAGCGGGTCGCCGCCGCCGTGGCCCGGGCCGCGGCCCGCCTCGCCCTCGCGCGCACCGGCGCCCTGGTGGTGATCGAGCGCGAGACCGGCCTCGAGGAGATCGCCGAGACCGGCGTCATGATCCACGGCGACCTCACGGCTGACCTCCTCGAGGCGCTCTTCGTGCCCCGGGGGGCCCTCCACGACGGGGCGGTCATCGTGCGCGGCGAGACGATCCTCGCGGCGGGCGCGCTCCTGCCGCTTGCCGAGACGACGCTCCAGGCCGAGCGCTACGGCACCCGCCACCGGGCCGCTCTCGGGATCACGGAGCAGACCGACGCGATCGTCGTCGTCGTCTCGGAGGAGACCGGGCAGACGAGCCTGGTCGAGCGGGCCCGGATCCGCCGGAACCTCGACGAGGCCCAGCTCGGCCGGGCGCTGACCGCGCTCCTGCGTCCGGAGCGGCGCGGCGATGCGCTTCGCGACCGGCTGGGCCGTCCCCGGGCCTCGGCCGTCGGGCTGCGGCGGGCAGCCCTGGGTGACCTGGGCCGGGCCGCGCGGGAGAGCAGTGCCGACGAGCCGCTCGACGACGCGCCAGGCGCCGCGGCAGGCGCGGGCGGCTGACCCGTCGTGCGACAGGCCATCGCCTTCGTCGTCCGCAACTGGCCGCTCAAGCTGGCGGCGATCGTGCTCGCCTCGCTCCTCTACGCCGGACTGATCGTCTCGGCCTCCGCCGAGACATTCCAGGGCCGCATCCCGATCGAGCTGCTCAACCAGCCGCCGGACACGTTCGTGCTGGACAACATCGACGACGTGACCTCGGTCCGCTACCTGGCCATCGGCTCCGATCGCCCGCAGATCACCGCTTCCAGCTTCACCGCCACGGTGGACCTCGCGGACGTCGTCGCGGTGCCCGGGGCCCCGCCCGTCAGCCTCCCCGTCGTGGTCCAGTCGGTGGACCCGGCCATCCAGGTGATCGACTTCGCCCCCTCGCGGGTCGCCGTCCGCCTCGACCCCCTCATCACGCGCGAGGTGCCGGTGGACGTCGACATCGGCACAGTGCCGCCGGGACTCGACGTCCGCGAGCCGGTCGTCTCCCAGGACCCGGTGACGGTCTCAGGGCCTGATTCCGCGGTCCGGTTCGTGGTCGCGGCGCTCGCCCGGGTGCGCCTCGATCCGTCGGGGATCGACGTCAACGAGTCCGTTGGATTGCTGCCCGTCGATGCGCAGGGCGAGGTCGTCGTCGGCGTCGACGTCCAGCCGAGCGCGGTGCGGGTGACGATCCAGATCGGGAGCCAGCTCTCCACGAAGACCCTGCCGGTGAGCCCGGTCGTCACGGGCACGCCAGCGTCGTCGGTCGAGATCACCTCGGTCGAGGTGCAGCCGGCGCTCGTGACCGTGGAGGGAGAGGCGGACGCGCTCGCCGGCCTCGTCTCGATCGACACCCGTCCGGTGACGATCTCCGGCGCCACCGCCGACGTGGAGGCCACCGTGGGGCTCGACCTCCCGGACGGCGTCGCCGCGCTCGGCGTCGACCAGGTGCAGGTGACGATCACGATTCGTCCCCGAACGGGCACCCGGACCTTCGAGGCCGGTGTCCTGGTGGTGAACGGCGGTCCCGAGCAGGCCTACCAGCCGGCGATCGACCGCGTGCTCCTGACCGTGGGCGGAACGCTCGAGGCGCTCGACGCCGTCGACCCCACGCAGATCGCCGCCCTCGTGGACGTGGCGGGGCTGGGACCGGGGACGACCCCCGTGCCCGTGACCGCCCGGCTGCCGGCCGGCGTGACGCTTGTCTCCGCATCGCCCCCCGAGGTGACCGTGACCGTGACGCCCCTGGCCACGCCGGCCCCGACCCCTTCGCCGGCCGCATTTCCGTCGGGAACCCCGGCGCCTGCCCCGTCGGCGGCTCCCTGACGATGGGACGGCTCTTCGGCACGGACGGGATCCGGGGCGTGGCCAACGTGGACCTGCGGCCGCCACTTGCGTACGCGCTGGGGAGGGCGGTCGCCCATGAGCTGGCAGGGCCGGGCGGAAGCCTGGTCGTGGGCCAGGACACGCGGCGCTCGGGCGGGATGCTGGTGGCGGCGATCGCGGCCGGCGCCGCCAGCATGGGGACGGACGTCCGGATCGCCGGAATCCTGCCCACGCCGGCCCTGGCCTTCCTCGCCGGCAGCGGGGCGTTCGCGGGAGGCATCATGGTCTCTGCCTCCCACAACCCCGCCGACGACAACGGCCTCAAGGTGCTCGACAGCCGCGGCCTCAAGCTCGACGAGCCGGCGGAGGACGCGCTCGAGCAGCTGATCTGGCGGGCAGAGGAGCTGGGCGGCCCGCGGAACGGCGGCATCGGACGCGTCACGGATTCGCCGGACCTTGCGGACCGCTACCGGGCCGACCGCCGGCGCCTTGCCGCGGCGACCCCGTGCGACCTCCACATCGTCCTCGACTGTGCGAACGGGGCGGGCGGGGCAACCGCGCCCGAGATACTCGCCGCGACGGGCGCCCGGGTGGACGTCATCCACAACGATCCCGATGGGATCAACATCAACGACGGCTGCGGCGCCACGGCACCCGGTTCACTGGCCGCCGAGGTCATCGCGCGCGGGGCCGACCTGGGCTTCGCCCTCGACGGTGACGCCGATCGGCTGGTCGTCGTCGATCGTCACGGCCGCGTCGTGGATGGCGACCAGCTGCTCGGCGTCTGCGCGCTCGACCGCCAGGCGCGCGGGGCGCTCCCCGGCGGGATCCTCGTCGTGACCGTCCTCTCGAACGGCGGCCTGGAGGCCGCTCTCGCCGCGGTCGGCGGGCGTCTCGTCCGGACGCCAGTCGGGGACAAGTACATCCTCGAGGGGATGCAGGTGACCGGGGCCGGCCTGGGAGGGGAGAAGAGCGGCCACGTGATCATCCTGGAGCGCGCGAGCTCCGGCGACGGCGTCGTCACCGGCCTGGAGCTCCTCGCGATCCTCGGCCGCGCCGGCCGCTCGATCGACGAGCTCGCTGCCGCCATCCCGCTCTTCCCGCAGGAGCAGCGCGCCGTCCCCGCCCGACGCAAGGAGCAGTGGGAGGCGGATCCGGTGCTCGGCGTGGCGATCGCCGCCGCGCGGGACCGGCTGGGCCCAGGGGGGCGGGTCCTGGTTCGCCCCTCCGGAACCGAGCCCGCCCTGCGCGTGATGATCGAGGGCGCCGATCCGGCGATCGTCCGCGAGCTGGCGGACGAGCTGGCTGCCCTGGCGAGCGAGCGCCTACACTAGGGCGCCTCGGGGGGCGTCGGCGCGGGCGCCCCGGGCAGCAGAGGTGGGTTCGGACGGCATGTGCGGAATCGTCGGCTACACGGGACCTCGCGCCGCCGGCCCGATCCTGATGGAGGGGCTGCGACGCCTGGAGTACCGGGGCTACGACTCGGCCGGGATCGCCCTGGTGACCGAGGCGGGCGACCTCTTCGTCGAGAAGAGGGCCGGGAAGCTGGCCAACCTCGCGACTGCCCTCGAGGACCGGACTCCCAACGCCGGCATCGGGCTGGCCCACACGCGCTGGGCCACGCACGGCCGGCCGAACGACCTGAACGCCCACCCTCACGTGGACTGCACCGGCGAGATCACGGTCATCCACAACGGGATCATCGAGAACTTCCGCGAGCTGCGCGACGGGCTCGAGGCCCGCGGCCACGTGCTGGCCTCCGAGACCGACACGGAGGCCCTCGCCCACCTCGTCGAGGAGGCCTATCACGGCGACCTCGCGGCGGCGGTCCGCGAGGCGCTGGCCCGCGCCCAGGGCGCCTACGCCATCGCGGCCATGCACCGGGGCGAGCCCGACCGGCTCGTCGGGGCGCGGATGAACGTGCCCCTCGTGGTGGGGCTCGGCGACGGCGAGACCTTCCTCGCCTCGGACGTCGCCGCGATCCTCGCCCACACCACCCGCGTCGTCTTCCTGGAGGAGGGCGACGTCGCCGATCTCCGGCCGTGGGGGATCGAGGTCACCGACGTGGCGGGCCGGCCGTGCGAGCGCGTCGCGACGGAGATCACCTGGACGGCCGAGGCGGCCGAGAAGGGCGGCTTCGAGCACTTCATGCTCAAGGAGATCCACGAGCAGCCCCAGGCGCTCCGGCAGTGCCTCGCGGGCCGGGTGGCGCCCGACGGGACGCTCCGGATCGACGAGCTGGCCCCGCTGGCCGGCGTCCTGCGGACGATCACCCGCGTCGAGCTCATCGCGTGCGGCACCGCGTCGTACGCCGCGCTCGTGGGAGCCGCTCTCATCGAGCGCTGGACGGGGCTCGCGGCGCGGGTGACCGTCGGGTCGGAGTTCCGGTACAGCCCGCCCCCGCTCGACGCCACCACGCTCGTGATCGCGGTCACCCAGTCGGGCGAGACGGCCGACACGATCGCCCCGACCCGCCACGCGCGCGAGCAGGGCTGCCCGATCGTGGCCGTGACGAACACCGTGGGCTCGGCGATCACCCGCGAGGCGGACGCGATCCTCTTCCTCCAGGCGGGCCCGGAGATCGCGGTGGCAGCGTCGAAGACCTTCACGACCCAGGTGGCGACCCTCGTCATGGTCGCTGCGGCGATCGGCCGCGCCCGCGGGTCGCTTCCCCCCGCGGAGGAGCGTGAGCTCGTCGCCGCGCTGCGCGACCTCCCCGACGCGGCCCAGAAGGCGCTCGACGCGAGCGCCGGGGTCCGCGACCTCGCCCGCCGCTACGTCAACAGCCGGGGCTTCATGTTCGTCGGGCGCGGCACCTCGTACCCGGTGGCGCTCGAAGGGGCCCTCAAGCTCAAGGAGGTGAGCTACGTCCATGCCGAGGGCTATGCCGCGGGCGAGCTCAAGCACGGACCCATCAGCCTTCTCGATGCGGAGTGCCCGCTCGTGGCCGTCGCAACGCGGTCGGCGATCTACGACAAGCTGATCAGCAACGTCATGGAGGGCCGGGCGCGCGACGCGCGCGTCATCGCCGTCGCGACCGAGGGAGACGCCCAGATCGAGCGGTTCGCCGACGACGTCCTGTGGGTCCCGGACACGCTGGACGCGCTGAGCCCGATCCTGGCGATCATCCCCCTCCAGCTCTTCGCCTACGAGATGGCGGTTGCCCGGGGCACGGACGTCGACCAGCCGCGGAACCTCGCCAAGTCGGTGACGGTGGAGTAGGGCGGGCGATGGACGGATCGACGCCGGTCCCGACCGGCACGGCCGAGCTCGGCCTCGACATCATCCGGGTCGAGCGCATCCGGGAGGCGCTCGAGCGCTTCGGCGACCGGTTCGTCGGTCGCGTCCTGACTCCCGCCGAGGCGCGCTACGTGCGCGGCCGCCCGGAGACCTTCGCGGGGCGCTGGGCAGCGAAGGAGGCCGTCAGCAAGGTCCTCGGCCTCGGCGTGCGCGGGATCGGCTGGCGCGACATCGAGATCGAGCGCCTCCCGACGGGCCAGCCGGCGGTCCGGCTCCACGGGCGGGCGGCGGCGCGGGCCGACCAGCTCGGCGTGGAGCGCGTGGCCGTGAGCATCACCCACGAGCGGGAGTACGCCCTGGCCATCGCCTTCGGCGTCCGCCGCGCCGGCGGGCGCTATCTCCTCCCGCCGGACATCGACGCCCAGCTGGACGAGCGCGAGGCAGCGCTCCGGCGGCGGATGGAGCGGCTGCGGGCCCTCGCCGCGGAAGCCGCGGCGCTCGAGGCTCCACGCGCCGGCGGCGCGATGCCGGAGCGTCACGATGGCTGACCTCGAACGGCTCGACGAGCGGGCTGCGGCCCTCCTGCTGCCCGGCCGACCCGCCCGCGGGCACAAGGGGACCTTCGGCAAGCTCCTCGTCCTCGCCGGATCGCTCGACTACGCGGGCGCCGCGCTCCTCGTCTGCCGGGCGGCGGGACGGGCGGGCGCCGGCCTGGTCACCCTCGCCGTGCCGGAATCGCTGCAGCCGCTCTTCGCGGCCAAGGTCGTGGAGGCGACGACGATGCCTCTCACCGAGGATGACGTGGAGGAGGTGGATCCGGAACCCGCCCTGGCCCGGATCCTCGACCACGACCACGACGCCCTCGTCATCGGGCCGGGCCTCCGCCCCTCGCTCGCGACCGGCGAGCTCGTCCGCGGTGTGCTCGGGCCCGCCGGCGGCGAGGACGCCTGTCCTGCGGTCGTCGATGCCGAGGCGCTGCGCACGCTCGCCGCGGAGGACGGCTGGTGGGAGGGCGTGCGCCGTCCGTCTGTCCTGACGCCCCACGCGGGCGAGTTCGCCCGCCTCCGCGCCGCGTCCGGCATCTCGCCCGGTGCCGACGGCGACCTCAACGAGGACGACGAAGCCCGCGCCGAGGCCGCGCTCGATGCCGCTGCCACCTGGGGCCACGTGGTCGTGCTCAAGGGCGCCCACACGGTCATCGCCGCCCCGGACGGGTCGGCCGCGGTGGCGCCATTCGAGAACCCGGGCCTGGCGACCGGCGGGACCGGCGACGTCCTGGCCGGGACGATCGGAGCGCTGCTCGCCCAGGGTCTGCAGCCCTACGCGGCGGCGCGCCTCGGCGTCTATCTCCACGGCATGGCCGGCGAAGCCGTGCGGGCGCGCGTGGGCGACGCGGGACTCCTGGCCGGCGACCTTCCCCTCGAGGTGGCCCTGGCGCGGCGCCGGCTTGCCGGTGACGCGGCTCGTCGAGCCGGCGCGGGCCGCGTCGGGTTCGGCAGCCGGGACGGCGCCGGACCCGGCCGCGACGCCTTATGACGATCCCCGGCCGAGCGGGCGGGCCGAGCCCGGCCGGCATCGAAGCGCGCCTGCGGGACGCCGAGCTGCCGCCCCTGCCTCGGATGGCCTGGCTGGAGGTGGACCTGGAGCGGCTTGCCGGCAACGTCGCCGCGATCCGGGCCGGCCTGCCGCCCGCCGTGACGGTGGAGGTGGTCGTCAAGGCCGACGCCTACGGCCACGGGGCCGTCCCGGTCGCCCACGCCGCGCTGGCGGCCGGCGCCCGGGGCCTCTGCGTGGCCACCCTGGACGAGGCCCTCGAGCTGCGGGCGGCGGGGATCTCCGCCCCGATCCTGGTCCTCTTCCAGGTCCCGCCCGACGGGGCCGTGGTGGCGGCCCGCGCCGGTGTTGCGATCACCGGCGGAGATCCCCGCCTCCTGGACCAGGCGATCGCCGCCCACGGCACGGCGCGCCGCGCGGCCCGCCGCGCGATGCCGGACCTGGGCGTCCAGCTGGCCATCGAGACCGGCCTCGGGCGCGACGGGCTGACGATCCCCGAGGCCGTCGTCGCCGGCCGGCTCGTCGCCGCGTCGCCGGGGGTCGTCCTCCGGGGCGCGTGGTCGCATCTCCAGGCGCCCGCCGACCGGGCCCGGACCGACGGGCAAGTGGAGCGCTTCGCGGCCGCCGTCGACGCGCTGCGGGCCGCCGGGATCGACGTCCCGCACCGGCACCTCCTCGCGTCGGGCGGGATCCTCGCGGTCGAACGGCTTGTCGCCGGGGAGCGCCCGGTCTTCGACGGGCTGCGCGTCGGGCTCGCCGCGTATGGCATCGTCCCTGACGGCCTGGCCATCGGAGCGGCCGCGACCGGGATCCACGCCGCCCTTCGCCCCGTCCTCTCACTGCACGCCCGACCCATCCGGGTGGCGGACCTCCCGGCGGGCACCGGCATCAGCTACGGCCCTTCGTTCGTGACGGCCCGTCCGAGCCGCATCGCCACGCTGCCCCTGGGATACGCCGACGGGTGGGTTCGATCCCTCTCGAACCGGGCGACGGTCCTCGTCCGCGGGCACCGCGTGCCGCTCGTGGGCAACGTGGCGATGGACGCCGTGATGGCGGACGTCACCGACGTCCCGGGTCCGCTCGTGACCGCCGACGACGAGTTCGTCCTCCTCGGTGCCCAGGACGGCGACGAGATCACCGCCGGGGAGCTGGCGCAGGAGCGCACCACGATCAGCTGGGAGGTCGTCGCCGTGATGTCCCGGCGGTTGACCCGGGTGTACACTGCGCGGGCCGTGCCGGTCGGCATCCGTACGCTCACCGAGGATCGGGGGACATGGCGCAGCTTGCGCTCTGGAACGGCGACATCTGCGACCTCGAGGTCGACGCGATCGTGAACCCCGCGAACGTCACGCTCTGGATGTCCACCGGCGTCGCCGGCGCGATCAAGCGCCGCGGGGGCGACGAGATCGAGTTCGCCGCCGTGCGCCAGGCGCCGGTAGCGCTGGGCGGCGCGATCGTGACGGACGCCGGCTCCCTCGGGGCCCGCTGGGTCATCCACGCCGTGTCACTCGACCATCAGCGGCGCACGAGCGCGGTCGCGATCGAGCGGGCCGTTCGAAGCGCGCTCGCGCGCGCCCGCGAGCTGGGCGTCGAGACCCTGGCCATCCCCGCGCTCGGCACCGGGGTGGGTGGCTTTCCGCTGGACGAGGCCGCCCGGATCACGGTGGCGACGGTTCGCGCGGAGGCGCCCCGCCTGCCCCGCCTCCGGACCATCACCTTCGCGCTCCGCGGCGCGGCCGCCTACGAGGCCTTCCGGCTTGCGCTTGCCGCACCCCAGGTGGCCGAAGCACCGGCCGGCGGCGGTCGCCCGTGACCGGGATCGCGGGCACGCTGCCCACGCCCGAGCAGCGCGCCGAGCTCGTCGAAGAGGTCGCCCGCGAGATCCTGCTCCATGGCATGACGGCACCGGCCGTCCTCTTCCTCCAGGCCAGCATGCCCGACGGGATGCTGCCGGGCAGCGCGATGCTCTTCTTCGACCCGGTCCTCCGCCGCGTCTTCGGTGGCGAGAACGCGCCGGCGCGCGCCATCCTCGCCGACGAGCTCGGGATCGAGCAGCTCATCGACCGCCTCGAGGAGCTCGACGAGGACCTGAGCTGGGACGCGTGACGGACGTCGCGGCCCCCGGGCACGCGACGGGAGCCGCACCAACCGGATCGGCGACGCTCCCCGGCGACGCCTTCGTCACCCTCGACCGCGGGACCGCCACCTGGGCCGCGACCGTCGTCGCGCGCGTCGATCGCCGCTGGCGCCTGCTCGCGGCCACGGCGGTTCCGGCGCCCGGGGCCCCGGCGTCGGACGCCCTGGCCGAGCTTCTCCTGGACCGCGTCCGGGAGGCCGACCGGGCGCTGGCGAGAGATCTCGGGCTCGACGAGCCGGGGACGCTTCCACCCCTGGTCGAGGCCGTCGGCAACCCGACGGCGCAGGCAGTCGTGCTGGCCGCCACCGAGGCCACCCGCCAGCGCCTCGAGGCCGACGCGAGCGCCGCCGGATGGCGCACGACGGGGGCCAGCGCCGAGCGCCTCGACCCTCTCGACATGACGCGCCTGGCGACGCGCCCGGACGTGGCGGCCCTCATCGTCGGGACGGCAGACCCGCCCGATGCCGCCGAGCGCGACCTCGCCGGCGAGCTGGTGGCGCTGGCGGCCGGAGTGGCCGAGCGCCGGCCGGGGCTGCCGATCATTCTCGTGGGCGCGGCCGCCGCCGGGGGATCGGAGTTCTCGCCGGGGACGGAGGTGACCGCGGTCCCGCGACCCAGCGCCGATGGGGATGCCCACCTCCGCGCCGTGCTCGCCGCGCGTCGCGCCGGCCCTGCCGACGCGCGGCACGCCCTGGTCGCCGCTACGGCCACGCTCGCCGAGGTGCTGGACCTCCGGGTCGAGCTGCTCGAGGTGGGGATGAGCGGCGCCCTTCGCGCCCGGGCGGAGCCGGGCCCGGAGCCCGGGGCCCCCGTCCGGATCGCGGCCGTCGAGGCGCCCTCGGCCGTGCTCGGCCTCGTGGACGACGACGCCGCCCTCGATCGGGTCGAGGCGTGGGCGACCCTCGGCCTGGACCGGGCACGCCTGCGAGACCGCCTCGCCGAGCTCCGCCTCGCCCCGTGGGCGGACCTCGGTGGGGACGGCGCCCTGCTTCGTGCTGCGGCGCTCCGGGCCTCCCTGCAGCGTCTCGTGGCGGGGACCGCCGAGCTGGATGGCGCGCCGCCCGACCTGGTGATCCTCGCCGGCGGGGCATGGTCGTCGATCCCGGCGTCCGCCGCCCTGCTCGTGCTCGCCGACGCGTTTCGGCGGCCCGGTGTCGTCCAGGTTGCCCTCGATTCCGCCCGGCTCCTCGCCCCGCTCGGGACCATCGAGGACGCTGCCGAACGGGCCCACGTCCTCGGTGAGCTCGTGCCGGACGCGCTCGTGCCCCTGGGCACCCTGGCGATCGCCCGTGGCGTTCGGACGGGCCGCCAGGTCGGGCAGCTCCGCCTGGCCGTCGGCGACGCCCCGGTGGACCTCCAGCTGGCGGGCGGCCGCCTGGCGCTCGTTGACCTGCCTCCGGGCCAGGCCGGATCTGTCGAGCTCTCGTTCCGGGCGCCCGTCGACCTCGGCGTGCGGGGAAAGCGGTTCGCGCTGCGCGCGACGGGTGGGCTCGCCGGCCTCGTCGTCGATCTCCGCGACGTGCCGCTCCGGCTTCCCGAGCGGACGGAGGCACGACGCGACGTGCTGGGGAGCTGGGAGGCGGCCCTCTGGCCGGAGCGCGACCGGTGAGCGGATCGCCCTTCGTCGCTGCGCGCCCGCTGCTCGTGGCGGAGCCGCGCGTCCGCATCCCCCTCCTGCCCGGCGACCGGATCGTCGTGAGCGCGGGCACGAACGTGGCCGCAGGTGACCTGCTCGCGGAGCGGGTACGGGACCCCCGGCTGGTGGAGGTCGACGGCGATGGCCTCGCGGCCGCGTCGCACCCGGGGGCGTGGATCGCCGCAGAGCCCGCCCGGCGCGGAACGGCGCCGGCCGGCGAGCTCCTCTTCGAGCATGGGGGCCGTCGCCGGATCGCCACCGGGCCGCATCCGGACCTCGTCACCGCGCCGGCCGCCGGTCGGGTGGTCGCAGTCCACCCGGGTGTGGAGCTCGTGCTCCAGCTCGGGGGAGCCGGGATCCCCGGCACCGAGCTTCTCGGCGATCCCGGCCACGGTCGCCTGGCACTCCTCCTTGCCGACGGCGACGGCCGGATCCCGCTCGAGGTCGCCCACGCCGGCGCGATCGTCGTCTTTCCCGGCCGGGCCGACGCGCAGACCCTGACCCGGGCCCGGGCGATGGGGATCGCGGGAGCCGTCGTCCCGGCCCTGGCCGAGCGCGATCGGCGCGACGTCGTCGCATCGGAGGCTCGCCAGCGGGCCGGGCTCCACCGTCTTGCGCCGTTTCCCGTCCTGGTCCTCGACGGCTACCTGCGGCGCGCGCTGGCCGGACCGATGCGCGAGATCCTTGCCATCCTCGCCGGATCGGAGGTCGGCCTCGTCGCCGCTCCGCCGATGCTCGTGACGGCCAGGGCGCCCCGCGACCTGCCGCTGCCCGACCCCGATCGCGTCCGGGTGCGGGGCGGCCCGGAGGTTGGGCGCGAGGGTCGCTTCGCGGGCCTCGCCGGGCCGCGGCGCCTCCCCGGCGGGATCGTGGTCGAGACGGCCAGGGTCGAGCTCGACGACGGGCGCGCCTCGGTCGTGGCGGTCGGCGACCTTGAGCGGTTCACCTGACATCGCGGGCATGGCGCCGGCGCCTGCGCCGCGGGGGCGCCGTCGGCCCCGGGCGCTTCGGGTAGGCTCTTGCCGTGACCGCGCCCCGCACCGCCGTCCGGCGGACCAGCCGCTCGCCCGCCGCCACGCGCGCTCTCGGGGCGCGCCTCGGTGCCGCCGCTCGCCCGGGCGACGTGATTGCCCTCAGCGGGCCCCTCGGCGCGGGCAAGACGGAGCTGGCCCGCGGAATCGCCCGGGGCCTCGGGGTGACCGAGCCCGTGGCCTCGCCCACGTTCATCCTCGTCGCGGAACACGAGGGGCGCGTCCCGCTCTTCCACGTCGACTGCTACCGCATCGCCGG
>Ga0315283_10004162_pt1 | contig 12534 bp, 9 predicted proteins | sample YL17G09_0_MG_FD_204541 | JGI IMG/M metagenome (GOLD analysis project Ga0315283, IMG submission 204541) | Sediment microbial communities from Yellowstone Lake, YNP, Wyoming, USA - YL17G09_0 | ecosystem: Environmental > Aquatic > Freshwater > Lake > Sediment | place: USA: Wyoming | collected...
CTTTGCCACAGCATAGGGGGCATTGCTCTGGGTAGTAGGTACTTGACATAACTCTACACCTCCACTTGAGCCAACGCGCAGGATACTAGCGCGCATACGTAATCTCGCGCATAGTGTTCTGCAAACTTTTCGGCAGCTTCCAGATTGGGCGCATAGACCGTAATCTCGAAGTCTGCATGTATCGGCGCCGTAAGCTGTACTTCGCCGATGCTGTACGGTCGGACACCATTCGAGAACGTGGCGCGATACCGTATGTCCGACTGGCGCGAAGTCCAGAACGTGCCTTTGCTAGGCGCGCCATTGCATACGCTTAGGGACTTGCCTAGAGCTTCACCGAATGCCCTAGCGTGCGGATACTGAACCGAATCTCTGTTGTCCGTCATTCTATTCACCTCCACTATACGAACCTTTCCGTAAAGGCCCATATGTTGAAGGTGGATAGCGACCGCTCTGTTACCGATACCCTTGCTATCTCAAGACCCTTGACCCAGGACTACTACCGGTGTTTCACGATGTCGGTTCCCAGGCTGTAATCTCGGTATGGCGCATTTCTTGTCGTCGCAGTATTCGATTGTCAATGTCCGGTATTCGATTGTCTACCTATTCTAACGTAAGTATCGGCCACTTGTTACAGGACTGAAGGGGCAAGGGGACATTATCTTGACCCTAACCTAAGCGCCTAGAGACAAGCGCCTCGGTAGGCACCAGGCTGGTAGTGCATCGTACATGACAGTCGTATGCGATGGACAGCCGGATGGTCAAGGGTCAAGAGAATGAACGCGCCACGCTACGCGCGCTACGCTACGCGCGAGGGGCAGGGCGCCAATCGCATAGGGATAGTCCTCTGTACTAGGTGCCGGCGCTAGGCTGGATTAAAGGGCATGTATGTGGTTTTCTTCACGGGTGTCGTTTGTGTTGTGGATTCGGTTATGGTGGGTTATGACCTCTCGCGCCATAATATCAAAATTGACACCCCCCGGAAATATATGATATAATAGAATTGAGGGGGGGAACACCCATCGCGGATACACTAAAAACAACCGTTCTGATTTCCAGTATGTATTATATAGGTGGTGTTCCCCCACTATAATCTATCCTATCAATTAAAGGAGGAGATATGGAAGTTAGAGTATGTCCAGGGTGTGACCGGGATTTCCTACCGTCTACGTGCGAGTTTCACTGCGGTCCGGTGTGCTGTCGTAAGATGCAGTGTCGATTCGCTAAGCCACACAGGGCCAGTCAACGTGAGAGTATGCAGACGCAGAAGCGGTGCATCGTCTGTGGGGCTCATGGTGACTGGTTCAAGAAGTTCGCTCCGTGCTCTGAGAATTGTAGGAAAGCGTACTTTACAACGACGTATGAGGGCCGGCAGTGGGGATGTTATGAGCACCACCCAACAAAGCCCGAGCGGTATCACGTTAAGTATTGCTGCCTGGAGCACTACAACTCCATAGAGTATGGGCACCTCGAAAAAATGCGCCGAAAGTGGCGGAAGCACGGCCGGCGGACCGGGGAGTTCCGACGTAACTACGCTCGGGAGTTGAAGGAGCACGGCGGTAAGTTCTAGGGCTTGACAGAACGTGGCGTATGACGGATAATGGATGAGCGGGGTAGAGCAACGGTAGCTCGACAGCCTCATACGCTGTAAATAGTGGGTTCGACTCCCACCCCCGCTACCAAGGAGCTAATATGCCACACATCGGGACCCACAAAGCCGCCAAAATGTCCGCTGAGAAGGCCAAGAAGATGCTGAAAGAGGGTCGGGCCAACGGAAGGCCCCTAACAGCGGCCCAAAAGCGTCTTTTTGGCTGGGTTGCCGGCGGTAGAAAGCCACGAAAGGGCTAATGCCCACCTATGAGTTCGTCTGCGAGGACTGCGGCGTCAGTCGAATGGTCAAAAGAAACCTTTTGCACCCCTCAAAGGTGCGTTGCACCCATTGCCACAAGCTGATGAGACGTATTTTCGAGCCGGCGCCCGCTATTTTCAAGGATGGCGGCACCGGAGCCCGGCGGAAGGGCTAAATGGGCGAAATCGCGGTTAAGGACCTTCTTTTCGACCCCGCGATGGAGCGGGAGTGGATAGAAACGTTCCTGACCATCCCCAACGAGCTTGGACAGACGGTAGAGTTCAAGCTCACTGCCCAACAGCAGCTTATGCAGACCTACCACACGGGTAGGGACATCACCGTCAAGGGTAGGCAGACTAGAGCCTCTTCGGACATCATGGCGCGGAACGTGCGCCGGATGACTACTGCGTTTGGGCTGAACTGCGTTGTCGTCACTCAGACCGACGAAATGACGCAGATGTTCCGTGCCAGAATCAAGCACCACCTCGTAGACCTCGCAAACGCGAATATGCCGTTCGATTTCATCACCGACAACGACTACGAACTCGTTATCGGCCAACGGATGCACAATCGCTTCATCTGGGCGTCCGCACAGCAACAGGCCGGAAAGCGGGGTGTGCAGACCGCTCACATCGTTCATGCCAGCGAGGTAGCCCACTGGCCGGCCGGCCGGGACCGGCTCATTATCGGCGGTTTGCTGCCGGCCTGTCCTCCACCCCCATACGGCTGGTTTGACATTGAATCCACGCCAAACGGCGCCGAGGGGCTGTTCTATGACTACGTGATGAAGTCCCGGCTGTTCGACCCGATGTCAGAGTGGTCGGCGCATCTGTACGAGTGGTGGCACGAGAAGACCTACCACATAGATTCGTACCGGGAATCGGGCCTGTTTGATGTGGACGCCATGCTTCGGGACTTCCAGCCTACGGACCTGGAGCGCCGGCTCATGTCAGACCACGACCTAGTGCCGGGCCAGATTCTATGGAGGCGCATCAAGCGTGCGTCTCTGCTCAGCACGGGTGCGCTGTTCGAGCAGGAGTACCCCGAGAACCTCAACGACTGCTTCCTGGCCGCTGGGGAATGTTACTTTGTTGACTCCGAGTTCGACCACATCAACTACTACCGCACCGAGATGATACACGCCCCGGCCTTTGTGCTGACCTCCCTTAGCTACGGCGCGAACACCGTGGAGTTCCGAGGCGGGATGCTCAACGTCTGGGAGGCGCCGGTTCCGGGCAAGAGCTACGTCGCCTGGCTCGATACAGCTACGGGGCAGTCTGAGGACTACTCCACCATCGGGGTGCTGGACGTGGCAGCGAACCACGTTGTCGCCGCGCTGCGCGTGCGTACCACGCCCGAGAGGTCGGGCGCGATGGCCTGCGCGGTAGGGCACTACTACAACAACGCCTACCTGGGCATTGAGCGCAACTCTTACGGGCTCTCCGCGTTGTCCGTTGCGCTCAACGACCTGCGCTACCCGAACCTTTATTACGATATTGTCAACGAACCATCAAAACCGTCCTGTGGGTGGTATACAAGTTCGACAAATCGTGATAAGATGTTAGGGGGACTACGTGCCGCGTTCTTCGGCCACACCCTGATTTTCCACGACGCGGTAGCCCTCATGGAGATGGGAGCGTTCACTTGGCAGAAGGCCGGCAATTCGTTAAAGGCTCAGGCTAGGACGGGAGCGCACGACGACATGGTAATGACTCTGGCAGGACTCCTCGCAATAGCTCCGTATGCACCGAAGCGGACTGTTTCACTAACCGGGGGTGATTCACAGGTCGCGCAAAGCCACCAGAACTGGATGATGTAATGGCAAAGAAAGCTGAATCCACCATTGACGCCACGGCCTTCGCTTCGGTCGTCCAACAGAAGCTAGAGCTAGGTAAGCGGTACTGGCAACCACTGCACGACCGCCAAGACTACTGGCTGAACATGTACCTCCTTCTGGACCTGCTTCAGCAGTCCAAGCCGATTGGATTCAGACGGTTCATCACCAACGACCCGCGCGTCGCTATCGACAAGGCTGTCTCCATTCTCACTACGAATGATGCGTACTGGCGCATAGATACGCCTGCCGGCCAGATACAGCCGGACGAGCGTAAGGCTATCGGCAAGATTGAGCGCGCCCTCGCCGGTATCGTTGACGATGTTGACGAGCAGTTCTTGCTCCGGGGCGAGATGCGCCTATGGAAGCAGGTTGCGTGGTACGCTCTGATGCGCGGCTGGATTTGGGGCAAGTTCCACATCACGACCTGGGCTACGGACAACGGCTGGCCCAGCCCCCTCATTGCTGAGATGTATGACCCCCGGCAGGTCTACCCTGTATTTGACGGGTTTGGCCTGTCTGAGTTCCTTGCAGAGAAGACTACGACCCTTGCGGACCTCAAGAACTTCTACCCGGAGGCTCTTTCCGACCAGGACCTCAAGGGCTTCGATGACAACGCCACGTGCGACAAGGTGGAGTATTGGTCTAATGACCGTCCGGGGCGCAAGGGAGTTACCGGGACGCTGGTTTCCGTCAGTCCCAGCGAGGGCTCCAATCCCCTCAAACCTGTGTCGGCTTGGTTGATTGAGCCCAAGGAGCACGGCCTGACGCCGGAGCAGTTGCCCGTCGTCGGTGTGCCGGTTAATGGCATCCCAATTCGCACGAAGCCGGCGGCACTTGCTCGCGTAAGCGAGAACATCAGGGTGCGGGCAACGATGCTCGGGATGACCGCCCCCACCTGGAATGACCCGTCCGGTTGGGTAGCGGAGAGCGGACGCGGCCTTCTTAGCGCGGTTGAGGAGAACATTCCTCAGTACAATGAACTCGTGGCTACCGCTCTCCAGCACTTCAGCATCGGCACGTTCGGCCAGTGGGCCTTCCACACCATCTCCGGTGATGTGCCGAAGTTCCAGGAGGGGATGAACCAGAAGATTCCTCTCCGCATTGGTGAGTCTGCTGAGCGCTTCGAGCCCCATCCTATCGACTCTGACGCCTGGCGCCTGCTGGACATCTTGAAGGATGAGAGGCAGCGGGGCACGCTCGCTGACATCATCCAGTCCGCCAGCGGCTTCACCGGCACCGGCATCCTGTTCCAACAGGTTATCGCTGCGGCGAGGAACGGCATCGAGGCGTACAACGTGGGCCTAACCGATTTCGGGCGGCTGATGGGTAGTCACGTTCTTGCTCAGTTGCAGGCGTCGAAGAACCTACCTACCATGTCCCTGGTGGTGCGGTCCCGGCGCAGCTACTTCCGTGTTGAGTTCGACCCAAAGGCCGACCTTGGCATTCGGAAGTACAAGCCGCTTCCTATCTTCAAGCCGGCCCTCCCCGAGGACCTGCTCATCAAGGCACAGATTGCTCGCATCCTGCTCGACCCGAGGCGTCCGCTCATGTCGCTGATTACGGTGCTCGACCAGGTGTTCCAGTTGGATGACCCCGAGGGCGAGATTTCCCGCATCTTCGAGGACATCGCCAACCTCGACCCCGTGTTCGTGCTAGAGCATGTGGCCCAGGCCCTTGAGAAGGCCGGCCAGCACGAGTTCGCCGCGCGGATACGCCAGGTCGAGTTTCAGAAGGCGTTTGCCGAGGACGTTCAGAACAGGCAGATGGCAATGGCGGCTGAGTCAATGGCCCAGCCGGGTCCCGGCCCAGAAACGGGTGCTCCTAGCGCCACGGGCGGTGGACAGCCTCGGCCGGGTCAGGGACAGCCTAGTGAGGGTGGTAGCAACCTCGGATTGCTGGGGATGTAATGATTATCGGACCTGAAGTAGCAGACCGGCTTGTACGAGATACATTCGGCTTCGGTAAGAAGGCCGATGCGCCTATCCCATCTGAGGATGAGAAGAAGGTCCATATGCCTAAGACCAGTGCGGAATTGCAGAAGTGGCTCAAGCGGGCCAGAAGGAAACTATAATGCCTCCCAAACCAACACCAACTCCTGTCCCTGGTGAGACCCCTACTGGTGACGGTGAGACCGCAGCGGAAATGGCCGCTAAGCTTGCCGCCGGTGGAAGTGGTACGTTTGGTCGTGAGGAACTGCGGAAACTCTTTGCAGACCTCGGATGGGACGTTTCTGTGCCAGCTACGTTACCGGACCTAGAGGATGTTGGAAAAGAACTACGCACTACGATGGACCAGCTTACACTCGCCGAGAATCGTCTGGCGGCTGGATATGACACAAGTGGTGGGCTGTTCTCTAACATTACAGGCACTCTAGGTAGAGCCGTCAATCAGGTACAGGTATCAGGACTGCGGCAGAAAGTGACGAGCCTGACGGATGCCCTATACTCCTATGCCGGTGATGTGTTTGGGTCGGCAGGTCAGACCATTGTGAGTCGTACCCTTCGACCGCCCATACCCGATGTGACCAAGCTGCCCACAGCAGAGGAGTTCCTGGGGGGCTTTGAGGAGGCGTATGCTACGCACATTGAGGGGCTGAAGAAGAACGGTGGGCTGACCAACGAAGAGGCTCAGTTCGCCTATGATACGATGAGGAACGAGACCTATCAGAAGTACATGGCGAAGCTGGGTGAGTTCGCCAAGTCTGGTATCAGTCCGTTCATTCAGAAGGAGGTTTCCCGTGAGGAGCGTGGCATTGGCGCCGGCACTGCTGCTGGTGCGGCCCTGGATAAGGCACTAGGACCGGGCGTTACTGAGCCCACGACTGTTACAGGTACGGGCGAAGAGGTCTCGGCGGCGATGGATAAGGCCGGTCAGGGCGTCCCCAAGGAGTTTACTACGGCCGCTCGGCTCTCACCCCTGGACTTCCTGAGCGAGGCTCTGTCCCCATCTGACATTAAGGTTAAGTACGCCGGGTCCCCGGAAGGCGCGTTGAAGAGTATTCGAGGGGCACCGGCTGGTTACACAGCGAATCCAAGGAGAGTTTAAAAATGGCAAGCGGAGGCGGAACTAGCAGTACACTTGCGGCCCTGGTGAAGGCCAAGGCTCAGATAGCCAAGACATCCGTTGCATTGGGCCTGTCGCCCAGGCCGCTTGCCGGCCCGATGCGTCCGATGATGCCGACGAACAACGCCGTGTCCCTAAAGCCCCCGAAGCTGGGCGCGGACATGCTGGCGGCTACACGTGAGTTCTTTAAGGGATTGTCCTAATGGGTCAATTTGACATGTTGGTTGAGGAAACGAAGCGGCTGGCGCGGGAAGCTGCCAAAGCTACGAACCCTCAACTGAAGCAACAGTTCCGTAAGCAGGACCAGCCGCAGGTCCCCGCTCCGCGCCCGGAGTTGGACTCTCGGGCTGAGTACGACGCTATCGTCGCTCGGCGGGCTCGTGAGGAGCCTCTACCTACCCCTGTTGTGCCGGCTATGGAGAAGTTCCGTGCGGTTGAGCAGGCACAGCAGCCGGCTGCTGCACCCCCCGACTTTGTGCCTCCTGACCTAAACGCGGGTGACCCAGCGGTCAACCAGCAGTTATTTCAGGACTTTAGTGCCCCGTTCCTTGCACGAAACCCCGAGATAGGCAGCAGCGCCGGCCTAGATGAAAAAGACTTAGGGGGACTGAGCAACCTGTACGCCGCCGGCCGTTTTGTGGCTAGTCAAATAGAGTACGTGGGCAAGTACAGCCAATCATATATGCAGGAAGTTAGTTCTGCTAGGGACAGTGCATTTGGTCGTATGGCAGACATTACGGACGCGGATATAGATGAAGCGCGTCGGCGGTACAATGCCGGGGAGCGCGGCATATCACCAGAGTCTATAGCGGCAGACCGGGCTAAAAAGGATATGGAAGTGTACCCGGTCCTCAACTACAAAGCGGCTCAACAAGCCGTCTATGATGAAGTCAAGGAGGAACAGGGCGGCAACACTATGGCTTGGCTGTCAGCGCCGGAGAACACGCCCGAGTTGATTCGGAGGATTGCCGAAAAGACTCTTGTGCCTCCAGAGCGGCCCTCTTCCTTAGTAGAGAAGGCGGCGGGGGTGATTGGCAAGGGCCTTGGCTCCTTTGACAAGATGCTTCTGGACTATGAGTTGTTCGGTGAAACGTCGGACATTTTTGGGCTTCCCCATACGGGTCTATCGTTGGGGCACGGACGAGAGATGGGTCAGGCAGGGGTAGAGGCTACGGCCCTTCCTGATTCGGTGAAGCGGATTTTCAACTCTGCCATAAACACCGGCACGGACCCACTGTTTCTAATGACTATGGCTATCTGGCCCGCCGGCTCTATTGCTAAAACAATAAGGATGGGCACAGAAATTGCTCTGGGTGGAGCAGCTGGCGAGGAGATAGCTCCCAATGTGGGCTTAACAAAAACACAAGGGCAGATTATTGGCGCCTTAGGAGCCATGAGCGCTGACGCTGCCATAAGAATGGCTACGGGCTGGCTGAGCCCTAGCGCTCTTGCGGGGGAAGCGGCTGTAGAAAAGCCGTTTAATACGGGCTCCGCAGTGGACCTCCGCAAGAATCTTATGAAGCGCCCCTACTCTGTTGTGTCTCCTAACATTGACGAGTTGAGTTGGACACCGGCTCGGCAGTTAGAGGAAGCCAACAAGCTCGTTAAGCGGGCGAAGACCGAAGGTATTAACGGCCGTGTCTACCCCAATGCTGAGGTGGTAGACGGCGCCTACTACGAGAATGGACTCAAGGCTGAGAAGTCTGTGTTCTTCCCCGGTATGAACGCCACAGATGCCGCCACCCTCGGTGCTGAGCTTCGCCAGAAGTTCGTTATGGTTCCAGAGGGCCGGCTAAATGTTAGCACTGGAGAGCTTAACCCTATCCGTGGCGAACCCTTAGTTGGCAACGACCTTGCACTTGGGGACGGAATCACTCAGTTTAAGAATGGCCTTGCATACAGCCAGCCTATAGACTTTGAGACTGTAGTGCCGTATGGCGGGGCCGCTATTCCTTTGGAGCAGCCTGCTGCTGCTGGCGCCCTGGAAACCATGTATCACGGTACTTCCACAGGAAAGGTGGTTCCCGGCAAGGGTGGCGTCTGGGTGGCCCGTAGGCCGGCCACAGCCGAGACCATCGCCAAAGCTTCTGGAAAGCTGGTGGGCGGAACGCCCGAGACGCTGAAGGTTTCGGTGCCGGCGAATATGAAGATTGCTTCGGAGGCCGAGACGGACGCCATTCGACGGGGGGCTGGCCTAGCCAAGGGGGACTCTGACGGGCTTGCCAATGCGGTACGTGAGCAGGGCTATGACGCCTACGACGCTGGTATGGACCGCATCGCCATTGTCAACCCCGATGTAATCGTCCCCCACGACCCTAATGTAGTCACGCTTGGCGACAGGAGGTTCAAGGTCTATCACCCCGATTCCTACGAGGCGTTGAAGGAGGGTGTAGGGACAAACTGGCTGCTCCGTCGCGTGTGGCGCCGGATATATCAGATAGGTGGTAGGGTGCCAGGACTGAGGCGCACCATCATACCCTTCAACCCGCAAGCTCTCCTAGACGAGCCCATGGCACTGGACTTGGCTGCTCGCAACGCAACCGTAGATATTGCTGCGGCTACTAACAAGATGAACTGGAGCCGACTTGTGGTGCAACCTCGGTCGGGTTGGTTGAACCGCGCCATTACAAAGGACGTGAGCGAGGTTGGACTTACTGCGGAAGGTCGAGCCAACACGTCAGCCTGGTATGTTGAGAATGGACGCACTTACGCGACTCAGAACGACATCCTCTCATTTGGTGGTAAGTATTACACAGCGCCAGGAGAGGCTGCAATGTCCCAGATAGACCTGGACTACATTAGTCTTGAGCACCAGATGTGGGACAGTTATGTAGCCCACCTTGAGGCTGTTACTGGCACGTCGCTGAAGAAAATTGCAGGTATGCCAGAGGGGTGGCATTGGGTTCCTCGTGGTCCACAGGTAGGGAAGCGGGGTGTAGAGTTTGTCGAGAACCTCTTTGGCCGTGGGGGTAGAGTCGGCGGTGGAAGTAGCTTTACGAAGACTCGTATCTATGAGTATCAGGCCGCGTTTAAGGCGAACGGTGGCAACATTGGTGCAGACCACTTTGATGTCATAATGTCAACAATGAACGGTATGCGCCGAATGGAGGATGATTTCTACCTGACAGAGATTGCTGAGAAGTACGGCAAGCAGATTAGCGAGCTTGTGTCTCCTGAGCTAAAGGTAGATGTAAAGATTGCTGCTGCGTACAGGACGTGGGATGAGCGCCTCGTTGAGCACATTACAAAGCAGATGAAGGACCTGAGCACCAAACGCACGTTCCGAGCCCTGCGCCCTATTGCCGGCGAACCTCCTGATGCTTTCTACTCTGAAACGGCCGGTAAGGTACAGGATATTGTGGATAGGTATACCGTAGAGGCAGAAGCGGCCCGTGCAGCTAGAGCCGCCAACCCGCGTGTGCGAAACCTTAACCCTCCGCAGTCGGAACTGAATAGGATTGCTGCCCCTTATAAAGTCGAACTAAAGGACCTCTTGGACGCTGCTAAGGCACGGCAACCAAACGCGATGAAGAGGTACATGGCCGCTAAGCGGGAACTTCAGGCTGACTACGATAGACTACGGAGCGGAGTAGCAGGTCCCGAGGAGCGCGTTAAGCCCCAGGTTTTCCCCGGACACGAAAACTTCCCGGAGGATTCCTTTGCGTTTGCTCAAGTACCTCCTACACAGTGGCCTAAACTGTCTGGCTACGTGTTCCCAAAGGACATGCTTGAGCGTCTGAGCAAGGTGATGAACGACCAAGGAAACACAATTACGGCCGCTATTCAGAAGCTCAATGACTTCCCCCGGACCTTTCAGGCCGGCGCCGACGCAAACTATCCGTTTATCCAAAGCCTACCGCTGCTGTTCCGAGACTCAGCAGCGTGGGGCAAAGCTGTTGCTCGCTCTTACGGGACGGCCTTTGGCACTGACCCAGCAATGGGCATAAAGTATATGCTGTCCCAGGCGGATAAGTACCCTGAGCAGTTTGCGGCTTTCCTGAAGTGGGTCCGGCAGATGGGTGACCAAGAGTATTTCCAGTCTGCCCGTCAGGGTGGGTATCTCTACAAGATTCCGGGCATCGGCCACTGGTATGGTAGGATGGCACAAGGCTTCGATACCATGCTGGATGTCGGCCGCTGGGAATACTGGAAGGGTATCTACGCAAAGGCCAAGACAGACGGCGATTTTGAGTCCCTTGGTGCCGTGACGCGGGACCTGCTCGGTACGACAAGTACACGCGGCCTGGGTGTATCTATGACGCAGCGCCAGATTGAGGGCGGTATCCTTATGTTTGCTCCCCGGTATACCCGGTCGGCCTTTGGTCTTCTTGCCTGGGCGATGGAGCCGGGCGTTGCCGGCGGCGAGGCGCGGCGGGCTCTCGCTGACTTCATGGCGGGGGGAACAATTCTCTATACAGCGACCTGTATGGCTCTGGGCCAAACACCTCAGCTTAACCCATTTGAGGCCGGTTTCATGTCAGTACGTGTTGGAGATAACTGGCTCGGCATGGGTGGTATCTTCCGGTCGATGCTGCGGTCCTTTGTCTGGTCCATAGATACTGCCATCAATGACCCGAGCAAGTTCTATGACCCACGACAATACCTAGACAATCCGGTGTTTGAGTTCTTTCGGTCCAGGTCTGCGCCAATAACCACTAAGCTCATTGATGTTATCTCCGGCAAGGACTTTATTGGTCGGCCTACCCGGTCTGACTGGCCGGACATCATAAATACTAGCCGGCGTATGTTCATGCCGTTCGGCATCGACACTATGCTTGATGCGAAGGGTGCTATGCTTCCACGGATGGGAGCCATTCTAGGCGAGTTCTTCCTCGGCAGGTCAACGGCTGTGTCTTCGGCGCAGCTTCGTGATGAGGCAGCATACCGCTACGCACGGGCGCAGGGGCTTACGGTGCATGACGTTAATACTGGACAGGAGCGTCCGCCCAAGACCTACCGGGAACTTACGGCCGACCAGCGCATTGCCTTTGACCAGGCCGAGCCAAGTTACACGAAGAACGTACAGGGTAATACCAAGGCGATGGAACGTGCCTGGGCTGCGATGGATAAGGTCTCTAAGGACACAGAGGCGCAACTTGCTTCTATATCCCAGGTATATAATGACTCGAACAGCCCTCACTATCAGGACGGTACATGGTATAGAGCCGCGAGAGGAGATGTACTTCAGACCGCTCGTATTCAGCGTGAAGCCTTCTTTGATGCAAACCCCGCCGTAGAGCGTAACCCTACTACACAAGAGCAAAAGTGGGTAACGAGTTACAACGAAGAGGTTATCAAGGCGTCTCTTGACCCCTCAACGGGTATGACAGACTGGTCACTTCAGGAACAGTTGGACCGAATATGGCGCCGGGATAACGGGTTGGATGCAGCAGCCGTGGTTGACAACGACTATGCTGCCTCCATGGATGACACGGACAGGCAGTTCCGGCTCGACCGGCTTGCTCTTCAGCCTTACTACGACTTTGAGGACTCAGCCTGGTCACAGGACTTCCTGTACGGTCCCGACCCGGTTGCCCTACCCATGCTCACCAATGGTCAGAAGCCCCTGAACTTCCGCTCCTCTGGTGAGTACCGCTCGGCTCTTCGGGCGGACCTCTATAAAGAGATTCAGGAGAACGGTCTAGGTGCCTTTGCCGGCCTTCCTGCCTCTCAGGGCGGCGAGTCTTTGGGCAACACCTTCCCCGGTAAGTTGTCAGATACACAGATACGTAGGGTGTCGAACATTCTGTCTACATTATTCATGCAGCCTTACTATGACAAGTTGGAC